>LNAP01016906.1_pt1 | contig 20175 bp, 19 predicted proteins | sample 602601 | NCBI WGS metagenome assembly LNAP01 (sample SAMN02440304, study PRJNA202911) | soil metagenome | biome: Subtropical and temperate rainforests or woodlands; isolation source: soil samples (1 kg each in a 20% v/v slurry with milli Q water) were... ...
GGCGGCAAAGAGATCGGCGTCGTACTTGGCAATAGTCAAATCACGGCTGAACATGGCGGTCCTCAAGGATCGGGGGCGGAAAAGGGGGGCATTCTAACCTAATGGGTTTTAGATGGCATATGAAACGGCATCATGTCGCAGACAAGTGGTGTTCATGCGGGGATTAGCGGTGATCGTGCCGGCCTCATCGCGCCGCAATCTCAATCGAACATGAACAGGGCATCATTGCTGAACTGCCCTTCGAACCGGCCCGCCGGCATCGGCCGACCGAACAGATAACCCTGTACCTCGTCGCAACCGTGCTCCCTCAGGAAATCCAGTTGCTCGTGGGTTTCCACACCTTCGGCGATCACCGCCAGGTTGAGGCTGTGGGCCATGGCAATGATTGCCCGGGCAATTTGTGCATCCTGCTCGCCGCTGGGCAGGCCATCGACAAAGGTGCGGTCGATCTTCAGAACGTCGATCGGGAACTGCTTGAGGTAGTTGAGCGATGAGTAACCGGTACCGAAATCGTCGACCGCAATGCTCAGGCCGAGGTTTTTCAGGCCGTCGAGGATCTGCATCGCCTCGCTGACTTCGCGCATCAGGATACTTTCGGTCAGTTCCAGTTCCAGGCACGCCGGCGGCAGGCCGGTTTCCCTGAGGATGGTGGCGATACGCGTACCGAGCTGGCCGTCGGAGAACTGTCGCGCCGAGATGTTCACCGACACCTTTGGCACCCGTACCCTGGCCTGATGCCAGGCCTTGAGTTGACGGCAAGCTTCGCTGATCACCCAGTCGCCGACATCCACCACCAGCCCGAGCTCTTCGAGCACCGGAATGAAATCCCCTGGCGGTACCAGCCCGCGGCGTGGATGGCGCCAGCGCAACAGTGCCTCGGCACCGGTCAGGCGCTTGCCGTCACCGCTGAACTGCGGCTGGTAATACAGCACGAATTCGTTCTGTTCCAGGGCATGGCGCAAGTCGCTTTCCAGCTCCAGACGTTCCAGCGCACTGGCGTTCATGTCCGCCTGATAGAACTGGAAGTTGTTCTTGCCACGCTCCTTGGCGTGGTACATCGCAGTGTCGGCATTCTTCATCAACTGGCTGAGTTCGTTGCCGTCCTGCGGGCTCAGGGCGATGCCGATACTGGCCGTGACGAAGAACTCGCGGCCTTCGAGCACGAATGGTTTCACCAGGCTGGCGAGAATCTGTTCGGCCACATGGATGGCCCGGTTCAAGGCGATTTCACGGTTGGCTCGCGGTTGCAGGAGCAAGGTGAATTCGTCACCGCCCATGCGCGCCACGGTGTCGTCATCGGCGACGCAACCGAGCAGACGCGTGCCCATTTCCTTGAGCATGCGGTCGCCGGCGGCGTGGCCCAGGGAGTCGTTGATCGGTTTGAAACGGTCGAGGTCGAGGAACATCAGCACCACCCACGACTTCTGCCGTTCGGCCGATTGCAATGCCGTGTGCAGGCGATCCTGGAACAGTGAACGGTTGGGCAGGTGGGTCAGGGCGTCGTAGTAGGCGAGGCGGTGAATCCGTTGCTCGCTGGCCTTGCGCTCGCTGATGTCGCTGAAGAAACACACATAACTGGCCAGGTCGCCTTCGTCGTCGAGTACGGCGGTGATCCCGACCCAGGCCGGGTAGTGCTCGCCGTTGCGACGCTTGAGCCAGACCTCGCCTTCCCAGGTGCTGTGCTGGCCCAATTGCTTGAGCACGTAACGCAGATGGGCTTCTTGCTGGTCATCGACGGTCAGCATGTTCGGCAGTTGGTCGAGGACCTGCTCCACGGCGTAACCGCTGACACGGCTGAAGGCTTCGTTGGCCTGGACGATGTAGCCGGCCGGGTCGGTGATCAGGATCGCCGAGGTCGAGTGTTCGAATACCGTGGCGGCCATGCGCAGGTCTTTTTCGGCCCGGCGTTGCTGGCTGATGTCGCGGCCGACGCCGAGTACACCTTCGAACGTACCGTGTTCGTCCCAGACCAATACCAGGCGCAGTTCGATCGGGATCTTGCGCCCGTCGGCCCGCAGGCAATCGAACAGGAACAGTTGGGTTTGCACCTGGCTGCGTAACAGCGCCAGTTGGTCCGGTTGATCCAGCGCTTTGCTGACCCGGTCCATCAGGTGGTAGATGCCGGTCAGCTGTTGCGGGTTGGCGATGGTCGATTGCCAGCCGTTCTGGAAAATCCACTCGGCGTCGTAGCCCAGCACTGCTAGCACCGAAGGGCTGACGTAATTGAGGTTAAGGCGGCTGTCGGTGGAGAAGATCACGTCGCTGATGCTTTCGGCAAGCATGCGGTAGCGCTGCTCGCTGTCGCGCAGCGATTCGCTGGCTTCGATCTGGTCGGTGATGTCCTTGGCCACGCCGATGATCCGCGTGACCTGGTCGTCCATGTCCCGCGCCAGTGCCTGCTCGCGAATCTCGAAGCGTCGCCACTGGCTGTCCCGATGGCGGAAGCGCAACTGGCACTGCATCAACTGGCGATAACCGGCCTGGCGCTGGATCTGGCGAGAGCGGTGGTAATAGTCGGCGTCTTCGGGATGCAGGAGGATTTCCCAGAAGTATTCGCCCATCTGGTGCAGTTCAGTGCGGTTGTAACCCAGGGTCTGGCCTAGATGGTGGTTGCTGTAGATCATGCGCTGGCTGATCACATCCTGCACATACAGATGATCCGGCACGGTGCGCACCACGTCTGACCAGAATCCTTCGCGCTCCTGTAGCGACAGCTCGATGAGCTTGCGACTGGTGATGTCAGTGATACTCAGGATCACCGCATTGTAGTCTTCCGGGGTTTGCGGCAGGCACAGCACCAGCCACAGGTGCTGGACGCGACCGCTGGCGTCCTGCAGCTTGATTTCCAATTCAAGCTGTTGCTGCTGGTTGAGCATCGCGTCGAGCACCTGGTTGCCGATGGCGGTGCCGTCCTGCGGATTACCGTCGATCAGCAATTTCCAGGCTTTGTCGGCGCTATCGACATTAAGCAGTTGCAATGCTACCTGGTTGACCTCGGTGATCCGCAGTTCCTTGAGCAATGGCCGGCGTTGTTCCGGGATCGCCAGCCACGCTTGCAGTTGCTCGCTGTCCTGCAGTTGTGCTTTGTCGAAAAAGACCTTGAGTCCGGACATATCGAGGACACACAAGGCTACACCGGTGCCTTCGAAAATGTCCTGGTAACGCCGGCGGCCTTCATTCAACTGGCGCTGGCGCCGGCGCGTGTTCAGCAAGGCGAGGAACGGCAGCATGGAAAACGCCAGGCCCAGCAGACATTTGCCGATGAACGCCGGCAGCAGCTCTTCCAGCACGCGCTGACGGTCGAACAGGCCGCGCAATTGCCAATCGCTGCCGCTCAGCGGAACCGTCAGCACGCTGTTGGCGACATCGTCCCGGATTGACCGAGGGTAGCGCTTCATCGCGGCTGATGATTTGATGATTGATGCGGTTCTCCACCAGCCACAACGGGCGGCTACCAGCCTCGCGTTGCTTGGTCAGGGACGAAAAGAAGGTGGGCGTCAGGCGCAGGACCCAATAGCCTCGGGAACTGCCGCTGGCCTGATGCAACAATAAATGCACCACTGAACCGTCGGTGGCATTGCTGAAGTAGTGCGCCTGGGCGTGGCTGCGGCGTACCAGTTCACCCAGGTAGTCGCTGTCATTGCTGTCGGGAGCGCTGTCACTGATGACTCTCCCCGAGGGGCTGAGCAACGCCAGGCCGCGTAGATCAGGCAGCGACTGTTGCAGTTTGCGCAACAGGGACTGCAGTTCATCGGCGCCTTGAGGTTGCTCGACAATCGGCAACAGGTTAAGGGCGATCTGCGCGTTGAGCGTCATGTTCAGGCTGACCTGCGCGGCCAGATCGGCGGCGTAGTCGATGGTGTACTGACGCTGGTTCTTCTGGGTTTCGCGCAACTGGTCGAGCAATTGCCAGAACAGCAGGGCCAGCAGCAATAATACGAGTGTCGCCAAGGTGCCCTTCAAAGTTCCGCGCAGGGGGGAGCCGGGCGCTGTGGCCGGCGCGCTGGAAGTCAGAGGCGGAGGGACAATGGACAAGCTGTAATCCTGCGGTTTGGCTGGACTGGCGCGACGTGCACTATAAGCCGGACGCCCGAAGGGCGGCTAGCATGCCTTGAGTTGTGGCTAAGTGCCAGCCTCTGTCCGTCGGCTGGACTGCCACCGGTCATTAAGGTAGCTTTGCGGGTTACGCGGGAGCGTTCCAGCTCCTAGACTCAGACTTTTTTCAGCGCGCACGTCTTGATCTCCTCAGGCGGGCGACGCGCACAGTCTGGCCGGGCATTGCCTGCGCTCCAATCATTCATCAGTCACTGACCCTAGGTTCTCCATGGCTCAATACGTATTCACCATGCATCGGCTGGGCAAAGTTGTTCCGCCGAAGCGGGAAATCCTGAATCGTTCTTCCCCGGCGCCAAGATCGGCGTGCTCGGCCTCAACGGTTCGGGTAAATCCACGCTGCTGAAAATCATGGCTGGCGTCGACACCGAGTTCGAGGGCGAAGCCCGTCCGATGCCGGAGCTGAACATCGGCTACCTGCCCCAGGAACCACAACTGGATCCGACCAAGACCGTGCGTGAAGTGGTCGAGGAAGCGGTCAGCGTGATCAAGGACGCCCAGGCACGCCTGGACGAGGTCTACGCCGCCTACGCCGATCCGGATGCCGACTTCGACAAGCTGGCTGCCGAACAGGCCAAGCTCGAAGCGATCCTGCAGGCCAGCGACGGCCATAACCTGGAGCGTCAGCTGGAAGTCGCCGCCGATGCACTGCGTCTGCCGGCGTGGGATGCCAAGGTTGAAGTCCTCTCCGGTGGTGAAAAACGCCGTGTGGCCCTGTGCCGTCTGCTGCTGTCCGCACCGGACATGCTGCTGCTCGACGAACCGACCAACCACCTGGACGCCGATTCCGTTGCGTGGCTGGAGCACTTCCTGCACGACTTCCCGGGCACCGTGGTCGCGCCGTTACTTCCTGGACAACGTTGCCGGCTGGATTCTGGAACTCGACCGCGGCGCGGGCATTCCTTACGAGGGTAACTATTCGGGTTGGCTGGAAGCCAAGTCCGATCGTCTGGCTGCCGAATCCAAGCAGCAGTCGGCTCACGAAAAAGCCATGAAGGAAGAACTGGAGTGGGTGCGCAAAGGCGCCAAGGCCCGCCAGTCGAAATCCAAGGCTCGTTTGCAACGCTTCGAAGAAATGCAGTCGCAGGAATTCCAGAAGCGCAGCGAAACCAACGAGATCTACATCCCGGCCGGTCCACGTCTGGGCGACAAGGTTATCGAATTCAAGAACGTCACCAAGGGCTATGGCGACCGCGTGCTGATCGACAACCTGTCGTTCTCCATGCCTAAAGGTGCCATCGTCGGCGTTATCGGCGGTAACGGTGCCGGTAAGTCGACCCTGTTCCGCATGCTGATGGGCAAGGAAACGCCGGATTCGGGCAGTATCGAAGTCGGTGAAACCGTGCAGCTGGCTTGTGTGGATCAGAGCCGTGAGGACCTGGACGGCAGCAAGACCGTGTTCCAGCAGATCTCAGACGGTTCCGACCAGATCCGCATCGGCAACTACGAGATCCCGTCGCGTACTTATGTCGGTCGCTTCAACTTCAAGGGCGGCGATCAGCAGAAGTTCGTCAAGGACCTGTCCGGTGGTGAGCGCGGTCGCTTGCACCTGGCCCTGACCCTGAAAGAGGGCGGCAACGTCCTGCTGCTCGACGAACCGTCCAACGACCTCGACGTCGAAACCCTGCGTTCCCTGGAAGAAGTTCCCGGGCGCCGCCATTGTGATCTCCCACGACCGGTGGTTCCTTGACCGCGTCGCGACGCACATCCTGGCGTACGAAGACGACTCGCAAGCGGTGTTCTTCGAAGGTAACTACAGCGAATACGAAGCTGATCGCAAAAAGCGTCTTGGCGAAGCAGCTGCCCAGCCGCATCGTGTACGTCACAAAAAACTGGCCTGATTTCGGGTTGGTTGCATAAAGAGCGGAGCCTTCGGGCTCCGTTTTTTTTGCGCGTTTTTTCAGTGATACCGCGGCGCATTCATCGCGAGCAAGCTCGCTCCCACAGGGTTTTGTGAAGGGCCAAATCTCAATTCAGCAGAAGATCCCCTGTGGGAGCGGGCTTGCTCGCGAAGGCGGTGTTACTGATGGTGCATTGCTCGAATGGTGAATCCCTATTCAGGTGCGGAATGAGTCAAAAAATCGGACTTATTTATATCCTGTGCACCATTTAATTTCATGAATGCGACATTCTGCTCTGTTCCTGTGCGTGAATCGTTTGTTACAGTCCGGCTCAATCTCCTCCAACGACAATAAATTTGCCGAGACTTTTCCATGATCGAATCCGTCGAATCCTTCCTTGCGCGCCTGAAAAAACGCGACCCGGACCAACCCGAATTTCACCAGGCTGTCGAAGAAGTCCTGCGTACCCTATGGCCGTTTCTTGAAGCCAATCCGCATTACCTGACCTCCGGCATCCTGGAACGCATCTGCGAGCCGGAGCGGGCGGTGGTGTTTCGCGTGTCGTGGGTCGACGATCAGGGCAAGGTCCAGGTCAATCGAGATGAACAGCGCGATCGGCCCGTACAAGGGTGGCCTGCGTTTCCACCCGTCGGTGAACATGGGCGTCCTGAAATTCCTCGCGTTCGAGCAAACCTTCAAAAACTCCCTGACCTCGCTGCCCATGGGTGGCGGCAAGGGCGGGTCGGACTTTGATCCGAAAGGTAAAAGTGATGCGGAAGTCATGCGCTTCTGCCAGGCCTTCATGAGCGAGCTGTACCGCCACATCGGCGCCGACGTTGACGTACCGGCCGGTGATATCGGTGTCGGCGCGCGGGAAATCGGTTTCCTGTTCGGCCAGTACAAGCGCCTGAGCAACCAGTTCACCAGCGTGCTGACCGGCAAAGGCCCAAGTTACGGCGGCAGCCTGATTCGCCCGGAAGCCACCGGTTTCGGTTGCGTGTACTTCGCCGAAGAAATGCTCAAGCGTCGCGGCCTGGCTGTGGAAGGTAAACGCGTAGCGATCTCCGGCTCCGGCAACGTCGCGCAATACGCGGCGCGCAAGGTCATGGACCTGGGCGGCAAAGTGATTTCGCTGTCCGACTCCGAAGGCACGCTGTATTGCGAAAGCGGTTTGACCGAGGAGCAATGGCTGGCGGTGCTGGAACTGAAGAACGTACAGCGCGGGCGTATCCGTGAACTGGCCGGCCGTTTTGGTCTGGAGTTCCGCGCAGGTGAGCTTCCGTGGAGCCTGAGCTGCGACATCGCGCTGCCGTGCGCGACGCAAAACGAACTGGATGCCGAAGCCGCTCGCACCTTGCTGCGCAACGGCTGCATCTGCGTGGCCGAAACCACCCTTGAGGCGGTGGACCTGTTCATCGAGGCGAACATTCTGTTTGCGCCGGGCAAGGCATCCAACGCCGGCGGCGTGGCGGTAAGCGGGCTGGAAATGTCACAGAACGCCATGCGCCTGGCGTGGACCGGTGGCGAGGTGGACAGCAAACTGCACGCGATCATGCAGTCGATTCACCACGCTTGCGTGCATTACGGCGAGGAGAATGGCCGGGTCAACTACGTCAAGGGCGCGAACATCGCCGGCTTCGTCAAAGTCGCCGATGCCATGCTGGCCCAAGGTGTTGTTTAAGTCGGTTCGATACGGATCACTTCTATCAGTTGATCCCCGGCGGGGCGCTGCCACAGCACTTCGTCGTTGAGTCGTGCGCCGAGCAGCGCCCGACCCAACGGTGAGCTCCAATTGATCAGGCCGTGGGCGGCATCGGCCTGATCTTCGCCCACCAGTTGTACCCGGCGTTCGGTGGCGTGTTCATCGGCGTAGGTCACCCAACTGCCGATCTGCACTTTCTCGGTCGAAGTCGCGGCGGGTACCACCTGAGCGCTGCCCAGGCGCTGCTTGAAGTAACGCAAATCACGTTCGAGATCCGCCAGGCGCTGCTTGTCGGCCTGTTCGCCTTTTGCCGATTGTTCGGCGTGCAGGGATTGCAGTTCGGCGACTTTTCCCTGCAGCAGGTTCAGGCCTTGCGGCGTGACGTAATTGGTCTGCGCGCTGACCTGCCGTTCGACTGGCTGATCGGCTTGCGCGGCGGCACTATCTTCATTGACGAAGGCACGGCTCATGGAATTCTCCCGGTATAGGATTTAGGGCATGGTCGCAGGCATTTGGTTTCACTGGGTGTCTGAAAGCGACTTACGGCGAGTGATAGGCCCGGGTGGCGTCCTGATCCTTCTCCGCATACCACCACATCTCACTCTCCCAAGCCGATACGCGACCCATAGATAAAGTCTAGAAGTGGATTCGTCGGGTGGTTGTGAAAGGTGTGTAGGCGTATTGACGAACACCACTTAACCCCTGTGGGAGCGGGCTTGCTCGCGAAAGGGGCGTGTCAGCCAGCATCAATGTTGAGTGCTATATCGGATTCGCGAGCAAGCCCGCTCCCACAGGGTAAGTGGTGTGTCAGGTCAGTAGTGATACCACTTCAGCTCAAGCATCACTTCGTTCTCGGCGGTCGCCAAATGGCTGAACTCGCGCCGGGCACTCAAGCGCAGTCCGAGATTGCGGGATATTTCCCATTGCTGATTCAGGCTCAGGCTACGGCGCACCTCGCCATTGGTGAAGAAATCCCCCTTGGCTTCCAGGCTCAAATTGCCCAGCGGGTTTTTCCACAGCACACCACTGTTGAACCCGGCGGCCGGGGCAATGAAAGCGGCGAAATCGTTGTTGTGCTCGATGCGCACAGTGCCCAGGGCAAATCCGAGCAGGTCATCGCCCAGTTGCCAGGTGCCACCGCCACCGCCGTTGACGTGGCTGACCAGGGTTTGGTCATCGTGCTTGCCCGGCACTCGCTCAAGACCACCGGTGACTTGCCATGACAGCGGTTGCAGCAGCTCGTTACGCGGGGTCAGGGAGCGAATCGTTGCCAGGTCCAGTTGTTGCACTTGCCATTCATTGCTTTCGTACTGGCGCAGTTTCAATTGCAGGATTTCGATCTGCGCGCCAAGGGGAAAGCTTTCGTTGTTGTCGTTGAGGTCGTGATAAGCCATGCGCAAGCCGTACTCGCCAAAGGCTTTATCTCCACGGCTGCCGAGGCCGAGCTGCCAGGTGCGGGACTCGTGACCGTCTTCAGGCAGGCCCGGTTGCGGGATATCCAGCTCCGGCGCCGGGTTCTGGTTGATGGCCCGCAGCAGTTCGAAGCTGCGCTGAGCGCGTACCGGGTCGCGTTCCTGGCCATTGGCGCGGTAACGCTCCAGACGATAGGCCGCATCGATGATCAGCGCCTGACGGTCGCGGGCTTGCGCCTTGAACGCCGGGTCCTGCAATTGTTTCTGATCGGTGCTGACTTTCAGCACCCACTGTTGCTCTTCAGGGTTCAACGGCTCGGCGCGGCTGAGCAACTCGCGCTCCCGGGACGGACGATACTGGATCGATTCCACCAATCCGGCATTTTTCACGGCTTTGACGGTGTCGGTCGGGATGGCGGTGAGCGGGAATTGCTCGGTCAGCCGCAGGCTCGGTCGGGCCACTTGCAGCAGTTCCAGCAAGCGGTATGAGCAGTTTTCGTCGAAGAAAAAATAGTCGAACTTGATCTGCTTCAGCTCCCAGACGTGCTCGACCATGCGCGCGGTTTCCTGTTGCGTCAGGTTCAGGCGGTACTCCCACAGGTCGCGGTTTTCCAGGCTGCGGTATTCCGAGAGCTTTTCCTGATAGGGCACCATCGCGAACAGGCCAGGATAGTTTCCAGGCATAGATGATGCTGTTGTCCGAGCCCTCGATGTAGGCGCCGAAGTTGATCGCGTAACTGAGCAGCGAAGTCTTGTCACTCTTCACCTCGGCCTGGTCGATGCGCAACAGGGTATGGCCGAACATCGAGGACGGGCTGTTCAGGTAAGCCGCCGGGAAGATCATCACCGCGCTGTCGGGCGAGACATCCTTGAACCATTGCTTGAACCCGGCGCAGTCCGGCGTCGGCAGTCCGGCCAGGCCGAGTTGCTCTTTCAGCCAGCGGGTGCGGGCCGGGTAGACGCATTGAGCGTGTGTTTCACCGGCACTGGCCGGGGCGTACAAGGCTTGTACAGTCGCCGCCAGTTCATGGTCCGGATGTTCATTGCCGTCAGCGGCGAGGAAGAACTTGCGGTCACTGACATAGCTGCGCCAGCCGCCGAGCTTGGCGGTTTCGTAATGGCCCAGGGATATCCAGAAAGGGTCGTTGGCCAGTTGCTGCAAACGTTGTGGGTCGATGTGAGACGCGGCGGATAGCGGGGCGCAGACACACAGCGCCAGCCAGGCAAGGCGGTTGAGCATAGAAGGCAACTTAAACAGGAAAAAATAAAGACCCAACGAGGTGGATGCCGTTTGCCTGTAGGAGCTGGCAAGCCAGCTCCTACAGGCAGCGACATTACCCAAAGAGGGGCAGGTCCAAAAAACAAAACCCGCTTCCCGAAAGAAGCGGGGCGGGTCGAGCTTAAGCCTGAGTCGCGTACTTGGCCAGACGAGGGTCGGCTTTGAGCACGGCCAGGGTATTGGTATGCACGTCTTCTGCGGTCACGTCAGCCTTGCTGAAGATCTGCTGGAAGTGCTCGTGAGTGACGGCGGCGAAGTGCGCACGGTCTTCCGGCGCCACGCCTAGTACCACGGCATAGGTGGTCAGCGCTTCGCCCTGACCCTTGGCCATGTCTTCGGACAGCTCGTTCATCATGCCATTCATGGCAAACCAGGATTTGCCGCCATAGGTCAGCGCCGCATTGGTTGCGCAACCGTTGGTGCCGGAGGTCATGCCGAAGGTTGCGTTGCCGGAGGTGCCGTTGGTGGTGGATGCCAGGAAGTGAGCTGGAGTACCACGCTGACCTTCGAACAGCATGTTGCCCCAACCGCAATCCGGACCGCCAGGCGCTTGCGCCATGGCATTGATGGATACAGCGGTGAAGAGAGTACCAAGAAGAATCCGTTTCATAGCTTTGTTCTCTTTGTGTGCGTACCAATAGACAAGGGAGTCTGGCCCCGGCTCTGCATGCAAACTGCCTGCGCGACGATCATGCTGCGTTGAAAGCCGGTTCGGAATGCTCATGTAGGCCCCTACACTCCGCTCCCTCGCCTGCCTTCGCCTTGCCTGATCGCCGCTCGGCGAGTATTCCTGCAGACCCTTCCGGTGCCAGTGGGCCGGTCATTAGTCCAGCCGCGCAGTTTGGAGTTTAGGCACGATCACAGGGTTGCGTGATTTTTTGCAAAACATTCATGGAAAACGGCGGCGCAAGCCTGGCCCGCCTGGGGTTGGCCGATTGACGGTGCTCAGGCCTGCGGCGCTCCTTGCCAGTCGGGTATGGGCGGCGCCAGAATGCTGTCATCTGCCCCGCCTGATTGTTAAGGAAGCCCGATGCCTGATCCTGTTGCTGCCAGCTTGCGTCTAGCGCCCGAAGCGCTGACCCGTCCGTTTTCCGCTGAACAGTTCAGCTTCTCTACCACCAATGATCTGGAGCCTTGGCCAGGAACGTGCGGTCGAAGCCTTGCAGTTCGGTGTGGCCATGCCACGCCCCGGTTACAACGTATTCGTCATGGGCGAGCCTGGTACTGGCCGGTTCTCGTTCGTCAAACGCTACCTCAAGGCCGAAGGCAAGCGCCTGCAGACCCCGGCGGACTGGGTCTACGTCAACAACTTCGATGAACCGCGCGAGCCACGTGCCCTGGAGTTGCCGTCGGGCACTGCCGGTAACTTCATTGGTGATATCAACGGTTTGATCGACAACCTGCTGGCGACATTTCCGGCAGTATTCGAGCATCCGTCCTACCAGCAGAAGAAAAGCAGTATCGACCGCGCCTTCAACCAGCGCTACGACAAGGCCCTGGACGTCATCGAGCGTCTGGCGCTGGAAAAGGAAGTTGCGCTGTACCGCGACGCCAGCAACATCGCCTTTACCCCGATGAGCGACGGCAAGGCGTTGGACGAAGCTGAGTTCGCCCAGTTGCCGGAAGCCGAGCGCGAAGGATATTTCGGCACTGGAGGAGCGCCTGAACGAAGAGCTCGCCAGCCTGCCGCAGTGGAAGCGCGAGTCGAGCAACCAGTTGCGTCATCTGAACGAAGAAACCATCACCCTGGCTTTGCAGCCATTGTTGTCGCCATTGTCGGAGAAGTACGCCGAGAACGCGGCGGTATGTGGTTATCTTCAGGCGATGCAGGTTTACTTGCTCAAGTCCGTGGTCGAGCAGTTGGTAGACGATAGCAAGACCGACGCTGTCGCCCGCAAGTTGCTGGAAGAACAATACGCGCCGAGCCTGGTGGTTGGTCACTCGGCCAGCGGCGGTGCGCCGGTGGTGTTCGAGCCGCACCCGACCTACGAAAACCTTTTTGGCCGGATCGAATACAGCACCGATCAGGGTGCGCTTTACACCACCTACCGCCAACTGCGTCCGGGTGCCCTGCACCGGGCCAATGGCGGTTTCCTGATCCTTGAAGCGGACAAAATGCTCAGCGAGCCGTTTGTGTGGGATGCACTGAAACGCGCCCTGCAATCGCGCAAACTGAAAATGGAATCACCGCTGGGTGAACTGGGCCGCCTGGCCACCGTGACCCTGACTCCGCAACACATTCCGTTGCAGGTCAAAGTCGTCATCATCGGTGCCCGTCAGCTGTATTACACGCTGCAAGACCTCGATCCGGACTTCCAGGAGATGTTCCGCGTCCTGGTGGATTTCGACGAAGACATCCCGATGGTCGACGTTCGCCCAGTTGCTCAAAACCCGTACTTCCGAAGAAGGCATGGCGCCGCTGACCGCCGATGCAGTGGCACGCCTGGCGACTTACAGCGCACGTCTGGCCGAGCACCAGGGGCGTTTGTCGGCGCGCATTGGCGATCTGTTCCAACTGGTCAGCGAGGCGGATTTCATTCGCCACCTGGCGTCCGACGAAATGACCGACTCCGGGCACATCGAACGCGCGCTCAAGGCCAAGGCTACCCGCACCGGTCGTGTGTCAGCGCGGATTCTTGATGACATGCTGGCCGGGATCATCCTGATCGACACCGCGGGCGCGGCGGTCGGCAAGTGCAATGGCTTGACGGTGCTGGAAGTCGGCGACTCGGCCTTTGGTATACCGGCGCGGATTTCCGCCACGGTGTACCCGGGCGGCAGCGGTATCGTCGATATCGAGCGCGAGGTGAATCTCGGTCAGCCAATCCACTCCAAAGGCGTGATGATCCTTACCGGTTATCTGGGCAGCCGTTACGCCCAGGAGTTCCCGCTGGCGATTTCCGCGAGCATCGCCCTGGAGCAATCCTACGGTTATGTCGATGGCGACAGCGCTTCTTTGGGCGAGGCTTGCACCCTGATCTCGGCCTTGTCGAAAACCCCGCTCAAGCAGTGCTTTGCCATCACCGGTTCGATCAACCAGTTCGGCGAGGTGCAGGCGGTCGGCGGAGTCAACGAGAAGATCGAGGGCTTCTTCCGTTTGTGCGAAGCCCGCGGGTTGACCGGCGAGCAGGGGGCAATCATTCCTCACGCCAACGTCGCCACCCTGATGCTCGATGAGAAGGTGCTGGCGGCGGTGCGTGCGGGTCAGTTCCATGTCTACGCGGTCCGTCAGGCCGACGAAGCCTTGAGTCTGCTGGTCGGCGAGCCGGCCGGCGAACCGGACGAGAATGGCGAGTTCCCTGAAGGCAGCGTGAACGCGCGGGTCGTGGAGCGCCTGCGGGTTATCGCGGAAATGATCAGCGAAGATGATCTCAAGGAAGCCGAGAAGGAGTTGGCGCAAGAGGCTTTGGCGGAAACCAAGCCGGCCTGATGCATCGTTGATTTGAAACTGTGCAATCCCCTGTGGGAGCGAGCAAGCCCGCTCCCACATTTGTTTGTGTGAACACTGGAAAAGCGTCGTCGAACTGACGTCAATATTCACACTATGACCATTCGGCGCCTTTCGGTCTTGCCTCGGCCTGCAAGCCAGACTTTTCTTCTATTCTCTGCTCAAGGATATCGACGTAATCACAGGATCGAGACAGCCTTCCCATGGGGGCTGAACACCGGATCTACCGAGGGTCGCCGCCATGTCGCGCAACCTCTGCCTCACCCGTCAATGCCTGGGCCTTGTGACCCGTATCGAATGTGCCATCCGTCCATTGGCGGGAGATACGGGCATGTGGACTCTGCTGTTCGCCGCCGGAATGGCCGGTGAACAACCTTCGGCCATTAAGGCCCAAGGCCCGTTTCACGGTCCGTTCGTGGCTGAATCAATCCTCGACACCATCGTTGAAAGCCTGACCCTGCACGGCTACGAGTTGGCCGACGATCCGCAAATCTGGTGCCTGCACCTGCAAGCCCAACTGCGGGAAATCAACGGTGGTCGCTGCCGGAACATGGGCGGCTTCGAGTTTCACCCCGAGCACTGAGTGGCACTATTGATCAAGGCGCGTCATGTCGGCCTTGTCGAGTTTGACTTCGAAACCATATTGCACGGTGGTGAGATCAGTGCGCTGATAGGTTTCCAGGCGCGTAGGCTGTCCGTAGAAGTAATGCACGGCAAACTGCGCCGGCCCCTGTGCGCTCGCGCCATGACTGACCGATAGAATCTCCTTCAAGTAACTACCGCTGTCGTCCTTGGCGAAAAAGCGCCAGTCCTGGGCGGGAAATACCTTCAGGTCCACCACCAGTGCATTGTCTTTGAGCGCGAGGCCCTTGGGCAGTTGACGGGCTTCGACGGTTTGCTTGTCGACCGTGGCCAGGAACAACGGCATCGAGCCCACCGCATAGGCCGGGGTTTGTGGAAACAGATTCAGATCGTAAGTGATGGTGCCGCGCAGGGGATCGATCTGGTATGCCTCTGACGGCAGTTCGATCGGCTCGTCGCGATTGCCACGAGTGTCTTCGGTAAAGAAGCTCACCGGACTTTCACCGGGGTTGAACGATGTGCCGAGCAGTTCATCGTTGAAGGTACGCAGGTGAGTGAATTCGATTCGCGCAGCGCTGGGGTCGTCGACCGATTGACTGATGCTGACGTTCTTTTTCAGCTGATCCTCACTCAGCGTTGCCCCTTTCAGCCAGCCCGCCGCCTGGTCGTCATAGACCACAACGGACAGGTTCAAGGGCTGGATGGACTTGTCCGTGGTATAGGCATCGAAGCGCCGGATCGGCAGGTCGAGGTCCTTTCGGGTGACCGTGACGGTAGAAAAATCCAGCATGCTGACTTCGAGAGTTTCGATCGTCCCGTTGAAGTACACCTTCGAATAATGTCGAGCCTGCTGTTTCTCAAAGTTGCGTTGTTCTTCGTCGAGCTGCCTTTCCAGGGCTTCGCTCCAGCTCTTTTGCTGCTGCATCTTGGCCAGTTGCTGCTGATAGAAGGCAATTTGTACCGAGGTTTCGTTGATTGAACCAGCGCGCGCAATGAATTGCCCGGTGCTGTCCCGGGCCTGGACGATCAGCGGGTTTAGCGGTGTTTCACTGACTTCGGGGGCCAGCGGCGTGCTGTTGTTGTATTCGATTTCCGCGTAGTTGTTCGTCAATGTGAGGAGGGTGACGCTCAGGTTGTCATTGGTGCGGGTCTGACCTACGTCCTTTTTCGTCAGGTCGAAGCTGTAGAGGCGGCGTGGCGCGATGACTTCGACGTTGCCTTGCAGGCTCACCGGTTGCGGTTGCTGCTTTCTGTCAATGTCGAGGCCTTCGATGAAGGGGTAGGCCACGGTCAGGTCATCGGGGTTGGTCAGGTTGGAGCTCGATGGGCTGAGCTGAATGCCGGGGTCGGTTTCCGACCATTCCGGCTGGAATGGAATCACCCGTTTGTTGCTTAGCGTGACCGACTGCCATTCCAGACCATGGGGAAACAAAAACGCGGCAGGAACGCTGAACGTGAAGGGGAACACTGGCTGCAGATCGATCAGATAGTCGGAACTGGAGTCCTTTTGCAGCACGAACAACCCGTTGATGTAGGTGTCGACCAGGGCCTGCGGGCTCGGGTAGTGCTTGAGCATGGCGAGGGCGTCTTCGCTGTATTCGGTTTCCACCGGCTTGCTGTCGAGCTTGAGTTGCGCGCGTTCGAGCAACAGCAGTGAGCCACCCAGCTCCGACACGGCATCCTTGAGCTTCGGATCCTGAATGGCGTCCAACGACTTTTCGAACTGCGCGGTTTTTTCTTCGAGGCTGACCTGGCGTTTTTCTTCGCTGGGTGAGCAGCCGCTCAGCAGCAGCGCCAGGCAAATTCCGGCACTCGTCAAAGGCAATTGCACATCCATTTCCAGTCTTCCTGTCCGACATCACTGAGCAGTCAATGATTTGGACACTAGCAGAAAAACTTTGATACACAGGCGCAGGTGACGGATTTTCCGACGGTTTCTGGCTGCTTCTGGGTATGGATGGGTGGCTGGTATACTCGCCGCCATTTCCAGTCCAACGTGTGAGATTCAATGGAACGCTTTATCGAAAATGCAATGTACGCCTCGCGCTGGCTGCTGGCACCGATCTATTTCGGCCTGTCCCTTGGGCTGCTGGCGCTGGCACTGAAATTCTTCCAGGAAGTCTTCCACGTCATCCCGAACGTGTTTTCGATGGCCGAATCGGACTTGATCCTGGTGCTGCTGTCGCTGATCGACATGGCCCTGGTGGGCGGTTTGCTGGTGATGGTGATGATTTCCGGCTACGAGAACTTCGTCTCGCAACTGGACATCGATGACTCCAAGGAAAAGCTCAACTGGCTGGGCACCATGGACTCTTCGTCGCTGAAGATGAAGGTCGCCGCATCGATCGTGGCGATCTCGTCCATTCACCTGCTGCGCATCTTCATGGACGCCAAGAACGTTGATCCCGAGCATTTGCAGTGGTACGTGATCATCCACATGACCTTCGTGGTCTCGGCCTTCGCCATGGGTTACCTGGATAAAGTCACCAAGCACTGATTTACCCATCTGCTGTAGGAGCGAGCCCGCTCGCGATGGACTCAAGATCGCCGCGGGGTGTCAGGTTTCCCGCGTCATCGTTGGCAAGCATCGCGAGCGAGCTCGCTCCTACAGAGGGGCGTGATGAAACAGACGGGCGGCGTCGCTTGTGGCTTGTGCTTTGATGCGCCGAGGCCTATCCCTGTAAGTATGTTGGTTCGCCACTGCGTGAGGTGCGCTCATGACCCTGAATGAGTTGAATGCGTATGCCGTCGCCGGGAAGGTCGATGAGCTGAACCTGATCTCGATGGAGGGGGGCATCTACCTGCTGGAGGCGCGGATGCATGGCGCGGCGTATCCATTGAGCGATACCCACGGACACACGATGAGCCTGCGTTCGGTGGAGCATGCCCGTGATGTGCTGCACTCCTTTCCCAAGTTGCACTTCAACCTTGTGCACACGGTCGTGCACGACGAAATGTGCGGTCTGGTTGCCGATGTTGAGGAAAACCTGAAGGTGCCGATCGCCTGAGGTCCCTCATCAATGACATGACATCTGTGCTAGTCTGCTGGCCCTTTTGGTTCCGGGCGCTCCGGGACGCGCTGTGCACGCATGGCAAGTTCCCGAGCCGTCCGCACAGCGGAGCAGTGTCATGTCCGAAGTAAATCTGTCCACCGACGAAACCCGCGTCAGCTACGGTATTGGCCGTCAGCTGGGCGACCAACTGCCACCGGGCGTAAGCCTGGACGCGATCCTGGCAGGTCTGACCGACGCATTCGCCGGCAAACCAAGCCGTGTGGGTCAGGAAGAAATGTCCGCCAGCTTCAAGGTCATTCGCGAAATCATGCAGGCCGAAGCTGCAGCCAAGGCTGAAGCGGCTGCTGGTGAAGGCCTGGCCTTCCTGGCTGAAAACGCCAAGCGTGAAGGTATCACCACCCTGGCTTCCGGTCTGCAGTTCGAAGTCCTGACCGCTGGCGAAGGCGCCAAGCCATCCCGTGAAGACTCCGTGCGTACTCATTACCACGGCACCCTGATCGACGGCACAGTGTTCGACAGCTCCTACGAGCGCGGCCAGCCTGCGGAATTCCCGGTTGGTGGCGTGATCGCCGGCTGGACCGAAGCCCTGCAACTGATGAACGCAGGCAGCAAATGGCGCCTGTACGTGCCGAGCGAACTGGCTTACGGCGCTCAAGGCGTTGGCAGCATTCCGCCGCACAGCGTACTGGTGTTCGACGTCGAACTGCTCGACGTTCTGTAAGACCCGCTGATTACCTGTACCTGTAGGAGCGAGCTTGCTCGCGATGGGCGTTAACGATAACGCGGCCATCCTGAATGAACGCGGTGTGTTTGAGTTCTTCGCGAGCAAGCTCGCTCCTACAAAATTTTGCAGCTTTTTTCATATTTCGATCTTGTGGTGCAGTTCACTGTGCGGGCGCAACGCCCGGGCATAGCAGAACAGAAACAGATTACGCACCAGTTCCTTGAGCACCACCGGCTCGCTGGAGCTCAGGCCATTGAGGTCAAGATCACCTTGGTCCTGCAGTTCGCTCAAGGCTTCTTCTTCAAGCACTGCACAGACTTCCCCGGTTTCCCGATGCAGGATCGGGCGGTCCAGCCAGGCATCGATCAGATAAGTCATGGTTCTCATCTCCATTGAAGGTTTTGATGAGAATAATTCTTATTCATTAAATAGCAAGAGCCTATTGGCTGTTTGCGCTTTTTTCCTGGTAAAGATTGCGTCAGGTCAAACCGATCGGCGTTTGGATATTGCGAGGATTTATTGGGTAAAGCGGGGAGGGAGGGCATCCCGCGCCAGGCGCGGGATGGATAACAGCAGGCTCAGACTTTTCTGACGAACTCGGACTTGAGTTTCATCGGGCCGATGCCGTCGATCTTGCAGTCGATGTCGTGATCGCCATCGCACAGGCGGATGTTCTTGACCTTGGTGCCGACCTTGACCACCAAAGACGTACCCTTGACCTTGAGGTCCTTGATCACGGTGATGGTGTCGCCGTCTTGCAGGACGTTGCCAACCGAATCCTTTTTCACTGTGTCATCGGACACCGCTTCGGCTTCACCGCTGACGGACCACTCGTGGGCGCACTCGGGACAGATCAGCTGGGCGCCGTCTTCATAGGTGTATTCGGAATTGCATTTTGGGCAGGGTGGCAACGTGCTCACTAAGGCTCCTTGGATTCAGGATCGCGAAAAAGCGCACATTATATAGGGTTTTAGCAGGGAGGGGGGCAGCGCAGGAAAACCTGTGGGGAACAAACCTGTGGGAGCGAGCTTGCTCGCGATGGCGTCCTTTCAGTCAACAACAATGTTGAATGTAAGTGCCTAATCGCGAGCAAGCTCGCTCCCACAGGGGGCTTGCAGCGTTGTCAGTGCGTACGCGCGACCGCGAACTCGCTCAGTTCAACCAGTGCGTCGCGGTATTCGCTGGCAGGCAACGCTTCGAGACACTGGATTGCGCGTGCCACATAATCGCGTGCCAGTTGCGCGGTGTACTCCAGCGAGCCCGAGGCTTCCACGGCTTCGCGGATGCTTTCCAGGTCTTCGATTCCGCCTTTCTGGATCGCCTTGCGCACCAAGGCTGCCTGTTCCGGCGTACCTTCGCGCATGGTGTAGATCAGTGGCAGGGTCGGCTTGCCTTCGGCCAGATCGTCACCGACGTTCTTGCCCAGGGTTTCGGCGTCGCCTTTGTAGTCGAGCAGGTCGTCGACCAGTTGGAAGGCCACGCCCAAGTGATCACCGAATGTACGCAGGGCTTCGGCCTGTTCTGGCGTGGCCTGGCACAGGGCGGCGGCGCTGTGGGTCGAGGCTTCGAAGAGCATCGCGGTCTTGCCGCGGATGACTTCCATGTAGGTTTCTTCGGTGGTGCTGGCGTCCCGCACCTTCGACAGCTGCAATACTTCGCCTTCGGCGATGATGCGCGTGGCTTGCGAAAGGATCTTCATCACTGGCATGGAGCCCAGCTCGACCATCATTTCGAAGGAGCGCGAATACAGGAAGTCACCGACCAGTACGCTTGGCGCGTTGCCCCACATGGCGTTGGCGGTCGAGCGGCCACGGCGCATGCCGGACATGTCGACCACATCGTCATGCAGCAGGGTGGCGGTGTGCAGGAACTCGATGGTCGCGGCCAGCAGACGCAGTTCGTCGCCCTCACGGCCAAGAGCCTTGCCACACAGCAACACCAATAAAGGGCGCAGGCGTTTGCCGCCGGCCGAGGTAATGTAATCGCCGATTTTCGATACCAGCGGCACTCGGGAAGTCAGCTGCTTCTTGATGATGCCGTCGACGGCGCTAAAATCGTCC
>LNAP01005257.1_pt1 | contig 20171 bp, 20 predicted proteins | sample 602601 | NCBI WGS metagenome assembly LNAP01 (sample SAMN02440304, study PRJNA202911) | soil metagenome | biome: Subtropical and temperate rainforests or woodlands; isolation source: soil samples (1 kg each in a 20% v/v slurry with milli Q water) were... ...
CTCTACGGCTGGAGCGACCTGGTCTTCACGCACATCAGCGCACGAGTGCCGGGGCCCGAGCACCATTTCCTCATCAACCCCTACGGCCTGATGTTCGACGAGATCACCGCGTCGAGCCTGGTGAAGGTCGACGACCAGTGCCGCAAGGTGATCGAGTCCCCCTACCCGGTGAATCCGGCGGGCTTCGTGATCCACAGCGCGGTGCACGCCGCGCGGGAAGACATCCAGTGCGTGCTGCACACCCACACGCGCGCCGGCATCGCGGTCAGCGCGCAGAAGAACGGGGTGCTGCCGATCAGCCAGCAGTCGACCTTCGTGCTGGCCTCGCTGGCGTACCACGGCTACGAGGGTGTCGCGATCCGCGACGACGAGAAGGCGCGCCTGCAGGCCAACCTGGGCCAGGCGAACTTCCTGATGCTGCGCAACCACGGGCTGCTGACCGTCGGCAAGACGATCGCCGACGCCTTCCTGGCGATGTACACCTTCGAGAACACCTGCCAGATCCAGATCGCCGCGCAGTCCGGCGGCGGCGAACTCACGCAGGTCGACCCCCGCATTCTCGAAGGCGTGGGCCACGCGATGAAGGTGCAGACCGGCGGGCTCGGCGGCGCCTTCGTCTGGCCGTCGCTGATCCGAAAGCTGGACCGGATCGACCGCAGCTACGCGAGCTGACGCCGGTGCCCACGCCGCGCGGTCAGCGGGGGGTGCACAGTTGTCGACGTCGCCTTTCTGTCTGATCAGGGGCAATCCACTTGCGGCCTTGCCCGCACCATGCTCACAAAGCCAGCGGCCAACGCCAACACAGCACCCATCCCGAGGCCGACCCTGGGCGCCGCATCGGCGGATGCCACGGTGAAGAGCAAGCTCATGATGATTCCGCCTGCGGTTTGACCCACCAATCTGGCCGTGCCCTGCATACCGCCCGCTGCGCCACTTCGTTCGGCGGGGGCCGAGAGAAACATGTTGCGGTTGTTCGGCACCTGGAAAAGCCCGAAGCCCAGGCCGCATAGCACGGCGAACAGAATCAACGGTTGCGGCCGTCCCTGCAGCGGCGACAGCGAGGCGGCCGCGAGCCCCACCGCAAGAACAGCGCCCCCCGCGGCGCAGAGCCAGGCGGTTGGCATGCGGTCGGCAAGACGGCCCGCGAACGGCGCCGCGATCGCCACTGTCAGCGGCCAAGGCGTGATGTAGAGCCCCGTCGTCAGCGCATCCAGCCCCAACGTGTGCTGCAGATAGAAAGGAAGCGCCATCATGCCCAATGTCGTGCCGGCGAAGCAGCACATCGAGGCGATCACCGAGATGCGCAACGATCCCGAGCGGAGCAGGTCCAGCGGGATCAGAGGTGCGACTTTCGGCATCTCCCGCCGGACCAGCGCCGCCAGGCCGAGTGCCGCCGCAGCAAGGAGGACGGCGGCCAGGGCCGGTGCTTCGATCAGAAGTTCCGCGCCAATGACCAGTGACGCAAAGGCACCTGCATTCAGCGCCACGCTGGACAAGTCGAGCCGACGTGCCGTCCCGGTGAGCGCCGGCAGCGCACGCGTGGCGAGCAGCACCACGACACCCAGCGGCAGGTTCAACGCGAACAGCCAGGGCCAGCTCGCGGCCGAGAGAATCAGGGCGCCGATCGTCGGACCGGCCGCAGAGGACAGTGCCACGGCGAGCGCGTTCCAGCCGATGGCGGCGCCGAGCTGCCGATGCGGAACGACGCAGCGCAACAGCGCCACGCCGAGCGACATGACGGCGGCACCCCCGAGACCCTGCAGGAAGCGGGCCGCGACGAGCCACGGCAGGGACGGCGACAGCGCGCACAGCACGGACGCCCCGGTGAACACGGCAACCCCGCCCGCGAACACACGACGATAGCCCAAGCTCTCTCCCAACGCAGCGCAAGGCAGCAGGCCTATCACCAACGCCGCCTGGTACGCCGTGATGACCCACACGGACATGCTTGGCGTGACCCTCAGTGATTGCGCGATGGTTGGAAGCGCCACGTTGGCGATGCCCGCGTCGAGCACCACGAGCACCATGGCTGCCAGGACCGCGGCAACCGCGGCAATGCGCGGACGTTGCTCGGTGGAAGGCTGGGTCATGATGTCCCGACCGTCCAGACGCCGTTCCGCTCGACATACCGTGTCACCCGGTGTTCTTCCTTGTCTTCCTTCTTCAGGTCGCGCTCGGTGAAGCGAAACAGAAGCGCGGGCCCCTTCACGCACCGCGTGTCGTGGATGTCCCCGGGCAGATACACCTGGACCTGCCCCGGTCGCATCAATGTGGAATCCCGCTTCACCAGTCCGACACTGCCGTCCGAGCTCAAGACCCGCGCATAGGTTCTCATCTCGATTTCACCCTGCTGGATCGCATAGATCACCCAACCCCGGCCGTGGTCATGGGGTGGCCTGTGCAGCCCGGCGTATTCCGAATGCGCGAGCAGCACGAACCCGTGGGTGGGGTCGCGATACAGCTCCTTGTTGGCCGGGGCTTCCTCATGCAAGGCCGCCAACCAATCTTCCGTGGCCGGCGCCTTCAGGAGGTCCGCCAGGTGGCGTTTGCATGCGCCGACCACCTTGTCGCCCAGCGGGCCCCAGGCCGATTTGATTCCCTGAATCGATGCTTCAAAAGTACCGTTGGCCACGACTTCTTCCTTTGTGTTGTGCTCGGACGAACCCCGTTCAAGCAGTTCCAGGACGATAGGACGCCGCTCCGAATTGCGGAAGGCGCAGCAGCTGCAACATCTACGTGCGTCGGACGCCATGTCAGATCGGACGTGCTAGCGTCGAGTCATGTCATCGCCTGATCTGAACCTGCTCGTCACCCTGGACGTGCTCCTTGCCGAAGGCAGCGTCGCAAGCGCTGCGAGACGTTTGCGGTTGAGCCCGTCGGCGATGAGCCGGGCCCTTGCGCGATTGCGCGAAACGACCGGCGACCCCCTGCTGGTTCGGGCCGGACGGGGCCTGGTGGCCACCCCCCGCGCGCTCGAACTGCGCGAGCGGGTCAATCACCTCGTCCAGGAGGCCGAAGCAGTCCTCCGGCCCGCCGAGGCGCTCAGGCTGAAGGAACTCGTCCGGACATTCACGCTGCGCACCAGTGAAGGCTTCGTCGAGACCTTCGGGCCCGACCTCCTCGAGCGCGTCGGCCTGGATGCGCCTGGCGTGCGGTTGCGCTTCATGCAGAAGGCGGACAAGGAGAGCGCATCCCTTCGCGACGGCAGCGTCGACCTGGAGACGGGTGTCATCGGCGGCACCACAAGCCCCGAGGTCCGTGTGCAGGCCTTGTTCAGGGACCGGTTCATTGGCGTCGTGCGTATCGGGCATCCGCTGTGTCAAGGCGAGATGACGCCCGCGCGCTATGCGGCCGGAAGGCATGTCGTCGTGTCGCGTCGAGGCCTCGACAAAGGGCCGATCGACGAAGCATTGAAGCCGCTCGGTCTGGCACGTGAGATCGGCACGGTGGTCGGCGGCTTCTCGACCGCGCTGGCACTGGCTCGCACCACCGACTTCGTCGCCAGTGTTCCCGAACGCCACACCGAAGGCCTGCGCGTCGGCCTGTATAGCTTTGGGCTGCCAGTGCCCGCGCCGGAAATCACTGTCTCATTGCTCTGGCACCCGAGAATGGATGGGGATCTCGCTCACCGCTGGCTGCGCCAGTGCGTTCGCGATGCTTGCTCGGAACGCCACCGCGCCGCCGCTGATCACGGGTGCCGCGCAAGCCGTTGATATTCCTTGTGCGGGGCGCGCACATCCGCGCGCCCCTGCGCTCAGTAGGTCTTGTACGGCAGGAACTTGCCCGACAGCACGACCTTCACGCGGTCGCCCTTGGGGTCGGCCTGGCGGTCGATGTCCATGCTGAAGTCGATCGCGCTCATGATGCCGTCGCCGAACTCCTCGTGGATCAGTTCCTTGATGGTGGTGCCGTAGACGTTGACGATCTCGTACCAGCGGTAGATCAGCGGGTCGGTCGGCACCGCGTTCGGCAGCGAGCCCTTGTAGGGCACGACCTGCAGCCACTTCTGCTCTTCGGCGGTGAGGCCGAAGATCTTGCCGACGATCTTGGCCTGGGCGGCGTCGAGCGTCATCTGGCCGAGGCAGGCCGCCGTGGTCCACTCCTTCGACAGGCCGACCTTCCTGGCCACATCGGCCCACTGGATGCCCTTGGCCACCTTCACGGTGATGATCTTCTCGGTGACGTCGTTGCGGTTCATGCGGGGTTTGCTCCTGTTGGTTGAATGCATGGGACGTGTCACGTCGCCTTGGCTCGTGTCACGAGGAAATCGACGATGTGGTTGCGCAGCGCGTAGTAGCCGTCCAGGTGATGCAGCCCGGCGCGGGTGCGCTCGCGCGGCAGCGGGTTCACCACGCTCTCGGCGATGTTGCCGGGCACCCTCGCTGCCGTTGCGCATGAGCAGGATGCGGTCGGCCAGCAGGATGGCTTCGTCCACGTCGTGCGTGATCATGAAGACGGTCTGCTGCGTCTGGCGCACGATGCGCATCAGCTCGTCCTGGATGGTGCCGCGCGTGAGCGCATCGAGCGCGCCGAAGGGTTCGTCGAGCAGCAGCATGCGCGGCTGGATCGCGAAGGCGCGCGCGATGCCCACGCGCTGCTTCATGCCGCCGGACAGCTGCGACGGTTTCCTGTCGATGGCGGCGCCCAGGCCGACCAGCTCGACGAATCGCACCACCTGCTCGTCGACCTGCTTGCGCGACCAGTCGGGCCAGCGCGATTCGACCGCGAAGGCGATGTTCCTGCGCACCGTGAGCCAGGGCATCAGGGCGTGGCTCTGGAACACCACACCGCGCGCGAGGCTCGGGCCGACGATCTCGCGGCCGTCCATGAAGGCATGGCCGGCCGTGGCGGTGTCGAGCCCCGCCAGCACGTTGAGGATGGTGGTCTTGCCGCAGCCCGAGTGGCCGATGATGCAGACGAACTCGCCGCGCTCGATCGCGAAGGAGACATCGGCGAACACCGGCTTGGCCGGCACATAGGCCCTGGCCAGGCCCTCGACCCGCAACAGCGTCGCGCCAGGCTCGATGGGGGGAACGGGTGGACTGGGCGGCATGGCCATCCTTTGGGACGGGAAATCACTCCACATACGTCACCTTCCGCTGCAGCCCGGCGAAGGCCAGGTCGAGCAGCATGCCGACCACGCCGATCAGCAAGATCGCGAAGATCACGTTGGTGAGCGACAGGTTGTTCCACTCGTTCCACACGAAGTAGCCGATGCCCGTGCCGCCGACCAGCATCTCTGCCGCGACGATCACCAGCCAGGCGATGCCCATGCTGATGCGCATGCCGGTGAGGATGGTGGGCGCGGCCGCGGGCAGGATCACGCGGAAGGCGCGGCGCAGCGGCTTGACTTCGAGCGTGCTCGCCACGGCGAGCCATTCGCGCTTGACCGAGGCCACGCCGAAGGCGGTGTTGAGCAGCATCGGCCAGACCGAGCAGATGAAGATCACGAAGATGCCGCTCGTCGACGAATCCTTGATGGTGTAGAGCGCCAGCGGCATCCACGCCAGCGGTTGAGCACCTGGATAAAGGGGTCGAAGGCCTTGTGCAGCAACGGCGACATGCCGATGACGAAGCCCAGCGGCACCGCGACCAGGCAGGCCAGCAGGAAGCCCAGCCCGACGCGGCCTAGCGACCAGGCGAGCTGGATCGCGATGCCCTTGTCGTTCGGGCCGTTGTCGTAGAAGGGGTTCGACAGGTGCGCCCAGGCCGTCGCGCCCATCTCCGCGGGCGTGGGGAAGCCGGCCGACTTCACCTGGCCCGGGTCCTTGCCCAGCATCTTCTGGTACTCGATCTGCTCCGGCGTCATGCCGGCCTGCGATGTGGCGCCGCCGGACGGCAGGGTGGCCGCCTGCCAGATGCCCAGGACCGCGAGCAGGATCAGCAGCGACACCAGCGCCGCCTTCAGGTTGGTCGCGCGTGTCATGCGGCCATCTTGTGGATGGCGAAGCTCTTCACGTACTCGTCGGGCTTCGTCGGGTCGAAAACCTTGCCCATGATCGTGAACCGGGGGTACGCGCCTTCCGGCGGGGTCTGGCCGATCTCCTTCATGTGCTTCTTGGCATCGGTCAGCAGGAAGACTTTCTCGGCCATCTGCTTGTAGTCGACGTCGCCCTTCACATAGCCCCAGCGCTTCATCTGCGTGAGCATCCAGACCGCCATCGACTGCCACGGGATCGGGTCGAAGTCGGCGCGGTCGGGCACCGATCTGATGTTGCCCAGGCCATCGGCGAAGCGGCCGGTGAGCACCTGTGAAATGACCGTCTCGGGCTGGTTCAAATACTGCGCGGGCGCGATCACCTTGGCGATCAGTTCGCGGTTCTCGGGCTTGCGCGCCATGGCCGATGCGGTGAGCACCGCGCGGTACAGCGCGGCGAAGGTGTTCGGGTTCTTCTGGATGAACTCGGTCGAGCTGCCGAAGGCGCAGCAGGGGTGGCCGTTCCAGATCTCCTTGGTGAGGATGTGGATGAAGCCCACCTCCTCGAACACGGCGCGCTGGTTGAACGGGTCCGGGCCCAGGTAGCCGTCGATGTTGCCGGCGCGCAGGTTGGCGACCATCTCGGCCGGCGGCACCACGCGGATCTGGATGTCGGTGTCGGGGTTCAGGCCCGCTTCCCGCAGCAGGAAGTTGTGCATGCTGTACTCGAAGGGCACCGCGAACTTGAAGCCCTTCCACAGCTTCGGGTCGCGCTTGTCCTTGTGCTTGTTGGCCAGCGTGATGGCCTGGCCGTTGGTGTTCTGGATGGTCGCGACGTTCATCGGCGTCGCGTTGGAGCCGGCGCCCATCGAGATGGCCAGCGGCATCGGCGAGAGGAAATGCGTGGCGTCGTACTCCTTGTTGAGCATCTTGTCGCGGATCAGCGCCCAGCCGGCCGTCTTCACCACCTCGACGTTCAGGCCCTGCTGTTTGTAGAAGCCCAGGGGGTGCGCCATGATCAACGGCGTGGCGCAGGTGATCGGGATGAAGCCGATCTTCAGGTCCTTCTTCTCGAGCGGGCCCTTTTCCTGCGCCATGGCCTGCATCGCGCCGAGCGGGAATACCGAGGCGATGGCCGCGCGCGCCGTGCTGGCGCCCACGGCGCGCAGGAAACCGCGGCGCACGCTGTCGACCGGGAACAGCGCCTTGATCAGGCTGGCTTCGAGCTTGTCGTCCGACAGCGCCATCGCGCTCGCATGCTGGTCTGGCGCATGGTCCTGGCCGCAGGCGCAGCGCAGCATCAGCTGCCGGTCGGCGTCGTACGGGTCGTTCGCTGTCGGTTCGAGCAGTCGGGACATGGGTAGCACCTCGTTGAAAAGATGCAGACGCATTGCAATCTGCGGGCCGGTTTCGGGCCCGCGCAGGCCCCGTGCATGAAATCGCGCAGCGCGGATCGATGCCTTGTAGTGCTGGCCCTACAGGAAGGTCGTTGCGAACCGTTTTTTCAGGCCGCGGGCGCCGATTTGCCGTGCCGCTCGGCGTACAGCGCGAGCTCGACATCGTTCTTCGCGCCGGTCTTCTCGAGGATGCGCGCCCGGTAGGTGCTCACCGTGTTCGGCGCCAGGCCCAGCTGCGCACCGATTTCGCTCACGCTGTGCCCGGCGGTGAGCAGCCGGAACACCTGGTGCTCGCGGTGCGACAGCGCCTCGGTCGCCGACACCTTGCTCACGGCCGCCGCCAGCGCCTCCGCCGTGGCCGCCGACACGTAGATGCCGCCGGCCGCCGCCTTGCGCACCGCCGCCACCATCGCATCGGCATCGGCGCTCTTGTTCAGGTAGCCGGCCGCGCCCAGCTTGATGCAGCGCACCGCGTACTGGCGCTCCGGATAGGTCGAGAGCATCAGAACCGGCAGCGCCGGCCAGGCCGCGCGCAAGGCCTGCAGCACGTCGAGGCCATCGCGCTCGGGCAGGGCGATGTCGAGCAGCACGACGTCGACGCCCTCCCCGCCCTGCAGCGCCTGCACGCGCTCGATCACCTCGGAGCCGGTCTGCGCTTCGGCGCAGACGACGATCTCCGGCGCGCCGTTCGACAGGTCGCCCAGCACCTGCTTCAGGCCTTCGCGCACGATGCGGTGGTCGTCGCCGATGAGGACGCGGATGGGGGCTGTCATAAGGTCAGTGCGAGGTGGAAAGCGGAAGACGGAGCCGGAATGTACTGCCCTGCCCCGGCTGGCTCGCGATCTCGATGCTGCCACCGAAATGCAGCGCGCGTTCGCGCATGCCGCGTACGCCGTACGAGGTCGGTGCGCCGAAGGCCTGCGGTGCGGCGCCGATGCCGTCGTCCTTCACGCGCAGTTCGAGCACGCCGTCGTCGGCGCGGATGCGGATGTCGACGCGGGCGGCCCGCGCATGGCGGCCGACGTTGCTGAGCATTTCCTGGAAGATGCGGAACACCGCCATGGCCGCCGGCTCGGGGAGTTCGAGCGTGTCGTCGACCTGCAGGTCCCAGCCGAGGTCGAGCTCGGCCGACTGCACGAACTCGTGCGCCTGCCATTCGAGCGCGGCCCACAGGCCCTGGTGGTCGAGGATGCTCGGGCGCAGGTCGGTGATGATGCGGCCGACGTTGTCGACCGCGCGTTCGATGAGCGCGCTCATGTTGTCGCACTTGCCGCGCATCTGCTGACGCATCGCCTGCGCCGCGTCGGCGTCGCGCGCCTGCTGCTCGCCCAGGCGCTTGCCGATCCAGTTGACGTCCATCTTGAGCGCCACCAGCAGGCTGCCGCCTCGCGCGCGATACGGGTGCGCTCTTCCTCGCGCACCGAATCCATCCACGCCGACAGCTCGCGCACCTGCTGCAGTGCGGCGCTGAGCTCGGCGGTGCGCTCGGCCACGCGCAGCTCGAGCTGGTCGCGCGATTGCTGCAATGCGGCGGCCGCGCGCTTGCGCTCGGTGATGTCGACGAAGGCGATGACGGCGCCGCGCACGGTGTTGCCGTCGACGATCGGGTGGCTCGAATACTCCACGGCAAACGAACTGCCGTCACGCCGCCAGAACACCTCCGTGTCGATGCGGCACGGCAGGCCACGGCGGAAGGCGTTGAAGATGGGGCAGTCGGTGTCGGGGTAGTGCGAGCCGTCGGCATGCGAGTGGTGCGTCAGCTCGTGCATGTTGTGGCCGAGCACCTCGGCCGCGGGCCAGCCGAGCAGTTGCGCGCCGGCCCGGTTGATGAACATGCAGTGGCCGTCGAGATCGATGCCGAAGATGCCTTCGCCGGTCGATTCGAGCAGCAGGCTCAGCTGATGCCGCCACAGCGGATCGACGCCGGCTTCGGCCGCGCTGGGCAGGGTCAGGGCCTGGTCGTGCATGCCGGCGATGCATGCAACGGCCGTGCCATGCGAGTCGGCGCCTACAGGCCCAGGTCGCTCAGGCTCGCGTGATCGTCGGGCCGGCGCCCCAACGGCCAGTGAAAGAGCCGATCCTTCTCGGCGATGGGCAGGTCGTTGATGCTGGCGAAGCGGCGCTGCATCAGGCCCTGCGGGTTGAACTCCCAGTTCTCGTTGCCATAGCTGCGGAACCACTGGCCGGAATCGTCCCGCCACTCGTAGGCGAAGCGCACCGCGATGCGGTGGTCGGTGAAGGCCCACAGCTCCTTGATGAGGCGGTAGTCCAGTTCGCGCGCCCACTTGCGCCGCAGGAAGGTGCGCACCGCTTCGCGGCCGACCGGGAAGTCGACGCGATTGCGCCACAGCGTGTCTTCGGTGTAGACGCCCGAGACGCGCTCGGGGTCTCGCGAATTCCAGGCGTCTTCGGCGCCACGCACCTTCTGCGTGGCGCTTTCGAGCGTGAACGGGGGAACGGGCGGGCGGGTTTCCATGGCGGCTCCTGGGTGGTCGGGTTCGATCGGTGGACCGGGCATCCACATAGACCGATCTGTCTACATGGAATGATGCGAATCTATCAGGCATAGACAGACCTGTCTACAATGAGGCGATATGGAAGCCGCCCCCCTCTCCGCTCGCGACCGCATCCTCGCCACGGCGCACGACCTGTTCTACCGCGACGGCATCCGCGCCACCGGCATCGACCGGCTCATCGCCGAGTCGGGCGTGACGAAGGTGACCTTCTACCGGCACTTCCCGAGCAAGAACGAACTGGTGCGGGCCTTCCTCGATCTTCGCCATGCGCGCTGGATGGCCTGGTTCGTCGATGCGCTGGGCCGGCGCGGCGCCGACATGCCAGCGGCGGACGGCAGCAGCCTTCTGTTGCTGGCCGACGTGCTGCAGGAGTGGACCGAGATGCCGGTCTTCCGCGGCTGCGCCTTCATCAACACGGTGGTGGAGATCGCCGATGCGCTGCCCGAAGCGGTCGAGGCCGCCCGGCTTCACAAGCAGGAAATGGCCGAGGTCATCGCCGAATTGCTGCCACCGGGCCCTGCCCGGAGCACCCAGGCGCGGGCGGCCGCCCTGGCCTTCGACGGCGCCATCGTCCACGCGCAGATGGCGCGGGACGCAGCCGAGCGGCGGACGGTGGTCGCACTGCTGCGCAGCCTGCTCCAGGGTCTGCACGCGCCCTGACCTGACACGCGGCGTCGGCCGACGCTCACAGCGCGCGGACACGGGCGCCATGAATCTGGCGTTCCGGCCCACCGTCCGGCGGGCCGTTCGCCATCGACATCAGGAGGACCAGGACATGGCCACCAGCAGCGTGACAGGCAACCACGACAGCGCCGCGGACACCGCGGACGACAGCACCCGCATCCTCGGCCCCAGCGACAGTTCGGACAGCGGCAGCGACACGCTGGGCCAGCGTGCCGACCTGGCGCAGCCGGACGACAGCCTGGGCGGCGGCGCGCTCGAGCCGCTCGACGGCGGCAGCGACACATCGGGCACCGGCGAACGCGCCAACGTCGAAGGCGACATGGCGCCCGACGGCGCGGACATCCTGCCCGACCGGATCATCGGCCCGGGGGGCGGCGCCATCGATGCCGCGCAAGTGCATCTGCGCAGCGGCAGCCTGGCCGCGGACGAGGACGACGACAGCGCCGACGACGAGGAAGATTGAGCAGCTGCTTCGCCGACGCCTCAGCCTCTCAGAGGCGCTCGGCGACCCAGTTCTGCACCGACGCCAGGGCCTGGGGCAGGCCTGCGGCATCCGTGCCGCCGGCCATGGCCATGTCGGGCTTGCCGCCGCCCTTGCCGCCGACCTGCTGGGCCACGAAGTTGACGAGTTCGCCGGCCTTCATCTTGCCCATCACGTCGCTCGTCACGCCTGCGGCGATCTGCACCTTGGCGCCGTCGACCGCCGCCAGCACGATGGCCGCGCTCTTGAGCTTGTCCTTGAGCTTGTCCATGGTGTCGCGCAGCGCCTTGGCATCGGCACCGTCGAGTTGCGCCACCAGCAGCTTGACGCCCTTGATCTCGATCGCCTCTGCCAGCAGTTCGTCGCCCTTGGACGAGGCCAGCTTGCCCTTGAGCGAACCGACTTCGCGCTCCAGCGCGCGCACCTGGTCGAGCACCTGCCCGAGGCGGCCCTGCAGTTCGGCGGCAGGCGCCTTCAGCGCGGCGGCCACGCTCTGCACGGTCGACTCGAGGTCCTGCAGGTAGCTCAGCGCGTTGGCGCCGGTGATCGCCTCGATGCGGCGCACGCCGGCGGCCACACCGCTTTCGCTGGTGACCTTGAACAGGCCGATGTCGCCGGTGCGGCTCACATGCGTGCCGCCGCAGAGTTCGCGGCTGGAGCCGATGTCGAGCACCCGCACGCTTTCGCCGTACTTCTCGCCGAAAAGCATCATCGCGCCGGTCTTCTGGGCCGACTCGATGTCCATCACGCGCGCCTGCGTGGCGGCGTTGGCCAGGATCTCGGCGTTCACGCGCTTCTCGATCTCGAGGATCTGGTCGTGCGTGACCGCGGCGTTGTGGGCGAAGTCGAAGCGCGTCTTATCGGCGTCGACCAGCGAGCCCTTCTGCTGCACATGCGTGCCCAGCACCTCGCGCAGGGCCTTGTGCATCAGGTGGGTCACGCTGTGGTTGCGCATCGTCGCCGCGCGGCGCTCGCCGTCGACCGCGGCCTTGACCGTGTCGCTCACCTTGAGCGTGCCCTGGGTCTGCGTGCCGTGGTGGCCGAACACGTCGGCCTTGATCTTCTGCGTGTCTTCCACGCCGAACTGCACGCCCTCGGCGCTGAGCACGCCCTGGTCGCCGACCTGGCCGCCGCTCTCGGCATAGAAGGGCGTGGTGTCGAGCACCACGATGCCGGGCTGCCCTTCCTTCAGTTCGTTCACCGCGGCGCCTTCGACGTACAGCGCCACGACCTTGGCGCTTTCCTCGAGGTGCTCGTAGCCGGTGAAGACGTTGCCCGCGCCAGCGTACTCGACGTTGCGGTCCATCTTGAACTTGCCGGCGGCTCGGCCCGCGGCCTTCTGCTTTTCCATCGCGGCGTTGAAGCCGGCCTCGTCGACGCCCACGCCGCGCTCGCGGCAGACGTCGGCCGACAGGTCGAGCGGGAAGCCGAAGGTGTCGTGCAGCTTGAAGGCGACATCGCCCGGCAGCACCTTGGCGCCGCCGGACAGCGCCGCGTCGAGGATCTCCATGCCGTTGGCCAGCGTCTCGAAGAAACGCTCTTCCTCGGCCTTGAGCGTGTCGGTGATGTGCTTCTGGTCGGCCACCAGCTTCGGGTAGGCCTCGCCCATCAGCGCGACCAGGTCGGGCACCAGCTTGTGGAAGAAGGGCTTCTTCCGGCCCAGCTTGTAGCCGTGGCGGATGGCACGGCGGATGATGCGGCGCTGCACGTAGCCGCGGCCCTCGTTCGACGGGATCACGCCGTCGGCCACCAGGAAGGCGGTGGCGCGGATGTGGTCGGCGATAACCTTGAGCGAGTTGTTCGCCAGGTCTTGCGTGCCGGTCTCGCGCGCGGCGGCCTTGATCAGCGCATCGAAGATGTCGATCTCGTAGTTGCTGTGCACATGCTGCAGGATGGCGGCCAGACGCTCCAGGCCCATGCCGGTGTCGACGCAGGGGGCCGGCAGCTTCCTGACCGAGCCGTCGGGCTGCATGTCGAACTGCATGAACACGTTGTTCCAGATCTCGATGTAGCGGTCGCCGTCCTCGTCGGGGCTGCCGGGCGGGCCGCCCGCGATCTCGGGGCCGTGGTCGTAGAAGATCTCGCTGCACGGCCCGCAGGGGCCTGTGTCCGCCATCATCCAGAAGTTGTCGGACATGTAGCGGCCGCCCTTGTTGTCACCGATGCGCACCACGCGCTCGGGCGGCAGGCCGATGTCCTGGGTCCAGATGTCGTAGGCCTCGTCGTCCTCGATGTAGACGGTGGCCCAGAGCTTCTCGGCCGGCAGCTTGTAGACCTGCGTCAGCAGTTCCCAGGCCCACATCAGCGACTCGCGCTTGAAGTAGTCGCCGAAGCTCCAGTTGCCCAGCATCTCGAAGAAGGTGTGGTGGCGCGCGGTGTAGCCCACGTTCTCCAGGTCGTTGTGCTTGCCGCCGGCGCGCAGGCACGCCTGGACCGAGGTGGCGCGCACGTAGGGGCGCTTGTCCTCGCCGAGGAACACGTCCTTGAACTGCACCATGCCCGAGTTCGTGAACATCAGCGTCGGGTCGTTGCCCGGCACCAGCGGGCTGGACGGCACGACCGTGTGGCCCTTCGAGGCGAAGAAGTCGAGGAAGGTCTTGCGGATGTCCGCGACCGTGAAGGTGGGCTGGCTCATGGGATGGGAAATGGCTCGCAAAGGGCTCGCACAGCGGAACGATGCACCCGCTAACTGCTTGATTTGATTGGCCTATCGATTATAGGTTTGGGCCGGTCTGCGCCCTGCCGCCCGGCGTGATGCACCCTGGCGGGCGGGCCCGTCGCCCCCTGCGTGTGCGCGGCGCCTCAATCCGGTGCCGGGCGGCGCCGCCGCGGCCTCGAAAAACCGCCCGAAGCCCCCCATCAAGCATGCCCAGCGCTGGCACGCAATCTGCTAATACCCTGATCAGATATTTCTGATATCTCACTAATATATTTACAGAGCCGATCGGGCACAGGCCCGGACGGCCCCCCCTCTCTTCCAACCTCATCCTCCAGGAGCACCGAATGACCAATCCCCGCTGGCAAGGCATCTTCCCCGCCATCACCACCAAATTCCACGCCGACGAAAGCATCGATGCCGAAGGCACGGCCAGGCACATCGACTTCCAGATCCGCAACGGCATCCACGGCCTGGTCACCTGCGGCTCGCTGGGCGAAGCCAGCACGCTGAGCCTCGAAGAGAAGCTGCAGGTCGCCAAGATCGCCCTCGAAGCCGCCGACGGCCGCATCCCGGTGCTGGCCAACGTGTCGGAAACCAGCACCCGCGAGGCGCTGCGCTACATCGACGGCGGCAACAAGCTGGGTGTGGCCGGCTACATGGTGATGCCCTCGGTCATCTACGTGGCCGATGCGCGCGAGGCGATGGCCAACGTGCGCGCCATGGCCAAGGCCGCGCAGAAGCCGCTGATGGTCTACAACAACCCGGTCGCCTACCGCGTCGACCTCAAGCCCGAGCACATGCTGGAGCTGGCCGACTGCGAATGGCTGGTCGCCGTCAAGGAGAGCACGGACAACATCCGCCGCATCACCGACCTGCGCAACCTGCTGGGCGACCGCTACCAGATCTTCTGCGGCGTGGACGACCTGGCCTACGAAGCGATGGCGCTGGGCGCCGACGGCCTGCTGGCCGGTGTGGGCTGCGCGTTCCCGCGCGAAACCGTGGCGTTGTACGACCTGATGAAGGCCGGCCGGTTCGCCGAGGCGCTCAAGCTCTACCAGTGGATGACGCCGATGCTGCATCTGGACGTGTCGACCAAGCTGGTGCAGAACCTCAAGCTCATCGACCTGCTGGTCGGCGTGGGCACCGAGCACATGCGCCGTCCGCGCCTGCCGCTGATCGGCGAGGAACGCGCCTTCATCGAAGGCGTGGTCAAGAAGGCGCTGGCCACGCGGCCCACGCAATACCAGTCGGTCGCCTGAGCGCGAGCCGCGCCCCCTCACCCGTCACCCGGCGAACACACCATGCAAGAAAAAGCCAACGGACCGGCGGGCCTCACCCGCTGGGTGCTCGATGCGTCGGACGGCGTCCTGCGCTGCGAACGCCATCTGCTCACCGGCCTGATGGGCCTGCTCATCGTGCTGGTGCTGCTGAACGTGGTGACGCGCTACACCGGCATCCCGCTCTACTGGGTGGACGAGGCCTCGGTGTACTGCGTGGTCTGGCTGACCTTCATCGGTGCCTCGGCCATGACGCGGCTTCGGCTGGATTTCGCGGTCACGCTGCTGACCGACAAGCTCGGCGCGCAGGGCGTGCGCATCGCCAAGGCCGCGGCCTCGGGCGGCGTGCTGCTGCTCGGCCTGGCGCTGCTCGCCATGTGCTGGATCTACATGGACCCGGTGGGCATCGCGCGCTACGGCTTCGACGCGAAGGAATTCGCCGCGGAGTCCTTCAACTTCCTCTACACCGAGCGCACGCAGACGCTGAACTGGCCGGTCTGGGCGATCCAGCTGATCCTGCCGATCTTCTCGGTGACGCTCAGCGTGCACGCGCTGTCGAACCTGATCGAAGACCTCGGCCTGCAGCCCAAGCGCGGCCATGCCGGCTTCAACATCGCCAATGCGGACGTCGTGAACTGACATGCTGACCACCGGATTCTTCCTCCTCATCATGCTGGTCGGCGTGCCGATCGGCGCCTGCCTGTGCCTGTCGGGCATCGTCTTCATCCTGAACTCGGGCGACACGGTGCTGTTCCAGTCCTTCCCGACGCAGATGTTCGGCGGGGTCGACAGCTACAGCCTCATCGCGATCCCGCTGTTCATCCTCATCGGCGAGATCATGAACGGCGGCGGCATCACCCGGCGCCTGGTCGACCTGGCGCTGGCCTTCATCGGCTCGGTCAAGGGCGGCCTGGCCTACGTGAACATCCTGGCGAACATGCTGGTGTCGTCGATCATCGGCTCGGCCACCGCACAGGTCGCGATCATGAGCCAGATCATGGTGCCGGAGATGGAGAAGCAGGGCTACGACAAGACCTTCGCCGCCGGCCTCACCGTGTATGGCGGCATGCTCGGCCCGATCATCCCGCCCTCGGTGATGTTCGTGGTCTACAGCGTGCTCGCGCAGGTGGCGGTGGGCGACATGCTCATCGCCGGGATCATCCCCGGCGTGATCCTCACGGTGCTGTTCTTCATCGTGATCGCCTGCATGGGCTTCATCTACAACTACCCGCGCACGGAAAAGCGCACGCTCCGGCAGCGGGCGCACACGGTGATCACCGCCTGCCCCACGCTGCTGATCCCGATCGTGATCGTCGGCTCGATCCTCGGCGGCTTCGCCAACCCGACCGAAGCCGCCGCCGTCGGCGCCGTGGCCGCAGTGCTGGTGGGCCGCTATGTGACGAAGGAATTCCGCTACGGGATGATTCCGCAGATCCTGCTGAAGGCGGCGATCTACTCGGCCGTGGTGCTGTTCCTGGTGGCGGCTGCCGCGGTGTTCTCGTGGCTGCTGATCTACGGCAAGGTGCCGCAGGCCACCGCCGCGTGGATCCAGACCGTGGCGAAGGACCCGGTCACCTTCCTGCTTCTGACCAACGTGATCCTGCTGGTGATCGGCACCGTGATCGACGGCATCCCCGGCCTGATCATGACGGTGCCCATCCTGCTGCCCATCGCCACCGACATCTACGGCATCGACCCGCGCCACTTCGGCGTGGTGGTGGTGATCAACCTGGTGCTCGGCCTCATGACGCCGCCCGTGGGCCTGAGCTTCTTCGTGGCCTCGGCCGTTACCGGCGCCAAGCCCGGAAAGATGTTCCTCGTCACGCTGCCCTTCTTCGTCATCTGCTGCGTGGCGCTGGTGATTCTCTCGCTGTTCCCGAGCCTGTCGCTCGCCCTCTTGAAGTAGTTCTTCGAGCCGTCCCCTTCCACCTCAACCGGAGCTTCGCATGTCCCTCTCCCGTCGCCAGTTCGTCCAGGCCGCCGCCGGCACCGCCGCATCGTCCGCCCTCTTCGCGCCGATGGTGCGCGCCGCCACGGCCAAGGAATTCCGCCTGGGCCTGATCACGCCGGCCGGCCACTCGTGGAACCGCGCGGCCGTGGCCTTCGGCGAATCGCTCAAGAAGGCGACCGACGGCCGCCTGAGCGCCACCGTCTTCCATTCGGGCCAGCTCGGCAACGAGTCGGCCATGATGCAGCAGCTGCAGTCGGGGGCGCTCGACATGGGCTGGATCCAGGCGGCAGAGCTGGGTTCGCGCGTTTCCAGCGTGGCGGCCATCAATGCGCCCTACCTGGTGCGCTCGACCACCAACGTCGCCTCGCTGGTGCGCACGCCCGCCGCGCTCAAGCTGCTCGACGTGCTGCCGCGCGAGACCGGCACCGTGGGCCTGGGCTGGGGCATCACCGGCATGCGCGTGGTGTTCGCCACCAAGGACATCTCGACGCCGACCGACCTCAAGGGCATGAAGCTGCGCATCAACCCGACGCCGGTCTACCGCGACTTCTATCAGATGCTCGGCGCCGCGCCGACGCCGATCCCCACGCCGGCCGTGTTCGACGCGATGTCGAACGGCCAGGTCGACGGGCTGGAAGCCGACATCGAGTTCTCGTGGAACGCGCGCTTCGACAAGGTGGCGAAGGTCATGCTGCCGATGAACGCGCTGTTCATGCCCTTCGCGCCGCTGGTGTCGGGCCGCATCTGGCAAACGCTCGACGCCAAGGACAAGGCGCTGATCACCGACCTGGTGAAGCAGTCGCTCGACGCGCAGATCAAGGACATCGTGACCACCGAGCTCGGCCTGATCGACAAGTTCAAGGCCACCAGCCTGGTCATCAAGAACGACACGGCCTTCAACCCCGCGCCGCTGATCGCCGAGTTCGACAAGATCTGGCTGCCCAAGGCGCCGGCCATCGCCGAGCTGCGCAAGATCGGCGCCACGCTCTGAGCCCAGCCGACGCGGGCGCGCCCTCCCGTCGGCGATGGGACAATGCGCCCGCCCTGGTGCCCTTTCGCGAAACCCATTCCACGATGCCTGCCGCAGTTACGTCTTCTTCGGGCAGCGCGCCCCGGCGGCGCGCCGCCGACCTGGCCTATGACGCGATCGAGACGCTCATCGCCACCCTGCAGCTGGAACCCGGCAGCCCGGTGGTCGAGGCCGAGATCGCCGAACGCACCGGCCTCGGGCGCACCCCCGTGCGCGAGGCGCTGCTGCGCATGACCTCCCTCGGGCTGATCGACCAGCAGCCGCGGCGCGGCCTGCTGGTGTCGAGCATCGATCTGGCCGACCACCTCGACGTGATCCAGACGCGGCGCGTGCTCGAAACCCTCATCGCCTCCTGCTCGGCGCGGCGCGCCACGGCGGTGGAGCGCAAGGAGATCGTGCGCTGCGCCGAGAAGATGGTGAAGGCCGCCGCGCGCGGCCACCTCGACGACTATATGGCGGCCGACCACGAGCTCGACCGCGTCAACCACCGGGCCAGCCGCAACCAGTCGGCCGTGATGGGCGTGTCGCCGCTCATCGTGCAGTGCCGCCGCTTCTGGTACGCCTACCAGCACGAGGGCGACATCGTCGAGGCCGCCGACGCCCACATGGAACTGGCCCAGGGCATCGCCACCGGCGACGAGGCGGCCGCCGTCGCGGGCGCGAACCGGCTGATGGACTACCTGGAGCGCTTCGCGCGGCGGGTCATCGACAACTGATCGCGCGTGCCGCCCGCGCACCATGACTTCCGGCACTTCCCCGGCCTTCGCGCTTCGCTACCATCGATCGTTGATGGCTTCCGATCCGACCCCGCCGCGCCCCGGGCATGCGCCCGATGGCGACGCACCCACACGTCCACCGCCCCGCAGCATCCTCGTCGTCGACGACCACGATCTGGTGCGCCTGGGCGTGCGTGCGCTGGTCCAATCCCAGGCCGGTACCGGTGCCTCGGCCGTCGACGTGTTCGAGGCCGACACGCTGGCCAGCGCCCTGGCGCTCTTTGGACGGATGCGGGCGTCCATCGGCCTGGTCCTGCTCGACCTCGCGCTGCCCGACACCGACGGCCTGAGCGGCCTGATCGACTTCCACGCGCGCTTCCCGCAGGCACGCATCGTGGTGCTCTCGGGGGCGGTCGACAGCGCCATGGCCGAGGGCGCGCTGGCGAACGGCGCCCTCGCCTTTCTCCCCAAGTCCGCCGACCTGCGCGAGGTCGTGAGCTTCATCCGCGCCTGCGGCCTGCTGGACATCGACGGCGCCGCCCAGATGCTGCCCAGCCTGGGAGGCATGGCCGTGCGCGCCGCGTCGTCCGAACCGCTCACGCCGCGCCAGGCACAGGTGCTGCAGTGGGTGCTCGAAGGCAAGCCGAACAAGGAGATCGCGCAACTCGCCCACCTGAGCGAAGGCACGGTCAAGAACCACGTCTCGACCCTGCTGCTGCTGTTCGGCATGCGTTCGCGGGCGCAGCTGATCAGCCAGTTGCGCTGAGCCGCGCCGCATGGGACTGCCGGCACCTCTCACGCCGGGCGCACCGGGCGCCTCGAACGGGATCACGCTCGACCAGCGGGTGCTGCGGGAGCACCTCGCTTCCGTTTACTTCACCTACAACGGCACCCTGATCGCACGGCTGGGCTTCATCGGCGTGCTGGGCACCTTCCTGTACTGGCAACTGCGCACGCCGGCCGTCATCGTCTTCGTCGCGGCGCACCTGTCGCTGTACCTGATCCTGAGTCTCCAGCCGCGCTGGACGCCGGCGGTGCCGGTGGCCGACAGCCCGCGCTGGGTGCGCCGGGTGACCATCACCGTGGGGCTGATAGGCATTGCCGACGCCTTCGCGCCCTGGCTCTTCGTGCCCGCAGGCAACCTGGCGGTGACCGCCGTGCTGGTGGTCGTGATGCTGGGCAACTGCGCCCGCGCAGTGCAGTCGCTGCGGCCGATCAAGACGGCGATGTACGCCCACACCGTGCCGATGGTGGGCGGACTCATCGCGGCGCTGGCGGCGCATGGCGACGGCTGGCATCTGTTTCTGGCGGCGTTCGTGGCCATCAACCTCGCGCTGACGCTGCGGGTCGGCGCGCAGGAGCATCGCCAGCTCACCGGTGCACTGCTCCTGCGCTTCGAGAACGAGGCATTGGCCGAGCGACTGCGTGAGCAGGTCGCCGCCACCGAGCGCGCCAGCGCCGAGAAGACCCGCTTCCTGGCGCCCGCCAGCCATGACCTGCGCCAGCCGCTGCACGCCATCGCGCTGTTCGGCGCGGCGCTGGA
>LNAP01007458.1_pt1 | contig 20158 bp, 14 predicted proteins | sample 602601 | NCBI WGS metagenome assembly LNAP01 (sample SAMN02440304, study PRJNA202911) | soil metagenome | biome: Subtropical and temperate rainforests or woodlands; isolation source: soil samples (1 kg each in a 20% v/v slurry with milli Q water) were... ...
CATGCACAATTCCAGTGCCTCGCTGCTGATTATTGATGACGACGAAGTAGTGCGCGCCAGTTTGGCCGCTTACTTGGAAGACAGTGGCTTCAGCGTTCTTCAAGCTAGTAACGGCTTGCAGGGTCTGCAGATATTCGAGCAGGAAAAACCTGACTTGGTGATTTGCGACCTTCGTATGCCGCAAGTCGACGGCTTAGAACTCATCCGGCGGATCAACGCTCTCGAGGTGGAAACACCCGTTATTGTCGTGTCCGGCGCTGGCGTGATGAGCGATGCGGTCGAGGCCTTGCGCCTTGGCGCCGCCGATTACCTGATCAAACCTCTCGAAGATCTAGCCGTGCTGGAGCATTCAGTTCGTCGTGCGCTGGATCGTGCCTATCTGCGTTTGGAAAACCAGCGCTACCGGGAAAAACTCGAAGTCGCCAACCGCGAGCTACAGGCCAGCCTCAGCCTGTTGCAGGAAGACCAGAACGCCGGCCGCCAAGTGCAGATGAATATGCTGCCGGTAACGCCGTGGTCGGTGGACGGTTTGCAGTTTGCCCACCAGATTATTCCGTCGCTGTATCTCTCCGGCGACTTTGTTGACTACTTCCGCCTCGATGACCACCGCATCGCCTTCTACTTGGCGGATGTATCGGGTCACGGTGCTTCTTCAGCGTTTATCACCGTGCTGCTGAAATTTATGACTACCCGGCTGCTGTATGAGTCGCGCCGTGGTGGCCAGCTCCCCGAATTCAAACCGTCGGACGTGCTCGGGCACATCAACCGCGGCTTGATCAACTGCAAACTTGGCAAGCACGTCACCATGTTGGGCGGCGTGATTGATGAGCAGAGCGGTAAATTGACGTACAGCATCGGCGGGCACCTACCGCTGCCGATCATGTACAGCGAAGGCACGGCGCACTACCTGGAAGGCCGCGGCCTGCCGGTAGGGCTGTTTGATGAGGCAACCTATAGCGATCACGTGATCGATTTGCCTGAATCGTTCAGCCTGACCCTGCTTTCAGACGGCATTTTGGACCTTTTGCCGAGCGACACACTCAAAGAAAAGGAAGCGTTGCTACCGCAGTTGGTTTGCACGGCAGGTGGCAGCCTGGTTGGGCTGGCCAATCTCGCCGAGATGCCAGATGATATCGCCTTGCTGGTGTTAAGCAGGAACCTTGCATGATTTGTATGACCGCGCGCCGTATGAGCCGGAAGGGTACCGTTGCATGAGTACCGGTAGAATTCAGTTTGCTGAGCAGAACGGCACATTCGTTCTCAAGTTTGTGGGCGAAGTGCGCCTGACGCTTTGTTCGGCGTTGGATGCGACGATCGAGAAAATCTTCACCGCCCTCAACTTCTCCACCATCGTTATCGACCTGACGGAAACCCGTAGCATCGACAGCACCACACTGGGCCTGCTGGCCAAGTTGTCGATTCTGTCGCGGCAAAAGGTTGGGCTGCTGCCCACCGTCGTCACCACCCACGCCGACATCACCCGTTTGCTGCAATCCATGGGGTTTGATCAGGTGTTCAACATCGTCGATCAACCCTTGGCCGCGCCAGGCACGCTGGCTGACTTGCCTTCGCAGGATCAGTCGGAAGAAGTGGTGAAAGCTAAAGTGCTGGAAGCGCACCGCATTCTGATGGGCCTGAACGAGTCCAATCGGGAAGAGTTCCACGACTTGGTCAATGCGCTGGAACGCGGTTAATACGCTGCACTACGCCAGAAACCAGGCATAAAAAAACGCGCGAGAGGCTTACCGCCCTCGCGCGTTTTTCGTTGTGGCGACCTTAGCGGCGGGCAGCCAGCAAGGCTTCGAGCTTTTCCTGATCGCGGGCGAACTGGCGAATACCTTCGGCCAGTTTCTCCGTAGACATGGCCTCTTCATTTAGCGCCCAGCGAAAGCTGCTTTCAGTTGGCACTTGTTTCGGTTCGCCTGGGTTGCCCTCGCGCAGCACCCGATCTAGCGAGCCGTTGTCTTCCGACAGTTGCTGCAACAGTTCCGGGCTAATGGTCAGACGGTCGCAGCCGGCCAATTGCTCGATCTGGTTCAGGTTACGGAAGCTCGCGCCCATCACCACGGTGTTGTAGCCGTTGGCCTTGTAGTAGTTGTAGATGCGCGTTACCGACTTCACGCCTGGGTCTTCAGCGCCGGTAAAGTCGCGGCCTTCAGCCTTCTTAAACCAGTCATAGATACGCCCCACGAATGGCGAGATCAAAAAGATCCCGGCATCGGCGCAGGCAGCCGCCTGAGCAAAGGAAAACAGCAGGGTGAGGTTGGTTTGAATACCCGCGCGCTCCAGTTGTTCGGCGGCGCGAATGCCTTCCCAAGTGGAGGCGATTTTGATCAGGATGCGCTCGCGGCCAACGCCGGCTTTTTCGTACAGCTCAACCAAGCGGTAGGCGCGGGCCAAGGTGGCTTCGGTGTCGAACGACAAACGTGCATCCACTTCAGTGGAAATACGCCCCGGAATCACCTGCAAAATGCCCTTGCCCACAGCCACGCCAAAACGGTCGCTGGCCAGGCCTAAATCGCCGTCACAGTTGGCCACAGCGTCATTGAGCAGCTCGGTATAACCGGGCATTGCGGCCGCTTTAAGCAGCAGGGAAGGGTTGGTGGTGGCATCGACGGGTTTCAGGCGAGCGATGGCGTCGATATCGCCGGTGTCGGCAACGACGGTGGTGAACTGTTTGAGTTGTTCGAGTTTGGAGGTCATGACACGGCCTTGTGGTAACGAGTGCCTAGACCTTACCCGACGCGCCAGCGCCGCTCAACGTCTGCGGCGTGACATTCCTCAGTGTTTTTGACGTTGGCCGACCGATGCGCCAGTTAACCGGCGAAAACCGGAAAAATGTCGGCGAAAACGTATCAGTTTTGTTGAGCCAGAGGGCGGCCAGCAATCTGCTGGCCGCCCTCTAGCATCAGCGAGCGGCGACGTTAGTCGGCGTCTGCCAGCCGCCACCCAGGGCTTTATAAATCGACACGATGCCGTGATACACCTCGACCTCGGCCAAGGCCTGAGCGTCTTCGGCTGCTAGGCGCTCACGTTCAGCGTCCAGCAGTACGAGGAAGTCCGAGGTGCCTTCGCGGTAACGGATCGACGCCTGTTGCGCGGCGGCGCGGCTGGCTTCGCTCTGACGCAGCAGCGAAACCAGGCGCTGCTGGCGCTTGCCGTAATCGCTAAAAGCGTTTTCCGACTCTTCCAAGGCCACCAGTACCTGTTGCTCATAGTTGGCCAGGGCGCCTTCGGAGTCAGCATCGGCACTGCGGATGCGCGCTCTCACACTACCCAGGTCAAACGCCGCCCAGCTGATGGTTGGCGCCACACCCCAGGCCCGCGCGGCCGAAGAGCCCAACTGCGAACCTCGCGCCGAGGTAAAGCCAAGGAAGCCAGCAACGTTCACCCGTGGGAACAAGTCCGCCGTGGCCACGCCGACATTAGCTGTAGCCGCCGCCAATTGCCGCTCGGCAATGCGGATATCCGGGCGACGACGCAGCAGCTCCGCCGGATCGCCAATCGGCAAGGCCTTGGCAATCGCTGGAATATCCTTAGGGCTGAGGTCGACGCTCAATTGCTCCGGTCGCTGACCCAGCAGAGTGGCGATGCGATTACGCGAGCGCACTTCCTGGGCCTGCAACTGCGGCAGGGTAGCTTCGGTGGCCGCCAAGCGCGCGTCGGCGCGCAGCACGTCGAGTTCGCTGCCCACGCCGGCTTCACGCATGGTGTCGGTGAGGTTGCGCGATTCCTGCTGGTTTTTCAGGTTGCTGCGGGCAATGTTTTCCCGCAGCTGAGCGCCACGCAGTTCACCGTACGCATCCACCAGCTCGGCAATCAGGCTGACTTGCAGCTGATAGAGCTGCGCCTCGGCGACATCCTGCTCGGCATCGCTGGCTTCCAGTTGGCGCTGGATGCGGCCGAACAAGTCGACCTCCCAGGCCATATCCAGACCGAGGTCATAACGTTCATTACGTACGCGCTCGCTGGTCACACCCGGTTGCTGGGCCTTGCCGTTTTCGCTGCTGGCGCGGCTGGTGACCACCGGGAAGCGGTCATTGGCGACATCATCACGAATGGCACGGGCCGCTTTCAGGCGGGCGAAGGCCACGCGCAGCTGACGGTTTTCCTGCAACGACTGGCTTACCAACTGATTCAAGGTCGGGTCGTCAAACTGCTGCCACCAGCTCACTTCAAACTTGCTGCGGTCGTAGTTGCCTTGGGCAGCGGTCAGTTTCGCTGCCTCGGTTTCCGGCGCTTTATAGTCCGGGCCCACCGCGCAGGCGCTAAGCGCTAGCGCAAGGAGGGCGGGAGTGAAGGCTTTCAAGCTCATGCGTGTGCCTCCAGTGCAGGCGCTTTAGGTGCTTTGCGGGCTTCGCGGCGTTCCACAAAGTTACGGATCAGTACGTAGAACACCGGTGTCAGCAGCAAGCCGAAGAAGGTCACCCCGAGCATGCCGGAGAACACCGCCACGCCCATGGCATGACGCATTTCCGCACCGGCACCGCTGGAGAACACCAGAGGCACTACACCCATCACAAAGGCGAACGAGGTCATCAGAATCGGCCGCAGACGCAGACGGCAGGCTTCCAGCACCGCAGCGAGCGGGCTCATACCTTCCAACTGTTTATCCTTGGCAAATTCGACGATCAGAATCGCGTTCTTACAAGCCAGTCCCACCAGTACGATCAAGCCGATCTGGGTAAAGATGTTGTTATCGCCGCCGGAAACGATCACCCCGGTAATGGCCGACAACAGCGTCATCGGTACGATCAGAATCACCGCCAGCGGCAGGCTCCAGCTTTCGTATTGCGCCGCCAACACCAGGAAGGCCAGCAGTACGCAGAGCGGGAACACGAACAGCGCGGTATTGCCGGAGAGGATTTGCTGATAGGTCAGATCGGTCCACTCGTAGGTCATGCCGTTAGGCAGTTCGTCTTTCAGCAGTTTCTCAATGGCTTTTTCCGCTTGCCCCGAGCTGTAGCCCGGTGCCGCTGCGCCGTTGATTTCGGCGGTGATAAAGCCGTTGTAGTGCATTACGCGGTCAGGGCCCGAGGTGTCGCTGACCTTCAGGAAGGTCGCCAGCGGGATCATTTCGCCCAAGTTGTTGCGCACTTTCAGCTGACCAATTTGCTCGGCCTCCAAGCGGAACTGCTGCTCAGCCTGCACGTTCACCTGATAAGTCCGGCCAAAGCGGTTGAAGTCGTTGGCATATAGCGAGCCCAGGTACACCTGCAGGGTGTCGAAGATATCGCTGATGGCTACGCCGTGGGTCTTGGCTTTTTCCCGGTCAATGGCCGCGTCCACCTGCGGAACGTTGACTTGGTAGCTGGTAAACAGCCCCGCCAGTTCCGGCACGCTTTGGCTCTTGGCGATGATGTTCATGGTTTCGTTGTACAGCGCTTCATAACCCAGGCCGCCACGGTCTTCGATCTGCAAGCGGAAGCCACCGATGGTGCCCAACCCCTGTACCGGTGGTGGTGGGAAGATCGCCATATAGGCTTCTTGAATACCGGCGTACTGGGCATTCAAGGCGCCGGCAATGGCACCCGCCGACTGGCTAGGGTCTTTGCGCTCATCAAAGTCTTTCAGCGCCACAAACACGATGCCGCTGTTCGGGCTGTTGGTGAAACCGTTGATCGACAGACCCGGGAAGGCGATGGCATTGGCAACCCCAGGCTGCTTCATGGCCATTTCCGACATCTGCTTGATCACCGCTTCAGTGCGGTCCAGGCTCGCGGCGTCTGGCAGTTGGGCAAAGGCCACCAGGTACTGCTTGTCCTGCGGCGGCACAAAGCCGGTTGGCGTCGAGGAGAAGCCGGCATAGGTCAGCACCATCAAACCGGCGTAAATCACCAGGGCGATGCCGCTGCTGCGGATAACCCGCGCTACGGTGCCGACGTACCCATGACTGGCTTTGTCGAAGAAGCGGTTAAACGGACGGAACAACCAGCCGCCCAGCAGCTTATCCAGCACTTTGGAGAAGCGGTCTTTCGGCGCGTCGTGATCACGCAACAACACCGCAGCCAGTGCTGGCGACAGCGTCAGCGAGTTAAAGGCCGAAATCACGGTGGAGATAGCGATGGTCAGCGCGAACTGTTTGTAGAACTGCCCGGTAAGGCCGGAAATAAACGCCGCCGGAATAAACACTGCACACAGCACCAAGGCTGTAGCGATGATTGGGCCGGTCACTTCACGCATAGCGCGCTTGGTGGCTTCCACAGGGGTTAAGCCCAGGCCGATATTTCGCTCGACGTTTTCCACCACCACGATGGCGTCGTCCACCACGATACCGATGGCCAACACCAAGCCGAACAGCGATAGCGCGTTGAGCGAGAAGCCAAACAGGTGCATCACGGCAAAGGTACCGATCAGCGACACCGGCACAGCCACTAACGGAATGATCGAAGCGCGCCAGGTTTGCAGGAACAGAATTACAACCAGCACCACCAGAATCAGCGCTTCAAACAGGGTGTGTACCACTGCCTCGATAGAGCCACGAACAAAGATCGTCGGGTCATAAACGATGCTGTAGTCCATGCCTTCCGGGAAGCCTTTCTTCAGCTCCTCCATCTTTGCCCGAACCTCGTTAGAGATTTCGATGGCGTTGGAGCCTGGGCGTTGGAAGATTGGAATGGCCACTGCGGGGTCGTTGTTGAGCAACGAGCGCAGCGCGTATTGGCTGGAACCCAACTCGATACGGGCGACGTCTTTGAGGCGAGTAATTTCACCGTTTTCGCCAGCGCGAATAATGATGTTCTCGAACTCTTCTTCGCTAACCAAACGGCCTTGGGTGTTTACCGACAGTTGGAAACTGGTGCTGCTAGGCGAGGGCGGCGAACCCAGCTGGCCGGCAGCCACCTGGCGGTTTTGCTCGCGAATGGCGGTTACCACATCGGTAGCAGTCAGGCCACGCGAAGCGGTTTTGTTTGGGTCGAGCCACACCCGCAGGGAGTAGTCGCCCATACCAAAAAGCTGCACATCACCCACGCCGCCTAGGCGACCCAACTCGTCCTTGATATTGAGCAAGGCGTAGTTGGACAGGTAAAGCATGTCGTAGCGTTTGTCCGGCGAGGTCAAGTGCACAACCATGGTCAGGTCGGGCGAAGCCTTGTCGACGGTAATACCAATGCGCGTCACTTCTTCCGGCAGCTTGGGCTGGGTACGAGTTACGCGGTTCTGCACCTGTACCTGCGCGTTATCCAAGTCAGTGCCCAGGGCGAAGGTGATGGTCAGGGTAATTTTGCCGTCGGCGGTCGACTGCGAGGACATGTACAGCATGTTCTCAACGCCGGTGATCGCCTGCTCCAGCGGCGCGGCTACGGTTTCGCCGATTACCTTCGGGTTAGCACCTGGGAAGTTGGCGCGTACAACCACGGTTGGCGGCACCACTTCCGGGTATTCACTGATCGGCAACTGGAACAGCGAGATCGCGCCGGCAATCAGGATCAGCAGCGAGAGCACCGCTGCAAAGATCGGCCGGGAGATGAAGAACTGGGAAAAATTCATCGCAAATAATCCTTTAAGCCAGCCGGCTTAGCCGCGCGCCGGAGTGGTGCTGGCGAGCTTCTGCGCGACTTTGTCGGCCTTGGCTTGTGCAGCGTTGTTGTTTTCCAGCGCTTGGCGTTGTTGCGCCAAGGCGGCAATGGTGGCCTCGCTAGCCATCGGCACGACCTCAGGTTCCACCGGCGAGCCGGGGCGGGTGCGTTGCAGACCTTTCACCACAATCTGGTCACCCTTGGCCAGGCCGCTACGCACAATGCGCAAACCTTCCAGCTTTGGTCCCAGTTCTACGGCGCGGTAGGCGGCTTTATGCTCGGCATCGACGACCAATACGAACTTCTTACCGAGGTCAGTGCCCACGGCTTCGTCGTTGATCAGGGTGGCGTTGTAGGTGGCGCTACCAACCAGTTTCAGGCGGGCGTACAGGCCGGGAGTAAAGCGCCCGTCGGTGTTATCAAACACCGCGCGGCCACGGATGGTGCCGGTTTTCGGATTGACCTGGTTGTCGACAAAGTTCATCTGGCCCAGGTGCGGGTTGCCTTCTTCGCCGGTCAGGCCCAAGTACACCGGGCTGTTCTGGCCGCGCTGGCCTTGGCGGGCAAGCTCGTTGTATTTAAGGAATACGCGCTCATCAACATCAAAGTAGGCGTACACGCGGTCGGTAGACACCACGCTGGTCAGCAGGGTTTGCCCGGCGTTTACCAGGTTGCCGGCGGTGATTTCGGCACGGCTAACGCGGCCATCAATAGGCGCAGTAATGCGGGTAAAACTGAGGTTGAGGCGGGCGTTTTCCAGCTGCGCCTGGATATTCGCTACACCGGCGCGAGCCTCTTGCGCGGCGCTGGTACGGGCGTCGGCCAATTCCGCCGAGATGGCGTTGCTGGCACGCAGGCGTTCACCGCGTTTGGCTTCGTTGTCAGTGCGCGACAGGTTGGCTTTGACTTGTTGCAGCTGCGCTTCCAGGCCACGAACTTCGGCTTCAAACGGGCGCGGATCGATCTGGAACAGCAAATCGCCTTTCTTCACCAACGAGCCTTCGGTGAAGACAACCTTGTCGATGTAACCGGAAACGCGCGGGCGAATATCCACGGCTTCTGGCGCTTCCAGGCGGCCGGTGAACTCATCCCACTCATTGATAGGTTGTTGCAGCACCTCAGCAACACTGACTTTCGCCACCGGCAGCTGGGCCGTGGCTTCTGGCGCCTTCCCGCACGCGCTGATAACGATCAGGGCGAGGGCGGCTAAGGGATAACGCAAGGCTAAAAGGGACTGATGCATCGGTGGGACTCCGCCATAGGTTTTTTAGGATGGGCGGAGTGTGATGGCGGCATGTGACGTCAGACGAATCGAACAAGCCGAAGATGAATATCAGTCTGAATGATGATTCCTACACGTGGCGTTGATAGTTCCTACATCGAGCGCCAGTAGGGTGTGCTGTGCGCACCGAATCCGATCCATGGCGGATTCTGGATTCCCGCCTACGCGGGAATGACGGGGTAGGTGGCGAAACCGCGTCGTCCCCGCGAAGGCGGGGACCCAGAATCTGCCGGTGTACGTTGGTGCGCGCAGCACACCCTACGGATCGTGGCGAGGCGCACGCCCTACAGGCTATCCGGATCGCCCACAAACATCTGAATCCGCGAGCGCAACCAGCGCTCGGCAGGGTCGTTATCCTGCGCGCCGCGCCAGGCCATGGACAACTCGAAAGAGCGCGCCGGGATGCCTTCCGGTACATCTTCGGACCGCACGCCACCTGATGCGGTAAGTGCAGCAGCGGTGTAGTCGGGCACGATGGTGACCAAGTCGGTGCCCGAGAGCAGCGTGCCCAGCCCGTTGAACTGCGGCACGGCCAGCACCACTTTGCGTTTGCGCCCGACCTTTTCCAGCTCTTCATCAATAAAGCCATTCAGGTCGCCGGCAAACGACACCAGCGCATGCGGCCGCGCGCAGTATTCATCCAAGGTCAGCTTGCCCGGCGCCGAATCCGCGCGCAGCAGCTGCGGCTTGCTCTTGCGCAAGGTCTTGCGCTTGGCGTTGGCCGGCAGCTCATCGGTGTAGCTCACGCCCACGGAAATTTCGCCGGAGGCCAGCAAATTGGGCATCAATAGGTAGTTGGCGCGGCGCACCACAATCACCACGCCGGGCGCTTCGGCACGTACGCGGCGCAGCAGAGCCGGAAGTAATCCGAACTCAACGTCGTCGGAAAGGCCTATACGAAAGACGGCGGTGCTGGTCGCCGGGTCGAATTCAGAGGCGCGGCTAACGGCGGTGGAGATCGAATCCAGCGCCGGCGACAGCAAACCAAAGATCTCCGAAGCCCGCGCAGTAGGCTCCATGCTACGGCCAGTTCGCACAAACAGGGGATCGTCGAATAAACTGCGCAGCCGCGAAAGCGCAGCACTGATTGCCGGTTGGCCGAGAAACAGCTTTTCCGCCGCACGCGTTACGCTGCGTTCGTGCATCAGCGTCTCGAATACGATCAGCAAATTGAGATCTACGCGGCGGAGGTCGTTACGATTCATTCAGCGCTACCCTGTACCAGAAGTGCTCTGGAGCTGTTCCCTGGAGCGAAAGGCTGACGGGCGGCGAGGCTGGCGTCAAGGTCGGCCATCATTGGTGTTTATGTCGACTATTGATAGACGCGGGTGGTTTTGCTGGTAAAGCCCCGATAAAGTCCGTGGCCATTGGGAGTCCACATGCGAGGTGAGCGATGTCCCGATCAGTTCGGCCCAGCTGAAGTGCTCAAGCTGGAAGAACAACCCACCGCACAACCAGCGGCCGGAGAGGTATTGCTGCGGGTTGAAGCCATCAGCGTTAGCTGGCACGACGTGCTCTGGCGCCAGAACCTGGCCCCCAGCCCGGCCCGTTTGCCTGCCGGTATCGGCCAGGAAGTGGCCGGCGTGGTGACCGCCGTCGGCGCTGGCGTGGAAGAATTCAAAGTCGGCGATAAAGTCGCCAGCTTTCCCGGCCATAGCGCCAACCAATACCCCGGCTACGGCGACGAACTGGTATTGCCAGTGGCATCGTTGACCCGTTACCCCGACGACGTATTAAGCGCCGTTGAAGCCAGCGGCTTTTACACCCCGTTTCTAATCGCCTATTTCGCCTACGTGGAATTGGCCAAGGCCAAAGCCGGGCAAAGCGTGCTGATTACCGACGCCTCAAACTGCTCCGGTCCGGCCTTTGTGCAACTGGGTAAAGCCCTAGGTTTGCGCGTGATTGCCGCCACCAAAGACGGCGACGACCGCGAGGCGCTATTGGCCTTGGGTGCTGACAAAGTCATCGTCACCGAAGAGCAAGATCTGGTCGTTTCCATCAACAAATACACCGACAACCGTGGTGTAGACGTGGTGCTCGACGGCCTGGGTGGCCCGCAAATGTGCCTGCTCGGTGATGTGATTGCCCCGCGTGGTCGCCTGGTGCTCTACGGCCTGCAAGGCGGTAACCAGACTCCATTCCCGGCCTGCGCTGCGTTCCAGAAGAACATCCAATTCTTCGTGCACTGCATCGGTAACTTTACCGGCAAGCCCGAACTGGATATTCCGCCGGACAAAGAAGCTGTGGCCAGCGCCCTGACCGCGCTGAACCAACTGGCCCGCGACCGCGTGCTGCTGCCACGCGTGGAAAAGGTCTTCGCCTTTACCGACTTCGTCGAAGCCCACCGCTACATGGAAAAATGCCCAAAACAGGGCCGCGTAGTCATCGAAGTAAACGAGTAAGCAACACGTCTAGAAAGGGCAGGCCAGCAACACTGGCTTGCCGGGGGTAGACCCTATCTACCCTTGAGCAGCTCGGCCGCCTGGTCGAGCAAGGCCAGTGGGTCGGGCGCTTTATGAATGTCCACCGACAACAACTGGCGAAACTTGCGCGCTCCGGCAAAGCCTTGCCCCAAGCCCAATACATGCCGCGTCACATGGTGCATGGCACCGCCGTTGGCCACGTGTGCCGCTATATAAGGCTTCAACGCCTGCAACGCCTCTAAACGACTGATCACCGGCGCCGTGCTGCCAAACAGCTGCTGATCCACCTCGGCCAGCAGGTACGGGTTGTGATACGCCTCGCGGCCGAGCATCACCCCATCAAACGTCTGCAAATGTTCCTGGCACTGCGCCAACGTCTTGATGCCGCCATTCAGAATGATCTCCAACTCAGGGAAATCCGCCTTTAACTGCGCCGCCACCTCATAGCGCAGCGGCGGAATCTCACGGTTCTCCTTTGGCGACAACCCCGCCAAAATCGCAATGCGCGCATGCACAGTAAAACTGCGGCAACCGGCATCCTTCACCTGCCCAACAAAATCCACCAACTCGGCATAACTGTCGCGGCCATCAATACCGATACGGTGCTTTACCGTCACCGGAATCGACACCGCGTCCTGCATCGCCTTCACGCAATCAGCCACCAACCCCGGATGGCCCATCAAACAGGCGCCAATCATATTGTTCTGCACCCGATCGCTCGGGCAGCCCACATTCAGATTCACCTCCTGATAACCCGCCTCTTGCGCCATACGCGCACACGCCGCCAACTCAGCCGGCACGCTGCCGCCCAACTGCAACGCCAACGGGTACTCGGCCACATCGTGCTGCAAAAACCGCTGCGGGTTATCACCACGCAACAACGCGCCGGTGGTGACCATTTCGGTATAGAGCAGGGCGTGTTTAGAGAGGATGCGCAGAAAGTAGCGGCAGTGGTGATCAGTCCAATCCATCATCGGCGCCACGGAAAAGCGGCGGGAAGGTTCGGTTTGGACGGGCAGGGCAAGTGGGGCGGTCATGGCGGTATCTGAAAAGCGTGGAGGGCAGCGAGTTTATCAGGAACGGACGTGGGTTCCGATGGCGCTGGGTCGGGGGATGCTGGGGGCCAGGTTTATTTAGACTAGGGGTAATAAATTTGCCCCTCTTTTCCTTTATCAAACAGCCCAATCGCTCGCTCGAAATAGCACTGCATTACGTAGCTGAAATGCCCGGCAGCTACTTCCTACAGGTCTGTGCAACACCGCGTATGAATTGCCTGTCATCCCACAGCCCCGCCGGCCCGAGCTGGCATTCGGCGCCACGCGCACCGTCGTAACGTTTCGCAGCCCACCGCCTGCTGAGACAAACCGTCGACATGGATGTACATAGCCCGCTTTGCCGCCTGATTGCCCGCCTGCTAATCGGAGTTCTTTTCCTTAATCCCCTGCTGAGCACGGCGGCCGACTTGGCCGTCGAGAGCGGCAGCACGTCCATCACCAGCGCCGCCAATGGCGTGCCCATCGTCAATATCGCCGCACCTAATGGCAGCGGTTTGTCGCACAACAAATTCACCGACTACAACGTTGGCCAGCAGGGGCTGATCCTTAACAACGGCACGGCGGCGTTTAACCAAACCGAGCTGGGCGGCGTGATTCTTGGCAATAGCCAGTTGGGTGGCCGGGCGGCTGGTTTGATCCTCAATGAGGTCACCGGAGGCAATCAGAGCCAGCTCAAGGGCTACACCGAGGTGGCTGGGCAAAGCGCTCATGTGGTGATCGCCAATCCCCACGGCATCACCTGCGATGGCTGCGGGTTTATCAATACGCCGCGCGTAACGCTAAGCACTGGCGCGCCGGTAATCGAAGCTGGGCAGCTCAAGCGGCTTGATGTTGACGGCGGGCAGATCGTTATCGATGGCGCCGGCCTTAACGCCGCCAATATCAGCCAGTTCGACCTGATCACTCGCAGCGCCAAGCTCAATGCGGCGATTTATGCCCAGCAGCTAAACGTGATAACCGGCCGCAACGACGTGGATGCGGCGACCTTGGCGGCCACTGCCAAGGCTGATGACAGCCGCACGAGGCCTGGCGTTTCCATCGACAGTTCCGCGCTGGGTGGCATGTATGCCGGGGCGATTCGTTTGGTAGGCACCGAGGCCGGTGTCGGGGTAAAGCTGGCCGGCGATATGGCCGCCAGCGGTGACGATATTCAGATCGACGCCAACGGCAAATTGACCGTGGCGCGGGTGGTAAGCGCTGGTGAACTGCGCGCCAAAGCCGAGCAGATTGAGTTCACCGATAAAGCCCATGCCGATGGCGGTGTGCAGGTGGTCGCTAGTGGCGCGGTGACCGTTGCCAAAAGCCTGACCAGTGCGGCTGATGTTTCGATAAAAGCAGGCTCGCTGACCAACCTGGGAACGTTGGGCGGCGCCGGCAATGTTCGCCTTGATGCATCGACGTTGCTCAACCAAGCCGGCCTGATTTTCAGCGGCCAGGACATGGCCCTCAGCGTCGACAGCTTCACCAACCAAACCGGCGACGTTTACAGCCTCGGCAAGCTGACCATCACCGCTACCGATGCGGTCGACAACCGCTCCGGCTCCATCGAAAGCGCTGGCGATTTAACGCTTAAAGCCAAGCGCATCAGCAACAGGCGCGACGTGCTGACCACCCGCCAGGAAAAGTACGCCGCTCGCATCACCGAGTTGCCATGCAGCTCGGACTACGGCGCCGGCGATTGCGACGGCGGTAAGGAAAACCAGGTTTGGAACATCCTAGAACGTGACCGCTTGCTGGTCACCGAGGCCAGCCGCAGTTCGTTTATCACCGCAGGCGCCAACCTCAGCCTGATGGGCGCAAGCCTGCTCAATCACGCCAGCTCGATTAGTGCGGCGGGCGACTTAAGCATCCAGGTCGACGACCTGCAAAACACCGGCATCCAGCCCGGCGAGTATGAAACCAGCCGTGTCTTCACCAGCGCCAGAACCCGAAATCCCGAGTCACTGCGCACAACCGCCAACGCCTTCAACGGTCTGTACTGGCCGCAAACTACGGAATCTCTGGGCCTGGTTGTCGCCCTAAACGATTTCCTCGGCCGCATGGAATTTGAACGCCCTGAGTTTCGTAGCAGCACCGCCACCAACACCGATAGCCAAACCTACAGCGCGATTATTCAAGCTGACGGCAAGGTCGATATCGCCACAAAAAACAGCTTCGACAGCAGCGCTGTTCGCCCCACCTATGCCTATGTCGCGGGCGGTAGCTTGGCCACCACTGACCTCAACGGCTCAGCGATATCCACAGTCGTTAGCCACAACCCGCAACTGGCTCCCGACCTAACTCAGCAACCAAGTTTGCCCGGTTTCGATCTACCCGCCTGTTCCAGCTCAACACCGATGGCACCCATCCGTTCCTAGTCGAAACCAACCCCGCCTTCGCCAGCCTGCGCGGGTTCGTCAGCTCCGACTACCTACTGAAAATCATCGGCTACAACCCGGACCTTACCCAGCGCCGACTCGGTGACGGCCTCTACGAACAACGCCTCGTCCAACAGGCAGTCATCGCCCGCACCGGCAAACGCTTCCTCGACGGCCTGACCAGCGACGAAGCGCAATTCCGCTACCTGATGGACAACGCCATCGCCAGCAAGGCGGCGCTCAATTTGAGGCCCGGTGTTGCGCTCAGTGCCGAGCAAGTCGCCGCCCTGACCCACGACATCGTTTGGATGCAGGAGCAAGAAGTTGCCGGGCAAAAGGTCTTGGTGCCGGTGCTTTATCTGGCCCACGCCAAGGATCGACTGGCCCCAACCGGAGCGCTTGTTCAGGGCCAAGAGGTCACGCTGATTTCCGGTAAAGCGCTAAATAACAGCGGCACCTTGCGTGCGAGTAAGAACCTAAGCGTCAGCGCGGGAAACATCAGCAACAGCGGCCTAATGCAGGCCGATCAAACCGTCTCCCTGCTGGCCACCGACAGCGTCCGCAACAGCAATGGCGGCTTGATCGTCGGCAAAGACGTCAGCGCCATTTCCCTGACCGGCGATATCGTCAACGAACGCAGCGTCACCACCCACCAATCATCAAAACAAGGCTTCCAACGCCGCGAAGACTTCGTCGACAGCGCGGCCGGCATCGAAGCCGCCAACACCCTGACCTTGTCAGCAGGCCGCGACCTGATCAACAGCGGCAGCACCCTTAAAGCCGGAGGCGACGCCAAACTCAGCGCAGCCCGCGACCTCATCATCACCAGCCAAAGCGAAACCGACAGCGCCGCCAACCGCGACCGCAAAGGCCACAGCAACCGCGAACAGACCACCCAACACGGTTCCTCCGTGCAGGTCGGCGGCAACCTTACCGCCGAAGCCGGCCGTGACCTGGCCGTTATCGCCAGCACAGTAAAAGCCACTGAGGATATCCAGCTCACCGCAGAAAACGACCTCACCATCGCCTCTGCCGCTAACCAAACCAGCAGCGACAGCTACCGCAAAAGCGGCGGCAAAAAAGTCACGGCTCAGGAAAGCAAAGTTCGCCAGCAAAGCGCCGTAATCGCTGGATGTAAGGGCAGAAAACAGCCTGACCGTAAGCGCCAGCCAACTCAAAGCCGCCAACGAAGCCTACCTCTACGCCGGCGACCAACTCGCCCTGCTCAGCGCTGAAAACAGCGACCACAGCCTTTTAGACAAAAAGAAAAAAGGCGCGTGGGGCGGCCAGTCAGCCAACCGCGATGAAGTTACCGACGTGCGTAACGTCGGCACCACCATCACCACAGGCGGCGACCTGACCCTGGAAAGTGGTGGTGACCAGCTGTACCGCAAAGCCACTCTCGACAGCGGCGCTGACCTTAGCCTCGACAGTGGCGGCGCCATCACCTTCGAAGCGGCAAAAGACCAACACTCGGAAAGCCACGAAAAAAGCAGCAGCAGCTGGGTTTGGACCAGCATGGACAACAAAGGCAAGGTCGACGAAAGCCTACGCCAGAGCCAACTGACCGCCAAAGGCGAAGTGCTGATCAACGCCGTCGAAGGGCTACATATCGACGTCAAACAGATCGACCAGCAAACCGTCAGCCAGTCCATCGACGCCATGGTGCAAGCCGACCCGAGCATGGCGTGGCTGAAAGAAGTTGAAGCCCGTGGCGACGTCGACTGGCGTCAGGTCAAAGAGCTGCACGACAAATGGCACGACAGCCACTCCGGCCTCGGTGGGCCGGCGATGATCGTCATCATAATCATCGTCACGTATTTCACCGCCGGGGCGTAGGCACTGTCGCGGGCGCCGCGCCTAACACCGCGTTCGCAGCAGCCACCACCGCCACAGCGACGACCGGTGCAACAGCGGCCGGCTGGGCCAACGTCGCCGCAACGGCAATGCTCACTTCCGCCGCCAGCACCGCAACCGTCAGCACCATCAACAACAAGGGCAATGTAGGTGCTGCGCTAAAAGACACGTTCAGCGCCGACAGCCTGAAAAACTACCTAGTTGCAGGCGCTACGGCAGGACTGACTGCCGGTTTTTATAACGAGTGGACTAACACAAGCACTGCGCCTGCTCCGGCGCTGACAGAGGCAACCAACGGTGCGATGGCCAATTCGGGCGCCGTCACCGTGGCTAACTCCGCTGGTGGGTTGAGCAGTTGGCAGGGCGTTGGTCAGTTCGCGGCTAACCAGGCGTTGCAGAACACCACCTCTGCCGTGTTGAACAGAGTGCTTGGCCGCGAAGGACGCCTGGGCGATGCACTGAAAACCAGCCTGGTTAACGCATTCACCGCCTATGGCTTCAACCTCGTCGGCGATGTCAGCAAAGATGTTTTTGCCGATGGCTCCGCGCCAAAAATTGCCCTGCACGCGCTTATGGGCGGGTTGGCGGCAGAAGCGGCCGGAGGAGACTTTAAAACCGGCGCTATTTCGGCTGGCGTCAACGAAGCAGTAGTCAGTCGGCTTTCCGACTTCTACGGACAGATGAAAAAAGAAGACAAAGACCGTCTTCTGCTTATGAACTCCCAATTAATCGGCGTGCTCGCTACCGTAGCGCAAGACCCATACGCCGACACAGAAAAACTGCAACTCGGTTCATGGGTTGCCCAAAACAGCACGCAATACAACTGGCTGCTGCATCAGGAAATCGAAGAAGCAGACAAAGCCAGAGCCGCCTGCGACAGCACCGGCGGAGCCGTGCAAACCTGCAAAGACAACATCACCCGCGCAACGGACCAACTAAGCAAACTGCGCGACCAGCAGATGTATGAATACGGTAGAGCCCTGCAAGAAAAGGCCTATCAAGAAGTTTGGACCCGGCAAGAATACGAAGCAGGCCTACAGGCGTATTGGGGCAACATCGACAAACGCCAAGTTGTAGTAAGCGACCCCGCCGCCGCGCAAGCGGGGTTTATTTCGCGAGAACTGTATGCCGGTGCCAAAGACGCCGCATCAACCCTACCGAGCAGAACGTGGGAAACCGTTTCACATCCGCTGGATTTGTTAAGCGGAGCGTTTGACCGCCTTATTAGTGTGCCGGGAGCCTTTAGCGACTGGATAAGCAGCCCCATTCCGGCACAGTCCATCGAACGCTCGCTCGACAATCTGGCCACATTGTCCGCAGCAAACACGGGCGGCCTGCTGTTCGATAGCGCCACCGGTTTGTTGGTCGCCGGGGTAGGCGGCAAGCTCGTTTCATGGGTTGGAGGAAAATGGGTCGAGCTTAAACCGACGTCAACGCCAACACCTGCTGGTGAGTTGTCGGGTGGTCAGGTTAATGTTTCGCCGGTTGTGGGTGTAAATGGTGCAAAAGGAACCGCTAGCACGCTGGAAACCACCAGCCCTGTGGCCATCAGTGGCAGACGTGCCATTGATAAGGCACAGAGCTATGAAAGTGGTATACGAGGTATGTATGGCGGCACCAACGCATTTGATGAGCGCCAGTTCCGAGCTGTGGTTGACGGAAAAGTTGTCAAAGGTGTAGCTGACGATGTGGCCATCATCGGCGGTAAGAAGACCGCTGTTGAGGCTAAGTTTGTAGAAGACTGGAGCGGCTCTCTGCGAAACCCTGCAAGCCCGTCTGGCTCGAAGCCTTGGTCCGTCGCGGAGCAGAATAAGATGGTGGCTCAGGCGAAGAAGTACTCTTCAGGATTTGATGGTGGTGTTGTCTATCATACGAATAGTCCTGAATTGGCCAGCCACTACTCTAAGTTGTTTACTGAGGCAGGGTTAACAAAATTTAAGTTTGTTATTACCCCAGCAAAAAATTGAGGCGATTGAATGACTAGCCAATTAGATGAATTGGAACGGATTCTTGGCGGGAAGATTGAGCAGCGAGATCAGCGAGATGTTCCCGGAACCACGCCTATAGATGGTACAGAGTTTTTGTATTTCGAGGATGACGGGAGAAATAAGCCAAAGAAACAATTTAACCTACTGCTGGACGCTGCCGGCGCAATAGCAGCTACTAGCGGTGGAATTATTTCCGATAGATGTCGTATTAGCTTGCCCACAGGAACGGTCTTCCATGCTCTGTCTTATCACGGTGATATTGCGGGATGGCGGTCTGCTGTGGAAGTGGGAGCAAATACGAGAGGGTTGTTGCTTGCCCGCATAGAGGGAGGGCAGTTTGTTATCTCGAATGGCCGTTCATTTCGGTTATCAGATTGCAAGATAGAATTCGCGTGAGTTTTGATGGCTTTACGCCGAAGAACGGGATTAGCGGCACCCATAACTTGGTTCGGATCTTATTGGGGCAGATTTATTAGCTGACTCTAATTTAGAGTAATTAAATAAATCCACCCCTTTGCCGGAAATTTAATAACGACCACTCCAGGGCGTATCAAGTGAAGCTTGTCGGAAGTCTTACTGAGCAGTATTTTCGCGAGGAGTTATCTAAGTCGTGGGATGGTCTTAGAGAACAGGGGAATGAGCTATTGCCTATCTTGCAGGACAGGTTAGGTCTTATAGATAGCGCTTTTGTGATGAACTGGACGCCGGAACAGGGGGAGGACTTATATACAATAATTGTTAACGGGGTTGATGTGGTTTGTCTTGAGGTCTTGAGAGATATTGGCGAATTAGTGGCCTTTGAAACCACTAGTGTGAAGCACTACGAAAGATCTCTTTGTTCACGGCAGCATAGAATTAAATTAGCGGTTGCTCTTGATCTAGCAAGAGGGCTTAAAAGTAATCCCGGCTAAGCCAGGAATATTTATTTTGCTCTGCGGCAATAACAAAGCGCCCCGCATCACCCGAATGCGTATCCGTTCGTTGACCTCGAGTCCCGCCTGTTGCAGCCAGTAAAGGAGGGCTTAAGGGGACGGATTTATTAGTCAGCTCTAAATTAGAGTGGTTAAATAAATCCGTGTCCAATTAATTTGGGGAAAGTCGCCGGACTGCGAATTGAGCAGGGGTGGCGGGTAAGACTGATGTAAGAGTAGTTGAATAAATCTGACGCAGTTAGGTCCTATGTTAAATCTCAGGCGTCGAATAAATGAACGAACAAACTAATAATTTTGATTTTATTGATTTGAAAGTCACCCGCAAGGAATCTAGGTACTTTATTTTATGTGGAAAATATATGAAAACCCCGCTACTCGCTCTCGCCCTAACAACCCTTCTGAGCGCATGTGCCATTCCCTATGAAACGCCAGAAGCGCGTAGCAATATCCAGCGTGATCTGAATTTGAGTGCGGATGAGATTGTCACCATTGAGGAAACAAGCTGGTGCTTTTTTCGTTATGGCGACGTGTACACATGCAGAATGGCTCAAGGGTTAGGTGTGTTGACCAAAACCAGTCTGGTGCTGGCGTATTACAAAGGCGGCCACTACTGTTGGCGCTGGCGGTTCTAGCCACGCGTGCTGATGGTTCTAGGCCACCATTCCGGAGGTTCTAGGCCACTCAAAACGATGGTTCTATCCTCTTGCGCTGGCGGTTGTATGCCAACGAAGTAATCTGACGTGA
>LNAP01002116.1_pt1 | contig 20156 bp, 20 predicted proteins | sample 602601 | NCBI WGS metagenome assembly LNAP01 (sample SAMN02440304, study PRJNA202911) | soil metagenome | biome: Subtropical and temperate rainforests or woodlands; isolation source: soil samples (1 kg each in a 20% v/v slurry with milli Q water) were... ...
GCCGATCCCACGGACAGTGCACCGCCTGCTCGCTGCCGGCCAGGTGCTGGCCGCCGAGCAGCGGCGCGGCCTGCCATTGCCGCTCAAGTTCGCCCTGCAGGGCCTGCTGCAGCGGTTGCCATTCGCTGGCGATATTCAGGTTGATGCCCCGGGAGTTGCGCCGCGTCGCGCCGAACAGCTGCGCCGGCGACACGATGCGCGGGTTGGCGCAGCCGGCGTGCTGGCGCAGGCGCTCCAGGGGATGTTCGATCAGCGCCGCCACCGGCACCCGCGGGTCGACCAACTGGTGCACGAACGAGGAGTTGGCGCCGTTCTCCAGCAGGCGCCGCACCAGATACGGCAGCAGATCGCGATGCGCGCCGACCGGCGCGTAGATGCGCACGGTGCAGTGATGCTGCGCCAGCACCGCGTCGTACAACGCATCGCCCATGCCGTGCAGGCGCTGGAACTCGAATTCGCGCGGCTCCTGCGCCTGCGCCGCCAAGGCCAGGATGCAGGTCACCGTGTGCGCGTTGTGGCTGGCAAACTGCGGGTAGAGCACCCCGCGGGTATGCTCGCTGAGCAGGTAGCGAGCGCAGGCCAGGTAGGCGGTGTCGGTGCCTTCCTTGCGGGTGAACACCGGGTAGCCGCCCAGGCCGCGCTGCTGGCTGTGCTTGATCTCGCTGTCCCAGTAGGCGCCCTTGACCAGGCGCAGCGGGATGCGCACGCCCAGCTCGCGGCCGAGCAGGGTCAGCCACACCAGCACCGCCAGGCAGCGCTTGGAATAGGCTTGCACCACCAGACCGAGTCCGTCCCAGCCACGCAGCTCCGGGTCGCGCAGCAGCTTGTCGAACAGTTCCAGGGACAACTCGAGGCGGTCGGCCTCCTCCGCATCGATGCTGATGCCGACCTGCTGCGCACGGGCCAGCAGCGCCAGCTCGCGCACGCTGGCGAACAGCTCGCTGAGCACCCGTTCGCGCTGCGCCGCTTCGTAGCGCGGATGCAGGGCGGACAGCTTGATCGAGATCGACGGCCGCGGCCCCGGACCGACCTGGGGCGCCTGCCCCACCGCCTCGATCGCCCGCCGGTAGTCGGCGCGGTATTTCTCGGCGTCGGCGGCGGTCAGCGCCGCCTCGCCGAGCATGTCGAAGGAATAGGTATAGCCCCGCTCACGGTGGGCACGGCCATTGCCCAGCGCCTCGTCGATGCTGCGACCGAGGACGAACTGGTTGCCCATCAGCTTCATCGCCTGGTTCATCGCCGCGCGGATCACCGGCTCGCCGGAGCGCTGCAGCAGGTGGCGGATGACGCTGGCCGGCTGACCGTCGCCAACGGGCGGATTGACCAGCCTGCCGGTCAGCACCAGGCCCCAGGCGGCAAAGTTGACCAGCACGTTGTCGCTGTGGCCCAGGTGCTGCTCCCACTGCGCGGCGCTCAGGCGGTCGCGGATCAGCGCGTCGGCGGTGGCGGCGTCCGGCACGCGCAGCAGGGCCTCGGCCAGGCACATCAGCATCAGGCCTTCGCGGGTGTCCAGGCTGTACTCGCGCAACAGGGCATCGAGGGTGTCGGCGGCATTGTCGCGGCGGCGCACCCCCTCGATCAGGCTGCGCGCCGCGTCGCAGATGGCCGCGATGCCGGCCGGACCGGGGTCGGCCAGTTGCATCAGCTCGCCGAGCCAGGCCTGTTCGTCCAGTGCGTAGTGGGCGCTGATGTGCGGGAAGAAGGCGGCGGCCGTCCCTTGCAGACAAGCACCATTGAGAATCTCGGCGGCCTTGAGCATCGCGCTCCCTCCCCCACCTGCAGCGGTTGTCCTGCTACCAGCCTACACCGGGCAGTCCGCTTGCGCTCGGCTCGTCCGGCGGGCGGCCGCGCAGCGTGCGGCCACGGTTGAAATGCCCGCGCCCGTCCCCCATGTAGCTGCAATCCCCCGAATGCGCAGGAACTTCATTCATGAGCGAGCAGGACATCCCTCACGAGATCGTCGACGACGAGAACGCGGCCAACACCGGCGTGGTGCTGCAGGGCCAGGTGCTGCCGAACCAGCTGTACATCATGCCGGTGCACAACCGCCCGTTCTTCCCGGCCCAGGTGCTGCCGATCATGGTCAACCCGCAGCACTGGGCGGAAACCCTGCAGCGCGTGGCCAAGACCGAGCACCACTGCGTGGCGCTGTTCTACATGGACAATCCGCCGGACAGCGCCGAAGACTTCGATCCGGACAGCCTGCCCACCCACGGCACCGTGGTGCGCGTGCACCACGCCAGCAAGCAGGACGACACCCTGCAGTTCGTCGCCCAGGGCCTGGCGCGGGTGCGCATCCGCAACTGGCTGAGCCGCACGCCGCCCTATCTGGTGGAGGTCGACTACCCGCGCACGCCGGCCGATCCCAGCGACGAGGTCAAGGCCTACGGCATGGCGCTGATCAATGCGATCAAGGAGCTGCTGCCGCTCAACCCGCTGTACAGCGAGGAGCTGAAGAACTACCTCAACCGCTTCAGCCCCAACGACCCCTCGCCGCTGACCGACTTCGCCGCCGCTCTCACTACCGCGCCGGGCAGCGACCTGCAGGCAGTGCTCGACACCGTGCCGGTACTCAAACGCATGGAGAAGGTGCTGCCGCTGCTGCGCCGCGAGGTGGAGGTGGCGAAGCTGCAGAACGAGATCAGCGCCGAGGTCAACAGCACCATCGGCAAGCGTCAGCGCGAGTTCTTCCTGCGCGAGCAGCTCAAGGTGATCCAGAAGGAGCTGGGCATCACCAAGGACGACAAGAGCGCCGACAGCGAGGAGTTCCGCAAGCGCCTGCAAGGCAAGACGCTGCCGGCGGCGGCGCAGAAGCGCATCGACGAGGAGCTGAACAAGCTGTCGGTCCTGGAGACCGGCTCGCCGGAATACGCCGTCACCCGCAACTACCTGGACTGGGCCACCAGCGTGCCCTGGGGCGTGCTGGGCAAGGACAAGCTCGACCTCAAGCACGCGCGCAAGGTGCTCGACAAGCACCACGCCGGCATGGACGACATCAAGGAACGCATCATCGAGTTCCTCGCCGTCGGCGCCTTCAAGGGCGAGATCGCCGGCTCCATCGTGCTGCTGGTCGGCCCGCCCGGGGTGGGCAAGACCAGCATCGGCAAGTCGATCGCCGAGTCGCTGGGCCGGCCGTTCTACCGCTTCAGCGTCGGCGGCATGCGCGACGAGGCGGAGATCAAGGGCCACCGCCGCACCTACATCGGTGCCCTGCCGGGCAAGCTGGTGCAGGCACTGAAGGAGGTCGAGGTGATGAACCCGGTGATCATGCTCGACGAGATCGACAAGATGGGCAGCAGCTACCAGGGCGACCCGGCCTCGGCGCTGCTGGAAACCCTCGACCCGGAGCAGAACGTCGAATTCCTCGACCACTACCTCGACCTGCGCCTGGACCTGTCCAAGGTGCTGTTCGTGTGCACTGCCAATACCCTCGACTCGATCCCCGGCCCGCTGCTCGACCGCATGGAGGTGATCCGCCTGTCCGGCTACATCGGCGAGGAGAAGCTGGCCATCGCCAAGCGCCACCTGTGGCCGCGCCAGCTGGACAAGGCCGGCGTGCCCCGGCAGCGCCTGAGCATCAGCGATGCGGCACTGCGCCTGGTGATCGAGGGCTATGCCCGCGAGGCGGGTGTGCGCCAGCTGGAGAAACAGCTGGGCAAGATCGTGCGCAAGGCGGTGGTCAAACTGCTGGAAGACCCCGCAGCGACGCTGAAGGTCGGGCCGAAGGAGCTCGAGGACTACCTGGGCATGCCGGTGTTCCGCAAGGAACAGCATCTGGAGGGTGTCGGCATCATCACCGGCCTGGCCTGGACCAGCATGGGCGGCGCCACCCTGCCGATCGAGGCGACGCGCATCCATACCCTCAACCGCGGCTTCAAGCTGACCGGCAAGCTCGGCGAGGTGATGAAGGAGTCGGCGGAGATCGCCTACAGCTACATCAGCTCGCACCTGAAGAAGTACAAGGGCGACCCGACCTTCTTCGACCAGGCCTTCGTCCACCTGCACGTGCCGGAGGGCGCCACGCCCAAGGACGGCCCCAGCGCCGGCATCAGCATGGCCAGTGCCCTGCTCTCGCTGGCGCGCAACCAGGCGCCCAAGACCGACCTGGCCATGACCGGCGAGCTGACCCTCACCGGCCAGGTGCTGGCCATCGGCGGGGTGCGCGAGAAGGTGATCGCCGCGCGGCGGCAGAAGATCTTCGAGCTGATCCTCCCGGAGGCCAACCGCGGCGACTTCGAGGAGCTGCCGGACTACCTGAAGGAAGGCCTGACCGTGCACTTCGCCCGTCGCTACGCCGACGTGGCCAAGGTGCTGTTCCCCGCGACGTGAGCGGCAGAGCCTGGACTGCGGACGCCACCGCAGCCCAGGCTCGGAAAACGTCATCGCAATCGGCTAGGCTGGCGCCTTGTCATCCTGCCACTTTCCGGAGCCCGCCGATGCCCATCCTGCCTGCCCTGCGCCTGCTGCCGCTCGCCGGCCTGATCCTGCTCACTGCCTGCGCGCAGAAGGCACCGAGCACCCTGAGCCTGGACGAGCAACCACGCTATTGCGATCCGCTGGAGCTGCACGAAGGCCAGGAGTTCAACCTGCGCCTGCCCAGCAATCCCACCACCGGCTTTCGCTGGGTCATGCGCGAAAACGCTGCGCCGCAGCTGAAACAGCTCGGCCCGGAGGTCTATACGACCCCGGAGGAAGCCGGCGTGGTCGGCAGCGCCGGCGTCTCGACCTGGCGCTTCCGCGCGGTCGCCCGTGGCGAAGCGCGCCTGGAGCTGGACTATCGTCGCCCCTGGGAAAACGGCGTGGCTGCCGCCAAGAACTTCGACTGCCGTATCTCGGTCAAGTAGTCCCGCGCCCCCCGGCATCCCCAGCTCACCATTCGTCTCCAGAGCGGGCAGGCCATCGCCAAATCGCCTATAGCAATAGTAACGGCTGTGTGTCGTGGGGGGGGATGGACATCATGAACAAGTATGGGCGGCAACTGTTGCTCAGTATGACGGCGCTGCTTTCCGCCTGCGGCAGCCTGCTCCCCAGCGAGCAAGCAACCGTGAGTTCGGTGTTCCGCGACTATGGGGATGCCGAAAGCCGCTACTCGCAGGCCGTCCCCGGGGTCACCAACCGCCCCGAGCTGTTTTCTCTGGGCTTCGACCCCCTGGCCAATGGCAACGGTCGCCTGCTGTCGTTTCTCGACGTGCGCACCATGTTCATCCAGCCGAACATCCCCATCGACTACCTGCCGGACAGTCTGGTGACCTGCCTGCAAGCCAAGGAGCGCTGCACCGGCTATGCCTTCGAGTTCACCCAGACTGACACCCAGCGGGTCGGCAGTTTCTGGGCCGACGTGCTGAACTTCCGCAAGAACCGCGAGATGAAGGGCTGGACGTTCCGCGCGGTATTCGTGCTGGTGGACGACAAGCTGGTGCACAAGGTCAGCAACGGCGAGCCGCAGATCCGCCGCATGCAGGTCGAACGCAACCCGCTAGGCCCGCTGCAGGGCGCCGGCGAGTACCTTTCCGACCAGCTGAAGTGAAGGTGCTGCGAGGCAGCCCGGCAGTCCGCTAGAATGCCGGGCTTTTCCATGCCGGAAGCGCGCGCCGTGAAGCAGACCCCCGACCGCATCTACGCCACTCCCCAGGAGCAGGTCGCCGACTTCGTGTTCAACGAGGCGGTGGTGCGGGTGTTCCCCGACATGATCAAGCGCTCGGTGCCGGGCTATCCCGCCATCGTCGAGAACATCGGCGTGATCGCCAGCCAGTTTGCCCAGCCGCACAGCACGCTGTACGACCTCGGCTGCTCGCTGGGTGCGGTCAGCCAGGCGCTGCGCCGCCATGCGCAGGCCGAGGACTGCCGGGTGATCGCGGTAGACAACTCCAGCGCCATGGTCGAGCGCTGCCGCGAGTACCTGCATGCCCAGGACTCGATGTTCCAGGAGCTGTTGCCGGTCGAGGTCCTCGAGGCCGACATCTGCCAGCTCGAGTTCCGGCCGGCCTCGGTGGTAGCCTTGAACTTCACCCTGCAGTTCATCCCGCGCGAGCAGCGTCTCGAACTGCTGCAACGCATCCGCCAGGCGCTGCGGCCCGGTGGTGCACTGATCCTCTCGGAGAAGCTGCGCTTCGAAGATGCCGAGGAGCAGGAACTGCTCACCGACCTGCACATCGCCTTCAAGCGGGCCAACGGCTACAGCGAACTGGAAATCGCCCAGAAGCGCAGCGCCATCGAGAATGTGATGAAACCGGACAGCCTCGCCGAACACCGCGAGCGCCTGCTCGCCGCCGGCTTCTCGAAAGTCATCCCCTGGTTCCAATGCCTGAACTTCGCCTCGCTGATCGCCCTGCCATGACCGACCTCGCCACCCGCGCCAACCTCAACGCCCTGATCGACACACTGCGCGGCACGCCGCTGGCTGCCTGGGCCGCCAGCCTGCCCGCCCTGCTCGCCGGCAAGCTGGCCGACGGCCACGGCGACCTGCCGCGCTGGCAGGCTGCGGTCGATGCTCTGCCGCCGCTGACTGCGCAGCAGCGCGAGCTGGCCGAATGCTTTGCCCTCGCCGGCGCCTGCACGGCCGAGCAACGCACGGCGCTGGAACAGGCGCTCAAGGGGCTGATCCCCTGGCGCAAGGGGCCGTTCGAGCTGTTCGGCGTGCACGTCGACACCGAATGGCACTCGGACTGGAAATGGGCGCGGGTCGCCCCCCATCTGGACCTGGCCGGCAAGCGCGTGCTGGATGTCGGCTGCGGCAACGGCTACTACCAGTGGCGCATGCTCGGCGCCGGCGCCGACTGCGTGGTCGGCGTCGACCCCAACTGGCTGTTCTTCTGCCAGTTCCTCGCCATGAAGAACTACCTGGCGGATCTGCCTGCCTGGCACCTGCCGCTGACTCTGGAGGAGCTGCCGGAAAAGCTCGAGGGCTTCGACACGGTGTTTTCCATGGGCGTGCTCTATCACCGCCGCTCGCCCATCGACCACCTGCTGGCACTGAAGGACTGCCTGGTCAGGGGCGGCGAACTGGTCCTGGAAACCCTGGTGGTGGAGGGCGACGTCAACACCGTGCTGGTGCCGGAAGACCGCTATGCGCAGATGCGCAACGTCTGGTTCCTGCCCTCGGTGGCGGCGCTGGAGCTATGGCTGCGCCGCGCCGGCTTCGTCGACGTGCGCTGTGTGGACGTCAGCGTCACCAGCATCGAGGAGCAGCGCTCCACCGAGTGGATGAAGTTCCAGTCGCTGCCGGAATTCCTCGACCCGCAGGACCAGCGCCGCACGGTGGAAGGCCTGCCGGCGCCGATGCGCGCCGTGGTGCTGGCGCGCAAGCCGTAATCATGGTGCGCACGGCGCACCCTACGAGCACCACTGCATTGATGGTTCTCACGCTCCCGCGTGGGAACCCGAGCCTGGGCGCAGAGCGCCCCCGGATGCGTGCCCACGCAGGAGCGTGGGCACGATCATGGATCTTCTACCGACTCCTCAGCGGCAGCCTGCCCGGTAGGCAATCGCTGCGCGAGTTGCCTACCCTACATCTCGACCGCCTGCGGCTCAGCGCGCCGCCGCGGCGACGATCAGCTGTTTCATCTCCGCCACCGCCTGCTTGAAGCCGACGAACAGCGCGTGGGCGACGATGGCGTGGCCGATGTTCAGCTCGTTGATGCCCTGGATGGCCGCCACCGCTTCGGCATTGTGGTAGTGCAGGCCATGACCGGCATTGACAATCAGGCCGTGGCGCAGGCCGCACTCGACGCCGTCGCGGATGCGCGCCAGTTCGCCGGCGGTTTCCGCCGGGGTGTGCGCGTCGGCATAACGACCGGTGTGCAGCTCGATGGCCGGCGCACCGATGCGCGCGGCGGCCTCGATCTGCCGCGGATCGGCGTCGATGAACAGCGACACCTTGCAGCCGATGGCCGCCAGTCGCTCGACCGCGGCGCGAATGCGCGCCTCCTGCCCGGCCACGTCGAGACCACCTTCGGTGGTCAGCTCCTGGCGGGTTTCCGGCACGAAGCAGGCATGCGCCGGACGGATCTCTTCGGCGAAGGCGAGCATCTCCTCGGTGACGCCCATCTCGAAGTTCATCCGCGTCTGCAGCACCTCGCGCAGTACGCGCACGTCGCGGTCCTGGATATGTCGGCGATCCTCGCGCAGGTGCACGGTGATGCCGTCGGCGCCGGCTTCCTCGGCGTCCAGCGCGGCCTTCACCGGGTCGGGATAGCGGGTGCCGCGGGCCTGGCGCAGGGTGGCGATGTGGTCGATGTTGACACCCAGCAGGATGCGGTTGGCTTCAGTCACGGCGGGACTCCTTGCGATTGATGAACAGCTCGCGGCTGACCAGCGGCCGGCCGCCCAGATGCGGCGCCAGCGCCTGGCGCATCAGCCGCTTGGCCGCGCTCAGGGCGCCCGGCTGCGCCCAGTTGGCCTCGGCCAGCGCCAGCAGCTCGTCGCCGTGGAACAGCCCCGGCTGCAGTTGGGCGACCGGCTGGAAACCCAGCTCGGGCAACCACTGGTACAGCGTGGCGGGATCGACCGGCTGCCCCTGGCAGTCGCGGTCGAGAGCGAAACCATAGCCCAGATCATCCAGCAGCCGCCATTCGAAGGCGCGCAGCAGCGGTTCCAGCGGCCGCCCACCCGCCAGCGCGGCGAGGGTCGCGGCGTAGTGGTCGAACAGGGCGGGATGCGGGTCTTGCGCCGGCAGCAGGCGCACCAGCAGCTCGTTGAGATACAGGCCGCTGAACAGCGCATGGCCCGAGAGCAGATGGGGAATGCCGGCACTTTCCAGGCGGGCGACGTTCGGCAACTCGCCGCGGCCACGCAACTCCAGCTCCAGCGGCACGAACGGCCGCGCCAGCGTGCCGGCCTTGCCGCGCGCACCGCGCAACACCGCGCGCAGACGCCCTTCCGGAGTCAGGAAATCCACCAAGGCGCTGGTTTCCTTGTACGGGCGGGAGTGCAGGACGAAGGCGGGATGGGCGGCAGCGATCATGTCAACCGTAGGGTGCGCCATGCGCACCGGCGAAAGCCTGGACAGCGGCACAGGTGCGCATGGCGCACCCTACCACAGCGGTTGCAAACGCCGGTCAGATGTCGCCGTAGCCCAGCGAGCGCAGGGCGCGTTCGTCGTCGGACCAGCCGCCCTTCACCTTGACCCACAGGTTGAGCATGACCTTGCTGCCGAACAGCTCTTCCATGTCGCGGCGGGCTTCCTGGCCGATGCGCTTGATGCGCTCGCCCTTGTCGCCAATGATGATCTTCTTCTGTCCATCGCGCTCGACCAGGATCAGCGCGTGGATGTGCAGCACGCGGCCCTGTTGCTGGAACTGTTCGATTTCCACGGCAACCTGGTAGGGCACCTCGGCACCCAGCTGGCGCATGACCTTCTCGCGCACCAGCTCGGCGGCGAGGAACCGCGAGCTGCGGTCGGTGAGCTGGTCTTCCTCGAAGAAGTGCTCGCCTTCCGGCAGGTGCTTGGCCACCTGGGCCTCGAGGGTCTCGAGGTTCTGCCCGTGTTGCGCGGAGATCGGCACGATCTCGGCATTGGGCAGCTGCTCGGCCAGCCACTTCAGGTGCGGCAGCAGCTCACCCTTGTCCTCGAGGCGGTCGATCTTGTTGACCACCACCAGCAGCGGGCCTTCGACGTACTTGACCCGGTCGAGGACCATCTGGTCCTCCTCGGTCCAGCGCGTGCGGTCGACGACGAAGATCACCACGTCGACATCCTTCAGTGCCGCGCTGGCGCTGCGGTTCATGTAGCGGTTGAGCGCCTTGTCGTTATCCTTGTGCATGCCGGGAGTGTCGACGTAGATCGCCTGCACCGGGCCTTCGGTCTTGATGCCGAGCAGGGTGTGCCGGGTGGTCTGCGGCTTGCGCGAGGTGATCGCCAGCTTCTGTCCGAGGATATGGTTGAGCAGGGTCGACTTGCCGACATTCGGCCGGCCGACGATGGCCACGTAGCCGCAACGGCTCGGCAGGGATTCAGTCATTGCCATTCTCCACGCCCAAGGCCACCAGTGCTGCAGCGGCCGCCACCTGTTCGGCGATACGACGGCTGGCACCCTGGCCACGGGTCTTTTGATTGAGCAGGGCAATTTCGCATTCGACGAAGAAGGTCCGGCAATGCGGCTCACCCTGGATATCCACCACATCGTAGCGCGGCAGTTCGCAGCCACGCGATTGCAGGAACTCCTGCAGGCGGGTTTTCGGATCCTTGTTGGTATCGACCAGGGTCAGCTCGTCGAAATAGGGTGCCAGCCAGGCCAGCACGCGATCGCGCGCCGCCTCCATGCCGGTGTCCAGGTAGATGGCGCCGATCAGCGCTTCGGTGGCGTCGGCGAGGATCGACTCGCGGCGGAAGCCGCCGCTCTTCAGCTCGCCGGAGCCAAGGCGCAGGTATTCGCCGAGGTCGAAGACCAGCGCCAGGCGCGCCAGGGTCTCGCCCTTCACCAGCCGCGCACGCAGGCGTGACAGCTGGCCTTCGCGGGCCTGGGGAAAGCGCTTGAACAGCGCCTCGCCGACCACGAAGTTGAGGATGGCATCGCCGAGGAACTCCAGCCGCTCGTTGTTGCGGCCGGCAAAGCTTCGGTGGGTCAGGGCCAGGACCATCAGCTCAGGGTCCTGGAATTTATAGCCGAGCCGACGCTCGAGTCGTTGCAGGGGATTACTCACGGGGCACGGACACGGTATTCGCGGTCAAAGTGGACAACCAGGTCGAGGTTTTCGATCAGCGGCTCGCGCTTCTCGTAGTTGAGGTGAACGTAGAACTCGTCGTTTTCCATGCTCACCTCCATCATTTCCTTCAGGTCAAAATCAAGATTGTTGACCTCCATTCCACGCCCCATATGAGCGTAAAAGTCGTTCGGCGAGCGAATCTGGTGGGCACTTTCCGTAGCGGCGGAGGTAATGATTTTCTGCAGAGAGTAGAAGTCCATGTAGTGGGGAAAAACCTTTAGAAAAACGCTGGCGATAAATCCCACGATGCAAAGGACCACCAGCCAGCTCAACATCGACAAGCCTTTCTGCGAACGTGCAAACATCATGATCGACCTCGTATCCGGGAGTATTCAACACTCAATGGATCAGCCCGACCCGCGAGAACGTCGGCAGGTGGCTGAGCTTGGGCTCCGGCCAGCTCATCCACACGGCGAACGCCTTGCCGACGATGTTGCGATCCGGAACCATGCCATGCAGCGCAAGCGGAATCGCCGGATCGTCCCAATAACGGCTGTCGTTGGAGTTGTCGCGGTTGTCGCCCATCATGAAGTAGTACCCGGCCGGCACCACCCACTCACGGTCAGGTTCGATGCGGTAGCGGCGCATTTCCTTGCGCACCTGATGCTCGGCCTCGCCCAGCTTCTCGCTGAACAGGCGGGCACTGCCGAGGCTGCCGGGCTCGTCGCCGAGCAGCGTCTCGGCCACCGGCTGACCGTTGACGAACAGACGCTTGTCGCTGCTGTAGCGCACATGATCGCCCGGCAGGCCGACCACGCGCTTGATGTAGTTCACGGCTGGATCGCTCGGGTAGCGGAACACCATCACATCGCCGCGCTGCGGGTTGCCGATCTCGATCACCTTGCTGTCGACCACCGGCAGACGGATACCATAGGCGAACTTGTTGACCAGGATGAAGTCGCCGACCTCGAGGGTCGGCTTCATCGAGCCCGACGGGATCTGGAACGGCTCGACCAGGAACGAGCGCAGCACCAGCACCAGCGCCAGCACCGGGAAGAACGACTTGCCGTATTCCACCAGTACCGGCTCGCGTGACAGCGTCTGCAGCACCTGCGGATCGGCCTGGCTCACGCTGCCCTGGTAGGCAGCAATGGCCGAGCGCCGGCGCGGGGCGAGGAACAGCAGGTCGATCAGCGCGAGCACGCCGCACACGGCGACGGCAATCACCAGCAACAACGGAAAGTTCAGAGTCATGAGCCTTAGCTGTCCACCTTGAGCACAGCAAGGAAGGCTTCCTGCGGAATTTCCACACTGCCTACCTGCTTCATCCTTTTCTTACCGGCCTTCTGCTTCTCCAGCAGCTTGCGCTTGCGGCTGACGTCGCCGCCGTAGCACTTGGCCAGCACGTTCTTCCTGAGTGCCTTGACCGTCGAGCGGGCGACAACCTGGCCGCCGATGGCCGCCTGGATCGCCACGTCGAACATCTGCCGCGGGATCAGCTCCTTCATCTTCTCCACCAACTGACGGCCCTTGTAGGCCGCGTTGTCACGGTGGACGATCAACGCCAGGGCATCGACCCGCTCGCCGTTGATCAGCACGTCCAGGCGCACCAGGTTGGCGGCCTGGAAGCGGTCGAAACCGTAGTCCAGCGAAGCATAGCCGCGGCTGGCCGACTTCAGGCGGTCGAAGAAGTCGAGCACCACCTCGTTCATCGGCAGATCATAGCTGACCTGCACCTGGCTGCCGAGGAAGTGCATGTCGCGCTGCACGCCGCGCTTCTCGATGCACAGGGTGATCACGCTGCCCAGATGGGTCTGCGGCACCAGGATATTGGCGCGGCAGATCGGCTCGCGCATCTCCTCGATCGACGACAGGTCGGGCAGCTTGGACGGGTTGTCGACGTACACGGTGTCGCCGTTCTTCAGCACCACCTCGAACACCACGGTCGGCGCGGTGGTGATCAGGTCCAGGTCGTACTCGCGCTCGAGGCGTTCCTGGATGATCTCCATGTGCAGCATGCCGAGGAAGCCGATGCGGAAGCCGAAGCCCAGCGCATCCGAGCTTTCCGGCTCGTACTGCAGCGCGGCGTCGTTGAGGGTGAGCTTTTCCAGCGCATCGCGGAAATTCTCGAAGTCGTCCGAGCTGACCGGGAACAGGCCGGCGTAGACCTGCGGCTTGACCCGTTTGAAGCCGGGCAGCACGTCGACGTCCGGGGTATTGGACAGGGTCAGGGTATCGCCGACCGGCGCGCCCTGGATCTCCTTGATACCGGCGATGATGAAGCCCACTTCGCCGGCCTTGAGGTCGGCGGTGGTGGTGTGCTTGGGCGTGTACACGCCGACGCTGTCGACCTGGTGGACCTTGCCGGTCGACTTGACCAGGATCTTGTCGCCCTTCTTGACCCGGCCATGGCGCACGCGCACCAGCGAGACCACGCCCAGGTAGTTGTCGAACCAGGAGTCGATGATCAGCGCCTGCAGCGGCGCCTCGATCTCGCCGGTCGGCGGCGGAATCACCTCGACCAGGCGCTCGAGCACGTCGATCACGCCCATGCCGCTCTTGGCGCTGCAGGCCACGGCGTCGGTGGCGTCGATGCCGATGATGTGCTCGATCTCTTCCTTGACCCGCTCCGGCTCGGCCTGGGGCAGGTCCATCTTGTTGAGTACCGGCATCACCTCGAGACCCTGCTCGATGGCGGTGTAGCAGTTGGCTACCGACTGCGCCTCGACGCCCTGGCCGGCGTCCACCACCAGCAGCGCACCCTCGCAGGCCGCCAGCGAGCGGCTGACTTCATAGGTGAAGTCGACGTGGCCGGGGGTATCGATGAAGTTCAGCTGGTAGGTTTTGCCGTCCTGCGCGTTGTAGTGCAGGGTCACGCTGTGCGCCTTGATGGTGATGCCGCGCTCGCGCTCGAGATCCATGGAGTCCAGCACCTGGGCCTCCATCTCGCGATCGGCGAGGCCGCCGCAGATCTGGATGAAGCGGTCGGCCAGGGTCGACTTGCCATGGTCGATGTGGGCAATGATGGAGAAATTGCGGATATGGCTCAGATCACTCACGGGCTCAACACTCAGGGAGCGCGGGCCGAGCCCGCCGAAAATAGCCGGGGAGTTTACCTGATCGCCAGGGCGGGGTCACCCACGGTTCGGTGGATGCCGACGGGGACGCTGCCGCAGAAACGACAAAGGGGCGAATTCTTCGCCCCTTTGTGCACCTCCGGCCGTCCTTACTCGGACAGCTTGAAGGTGATGAAGCTGGCGCGCCCCTGACGCAGCACGCGCATCGACACGCTACGGTTCTTCGGCAACGCCTCGGCCACCTTGCCGAAGGTCTTGGCCGAATCGATCGACTGGTTGTTCAGGTGGGTGATGACATCCCCCGGACGCAGGCCGATCAGCGCCGCAGGGCCATTCTGCACCTCGCGAATCAGCGCACCACCCTGCAGCTCAAGGGCCTGCTTCTGCTCCGCGGTGAGGTCGACCACCGCCACCCCGAGACGATTGCTGCTGCGAGCTGGCCCCTCCTTGGCACCCGCCCCAGCGACCGCATCACCCTCCTCCGGCAGCGCACCCACCGCCATCGCCAGCTGCTGGCGGGCGCCTTCGCGCACCACATCCAGCGTCACATTGGTGCCCGGCTTGAGGTTGCCGACCAGGTGCGGCAGGTCGGCCGACGCCACGATCGGCTTGCCGTCGAGGGCGAGGATCACGTCGCCCACGCGCAGGCCACCCTTGGCGCCCGGGCTGTCTTCCAGCACCTGGGCCACCAGCGCGCCGGCCGGCTTGTCCAGCCCGAAGGTCTCGGCCAGATCCTTGCTGACTTCCTGAATCACCACACCCAGCCAGCCGCGATTGACCTTGCCTTGCGCCTTGAGCTGATCGGCGACGTTCATCGCCACATCGATCGGAATGGCGAACGACAGCCCCATGAAGCCGCCGGAACGGGTGAAGATCTGCGAGTTGATGCCCACCACCTCGCCATCCAGGTTGAACAGCGGACCACCGGAGTTGCCGGGATTGATCGCCACGTCGGTCTGGATGAACGGCACATAGTTCTCGTCCGGCAGGCTGCGCCCCTTGGCACTGACGATACCGGCGGTGACCGAGTGATCGAAGCCGAACGGCGAGCCGATGGCCACCACCCACTCGCCCACCTTCAGCGTCTCCGACTTGCCCAGCTTGACGGTCGGCAGGCTCTTGCCCTCGACCTTGAGCAAGGCCACGTCGGTGCGCGCGTCGGCACCGATCAGCTTGGCCTGCAGTTCGCTGCGGTCGGACAGCCGCACGATGATCTCGTCGGCGTCGGCCACCACGTGATTGTTGGTCAGCACATAGCCGTCGGCAGAAATGATGAAGCCAGAGCCCAGCGATTGCGCCTCGCGCTTGCGCTGCTGTCCCGGCGGCATCTGCGGGATGCTGCGTTCGAAGAACTCGCGGAACATCGGCGGCAGGCCTTCCAGGTCCGGCATCTGCTGCATGCCGGCGGCCTGGGTCGGGATGGCCTGCCGGGTACTGATGTTCACCACCGCTGGCGAAGCCTGCTCGACCAGCTCGGTGAACTCGGGCAGCTGGGCGTTGGCGACCAGCATCTGGGCCATCGCCAGCACAGCGACCAGCGCAATCGTGGTGCGTTTCAGGATACGCATGAATCTTGGACTCCCTTTGAGATCGACAACGGAGATCAGCAGTCTTCCACAGGCATGGCACAGGCGGCCAGCTGCGCACGCAGAACCACTGGCTGCATGGCGGGATCGTCCACGCTCCGCCGACTGAGCCTGCGCACCCGCCACCACACCGCGGAAAACCCGCCGAGGGCCAGCAGAATGACAAAAGCTTCAGGCAACGCCAACCATTGCGCCAGCATGGCGCCGGCAAACAGACCCAGCAATGGCAGCAGGTAGACCTGCAGGGAGCTGCGCAGCAGCAGATCCTCGCGAATGCCGATGACCACACCGTCGCCGACGGCCAGCTGCAGATCGGTCAATGCCCGCACATAACCACAGCGCTGCCCCACCCCCAGCTTCTCCATCAGCCCCTGACCGCAGCCGGCATTCGCCGAGCAGGCGGAGCAGGTACTGCGGCGCAGGGTTTCCACCCACACCGCCCCATCCTCGATCGAGACAACCCGTCCCGACTCCTCGATCATGCCCGCGGCACTCAGCGCGACTCCGCCTGATCGACGGGCGCTGCCTCGACCTTGCGCGGCACTTCGCGGAGGATCTGCGCCTCGTCGGCTGCCGGCTGCTTCGCCGACTCCTCGGCGGCAGGCGCCGGAAAACTGGCCAGCACGGCCGGACCTTGCGGCGCACTCACCACCGGCAGCACCGGCTGTACCTGTGCGGCCGGCGGAACCTGCTGGGCCAGCTGCGGTGCCATGCCGGCAGCATCGTCCTGGCTGTTGTAGAAGCGCACGCCGGCCAGCACGGCCAGAGTCACCGAAGCGGCCACCGCCAGACGGCCGATCTGCTGCCACGGACTCTTGGCCTGAACGACCGGCGCCGCAACCGCTTCGGCGGCGATGGCCGCGGACACCGCTGCAGCCAGATCCAGCCCCGGCATCACGGTCTGCTTGTGCATCACCGAACGCGCCAGCTGGTAACGCCCCCAGCGCGCGCGAACCTCGGGATCCTCCCCGGCAGCCGCGAGCACGCGACGCAGCTCCAGTTCATCGGCCTCACCGTCCATCACGGCGGATACCGATTCCCCCAGGACTTCACGACTCATGGTTTTCCTCTCTTGGCTTTCGCCGGGTTTTCAGCCCTCGTGCAGCAGCGGCTGCAGGGCCTTGTCGATCGCTTCACGCGCCCGGAAGATCCGCGAGCGCACCGTCCCCACCGGACACTGCATGGCAGTGGCAATTTCCTCGTAACTCAGCCCTTCGAACTCGCGCAGGGTCAAGGCCGTGCGCAGATCCTCGGGCAACTGCTGGATAGTGCGATGCACCGTGGCCTCGATCTCATCGCGCAGCAGCGCGCGCTCCGGTGTTTCGAGATCCTTGAGGGCATGATCGCCTTCGAAAAACTCGGCATCCTCGGCGCTGACATCGCTGTCCGGCGGCCGCCGACCACGCGCCACCAGATGATTCTTCGCCGTGTTCACCGCAATGCGGTACAGCCAGGTGTAGAAAGCGCTGTCACCGCGGAAATTGCCCAGCGCCCGGTAGGCCTTGATGAAGGCTTCCTGCGCCACATCCTGGGCTTCCTGGGGATCGTGCACGAAGCGCACGATCAGCCCGAGTATCTTGTGCTGGTACTTGAGCACCAGCAGATCGAACGCACGCTTGTCACCACGCTGGACCCGCTCGACCAGCTGCTGATCCGATTCCTGGGTTTGCATTCATGCTCCTCTGAACGTCCGCAGAGCCTTTGCGCGACCCAGTGAGCCCAACCTGCTTAATAGACTCGGGCCCTGCACAAAAGTTCGTCTCTGCGAACAGCTTTTCCCCGAGACCGCGGAGGCTGGGGGTACGGAATTCGTGCCGGGTGCCGGTGCACCCCGCGAGGTTGAATCTGCGCTGTAAAAAAACGCATGGCAGGACGCGACACACCCGCTGATTGCCCGGCGGGCAACCTTGCTAAGAGCGCAGATATCCTTTCAAGTTCAGTTATATTGTGCCGCCTGCCCCTTCTATATACTAGGGACGACATTCAGCGGAACGGCGCCCATGAGCCAACACTATCAGCACGACGTCCTCGTCATCGGCAGCGGCGGCGCCGGCCTGTCCCTGGCCCTCAACCTGCCTGCCCACCTGCGCGTGGCCGTGCTGAGCAAGGGCGACCTGGCCGGCGGCTCGACCTACTGGGCGCAGGGCGGCGTGGCCGGGGTACTCGACGACGGCGACGACATCGAATCGCACGTGCAGGATACCCTGACCGCCGGTGCCGGCCTGTGCCGCGAGGACGCGGTGCGCTTCACCGTCGAACACAGCCGCGAGGCGATCCAGTGGCTGATCGATCAGGGCGTGCCCTTCACCCCCGACGAGGAACACCACGAGGGCGACCGCGGCTTCGCCTTCCACCTGACCCGCGAGGGCGGCCACAGCCACCGGCGCATCATCCATGCCGCCGACGCCACCGGCACGGCGATCTTCAACACCCTGCTGGCCCGGGCGCGGCAATGCCCGAACATCGAGCTGCTCGAGCAGCGTGTGGCGGTCGACCTGATCACCGAGCGCAAGCTCGGCGGCAAGGGCCGGCGCTGCCTCGGCGCCTACGTGCTGAACCGCACCACCGGCGAGGTCGACACCTTCTGCGCGCGCTTCGTGGTCCTGGCCACCGGTGGCGCCGCCAAGGTCTACCTGTACACCAGCAATCCGGACGGCACCTGCGGCGACGGCATCGCCATGGCCTGGCGCGCCGGCTGCCGGGTCGGCAACCTGGAGTTCAACCAGTTCCACCCGACCTGCCTGTACCACCCGCAGGCGAAGAATTTCCTGATCACCGAAGCGCTGCGCGGCGAAGGCGGCCTGCTCAAACTGCCCAACGGCGAACGCTTCATGGAACGCTTCGACCCGCGCGCCGAGCTGGCCCCGCGCGACATAGTCGCGCGCGCCATCGACCACGAGATGAAACGCCTCGGCATCGACTGCGTGTACCTGGACATCAGCCACAAGCCGACCGAGTTCATCAAGAACCACTTCCCCACCGTCTACGAGCGCTGCCTGCAATACGGCATCGACATCACCCGCCAGCCGATCCCGGTGGTGCCGGCTGCGCACTACACCTGTGGCGGCGTGGTGGTCGACAGCCGCGGCCACAGCGACGTGCCCGGCCTGTACGCCATCGGCGAGACCAGCTTCACCGGCCTGCACGGCGCCAACCGGCTGGCCAGCAACTCGCTGCTGGAGTGTTTCGTCTACGCCCGCTCGGCGGCGGCCGACATCGTCAGCCAGCTGGACCGGGTGGCCATGCCGCAGCAGCTGCCGACCTGGGACGCCAGCCAGGTCACCGACTCCGACGAGGACGTGATCATCGCGCACAACTGGGACGAGCTGCGGCGCTTCATGTGGGACTACGTCGGCATCGTGCGCACCAACAAGCGCCTGCAGCGCGCCCAGCACCGCGTGCGTCTGCTGCTCAGCGAGATCGACGAGTTCTACAGCAACTACAAGGTCAGCCGTGACTTGATCGAGCTGCGCAACCTGGCTCAGGTCGCCGACCTGATGATCCAGTCGGCCATGTTGCGCAAAGAGAGCCGCGGCCTGCACTTCACCCTGGACTATCCGGGGCAACTGGCCAAGCCGGGCGACACCATCCTGGTCCCGCCGGGCTATTTGCCCAGCTGATCGACAGCCGCATCGGCGACCGCCGACCAGCGCCGGCGGCTGAACTTCAGGCGCACGCGCAGACGGCGGTGCCAGTCCCGCTCCAGGCTGTCGGCGGGAATGCACAGACCGCGGGCGAACCACTGCCCCGGCCGGCGAAACTGCAGGATCACCGCCTGCGGCAAGGCCAGACTGCCCGGACGCAACTGCACCGCCACCCAGCCCTCGGCGGCATTGCGCAGCTGCCAGCCCTGCCGATCATGGCGCAGGCCGGTGAAGGCCGCCGGATGGCTCAGCAGCACGGCGCGCGGCAGGGTCCACGCTGCATGCCCCAGGCACAGCAGAGCGCCAGCGACACGCGCCCAGCCCGGCACGGCGGCAGTCGCCATGGCCAGCAGGGCCAATCCCAGCGCCGCGAGATAGAGTGCCAGCAGGCGCCGCGACGGCCGCCAGTGGCACTCGAAGGGCTCACTTCGGCTGGACACGATCCAGGATCAGTCGAATCATGCGGGCGTGATCCGGGTTCTCGGGCACGCTGTAGCCCATGAACCAGCTGAACAGATCCGGATCCTCGCACTTGAGCAGCTGGCGAAAGCGCTCCTGATCCGCCGCATCCAGTTGCGGAAAAGCCTCGTCCAGGAACGGCTTGAACAGCACGTCCAGCTCCAGCATGCCGCGCCGGCATTCCCACTGCAGTCGCTTCAGTTCGATATTTTCTTCGGTCATCTCGGCCTCCTCGGCATCGCCCGGCATTATAACGAGGCATCGACCGGCCGCCAGCCTTGCCCCTGCGGCTGACAAGCGCCGGCAGGCAGCTCTATCATGGCCACCCCGACCCCGTTCCGGCGACCGACACGATGTCTGCATCCGCTTTTTTCTGCCTGCTCGACCACGAGGGCGTCCTCGCCGTTCACGGCCAGGACGCCGCCAAGTTCCTCCAGGGCCAGCTGACCTGCAACCTCCACTATCTCAACGCCGAGACCAGCAGCCTCGGCGCGCGCTGCACGCCCAAGGGACGGATGGTCTCCAGTTTCCGCATCCTGCCGCTGGCCGACGGCTTCGCCCTGGCCATGGCCCGCGAGCTGGTGGAGGTGCAGCTGGCCGACCTGAAGAAATACGCGGTGTTCTTCAAGGCCCAGCTGGCCGACGAGAGTGCGGCCTGGATTCGCTTCGGTCTCAGCGAGGGCGACGGCGCCCTGCTCGCCCTCGGCCTTGCCCAAATGTCCGGGTTTGGCTAACTTACCGGGAAT
>LNAP01006036.1_pt1 | contig 20154 bp, 13 predicted proteins | sample 602601 | NCBI WGS metagenome assembly LNAP01 (sample SAMN02440304, study PRJNA202911) | soil metagenome | biome: Subtropical and temperate rainforests or woodlands; isolation source: soil samples (1 kg each in a 20% v/v slurry with milli Q water) were... ...
CGCACCATCGACGCCGACGCCAATCGCCGCGTGCTGGCGCTGGACCGCCGCCTCGCGGTCCGCCGAGGTGGTACGACGGTCCGTCGAAGGGGGCCTGCGGTCTGTCGCAGGGGTGTGGCGGTCGGTTGATGGTTCAGGACGGCCGCTCAGAGTGCGGTTGCCGTCGCCACCCTGTCCAAGGTGGCTGCCGCCGCGCGGCTCCACATGGCCTGTGAGGGGCTGGCCAGTGCGACCCTGAAACGATTGCGCGGCGCGGTCTCGCGCAGCATCGCGCGAACCGGGCACGAGCGGCGGGCGGCCCTGGCCCCGGTTCTGCAGCCCGGCTTGACGCTGGCCGTCGAATCTTTGGCGGCTGGCCGAGTCGGCGTAAGGTGCGTTGCCGCGATTGGCGGGGTTGTGGTGCCAAGCCGCGTGGTTGCTGTTGACGCTGGCGGCGCTGATGCGCTGGTTCACGTTGATATTGTTGTAACGGTTGACGTTGATGTTCACGTCATGGTGGCCCCAGTTGAAGCCGCCCCATACAGAGTCCACCGCCGCCACGCCTAAGCCGAAGCCGATACCGGCCACCAACGACGTGGCGAAGACGGAACCCGGTGGCGGCGGATAGTAGGCGGGGGGCTGGGCGGGATAGGGCCAGGTGCCGTAGACCACGGTCGGGTTGTAGCTGGGCACGTAGATCACCTGCGGATCGGCCGGCTCGATCACTACCACGGTCTTGCCGCCGCCCGTATCGCTGGACGTGACCTTCTGCTGCGGGGTGCTCTTCAGGTTGCCGGCCTGGCGCGCCTGCGCCCGCAGCCGCTGCACCGAATCCATGACGGTGTCGGGCTGTGCCAAGAAGGCATCGCCCACGGATTTCACCCAGGCAGGCTGGCGGCCCATCAGGTCCATGACCGACGGGAACGCGACCAGGGACTTGACGCTGGGATCCCAGGATTCGGGTTCAACCGCTTTGACGGCCGCGTCGCCCGATAGGTCGGTATGCGTCGCGGACCACTGGGCCGCCACCGCGATATCGTCAGGGTAGGTGGCCCCCATGAGGACCTGGGACAGGAGGGAATCGGGATAGAGCGCCACCGGCGCTAGCAGCTGGTCTAGCTGCCCCTCGTCGAGCTTCGCCTGCGCTATGGCAGGAAGGCAGGCGGTCAACGCCAGACATAGGCAGCCGAAGAACCACACTTGCAGTCGACGCATTTCCCGCTCTCCGTGATCGTAACGTAACAGCCACAAACGGGGGGTGAACCACCAGATATTGCGGCGACACAATATTTATTCGCGAAATCACGCACAGACGTGCCGATTTCGGGACAGGTATGTGCAAGAAACTTCTGAGCCTGATGGACGGTGTGGAGGTCCACATGGACTTAAGTTATGCCGTCAGCCAGATTGCCAGGCTCTCAATTTTTCAGAAAATGGCTTTGCCCAGCGCATCGACGTGCAGGAAATCGTGGGCGAATTTACACCGTGCCGCCTAGGAATGAATTGAAAGAACTTTCATGTGAGACACGCCAGCGAAAAAATGAGACATTGGCGCAGACGAGCGGGGCATAAGGGCCCGGTCGTCGATCTCACCCCATCCGCAGAATTCGCATTCGTAACGGGCTGAAAACTTGTGGACTTGATACCGGCGTAGCCGGGATTGTTCGCAAAATTTCTAAGGCGTGATGGTGGAGATCTCGGAGCCTTCAAGACCCATGCCCGCCATCAAACCCCGGGCGCCGAAAGGCACGGCAAAAAACGTCCGGGGAAAGAAGGCCGGGCATTCTGGCTCGGCCATGGACTGCGCGAGGGAGCCATGAAACCGGTTGCCCGCCCTCTGATTGCCTTGAGCATGGCATTGGGATATTCCATGCCGTGCTCGCCGAAAGCAGCTTGCCAGTCCGCCCGTTTGATGAGCAAGTAGTCGGACTCGTCGCCCGATCAGTCAAGTCGATCTCTCGGCCGTACCGAGCTACCGGGCGCGTGGGGTCAAATTCAATCGGAAGGGCTTCGTTTACAACGTGGTTCAGAAGGGACTGATGCTGGGCCTTTCTTGCCAGTTCTGAATTCGAACGGCGCCTATTTCGCGCGGGGCACGGGGCTGTACGCGGAAAAGTGGCTCGCCAACGCGTTGTTGCTGTCGATGGGGGAAGCGGCGTGGCGGTATCGTGCTTTGGCTTCGTCCGGCGCCACGCCGAAACGCGCGATGAATGCCCTGCGAAATCGCGCCATGTCCGGAAAGCCGAAATGCGCTGCGACTTGGCTCACGGGGTGTCTGGCAAGGCGGGGGTCGACGAGGCGGGCGTAGGCCGCGTCAAGGCGTTTGCTCTTGATAACGGAAGCGATACCGCCCAGCTCGGAAAAGACGCGATACAGGTGAGCGCGCGACACTCTGAATCGCTTCATGAGCAGATCGGGGCCTAGTTCACGCTGCGCGAGGTGGCGTTCGATATATTCAAGAACTCGCGCGCGCAATGCCTGGCCCAACACGGATTCCGGTCCCTGCTGAATGGGCTCCGCGTTCATCAGGCCCGCGGAAAGCAGGGCGGTAAGGGCCTCCAGCGCGGCGACGTCTTCGCTTGCCGATAGTTGTCCCGACACTGCGTGGAAGCCGCAGAGGTAGTCTTTGAGCAGACCCGTCATCGGCTTCCGAGCATCCAGCACCAGGCCGTGAATATCGCGGGCGCCCAGTATCTTGCCGATGCTGGCGCGAGGGATCGTCATGACCAGGCGCTCACCGGCATCCACTTGGCATCGGTAAGGGCGAGCAAGGTCAATGAAGCAGATTTCCCCCGGCCCCGCCACGACATCACGCTTGTCAAAATCACCGTGTATGGAACCTGCGACCACAACATGGACTAGAAAATGATCCAGCCCGCTGCGAGCAATCGTGGCGAGGTCGCGCTTGTAGTGCTGCGCATTGAAGGTCGTTGCGCCCAGCGTCAATCCGCCCATATGGCGGATGCGCATGGTGCCCTCCAAGGTGGCACCCTCGGCGGTGGATAGCGGCGTGGTGTCGCAAAAAGGGCGCGTGACCTCGCGCCAGTACTCGTTGCGAAGCGAGGGCTCAATGGTGTCAGTGGAAATGAGCGTTTCTGCGAGGGTCATGCCGACTTTTTACCCTAAGTCGTTTGCGTCAGCGCTATTGAGCGACGCGCTGCGGTTCGGGAAACCGCCAACTGCCGTTAAGAATCTCTTCGTCCGGCTGATAAAGCCTGATGGTGGTGTTCCAACCGGGCATGATGGGCATGAAGCTTCCGTCGGCCACGATCTTTGCCATGTAGAGGTCTGCCTCGGCCCGGACAAAGTTGTCGACGCCGACGATGGTTGGAGTATCCCGGGAGGTCTGTGCGTTTGCCATTCCAAGAATTGCGATCGTCAGCGCGGCGATGCCTGAGGTCGATGGATATGACATGATCGTCCTTCAACCATATTGATTTGATACCACCACAGGAGGTGTCGCCGAGCTGGAATGTACAAGAACGTCTTGCGGCGGGCTTGCCATTTGGTGCCAATAATGCAGGGCAGGAGCACGCCGATACGATGGCGGTATTGATCGCCACCGCGGCAACTCAGCGGGTCATGCGCCATTGCGTAGCGTGGCCCGGAAACGCGAGGGAGCCAGCCCCGTCCAGCGTTTGAAGGCACGCGTGAAATGTGCCACATCGCTGTAGCCAACCATGTACGCGATTTCAGTGACGGAGTATTTGCGCCGTTCAATGAGCCGAAGCGCCTCGCTTGGGCGCGTCTCGTCGTGCAGGGCATCGAAATCGACACCACTGCGTTTGAGGCGTCGCTGTAGGGTGCGCGCCGACATCCCAATCTCTCTGGAAATAGACGCTAGCTTAGCCTTGTCTTGATCGGATATGCGCTCAATGAGCAGGCCTGCCGTGTCAATCGTGGCCTGCAGCGCCGTGGTGATTTTGCTGGCGTCATCTCTCATTGCGCGTAGGGGGCTGTCGAGCAGATCACGGTCGAACTCGATCATGTTGTATTCAGCGCCCGTCACGATGTTCGGCCCCAGGCAGCCTTCGAGCGCGCCGTCGCCCCGGGGCTCGATTCGCTTTCAGGTGTACCCGTATGGTCGATGCCCCACCAGCCATTAGCGGGATTTTTCGGAGCACGACCAAGCTTCCCAGAATGAACTGCGAGGGGTCTTCGTCGAGCCGTCCGGTGAAGCGATGAATCAGCTTAGTGCTGCGGCCTTCCGTGACGATATCGACTTTTCCGCCCCATGCTGCGCTTCCTGACGTGGATCAGCAAACGAGGCACTGGACGCGCTGGATTGGCCTTGTTTCTCCAACGAAACTGCGAACCCGCCGTTCTGTGCCACCTCCTTGCACGGTTAAAGAGGGAGGCGTTCTAGGACACCAAGCCGCGTCCCAATGCGGCGGTTGGCTAACGCGCTTCAAATTTGGCATCTGATGGCAAGACGCTGTTAAAGCATTCTCCTAAGCTGGCCTCGTCCAGAGGGCAGGGGAAAAAGCCATGGAGCAGCAAGTTTCAGAGGGGGCATACCGTTCGCTGCAAGACGAACTGCCCCACGCCGCGACGCGCGGGGAGTTGTTTCTTCAATACCAACCTATTGTTGATGTTTCAGAAAAGATCATTGGCATGGAGGCGTTGATGCGCTGGAATTCTGCTGAATACGGCCAGATTTCGCCCGCGCAGTTCATACCGCTTGCCGAGCAAAGTGGGGCCATCCTCTATATGGGTGATTGGGCTCTGGACGAAAGCTGCCAGCAATTACAGCGATGGTCAAGAATTCCCATTGCTACCGACTGGACGCTGAGTGTCAATGTCAGCGCGCATCAATTTAATAACGGCCATTTCGTTGATTACGTGGTGCATGCAGTGCAACGGTATGGGATCGCATCAGGTCGGCTCATCCTTGAAATCACGGAAAACGTGTTTTTGGATTCGACGGCGGACCGACAACAGGATGGATTTCAGCGAATCCGTGAGGCGGGCGTTGGCATTGCCATAGACGATTTCGGTACCGGATTTTCGTCCATATGTTATTTAAGAAATCTCTCCGTCTCTCGGATAAAAATAGCTGGGACGTTCATTGATAACGTGGTCGAGAACAAAAAAGATCAGGACATCGTCGTAGCCATCGTCATGTTGGCGCATGCGCTCGGTTTGGACGTGGTCGCCGAAGGCGTCGAAACGGCGGAGCAATTACAGTTCCTGAAAGGGGTGGGTTGTTCGGCCTTTCAGGGCTTCCTTTTCGGAAGGCCGAGTGACGTTTCAGAGTTCTTATAGCAATTGGGGCCTCTTCTTTGTGGCATTCAGCAGCACGATCATGGAAGGGGCGGTCGAGTTTTATGCATCTTGGGCTACGTCGCGATGCCTGATTTACCTGAAGCTACAAACCCCTGGGACTCGGTCGCCCATCTCCGGACCAGAGAAGAGGTGGCTGCGTACCTTGATGCTGCGCTCGTAGTCGGTGCCGATGATCCGAAGTTCATTGCCCAAGCTTTTGGGGTTGCTGCCCGCACCTACGGCGTCAGCCAACTCTCTCGCGAAACGGGCATTGCCCGCGAAAACCTCTATCGCAGCTTATCGTCAAAGGGTAATCCCAGCCTAAGCACGCTGTGCAAAGTGACGCGGGCGCTCGGCCTAGGTTTGCGGATTGAGCCCGTGTGAATCCGCGCAAGCGTTCGATTTACGCTGCGTAGACGCAGACGGCAAGAAATCCGACGATCGATCGGCTCCGATCATTCCTCGTGCGGGCATCGAAATGCGAATCTCGACTATCTAGGAAATGTGGGCCGAATTTACCGTGTCGCCTGTGCGAACGAACACCGCACGTGCGATATGGGACTAGCATCGGCGAAAAATGAGACTTTTATGGTGATGCATTAATGGAAGTTTGTTGATTTTTAATTGATCTATATGTTTAAGTCCCGCCAATTTCCAAAATTATTGGAGCGTTTTGCATTTGACATGAGATGGCAAGACACTGTTGACTCATTCTCCTATGCTAGCCGCGTCCGCGGGACAAGGGAGAAGTCATGGCCCAAGAACCCTTCTATCGAAGCGCGATATTGGTTGCAAGCTGAATGGATAAACGCGACGCGCGGGCCGATGTTCTTCAATGTCAATCTATTGACGGTGCATCAGAGCGTATCGTTGGAAAGTTAGCGCTGATGCGCGGGGATTCAGGTCCGCATGGCCAGATTTGGATCGCGCTCTTAAGACCGCTTTAGGCGACGAACGATTGCTACCGCAACGCGTGCAATGGACAAGAATTCGAACGGCCTGCCGCACGGATGTTAAGTGTTGGTGTCATTAGGCAGTAATTTAATGATGATTCCGATTTCGTCGTTCCCGCTGTCGCTTGGATTGCAATTAGGACTGCGATATCAGTGGGCACACGGAACTATTTTGGCTGGGAGAAAATCAAGGCAATGCATATCAATCCGGATTCCATGGATTTATCGTCAGAGTGTGTGCGGGCTGAGATGGTGCGCGTGCACAGTGGGACATTCTGGATGGGCTCTGACCATCACTATCCGGAAGAGCAGCCGGCTCATCGCGTAAATGTTGAGAGCTTTTTCATCGATAAAACCCCAGTCAGCAATGCACAGTTTGCCGAGTTTGTTGCGGCAACCGGCCATCGCACGTTTGCCGAATTGGCGCCTGACCCTCGCGACTATCCCGGTGCTTTGCCTGAGATGTTGTATGCAGGGTCGCTAGTCTTTCGCCAGCCATCCGGGCGGGTCGATCTGAACGATTGGTCGCTGTGGTGGGAGTTCATGAAGAACGCCAACTGGCGCCAGCCCTATGGGCCGCACAGCAGTATTGCGGGATTGCATGATCATCCAGTCGTCCATGTCAGCCTGCATGACGCGTTGGCGTATGCCCGGTGGAAGGGCAAGGATCTCCCCACGGAAGCCGAGTGGGAATTTGCCGCTCGCGGGGGGCTCGAACAGACTGAATATGCTTGGGGATCAGAATTTACCCCCGGCGGTCGTCATATGGCCAATACGTGGCAAGGATCGTTTCCGACGATCAATCATCATCTCGATGGATATTCCCGCACTTCCCCGGTAACTGCCTTTCCGCCTAACGGATACGGTATCTACGACATGATCGGAAACGTCTGGGAGTGGACGTCGGACTGGTTTGCGCCCCGACATGAAGTGGACACCAGGAAAGCTTGTTGCATACCCACAAACCCGCGTGGGGGCCTTGAGTCGGCCAGCTATGACCCGTGCCTGCCCAATATAAAAATCCCGCGCAAGGTCTTGAAAGGCGGGTCGCACCTATGCGCTCCGAATTACTGTCGCCGCTATCGACCATCAGCTCGACATGCGGAGGCGATCGACACTTCAACAAGTCATGTCGGTTTTAGATGCGTTGTTAGAACTGGAAAATCCAATGAAATTTAGCCACAAAATCAAAACGCGTTGGTTCAGTGTGAGTACGACACTGCTGATGTTGGGATCGCCTGTGGTTGCCCAGGAGTCGTTGCCCTTCGCTCCGACCCCCTCGGGTAGTAAAGCGGGGCCGACCATCGCCGAATCGACCTACAGTCCGCTGCCCGCAAAATCGCACCTGCCAAAGAATGCGCCCAATATCGTCGTGATTATGCTAGACGATGTCGGCCCAGCGCTTCCGAGTACCTTTGGTGGTGTGATTAATACACCCACACTGAGCCGCGTAGCGGCGGATGGGATCACCTATAACCGTTTCCACAATGCAGCAATGTGCTCGCCGACACGGGCAGCGCTGCTGACGGGGCGCAATCATCATCGAGTCGGCTACGGCCAGATCGCCGAACTGGCGAATGACTGGGATGGTTATTCAGGTCGAATTCCGCGCACTTCCGCGACAGCCGCTAAAGTGCTTGGCTATTATGGCTACGCAACGAGTGCCTTCGGAAAATGGCACAACACGCCAGCTAATGAAACCACGGCCGTCGGCCCCTATACGAACTGGCCGGCTGGGCAGGGCGTGGGTTTCGACTACTTTTACGGCTTCCTTGCCGGTGAATCCTCGCAATGGGAGCCGGCGGTCGTTGAAAACACGGTTCGCGTGAACCCTTCTGAAGGCAAGAAGGAATATCACTTTACTGAAGATATGACGGATAAGACTGTCACTTGGATCAAGCAGGTTCATGCGCTGACGCCGGATCGGCCATTCTTCGTGTACTGGGCGCCCGGAGCGTCGCATGGTCCGCATCATATTTTCAAGGAATGGGCGGACAAATATAAAGGTAAGTTCGACAAAGGATGGGATGTGATGCGCGAAGACGTTTTCGCTCGTCAAAAAGAACTTGGCTGGATTCCGAAAGACACAGAGTTAACGCCTCGACCGAAGTCACTTGCTGCGTGGGCCGATATTCCAGAGGATGAAAAGCCTTTTCAAAGCCGGCTTATGGAAGTGTTTGCGGGATATACCGAACACGCTGATGCTCAGGCAGGCCGGTTGATCGATACTTTAGATGAGCTGGGCATCCGTGAAAACACACTCGTCTTCTACATTTGGGGCGATAACGGCTCAAGTGCGGAAGGCCAGAACGGCACGATCAGCGAACTCTTGGCGCAGAATGGCATTCCTTCCGAGGTTAAGGATCACATTCGAACCATGAACGAACTTGGTGGTCTAGATGTGCTCGGATCTCCCAAGGTGGATAACATGTACCACGCTGGATGGGCTTGGGCTGGTTCTACGCCATATCAATCGACAAAGCTGATTGCAGCGCATTTTGGCGGAACTCGCACGCCGCTTGCGGTTTCGTGGCCAAGCCGGATTAAGGCAGATAATACGCCGCGTTCGCAATTCCACCACGTCAACGATATCGTGCCGACAATCTATGATATTTTGGAAATTACGCCGCCGAAGCTCGTCGACGGGATCAGCCAAGATCCGATTGACGGCACCAGCATGACCTACTCCTTCGCATCCTCGACGGCGCCGGAACGCAAGGGTGAACAGTATTTCGAGGTCATGGGCAGTCGCGCTTACTACAAGGACGGGTGGATCGCTTCGGTATTCGGACCGAGAATCCCGTGGCAAACAGGCATCGACCCCGCGATCATGCAATGGTCACCGAAAAACGATGTCTGGGAGCTCTATGATCTCAATAAAGACTTCTCGCAGGCAAAGGACATCGCTGCCAAAAATCCCGATAAGGTCAATGAGCTGAAGACCGCTTTTGATGCGAGTGCGAAGGATAACAAGGTCAATCCGGTCGGTGGAGGATTATGGTCCATTGTTTTCCATCCTGAAGATGCACCCTCCAATCCGGCCAAGATTTTCAATTACACGCAGGAGGTTGTGGGTGTGCCCGAATTCACTGCACCCCGTCTTGGGTCACGAAGCAACCTTGTCACCATCGACGCGGATTTGAAACCCGACTCGAAAGGCGTGCTCTACGCGCTCGGCGCCGTCTCGGGCGGCCTAGCCGTGTGGGTCGAGAATGGAAAACTCAACTACGAATACAACCTGTTTGAGATCGAGCGGACCCAGTTGGAAACATCTGCCCCGCTTCCCACAGGCAAGGTCAAGATCGAGATCGAAACACGCAAGGCTGCTGGCGTCCGCCCTGCGCCCTTGGATATCACCATCCGCGTGGACGGCAAAGAGGTCAGTAAGGGGCGTGTCCCACGCTCGACCGCACTCACCTTTACCGCCAATGACGCCTTTGACGTTGGCCGGGATAGCTATTCGCCAGTCTCGCTTGTCTACTTCGACCGTAAGCCCTTCACTTTCAATGGAAATATCCGTCATCTAAAGGTCGAATATTTGGACTGATCGCTGACAACTTCGGCTACGCCGCAGTAGGCAATGTGGCGGTCCAATCTCAGCTCAGACTGGGGCCTCCGTCTTGCGTTGGCGCGTTGTAGGGGGCGCTAGAGCAGCACGACCCGCTTCTACGCTTCGCAGATGTACGTCTCAAACCTCTCATGAAGCATGCAACGGGCTTAAGGCTATTGGCATCCACCGGTCGAGGACAAGTTTGGTCGGTGCCAAAAGATCTTCTCTGATTTGGTGAGGTGTCAACTCGCAAATGCCCTCGACGAAGCCATGAGCAAAATTCTGCCCCGGTGACACACCGGATTACCAGTTGATGCTACATATCGCGAACAACGTCTTCGCAAGGTTGACCTAAGTCTCTCGCTAAATCACCGGGCTCGCTACAGCAGCCAGCCAGTGCCGCCCCGGCAGCCCGATTAGCTTGAACGCTGAACGACCGCTTCTGGCCGGGAGTGCTCCCTGACGAGGCTGGCCGCTTCTAATCCCGAAGCGGAGCTAGCATGCCTCACACGAGAGACTCACCGCTCTTCCATTCTGATATGTGGCTACTAGGTTCTCCCAAATGAACGTCCGACCCGCATCTCGTGAAGACATCGATTCGATCATTGAGCAGGATCCGATTGCCAAGCACGAACTGGGTAGGAGGGTGTTTATCGCCGATGCGGTGGCCGCTGGCCAATGCTGGGTCGCAGTAGAAGCGATGGGTGCTGCGGCGCTGATCGGTTACGGGGTACTAAACAAGTCCTTTTTCGAAAACAACTTCGTCCCGCTGATCGTCGTCAAGGTCTCGGCACGTCGCCGTGGGGTGGTGGCCGCGCTGGAGTCGCAATGCGCAGGAAAATTGTTCACGTCGACAAATACGTCGAACATCGCGATGCGCCAATTGCTCAAGCGCCTTGGCTTTGTCGAAAGCGGTCGGATTGAAAATCTGGATGACAACGACCCCGAACTTGTGTTTGTGAAGCGCAAGCCCGCTTCCGCCCCGAAGCGGTAATCTCGTCGAGGCGCAGAGCGGGCGTCCGGTTTTCGCCGAAAAAGCACCGACCCTATTTACTCAGAAGCATTTCGGGGGACATCGTCGCGACTGACGACGCTGGGCAACGTAAAATGTCAGGCTTCCAGCCTCAACATGCTTCCCTTATGAACCTTGAACGACTGCGTCGCGAGTTTCCCGACTTCGACATAACAACCCTGCCCACCCTACCCGAAGGGTATTTCGACGCGTCGAGCTACATCGACGCAGCTCCTTCATTCGAGAACGAGGAGGGCACTTTGAAAGTGTATGTCGACTACGCCAACTATGCCGACCGCGCATCCGGCAGGAGCCAGCGCTACTGCGTTTCGCGCTACGACGAGGAAGCTGGCGACTTCGAGGATGTCGCCCTGTCGACTAACGATTGGGCCGAAGTCATTCGCTTCCTGAGCGCCTGAACGCCTTCGCCAGGGGCGATCGGTTTTCGCTCCGATCCGTCGGAGGATCGCCCCCAGCGCACGTCATTCAATACGGTACAGGCTGCCGAAGCCTCCGCCTTGCGCTGGCGTGCTGTCGCTGCAGCCTGGCATTGGCAGACCCTGCCCCCATCCGGCGGTCAAGACCTGCACGTCGCGCACAGGATCGGACGCCTTGGCCCGCTCGTTGCGCATGCGGCAGATTTCAGGATCGGTGGCGAATAGCCCGCGAGCGAAGACCCGACCTTGCTCCGCCAGCTTTGCAGTTTTGGGGCTGCGGATCTTCGTGAACGCCCGAAAGGCCTCATCCAGGTTGCCGCCTGCACCATCCAGGCACCGGACCAAATGCCACGCATCCTCCAACGCCTGGCAGGCCCCTTGCCCCGACGTCGGCAACGGCGCGTGTGCGGCATCCCCAACCAGAAGTACATTCGCCCGACTCCATGTATGCAGCGGCTCCAGGTCATGCACCGCAATCAGCCGGATGGCATTTGCGGGCGTGGCACGGATAATATGCGCGACCGGTTCGGGCCATCCCGCGAACAGATCTTCGACCTCCTTGCGTATATCTGCAGTCGGTATGGCTTCCGATAGGGGCCGAACCTGGGCTGCAGCCCAATACACCAGTTGGGGGCGAATCGCGACGCAACCAAAGCGCTCGCCAGCCCCCCAGAAATCCCGAATCGAAATGTCGTCCACCAGCGCATGCTGCCCCTGCGCTACGCCAATCCAGTTCACGAAGCCCTGATAGACAGGGGTGTTGTCACCCGCGACAAACTTGCGAGCCACGGAATCCATGCGGCCGTCGGCGCCAATGAGCAGATCCGGGCGGATGCTCGCACCATTTTCGAAATGGGCCACGGCCCTGCCATTGGCATCCAGCTCAATACCCGCCGCCCGGTGTCCGAACTCCACCGGTATCCCGGCCCGGGCTACATGATCTAGTAACACCTCCTGCAAGTGCCGGCGTAGCACCGTGTAGGTCGGGTATCCCATCGTCCGGTCCAGCAAGGCAATATCGAGGCCTCCCAGTGCATTGCCCACAGCATCCTGGCGGCGCATTGTCAGCGGTCGACCGCCAATGGCGTCGATGTCTTGCAACAGCCCCAGGTCTTCCAGCACAAAGCTGGCATTCGGCCAAAGCGTCACGCCGGCCCCCATGGTTGCCGGCTCCGACCGGCGCTCATAGACCCGAGGGCTGTAACCCCGCTTGCGCAAAGCCAATGCCAGGCTCAGGCCCGCGATGCCGCCGCCAAGTATTCCAATTTCCACGCTGATGCTCTCCTGTCCATACGGTGCTCGATGGCAGGCTCACCGCCTCGCATCGAACAAAATGGCATCTTAGATTTCGCCAAAACAGAGAACTAGCATGCAAAAATGGGACGCTTTCATACCTTAATCGGGATAATCAATGCGCGATGCGCTCGATCTGAATACCGTCCGCGTCTATACAGCAGTTGTTGATGAGCAGAGCTTTGCTGGCGCATCGCGTCTTTTGGCTATCCCTTCATCCAACGTCAGCCGCCACGTTGCCAACCTGGAACGTAAACTCGGCACGCGCTTGCTGGAACGAAGCACCCGCCATCTGCGTATGACGGAAGCCGGTCGGCTGCTCTACGAACGCGCCAAGCCCTTGCTCGACACTCTGCTCTCCACCCAGGAAGAGCTGGGTGCGGTACAGCGCGAACTGCGGGGCCCTTTGAAAATGTGCATGCCCGGCGAAGCGCCAAGGCTGCTGGCCCCCATCCTCGCCGAATTCTGTAGCCTCCACCCAGGCATCGAACTGGAATGCGATACCCGGATGACCGGACTGGATGTGCTTCGAGAGGACGTTGACCTTTCCATCGTCTTTCACCGGGGCCATCAAGAGGACAGTGCCTTCATCACGCGCGAACTCGCCACACTGCCCAGCATCGTGGTTGCCGCCCCGTCCTTGCTGGCCAGGACCGGCATGCCACGCCACGTTCGCGAGCTGAAGTCTCTACCCTGTATCACTACCCTCAGTGCGCTGAAGGGCCAGCCCTGGCAGTTTCAGGACGCCGCCGGCGAAATCGTCAAGGTGCCGGTACGCAGCCGCTATCGCGTCAACAGCGGAGAGTTGGCCGTGGCAGGCGCACGCCAAGGTATCGGCTTCGCGATTGTGGCGGCCTATCCCTGCCAGGAAGACCTTGCCGCGGGGCGATTGCTCGAGGTGCCACTGGACCTGTGTCCCGCCCCCCTGCAATTGCTAGGGGCATACAGCCATCGCCATTCCGTGACTGCGCGGGTTCGGGCGCTGCTGGAATTGATACAGGTACGGTTGGCGGGATCGGCATGACTTTTGCAGTGTCCCGTTTCTGACCGAGAGGAGTCTCCGCACTTTAAATCTCTGCCAACAGGGATTCAACAAAGTCCCGCCCGCGTAGCGCCGCGAGCCAGCGGTCAGGGATGGCGGCGGCGTCGCGTATATCGACCCCAAGGTGACGAAAGCCGCCATTTCGGCCAACGAGGGCAAGCAGGCTACCGGCATCCCCAGGCTCCAGGGCAAGCTGGGCGTGGAATGGGATGTGCCGGCGCTGCAGGGCTTGACGTTGACCGCCAATGCGACCGCGGTATCCAAGCAATACATCAGTGCCGACAACTCGTTGTCAGTGGCGGGGCACACGACCTACGACGTGGGCGCGCGTTACGCGACCCGGGTGGCCGACCATGCCGTCACGCTGCGAGGCGGCATCACCAATCTGACGAATAAGGCTTATTGGGGAATGCCTCAGCTGTCTAGCCTTGCCCTTGGCGCGCCGCGAACTTTCATGCTCTCAGCTTCAATGGACTTTTGAAGCTGAGAGAGGGCCGTGCGCCGGCCCCCTAGAACCGATAAGCCGCCTTCAGCGATCCCGAATGGCTGTTGCCTCGGGACGCGAACTCGCCGTCGTACTGCAGCCTGAAGTCCAGCCTATTGGCGTGCGTAACCTGGATGCCCGCGCCGATGCGTCCGACCACATTGTCGGTGGGCATCGTGGTGGTGAAGCTTCCCACGCCATTAGAGGCGCCCGCGATCCGGGACTTGGTTTTCCAGCCATCTTCCGAAAGCAGCGACACGCCTGCGTAGGCGAAGGGCCGCAACATGGCGCCGCGCGGCAGTTCGCTGCGTCCGCCGATTTCCAACGTGGGGGCAAGGCCGAAGACCATCTGATCGCTGCTGGCGACCTTCAGATGCAGGGCGTCACCCGACTCTTCATAGCTCGACATCCGTGAGTAAGTCGCGTCTAGATCCACATAGGGTTTCATGTAGACGTTGCCGTCGGTAAAGGTCCTGGCCACGCGTATGCGCGCGCCGAAGCTGTACACATCGGGCTTGCTCGTGGCTTGCGACTTGAAATTCGGGATCGCCAGATTGCGATTCAGGTCATACGACCCATAGCCTGCGCCCAGCGCGCCCGAAATCGTCCAGGGTCCGGCTTCACGCTTGAGCACCAGGCCGGCATACCCCGTGTCGCCGGAACCGGTGACGCGATGGTCGTCGCCACTAAGATGCGAGTTCTGGTAGGCGAATGAGCCGCCCAGATACCAGTCCGGCGCAATCCGCCGCTGACCGCCCAGCTGGTACGTGACGCTGTCCAGCGAGAATCCCGATGAGCCGTTGCCGCCGTCCTGATTCGTATTGCGGCCGGTGACCTGCCCCCAGACGCAATCCTGCTCCTTGGTCATGGGACCGTCCGCCACGAACGTCGGGCAGGACATCATCGCGCCGGTGAAGCGCGCCATGCCCAGCTGCATTTGCGCGGCGGGCGCCAGCGCGACGCCGGGCGACAGGTCCGACAGGCGGTTCTGGTACGAGCCGGCCCCTTGGCGCGAGGCCGCGTCCAGCACCGCGTACAGCTTGGCAAGCTCGGCGGATCCGCCTTGATCCCAGTCACGTTGCAAGTGGCTCGCCACGTTCGTCGCGTTGCGCTTCAACTGCATCGAATCCGCGTTGAAGTTGGCGCCGACAGCGCGCACGTGGGTGGTGGCGCCATCCTGGCGCGTTTCGTAGTCGACCACGGGGGAATCCGATGCGGCCAAGACGCCGGTGCGGACACCCTTGACGTTCATTACCGCCAACTCCCGATTCGGCAACAGCGCGAGCGGCGCCACGAGCAACTTGCCATCCAGGGTGGCAGGCCCGTTGATGGTGAGGAAGTCGGATGCCATCTTGTCGAAGTCCGCCCCCACCTTGAGGGTGCCCTGCGCGGATTGCGTGTAAGTCGTGTCGAAGGTCGTCGCGACGAAACGGGTACGGTCATAACCCCAGTTGATGCCTTCACGTCCGCCCAGCGCAACCAGGCCGTTGTTCTGCAGCGATGCCCCTACGTATTCCGGGCCGGACGAAAAGGTGCCAGTATTTATCATCCCGCCGCCGTTCTGGTAGACGTTGCCCATCAACAGGCCGGCGTTGTTGATATTGAGCAGGCCGGTCGTGGCCCGGACCGCAGTGTCAGCGGTCACCGAGCCCGTGCTTCCTATGTTCATCATGCTGTCGGCCGCGCTGTCCGTCCATATGCCGGTTGCTTGCGCGGTGGCGGATCCGCCGGTGACGCTGCCGTCGATGGTGAGGGTGACGCCGTTTCCATTCGCGTTCTGCGCGAAGATGCCGATGCCACTGACCGCGGTTGACGAGACGGTTGCATTGGCGCCGACCGTGACATCGACAGTGGCGTAGCTAAGGAATTCCGAACGACCTGCTCCTGCATAGACGGTATTCCCATCCGCCGCTAGCATCAGGCCGCCTGCGCCGCTGACGCTTTGCGCAAGAATCCCAATGGCGCCGGCGCCCGTCACGGCGATGATGCCGTTGTTGGTCACCGAGACGTTGCCACCTTGCCCGCTGCCCGGGGATATGGATGCAGCTTGGCTTGCGTCGACGGTGAGGGTGGGCGCGGTGCCTGGCAGGCCGACCAAGCCACCGCCTCCGCCCACCGATTGGGCGACCAGGCCATGGGAGCCGGTCCCGGTTGTCTTGATCCAGCTTTGTGTGCCCAGACTTGCAGTCACCGTGCCGCCGTTAGCCTGCGCGCCGATCTCCGGCGTGCTGCCGAAAATGCTGGTGTTGATCCCGGCGGTCGCTTGTTGATTTTGCGAGTTGATCACGATCCCGCCGCCGCCGCCCACGCTTTGCGCAAGCACCCCAAAGGCGTTATTGCCTTGCGTCGTAATGCGCAGCGTACCGCTGTCTTGCAGCGTCACGGCGCCGCCGTTGCCTTCGCTTGTATTCTGGGCTTGGCCGGTCGACAGTTTGATGGCCGGTATGGGATCGTCGGCGACGGCAACCCGCACACTGGTGCCCGCACCCGCGAAGCCGCCGCCGCCGCCCACCGATTGCAGCACCGTGCCGAACGCCGCTTCGCCTTGGGTGCCGATGGTCGTGATATTGGCCGGGGCGCCGGCAGGGGTAAAGAGGGTGACCGCGCCGCCATCGCCGGCGCCACCGCCCGATCCGCCGTAGCCGACGCCGACGGCGAGGGTGCCGAAAAAGCCGTCCGAGCCATCCGCGGCATGGCCGCCGCCACCGCCCACGCTCTGCGCGTAGATGCCGGCCGCGCCATAGCCGCTGGTGGCAATCGATCCGCCATTGAGCGCCGTCGTCACCCTGCCGCCGGTTGAGCCCTTGCCACCATCGCCGCCCAGGCTGTAGTTGGAGTTCACGTCGACTTTCGTCGGATCCACCCAGCCCGAGCCCGTTGCAAGGGCGCCGCCCCCTTTACCGCCGCCGCCGCCGATGCTCTGGGCAAATATCCCCGCAGACCAATCGCCCGCGGTGGTGATCGTGCCTGTGGGATCCAGATTCACCGTGACCGCGCCACCGGTATTGCCTGCGCCGCCCGCGCCGCCGATCGACACATCATGATTAAGGTTGAGCTGAAAGTTGGGCGGCGTCTCTTTCAAGAGCTTCTGGTACACATCCTGGAGCACGTTCTTGGCATCGACGCGACCATCAAGAATGGACACGATGGGATTGTCCGCGGAACCACCCGCCCCCGCCGATCCACCTTGCCCGCCACCACCGCCGATGGACTGCGCCTGCACGCCCGCGGCGTCACCGCCGTAGGTGGCAATGTTGCCGCCGACCGTCACCCCAACGGCGCCTCCCGCGCCGCCGGCCCCGCCCGTCTTGCCCACTTTGACGTCGAACGACGGTGACACGTGCATTGCCAGGCCAACGAAGTTATAGGAGCCGCCTTGTGACGCACCCCCGCCGCCCCCAATACTCTGCGCCAGCACGCCCATGGCGCCGGATCCCGCGGTCTGGATCTGCCCCGTGGGCAAGACCTCCACCTGGACCAGGCCCCCATTGCCGCCGCCGGCGCCTGATCCGCCCAAGCCGATGCTGGCCGTCAGGACGGACCCGGTGCCGAAATCCTGTGTGTTTGCACTACCAAAGCCGGCGTTGCCGCCACCGCCACCGATCGATTGCGCGGTGATGCCGTTGGCATAATCGCCGTAGGTGGCGATAGTGCTGCTTGCAGTCCCGGCCGCATCGGGCGTGAACGTCGCTTGCCCGCCGGATACGTTGACCAGCCCCCCAAGGGCGCTCCAGACCGAATTGCCGTTGCCGCCGGCGCCGCCATCCGCTCCCACGGCCACGGCCACATTCAAGGATAAGGAGAGCGCTTTTTCCGGCACCGTCCCGCCGTAATCCAGCGCAGCGGCCAGCGACGACGAGTCGCCGCCCGCGCCGCCGCCGCCGCCGATGCTCTGGATCAATACACCGTGCGCGCCCTGGCCCCGGGTTTCGATCTGTGCCCCTTGCGCCGCAGCAAAGGTCACGTAATTGCCATCACCGGCGATACCGCCCGTGCCGCCCACCGCCACCGAAACAGGAATCGAAACCTGTGTGCCGGCTTCAGTCACCGGGATCCCGATTGCCGCCGCCTTCGCCGTGGCGTTACCGCCTAACCCGCCGCCACCGCCTACGCTTTGGATGACGACGCCAAACGAATCGATGGGCTGCGCGTTCGCCGTCAGGCACGGGTCGGCGCAGGTGCCGTTGACCAGCCGCGGGGTCTGGCCCGTCTTGATGCTGCCGCCCAACATTTGGGAATTGACAGTACCGCTGTTGCCGCCGGCTCCGCCTTGCCCGCCCACCGCGACGGCGACTGTCGCCAGGGGGCCGACGCTGTAAGCGAACGCCTGCCCCCCGGTGCCGCCGCCACCCCCGATGGACTGGCCGACCAGGCCTGCCGCCTTGGTGCCCTGGGTGACGATATTGGAATTGTCCAGGTTCAGCTGGACGGATCCGCCCGTGCCACCGTCGCCGCCCGATGCGCCAATGGCGACCGAATGGAAAATGCCAAAGCTGCTGGCATTGCCTCCATTGCCGCCACCACCGCCGATGGATTGGGCGACCAGGCCGTGCGCGTTGTCGCCGCCGGTAGTGAGTGTCAGGTTGGTGGGCGTGCCGATCACGTCGCCGCCCGAGCCGCCTTTACCGCCGCTGCTGCCCAGGCTGATCAGCCCCTGCGTCGCACCGCCCGCGCCACCGCCGCCGCCGATGGATTGCGCCAGGACACCTATCGCGGACAGCCCCGTGGTGGTGATGGTCCCGGACGCGTTGATGCTTACCTTGTTGGCGTTGGCCTGGAGCGGGTTGGTGTTGGCATCGCCACCCAGCGAAACACCCAGGCCGCTGGCGCTTCCCGCCGCGCCGCCGCTGCCGCCGATGGACTGTGCCAGGACGCCCATTGCCATGGTGCCGCTGGTGCGAATGGCGCCGGTGTTCGTCACGGCAATGGCGCCGGGCGAACCCGCGGCGCCACCCGTGCCGCCTTTGCTGTAGAAAATGCCGTAGTCGACCGACGCGGCGCCGCCCGCGCCCCCCAGGGACTGCGCGATGATGCCGATTGCGTCCGCGCCGGCGGTCGTTATCGTGCCGGCGTTGGCGACGGTTATCGCGCCTGCCGAGCCGCCGTTGCCACCACTGCCGTCAACGCCGCTCAACTGGCCGTTGCCGTTGCCGCCGTTAGCGCCGGCGCCGCTGGCGGTTTGTGCCAGGATGCCGGGCGAGCTTTGCCCCTGCGTCGATATGGTCGTGTTTGCATCCGTCGATATCGTCAACGTGCCCGTCGAGCCACCATTGCCGCCGTTGCCTCCCTGGACGTCAGTCCCGGTAGCGGAGGCGGCTGTGCCACCATCATTGCCCAGGTTCTGCGCAAGGATGCCGAAGGCGTTTGCGCCCTGCGTGGCGATCGATGTTCCGGTCAGGGTCACGTTCATCGATCCCGTGGAGCCGCCGGCGCCGCCATCGCCTCCCGAACCGCCGCCGATCGTTCCGGTGAGCGTACCGCCGTTGCCCCCCAGCCCGCCTTGCAACACCGCATAGATGCCATGGGAGTCGCTCGCCGTGGTGGTGATGGCGATGGGCAGGGCCTTGCTGCCCGCCAATTTGACCGTCAAGCTGCCGACATTGCCACCGTTGCCGCCATTGCCCGCGTTGCTGCTGCCTAACCCCAACGCATCGCCGCTGTAGTAGCCGCCCGCGCCGCCGGCACCGCCCAGTTGCGAGGTCTGGATGCCCGACGCATGGTCGCCTGTGGTGGACAAGGTGATAGGGGCCGCGGCCGTGGTGACCCATACGCCCGCGTCGCCGGCCTGACCCCCAAGGCCACCATTACGGTCGTGATAGCTGCCGCTGTTGAAGTTGCCGCCGCCAGCGCCGCCACGCGCTGAAACCAGCAACGCCGGCAACTGGCTTCCCGTCGTTGAAACGCTGGCGTCCGTCACGTTGATCTGCAAGGGAACCTGCGAGCCGTTGATGGTGCCGGCGTTGCCGCCATTGCCGCCCAAGGTGTCATCTTCATCGGCCATGCCATTGCCGCCATTGCCCGCCAGGACGATGGCTGCGACGCCCGCTCCGGGGGCTGGCGGCGTGCCGGCCTGGTTGACGGTGACGTTGCCGCCGCTCAGCAGGGTGACCCGGGCGCTGAGGTCGCCCGCGGCGCCGAT
>LNAP01006383.1_pt1 | contig 20150 bp, 21 predicted proteins | sample 602601 | NCBI WGS metagenome assembly LNAP01 (sample SAMN02440304, study PRJNA202911) | soil metagenome | biome: Subtropical and temperate rainforests or woodlands; isolation source: soil samples (1 kg each in a 20% v/v slurry with milli Q water) were... ...
GTCGACCTCAAGGGCTTTGACGCCTGGGGAGAGCGCTATATCGCCCGGGTAGCCCGTGAAGGCGCACTTGATCAAGAGCAGCGCCGCCAACGAATGCACGCGGTCAACCCGCTGTACATCCTGCGCAACTACCTGGCACAAAAGGCCATCACTGCGGCGGAAAGCGGCGACTACTCGGAAGTCCGCCGACTGCACGCAGTGCTGAGCAATCCGTTCGAGGAACAATCGGGGATGGAAAGCTACGCCGAGCGGCCGCCGGAATGGGGCAAGCATCTGGAGATCAGTTGTTCGTCGTGAGGCACTGCACAATTGAAAATCTGGAGTCATGTCTCCAGATATGGATCATTCGCTTTCGATTGGACGATTTGTCATGACCGACCCACTCCTCATCCCCTGCCCTCACTGCAACGGCCTCAACCGCATCCCGGCCGAGCGCCTAAACGACCACCCGAAATGCGGGCGCTGCAAGGCCGAAGTCCTGTTGAGCAAACCGTTTGAATTGAAGCAAGGCGACTACGCCAGCCAGATCAAGGGCGATCTGCCGCTGCTGGTGGATGTGTGGGCGGACTGGTGCGGGCCGTGCAAGTCGTTCGCACCGGTGTTCGAGCAGGCAGCCGGGCAACTGACGGGCAAGTGTCGCCTGGCCAAGCTGGACAGCGAGGCGAACCAGCAGCTGTCGGTGCAGTTGGGGATTCGCTCGATTCCGAGCCTCATCCTGTTCAAGAACGGCCGGGAAGTCGCCCGGCAGAGCGGGGCGTTCCCGTTACAGCAATTGATGAGCTGGTTGCGTAGCCAAGGCATCTGAAACAACACGGAACCCTGTGGGAGCGAGCTTGCTCGCGAAGGCGGGCTGACATTCAAAAGAGATGTCGCCTGATACACCGCTTTCGCGAGCAAACCCACTCCCACAGGGGTTCTGTGTTATCAGCCAGAATCAGGCGTTTTCCAGCAGATTGTGCAGCTCGACAAACTGCTGGGTCAGTTTGTGCCGCGGGTCGAGATGGATCAGCGGCGTATTGGCCTGGTGGGATTCACGCATGCGTACCGAGCTGGCCAGGTACACCGGCAGCACCGGCAGGCCTCATCGAGAATTTGCTGGGGCAGGCTGGCGCGGGCCTGGAACTGGTTGACGACGATGCCTTCGACTTCCAGGCCTTCGTTATGGTCGTCCTTCAACTCTTCGATTTCCGCCATCAGGCCGTACAGTGCCTGGCGTGAAAAACTGTCGCAATCGAAGGGAATCAGCACACGATCGGCGGCAATCAACGCCGAAACCGCATAGAAATTCAGCGCTGGCGGAGTATCGAGGTAAATCCGGTCGTAGTCTTCGCTCAGTTCTTCAAGCAACTTACGCAGCTTGTTGATCTTGTGCTTGGCTTCAAGCTTTGGCTGCAAGTCCGCCAGTTCGGCGGTGGCAGTAATCACGTGGAGGTTATCGAACGGAGTTTCGTAGATGTCGACCTGATTCTTTTTGGAGAACGGCCCGGAAGACAGCGTCTGCTTGAAGAAATCGGCGATGCCCATCGGGATATCGTTACCGGTGAGCCCCGTCAGGTACTGAGTGGAGTTGGCTTGGGCATCGAGGTCCACCAACAGGGTGCGAAAACCCTCGCTGGCACTGACTGCCGCCAGATTGCAGGCAATGCTGGATTTTCCAACGCCACCTTTCTGATTGAACACCACGCGCCGCATGTCAAAACCTCCGTGTATCAAAGAATGACCGAGTGTAGTGGTCCACGGTATGGCTACGCTACCTCACCACAGTCAGTTGCCTTCTCTTGCATGAAAAGCCCTGAGCGGTCCGGCGGTTCGACGCCAGAACCGACAGACGGGGTAATAATTCAGTGAATAATTACCAATCATTCAATTTTTGCGAACCAGCCGCTTCATCTTCTGAGCAAAATGTAACCAGCATTTGCTACACGTTCCCGGCACCGGGATAATGCGCGCCACTCGGCGCCAAACGCCACGCAGGGTAAGTCTCGGCCCTCGGCCACTCCCCCGCGTCAAGTAAGCCCGTGAGGGTGGGATGAATGTCTGTGATCAACTTCAACATCGCCCAATGGCGCGCCTGGGCCCCGGGGCTTGATAGCGTGTCCGATTGGCAGGCTTGGTGCCGACAACCGGTCGTGCTGCCGGACAGCGATGCCGCTCCCGACGTTTCCTTTCTGCCGGCCATGCAGCGTCGACGGCTCAGCCGCCTGGCGCGCATGGCATTCAGTGTCGGCTGGCCTTTGGCCGAAGGTCGGCAGGATCTGCCATTGGTCTTTGTTTCCCGTCACGGTGAAACGCCCCGTACCGTCGATATTCTCAGTGATCTGGCCGCCGACCAGCCACTGTCACCGACCCGGTTCAGCTTGTCGGTGCATAACGCGATCATCGGCTTGTGGTCAATCATGCGAGGTGAAACCAGCGAAATGACCGCCCTGGCCGCCGCAGGCGATGGCCTGGAACACGGCATGCTTGAAGCTGCCGCGCTGCTGGCTGAAGGCGCTCGCGCGGTATTGCTGGTGGTCACCGAAGAGAAACCACCCGAGGTTTACTCGACCTGGATCGACGACGTGCCGTTCCCTTATGCCGTCGGCTTGCTGATCACACCCGGTACCGACTGGCAGTTGTCCCTGAACAGCCCCTCGGATGCGTTGTCCAAAACCCGTTGGCCTCACGCGCTGAATCTGCTGTGCGCGCTGCTCGGCCAACAAACCACCTGCCAACATGCCTGGAAAAATCGTGTATGGACCTGGCAACGCAACCCGTGACCGAGAAAAGCCGCGACGCCTATTACTGGCGTTTGCTGGCCACCGCCGCGAGCTTCGCCCTGTTCGGGCTGGGCGGGCTGTGCCTGCGCCTGGTGATTTTCCCTGTGCTGAACTGCCTGCCGGGCGACGCCCAGACCCATCGTCTGCGGGCCCGACAAACGGTCAGCCGCTGTTTCTGGATTTTTGTGCGTTTCATGGCCCGTACCGGAGTACTGACCTATAACATTGAGGGTGCGGAAAAACTCGGTCGTCCCGGGCAAATGATCATTGCCAATCACCCATCGCTGATCGACGTGGTGTTTCTGATCGGTCTGGTGCGTCACGCCAACTGCGTGGTCAAGCAAAGCCTCTGGAAAAACCCTTTCACCCGCGGGCCGCTCGGTTGCACCGAATACATCAGCAACGACGGCAGCATGGACATGCTCGACGCGGCTGCCGACGCGCTGAAAGACGGTCAGACCCTGATCATTTTCCCGGAAGGTACGCGCACCCAGCCCGGCCAGCCGCCGGCCTTTCATCGGGGCGGCGCGGCAATCGCCCTGCGTGGTGCGAAAATCCTCACCCCGGTCATTATCAAGGTCAGCCCGAGCACATTGACCAAGGCCGAACCCTGGTATCGCATTCCCAAGCGGCGCGTGCACTTCAGTTTCCGGGTCGGGGCCGATATAGACCCACAGACCTTCGCCACGCAGGGGCCGGCTCCGCAGGCCTCGCGCAAGCTCAACGATTATTTGCATTCTTACTTCATCAAGGAGCTCGCCGAAGATGAGCGATCTGAACACCCATAGCCTGGTGCTGGAAATCAAAGAACTGATCATCGACGCCCTGGGCCTCGAAGACATCAGCGCCGAAGACATCGGCAACGAGCAAACGCTTTTCGGCGAAGGCCTGGGCCTGGACTCGGTGGACGCCCTGGAACTGGGCCTGGCCATCCAGAAAAAGTACGGCATCAAAATTGACGCCGATGCCAAGGACACACGTAACCACTTCAGTAACGTGGCGAGCCTTGCGGCGTTCGTCACCGCAAAACAGGCAGCTTGAGACCGGACCATGCAAACTCGTGACGACATTTTCAATACCCTGCGCGATGCCTTGGTCGAGCTTTTCGAGCTGGACCCTGAGCGTGTGAGCCTGGAATCCAACCTGTATCAGGACCTGGAAATCGACAGCATCGACGCGGTCGACCTGATTGATCACATCAAACGTCAGACCGGCAAGAAAATCGCTGCCGAAGAATTCAAATCGGTGCGTACCGTCAGTGACGTGGTCGAGGCGGTCTACCGTCTGGTTCAACCCGTCGCATGAATCGACTGATTGGCCTCGGCCTGCTGCTGGCAGGTCTTTTGTATCCCTTTGCGGTGTATTTCGGCATGGAGCATTTCGCCCCGTGGCAGTTCGGGCTGCTGCTGGGCGGGCTGTGGCTGGCCCGAGCGCTGACCGGTAAAAGACGGCCTGGCAGCCTGTGGATGGCCACGGTGGCTATTGTGTTCTGCCTGTTGCTGGCACTGTTCGACAGCCCGGCGTTGTTGCGCTGGTATCCGGTGTTGATCAGCAGTTTCATGTTGGTGCTGTTCGGATCGAGCCTGACATTCGGCCCACCGATCGTTGAACGCCTGGCCCGGGTACGCGAGCCGCAATTGCCGGCCGAGGGCATTCGCTATACCCGTCAGGTGACCATCGCCTGGAGCGTTTTTTTTCTTTGCAACGGTTTGTGTGCCGCCGCCCTGACCCTCTGGGCGCCGCTGAGCTGGTGGACGCTGTACACCGGCCTGATTTCCTACGGATTGATAGGCCTGATGTTTGCCATTGAATGGCTCATACGAATAAGGGTACGAGGCCACCCATGAATTGGATAAAACTTGAGCACCTGCTGCTCAAGGCTCAGCCGGAGCGCGCCGTAACCACTGCTCCGGCACTGGATCATGCCCAAATGTGCGAACAGGCGCTGCGCCTGGCCGCCGGCCTGCAAGCCCGGGGTGTCCGGCAGATGGCCGTGCACCTTGAGGATGCCGCCGACCTGGCGATTGCCCTGTTCGGCGCCTGGCGTGCCGGGGTCAGTGTGCTGCTGCCGTCCGACCTGCAACCGCAGACCCGCCAACGCTGGTCAGGTGATGTTGATCTGTGGCTGAGCGATCAGCCCGACGATGCGCACCTTGGCGACCTCCAACGGCCGCCGCTTAGTGCTGCCGCGCTGGACCTGGATAACTGCCGACTCAGCCTTTGCACATCCGGCTCCAGCGGCGAACCCAAGCGCATCGAAAAAAACCTGCGCCAACTGGCCAATGAAGTCGAAGCCCTGGAGCAGCTGTGGGGCGCCGACCTGGGCCCGGCGTGCATCATTGGCAGCGTCGCCACCCAGCACATCTACGGCCTGCTGTTTCGGGTGCTTTGGCCGCTGTGCGCCGGGCGCCCGTTCCTGCGTCGGCAGTTAGCCTTTCCGGAAGACCTGCAACGCGCAAGCCGCGAATACCCGGCCTTCACCTGGGTGGCCAGCCCGGCGCTGCTCAAGCGCATGGGCGACAACCTCGACTGGCCGGCCTTGAGCGCCGTACGCCGGGTGTTTTCCTCCGGCGGCGCATTGCCGGTCGAGGCCGCACAGAGCCTGCATGAGCGTCTGGGGCAATGGCCAACGGAAATCTTCGGCAGCTCGGAAACCGGCGGCATTGCCTGGCGTCAGGGCGATGAACTCTGGCGGCCGTTTGCCAATGTCACGCTGACTCAAGACAGTGATGGGGCGCTGCTGATCGCTTCGCCCTACTTGCCTGAAGGCCATGTCGAACAAACTGCCGATTCAGCACGCATCGCTGCCGATGGTCGCTTCGAATTGCTCGGGCGACTGGACCGGATCGTCAAACTGGAAGAAAAACGCATCTCGCTGCCGATGCTGGAACAGGCGTTGACGGCCCATGAATGGGTCGTCGAAGCTCGACTCGGCGTCGTTCAGGATAACCGCGCCTCCCTCGGGGCGTTGCTGGTGCTGAGCGAGGCCGGTTTGCATGTGCTGCGCAATAACGGTCGACGCAGCCTTACCGAGCAATTGCGCCAGCACCTGAGCCAACACTGCGAAGCCCTGGCCCTGCCAAGACGCTGGCGCCTGCTACGACAACTGCCACTGAACGCTCAGGGCAAACTGCCCCAGGCCGACGTCGACGCCCTGCTGTTGGCGCCGCGCCCCAAAGCGCCCGAGGTACTGGAGCAAGTCGAAAGCAATGGCGAGTGGAGCCTGCAACTGGCCGTGCCACCGGACCTGGCCTATTTCAGCGGTCATTTCCCCAAGGCGCCGGTGTTGCCTGGCGTGGTGCAGGTGGACTGGGCGCTGAGCCTGGGCCGGCAACTGATGAACCTGCCGAAAAAATTCGCCGGCATGGAAGTCTTGAAGTTCCAGCAATTGGTGCGCCCGGGAGACGAAATCCAGCTGCATCTGCGCTACGACCCGGCGCGCGGCAAATTGTATTTCGCCTATCGCAACGAAACCGCCACCTGCTCAAGCGGGCGGATCTTGCTGGAGGCGGAGCATGCATAGCCCCTGCGCCGTCGTCCCCGTGTACAACCACGAAAGCGCCATCACCACGGTGGTCGATGCCCTGATCGCCAGCAACCTGCCGTGCATTCTGGTGGACGATGCCAGCAGCCCGTCCTGCGCCCGAGTGCTGGATCGCCTGGCCCAGCGTGAAATGGTTTATCTGATCCGCCTGGCCGAAAACCAGGGCAAGGGTGGCGCGGTCATGACCGGTTTGCGCGAAGCTTCGCGCCTGGGTTTCAGCCATGCCTTGCAGGTGGATGCCGATGGCCAGCACGATTTGCAGGACGTCCAACGCTTCATCGAACAATCACGCCGCCACCCACAGGCGGTGATTTGCGGCTATCCGCAATATGACGCCAGCGTGCCGAAAGGCCGTTTGTATGCGCGTTACCTGACTCACGTCATGGTCTGGATCAACACCCTGTCATTGCAGATTCGCGACTCCATGTGCGGTTTCCGGGTTTACCCGTTGTCGCCGGTCCTGGCGGTGATCGAGTCAGCGAAAATCGGCAAGCGCATGGACTTCGACTCGGACATTCTGGTGCGCCTGGCCTGGCGCAATCAGCCGATGCAATGGCTGCAAACCAAAGTCCATTACCCGCTGGACGGCGTTTCGCATTTCCGGATGATCCACGACAACGTGCTGATTTCCTGCATGCACACGCGGCTGTTCTTCGGCATGTTGCTGCGCGCGCCAGTGATCCTCTGGCGACGGTGGCGGGCATGAGTTCAGACAAGCAGCATTGGGCCGACCGCGAAGAACGGGGCAGTTTCTGGCTGATGAAGCTCACCGCGTTCGGTGCCAAAGTGCTGGGCCGTCGAGTACTGAGCCCAGTGTTGTACGGCATCGTGTTGTACTTTTTCCTGTTCGGCCGCAGCGCCCGACACAGCGCCTGGCAATACCAGCAACACCTGGCCGACTGGAGCGGTCGCAGCGAATTGCGCCCGAGCCACTGGCGAGTGTTCGGCCAGTTCATGGCTTTCGCCGATTCCATGCTCGACAAACTCGACGTCTGGAACGGCAAGCTGAGCATCGAACAGATCGAAATCGTCGACCCGGCGCTGCTGCGCGACCAGTTGCGCGGCGCCCGCGGGCAGATGCTGGTGGGCGCGCACCTGGGCAATCTGGAAGTCTGCCGCGCACTGGCGGAGCTCGGCGAAAAGGTCACGATGAACGTGCTGGTACATACCAAGCACGCCGAACAGTTCAACCGTTTGCTGGGCGAAGCCGGGGCGACCAATTTGCGCCTGATCCAGGTCAGCGAACTGGACCCCGGGATCATGCTGCAACTGAGCGAGCGCCTGGAACGCGGCGAGTGGCTGGCAATCGCCGGCGACCGCGTGCCACTGCATGGCAGTCGCTGCGTGACCGTGGACTTCCTCGGTCATCCGGCCAGGTTCCCCCAGGGCCCGTGGCTGCTGGCCGGCCTGCTGAAATGCCCGGTCAACCTGCTGCTGTGCCTGAAAAAGCCCGACGGCGACTATCGACTGACCATTGAACCCTTCGCTGAGGCAATCACCTGGAAGCGCAGCGACCGCGAACAGGTCATTCATCAGTGGGCCTCCCGCTACGCCGAACGCTTGGGTCACTATTGCCTCGAAGCGCCCCAACAATGGTTCAACTTTTACCCTTTCTGGAAGACCGATGACGACGCCAACGCTTGAGCCGGTAACCTTCGGCGAACGCCCTTTGCGCATTGAAGATGTGCTGGCACTGGCCAACCGCAAGGTGCCGACGCAATTGCAAAGCGACCCTGCCTACCGCGAGCGCATCGCCAAGGGCGCGCGTTTTCTGGACTCTCTGCTGGACAAGGAAGGCGTGATCTACGGCGTAACCACCGGCTATGGCGATTCCTGCGTGGTCGCGGTGCCGCTGCATCACGTCGAGGCGCTGCCCCGTCACCTGTACACCTTCCACGGCTGCGGTCTGGGCAAACTGCTCGACGCCCAGGCCACCCGCGCGGTGCTGGCGGCGCGTTTGCAGTCGTTGTGCCACGGTGTTTCCGGGGTGCGCGTGGAGCTGCTGGAGCGCCTGCAGGCGTTCCTTGAACACGACATCCTGCCGCTGATTCCGGAGGAAGGTTCGGTGGGCGCCAGTGGTGATCTGACGCCGCTTTCGTACGTTGCCGCCACGCTGTCCGGCGAACGCGAAGTGATGTTCCGCGGCGAGCGCCGGCAGGCTGCCGATGTGCACCGCGAACTCGGCTGGCAGCCACTGGTGTTGCGTCCAAAAGAAGCCCTGGCGCTGATGAATGGCACCGCGGTGATGACCGGTCTGGCCTGCCTGGCGTACGCCCGCGCCGATTACCTGCTGCATCTGGCCACGCGCATCACCGCGCTGAACGTGGTCGCCTTGCAAGGCAATCCGGAGCACTTCGACGAGCGCCTTTTCGCGACCAAGCCACACCCGGGGCAGATGCAGGTCGCCGCGTGGTTGCGCAAGGATCTGGCCATCGACGCGCCGACTGCCCCACTGCATCGCCTGCAAGACCGTTATTCCCTGCGCTGCGCGCCCCATGTGCTGGGCGTACTGGCCGACAGCCTGAACTGGCTGCGCTCGTTCATCGAGATCGAGCTCAACAGCGCCAACGACAACCCGATCATCGACGCCGAAGCCGAGCGCGTGCTGCTCTACGGCGGGCACATCGCCTTCGCCATGGACAGCCTGAAAAACCTCGTGGCCAACGTCGCCGACCTGCTGGATCGGCAACTCGCGCTGCTGGTGGACGAGCGCTACAACCATGGCTTGCCGAGCAACCTGTCGGGCGCCACGGCCGACCGCGCCATGCTCAACCACGGCTTCAAGGCGGTGCAAATCGGCACCAGCGCCTGGACCGCCGAAGCGCTGAAGAACACCATGCCGGCCAGCGTCTTCTCGCGTTCCACCGAATGCCACAACCAGGACAAAGTGAGCATGGGCACCATCGCCGCCCGGGATGCGATCCGCGTGCTGGAACTCACCGAACAGGTGGCGGCCGCTACGCTGCTGGCGGCCAATCAGGGCGTCTGGCTGCGCGGTCAGGCCAAAGATGCACGCCCCCTGCCACCCGCCCTGGCCGCCATGCATGAAGCCTTGGCCAAGGACTTCCCACCGGTCATCGAAGACCGCGCGCTGGAAGGCGAATTGCGCCTGTGCCTGCAACGCATCGCCGAACAACACTGGAGGCTGCATGCGTAGCAAGGGATTTCTCTACACCGACACGGAAATCGTCGTACCGTTCTTTGATGTCGACAGCATGCACGTGGTCTGGCACGGCCATTACGTCAAATACCTGGAAGTCGCCCGCTGTGCGCTGCTGGACAAGATCGGGCACAACTACACGGCGATGAACGAGTCCGGTTATGCGTGGCCGGTGATCGATCTGCAATTGCGCTACGTGCGCGGGGCGGTGTTCGGCCAGAAACTCAACGTGCGCGCTAACCTGGTGGAGTGGGAGAACCGCTTGAAGATCAACTACCTGATCAGCGACCTGCAAACCGGTGAACGCCTGACCCGGGCCATGTCGGTACAGGTCGCCGTCGACATTGCCAGCCGCGAGATGCAACTGGCCTCGCCGAAGGTCTTTACCGATGCTGTTGAGAAGGCCCTGCCATGATGTTCTGCCATCCCCGTTCCCCTGTAGGAGCGAGCCTGCTCGCGATGATCGTTAACGATAACGCTGGGTATCTGACACCCCGTGGCGCTCTCAGGTTTTTCGCGAGCAAGCTCGCTCCTACAGTGTTCTGCGTGCTACTGGGTATTCCTGGACTGGCCCATGCCTTCGATCTGCAACAGCTCAGCGATCAACTGGCCAGACCCGAGGTGATCCACGGCAATTTCATCCAGGAAAAACACCTGCGCGCCCTGCCCCAGCCGCTGACCAGCAAGGGCACGTTCGTGCTGGCAAAAAACCACGGCCTGTTATGGCTGTTGAAAACGCCCTTGCAACAGGACTACCGCATCACCGCCAAAGGCATTGCCCGACGTGATGGCAGTGTTTGGCAAATGCTGCCGGGCAAAAGCGCCGGTGCCGAGCAGAACCGTTTGTTCCTCGCCGTGCTGCAAGGCGATAGCAGTGGCCTGCAACGGGATTTCGAGCTGTCCCTGAGCGGCGACGCGCAGAACTGGAAGCTCACGCTGCTGCCACGCTCGATGCTGCTCAAGCAAGTGTTCAACCGGATCAACATTACCGGCGCAGAACTGGTACACAGCATCGAACTGCTCGAGACCCAGGGCGACAGCACGTTGTTGCGCATGCAGGACAGCACCGGCACCGAACCGTTGAGCGACGCGGAGCAGCATGACTTTGCCGAGTGAACGGTGGTTGCCACGGTTGTTTCTGGTCCTGCTGCTGGCAGTACTGGCGCTCGCCGGCTGGCAATGGCGTGACGGCGCGCCGCTGTCGGCCAACCTGATGGATCTGGTGCCCGGCACAGCGCCCGATGCCCTGGAACTGCGCGCCGAACAACGCATGCAAGAACCGCTGAACCGCGAAATGCTGGTGCTGGTCGGCCACAGCGATCGCCAGCAGGCCGTCGCCATGGCGCAGACACTCGGCGAGCAATGGCAGGCCAGCGGCGTGTTCGAAAAGGTCCAGTGGACCCTGCAAGCCGACTTGCCGGCACTGCGCACGCAGTTGCTGCAAGGTCGCCTGGCGATGCTCCAGGCGGCGGACCGACAACTTCTGATCGAGCACCCCGACACTTTTATCCAGCAGCGGGTGCAGGCGTTGTTCGACCCATTCAACGGTTACAGCCTGGTGCCGAGCCAGGACGACTGGCTAGGCCTGACCGGGCGCATCCAGAACAGCCAGCCGCAACGTGGTTCGGTGCAACTGGACATCGGCAGCGGCGCCCTGGTCGCCGATGCCGATGGCAAGAGCTGGGTGCTGCTGCGCGCGCGCACCACCGGCAACGCCTTCGACATGAACCTGCCGCTGCAAGTGGCCGACCTGCTCAAGCACAGCCGCGAAGAAGCCGCCCGGCACGACGTGCAACTGCTCGCCGCCAGCGGCCTGTTGTACGCAGCCAGCGGACAGCAGCAGGCCGCCCGGGAGATGACCTGGGTCGGGGGCGGTGCCACCGTGGGGATTTTGTTGCTGCTGCTGTTGGCCTTCCGGCGCTGGCGCGTGTTGCTGGCCTTCGTGCCGGTGCTGGTGGGCATGCTCTTCGGTGCGGTGGCCTGCGTGGCGTTGTTCGGCCATATGCACGTGATGACCCTGGTGCTGGGTTCGAGCCTGATTGGTGTTGCGGTCGACTACCCCCTGCATTACCTGTCCAAGAGCTGGAGCCTCAAACCCTGGCGCAGCTGGCCAGCCCTGCGCCTGACCCTGCCGGGCTTGACCCTGAGCCTGATCACCAGCGGCATCGGTTACCTGGCCCTGGCCTGGACACCCTTCCCGGCGCTGACCCAGATTGCCGCGTTCTCTGCCGCAGGGTTGCTCGGCGCCTATTTGTCCGCCGTGTGCCTGCTGCCGGCATTGCTCAAGGGCGTAGATCTGCGCCCGGCGCACTGGCCATTGCGCGTTTGCGAGTTTTTGCTGGGTTGCCGTGAAGCGCTGCTCAAACAGCTGAAAACGCCAGTCTTGCTGGCGCTGCTGGTCGCCTTTTGCGTGGGCGGCCTGTTGCAGCTGAGCAGCAAAAACGACATCCGCCAGTGGATCAGCGCACCGCAACAATTGACCGACGAAGCCCAGGCCATTGCCCGAATCACCGGCTATCAACCCACCAGCCAGTTCTTCCTGATACGCGCCGCCAATCAGCAGCAACTGCTCGAACGCCAGACCGCTCTGAGAGAACGACTGGATCAATTGATAGGCCTGGAAAAGCTCCAGGGTTATCTGTCGCTCAATCAACTGGTCAGCCCGCCGAACGAACAGCAACAGGTGCGCGCAGCGTTGAGCAAACTGTCTTCGTTCTGGCAACCCTTGCTCGAAATCGGCGTACCGGTCGAGGCGCTGCAAGCCGAGCTGACGAAGCTTCAGGCATTGCCGACCGTGGACATCGAAGCAGCGCTCAGCGGCCCGTTGGCAGAACCCTACCGGGCACTGTGGCTAGGGCCGACCGAAGACGGCGTGGCGGCAATGGTCAGCCTGCAAGGCATCAACAACACGGCCCTGCTGCGGCTCCAGGGCGAGGATCTACCCGGCGTGACACTGGTGGATCGACTGGGTGAGTTGAACAACGTCTTCGCGGCCACCCAAATCAGTGCCGCGGAACTGAAACTCGCCTCCTGCGTGTTGATCGTGCTGGTGCTGATCCTGCCATTCGGCCTGGGCGGTGCGTTGCGCATCGTGTCCCTGCCCCTGCTGGCGGCGTTGTGCAGCCTGGCCAGCCTCGGCTGGCTGGGGCAGCCGTTGACCCTGTTCAGCCTGTTCGGCCTGCTGCTGGTGACGGCGATCAGCGTCGACTACGCGATCCTGATGCGCGAACAGGTCGGCGGCGCAGCCGTGAGCCTGCTGGGCACCCTGCTGGCGGCGTTGACCACTTGGCTGTCGTTCGGCCTGCTGGCGGTATCGAGCACCCCGGCGGTGAGCAACTTCGGACTGTCGGTGAGCCTGGGCCTGATCTTCAGCTTCCTGCTCGCACCGTGGGCTGGTCGCCAGGTGCATCAGCCCACGGCCGTGGAGCGGGCAACATGATGGTCGTTCTGTTCTGGGCGATGGCACTGGTGTTGTTTGCCTTGGCGACCCGTGTCGGCCGGCATTTCGGCCTGATTCCCATCGTCAGCCAGTTGTTGCTGGCGACCCTCGGCTTGCCGCTGTTGATGTATTTCTGGATCGAGCCCCAATGGCAATTGAGCGGTGCGCAGCTGGTGTCGCCGGGCTGGCTGAAGAACCTCTACAGCCTGAGCTTTGCCCTGTTGCTGGGCTACATCCTCAGCGATGTGATCGACCTGCAACTGGATCGCCAAAGCCTGAAAATCGCCCTGCCCAGCTTTTGCATTCCGTTTGCCTGCGGCCTGGCCACGGCCGTCTGGTGGTTGCCGCCGCAACCGTGGATCAGCTCGCTGGCCGTCGGCCTGTTGTTCGCCATCACCGCGATTCCGGTGTTGTACCTGTACCTGCGGCACATCGATTACCCGCCCACCGCCACCCGGCGACTGGTGCAAACCGCGATCCTCATCGACCTCGCCTGCTGGACCCTGTTCGGTATCGCCCAGGGCAGCCTGCACCTGAGCAGCCTGTTGCTGCCCCTGGCCGGCGCGTGCCTCCCGGTGCTGCTGCGGCTGCTGGGCCTGCGCCAGACGTGGCTCTACAGCCTGAGCTTTTTCGCCCTGCTGGTCGTCGCCGAACACTTCAAGCTCAATGCGCTGATTTTCGGTATCGGCTATGTGTTGATCATGGCCGCGCTGAAAGCCCCACTGGTCCTGCCGTTGCCGGCCATGTGGATGAGCCGCTTGCAGACATACATCGCCATCCCGCTGATCCTCACGTTCGGCATCGTGCAGATCAACGTGCACAGCGCGATGGACAGCCTCGGCTGGGTGCAATTGATCGCCCTGCTGCTGTTGCCGATGCTGAGCAAACTGCTGGGCAACTGGCTCGGCCTCGGCTGGGCCGGGGCCTCGTTCCAGGGTGCCAGCCGCTGGCGGGAAAGTGTGCTGCTGAACATCCGTGGCTTGAGCGAGATCGTTTTTCTCAACCTGCTGCTGCAACAACAACTCATCAGCCCGCCGCTGTACTTTGCCCTGATGCTGATGGGCCTGATCGCTACACTGCTGCCAGCCCTGACCGGCATGCACCGAATCCCCCTGAAAGCCGCTGTCCCCGCAAGGAGCCCCCATGCCAACCATTGAGATGGAATGCCGCCAGGTCGTGATCATCGGCGCCGGTCCTTCCGGCGCCATCGCCGCGGCATTGCTCAAGCGCAAGGGACACGATGTGCTGGTGATCGAGCGGCAGCATTTTCCACGGTTTTCCATCGGTGAAAGCCTGTTGTCCCATTGCCTGGATTTCGTCGAAGAAGCGGGCATGCTCGACGCCGTCAACGCCGCCGGCTTCCAGCTGAAAACCGGTGCCGCGTTTGCCTGGGGCGAGCGCTACAGCGCCTTCGATTTCGGCGAGACGTTCAGCCACGGCAAATCGACGACGTTTCAGGTTCAGCGCGCCGATTTCGATAAGCTGCTGGCCGATCAGGCCGCGCTGCAAGGCGTGGAGATCCGCTATGGCGAAACCATCGTCAGTGTCGACATTGCCCCGGGAAAACCGCAGCTCGGCGTGCGCCGCGAAGACGGTAGCGAGTACCGCGTGGAGGCAGATTTCCTGCTCGATGCCAGTGGATACGGCCGCGTGCTGCCGCGCTTGCTCGACCTCGAGGCGCCGTCGAACTTCCCGGTGCGTCAGGCCGTGTTCACTCACGTCGAAGACCGTATCGACCTCCCGGCCTTCGACCGCAGCAAGATCCTGGTGACCACTCATCCGACCCAGCGCGACGTGTGGTTCTGGACCATCCCGTTCAGCAACGGGCGCTGTTCGGTCGGCGTGGTCGCCGCAGAGGAGCGTTTCGCAGGCCGCAGCGACAATCTGGACGAGTGCCTGCGCGGCTTTATCGCCGAAACGCCAAGCCTGGCCCGCGTGTTGCAAAATGCGCAGTGGGACACCGAGACGCGAACCATCGGCGGTTACTCGGCCAACGTCAAAACCCTGCACGGCCCGGGCTTCGCGCTGCTGGGCAATGCCGCGGAATTCCTCGACCCGGTGTTTTCCTCCGGCGTGACCATCGCCATGCGTTCGGCGAGCATGGCCGCTGGGGTATTGCACCGTCAGCTGCAAGGCGAAGCCGTCGACTGGCAAACCGAGTTCGCCGAACCGCTCAAGCGCGGCGTCGACACGTTCCGCTGCTATGTCGAAGGCTGGTACGCGGGGACATTCCAGGACGTGATTTTCCATGAGAGCAGTTCACCGGAAATCCGCGGAATGATCAGCTCCATTCTTGCCGGATATGCCTGGGACCGACGCAATCCGTTCGTCAGCGAAGCCAGGCGCCGGTTGAAGGCGATTTCGGAGTTCTGTGCAAGGGATGCGTCATGAACTACTTGAGCGACAACTACGTCGAAGAAACCCGTTTCGGTTTGTGGTTCCTGCGCAGCCAGATCTGGCAACACTATGTGCTGCGGTTGGCGATCAACGACTTGCACAACCTGTTCAGTGAAGCGCTGCCTGTCAACCCGGTGCTGCTGGATGCCGGTTGCGGCCAGGGCAAGTCATTCCCGCTGCTGCGCCAAGCCTTTGCGCCCGGTCGTCTGATTGGCGTCGATGCTGATCCACAAAGCCTGATCCAGAGCCGCGAAGAAGCGGCCCGCCAGGGCATGGAAGTGGAGTTGATCGGCGGCGACTGCGCCAGCCTGAACCTGCCGGACGCCAGTATCGATCTGCTGTTCTGTCACCAGACCTTCCATCATCTGGTGGAACAGGAAGAGGCACTGGCCGAGTTCTACCGCGTACTCAAACCCGGCGGTTATCTGCTGTTCGCCGAATCCACTGAGGCTTACATTGATACCTGGGTGATCCGTTGGTTGTTTCGCCACCCCATGCACGTGCAGAAAAGCGCTGCGCAGTACCTGCAAATGATTCGCCAGCAGGGCTTCGAATTTACCGCGCAAAACGTGTCTTATCCGTATCTGTGGTGGAGTCGCGCCAAGGATTTCGGACTGCTCGAATACTTGGGTTTGTGCAAGCCAAAACCCTTTGGCCAACGGGAAGAAACCCTGGTCAATGTGGTGGCGCGCAAACCTTTTGAAGGAACTGTGTGATGTTCATTGCCAACCGCTTGAAACACCAAACCTGTGGGAGCGAGCTCGCTCCCACAGGGGTAACCGGTGTTATGCGATGTCTGTTGCTTGCCGTAGCCCTGCTTTTGAGCGCCTGCGCCGGCCGGGCGCCGCTGCCCGAGCACAATCCGGATCTGCCGTTGCCGCTGCAACTGCACATCCAGCTCTTGCAGCCCGACGACCGCCAGGACTGGGTGCTGGTGATCCAGCGTGAAGAGACGGGTATTCGCTGGTCGATGATGGACCTGTTGGGCATTCCCCAGGCCCGCCAGAAATTGATCGATAAAACCTGGGAGTCCGATGGTTTCCTGCCGCCCAATCCGCAAGCCCGGGAACTGTTCGCGGCGCTGCTATTTGCGCTGACGCCGCAAGAAGAACTGGCGGCCAACTATCCCGGTGCCTGGCAGTACGGCAGACAACGGTCCCTGCCCGAGCGCTGGGACATTCGCTACGCACAACCGCAGAATTTTGAATTGAAGCTACCGCACGGTCCGAGCTATCAGGTCACGCCCCTGAGCGGTGAAACGCCATGACGGCTTACCTCAATGCCCTCGGACTGGTCTGCGCGTTGGGCCGCGACAAGCAAGAAGTTGCCCGCAACCTGTTTGCCGGCGACTGCGGCGGCATGCGCGAACAAACCGGGTGGGTGCCGCAACGCACGCTGCCGGTCGGTGCGGTCCTGGGCAAACTGGCAAGCATTCCGGCCGACATGTCGCGCCATCACAGTCGCAACAATCAGTTGTTGCTGGAGGCCACGCTGCAAATTCGCGCGGACATCGACAGCGCGATCCAGACCTACGGTCGCGACCGCATCGGTGTCGTCCTGGGCACCAGCACCTCGGGTATCGACGAGGCCAGCCAGGGCCTGGCGCACTACCTGCGTGAAAAGCAGTTCCCTGCCGAGTACGACTATCAGCAACAGGAACTCGGGGCGCCGGCGAACTTCCTCGCCGAGTGGCTGCAATTGAGCGGGCCGACCTATGTCATTTCCACGGCCTGCACCTCCAGCGCCCGGGCCTTGATGAGCGCCCAGCGCCTGTTGGACCTGGGCATGTGCGACGCGGTGCTGTGTGGCGGTGTCGACACCTTGTGCAAGCTGACACTCAACGGTTTCTCGGCGCTCGAAGCGGTCTCGGAACAACGCTGCAATCCGTTTTCGGTGAACCGCAATGGCATCAACATTGGCGAAGCGGCAGTGTTGTTCCTGATGACCAGACGTGCAGCCGACAGCCAGGCGATTGCCTTGCTCGGCAGCGGCGCAAGTTCCGATGCCCATCACATCTCCGCCCCGGAACCGAGCGGCCGTGGCGCCCTGCAAGCAATGCAAAAAGCCTTGGGCCGCGCCAACCTGCAACCGGAGCAGATCGCGTATCTGAACCTGCACGGCACCGCCACGCAGCACAACGACGCCATGGAAAGCCAGGCCGTGGCGACCCTGTTCCCGGCTGGCGTGCCCTGTTCGTCGAGCAAACCCATGACCGGTCACACCCTCGGTGCCGCCGGGGCGCTGGAGGCGGCGTTCTGCTGGTTGAGCCTGAGCCCGGACAATCGCGAGCATGCCCTGCCACCCCACATCTGGGACGGACAGCCCGATCCCGAATTGCCGCCGCTACAATGGGTGACCCCGGCCACTCGCCTGACGTCCATTGCACCCCGCTATCTGATGAGCAACTCCTTTGCCTTCGGTGGCAACAACGTCAGCCTGATTATCGGAGACGCCCCATGATTGACTGGCCGATCGCCGAACTGCTGCCCCACGCGGGTGACATGATTCTTATCGATCAGATCCTGGCGTTCGATGAAGAGCAGATTCACACGCGCCTGACCGTCAAGCCCAATGGCCTGTTCAATCTCCCCGACGGCAGCCTGCCGGCCTGGGTCGGCATCGAACTGATGGCCCAGAGCGTGGCCGCCTTCGCCGGTTGCCATGCGCGCCAGCGCGGTGATGAGGTGGAATTGGGCTTCCTGCTCGGCAGCCGAAAATTCGAATGCAACGTCGAAAGTTTTCCGGCCGGCACCGAGTTGACCATTCACGGTATTCGCTCCCTGGAAGACGATAACGGCATGGGCGTGTTCGAATGCCACATCAACGCCCCCGGCATTCACGTTACCGCCCGTCTGAATGTGTTCCGCCCACCCCAGGCCGCTCAATATCTCCATGAACCCGAAGGAGTCCAGTGATGACTGAATCCGTACTGGTCACCGGTTCCAGCCGTGGCATCGGCCGCGCCATCGCCTTGCGCCTGGCCCAGGCCGGGCACGACATCGTGTTGCATTGCCGCGGCGGCCTGGCGGACGCCGAAGCCGTCAAGGCCGAAGTCGAGGCTTTGGGCCGTCGTGCGCGCATTCTGCAGTTCGACGTGGCCGACCGCGCACGCTGCAAGGAAATTCTCGAAGCCGACGTGGAAACCCACGGCGCCTATTACGGCGTGGTGCTCAATGCCGGCCTGACCCGCGACGGCGCCTTTCCGGCCCTGAGCGAGGAGGATTGGGATGTGGTGATGCGCACCAACCTCGACGGTTTCTACAACGTGCTGCACCCGGTGATGATGCCGATGATCCGTCGTCGCGCGGCCGGGCGGATTGTCTGCATCACCTCGGTGTCGGGTTTGATCGGCAACCGTGGTCAAGTCAACTACAGTGCCTCCAAGGCCGGGTTGATCGGCGCGGCCAAGGCATTGGCGATTGAGTTGGGCAAGCGCAAAATCACCGTTAACTGTGTCGCACCCGGCCTGATCGACACAGCCATGCTCGACGAAAACGTGCCGGTGGAAGAACTGATGAAAATGATCCCCGCACAACGCATGGGCACCCCTGAAGAGGTGGCCGGCGCTGTGAATTTCCTGATGTCGGCGGAAGCCTCGTACATCACCCGGCAGGTTCTGGCCGTCAACGGAGGCCTGTGCTGATGAAGCGCGTCGTCGTCACCGGCATGGCCGGTATCACACTGGGACACCATCGCCGGTAATTTCGCGGCCAACCGCAGCGGCATCCGCCGGATGGACGAGTGGGATCGTTTTACCGAACTCAACACACGCCTGGCTGGCCCCATCGATGACTTCCAGGTGCCGAGCCACTGGACCCGCAAGCAACTGCGCAGCATGGGCCGGGTTTCGCGGCTTGCCGTGGGTGCGGCGGAGATGGCGCTGGCCGATGCCGGCCTGCTGGGCGACGAATCGATCAAGGACGGGCGCATGGGCGTCGCCTGCGGCTCCTCCACCGGCAGCACCGACGAGATCAAGGCGTTCGGCAACATGCTGCTCAACTCAGTTGCCGAAGGCCTGAACGCCAACTCCTACGTACGGATGATGCCGCACACCACCGCGGCCAATATCAGCATCTTCTTCGGCCTCACCGGTCGCTTGATCCCGACGTCCAGCGCCTGCACCAGCGGCAGCCAGGGCATCGGCTATGCCTACGAGGCGATCAAGTTCGGGCGCCTGCCGTTGATGCTCGCCGGCGGTGCCGAGGAACTGTGCCCGACCGAAGCCATGGTCTTCGACGCGCTCTACGCCACCAGCCTGAAAAACGACACCCCACAACGCAGCCCGCGCCCTTACGACACCGCACGCGACGGCCTGGTGATCGGCGAAGGCGGCGGCATGCTGGTACTCGAAGAGCTGGAACACGCCCTGGCCCGTGGCGCTCGCATCCATGCCGAAATCGTCGGTTTCGGCAGCAACGCCGACGGCCAGCACACCACCCGTCCCGAACAAATCACCATGCGCCGCGCCATGGAACTGGCCCTGGAAGACGCCGGGCTGAAACCTTCGGACATCGGCTACGTCAACGGCCACGGCACCGCCACCGAACAGGGCGACATCGCCGAAACCCTGGCCACCAGCAGCCTGTTCGGCGAACACATGCCAATCAGCTCGCAAAAGAGCTTCCTCGGCCATACCCTCGGCGCCTGCGGTGCGCTGGAGTCCTGGTTCAGCATCGAAATGATGAACCGCGACCTCTACGCCCACACCTTCAACCTCGACGAAGTCGACCCGCACTGCGGCAAGCTCGATTACCTGCGCGGCGAGTTTCGGCAGATGAGCAACCGGTACGTGATGAACAACAACTTTGCGTTTGGCGGAGTTAATACGTCGCTGATTTTCAAACGCTGGCC
>LNAP01002120.1_pt1 | contig 20143 bp, 16 predicted proteins | sample 602601 | NCBI WGS metagenome assembly LNAP01 (sample SAMN02440304, study PRJNA202911) | soil metagenome | biome: Subtropical and temperate rainforests or woodlands; isolation source: soil samples (1 kg each in a 20% v/v slurry with milli Q water) were... ...
CGCCGACCGCGATCGCGGCGCGCGCCAGCACCGGCACGAACTCGCGCTGGCCGCCCGAGGTGGCGCCCTGGCCGCCCGGCAATTGCACCGAATGGGTGGCGTCGAACACCACCGGACAATTCGTATCGCGCATCACGCTGAGCGAGCGCATGTCCGACACCAGGTTGTTGTAGCCGAAGCTGGCGCCGCGCTCGCACACCATGATGTCGTCGTTGCCGACGGCCTTGGCCTTGGCCACCACGTGCTTCATGTCCCACGGCGCCAGGAACTGGCCCTTCTTGATGTTCACCGGCTTGCCGGCGCGCGCCACCTTCTGGATGAAGTCGGTCTGCCGGCACAGGAAGGCCGGCGTCTGCAGCACGTCGACCACCGACGCCACCTCATCCATCGGGGTGTATTCGTGCACGTCGGTGAGCACCGGCACGCCGATCTGCCGCTTCACTTCGCCCAGGATGCGCAGGCCCTCTTCCAGCCCCGGCCCGCGGAAGCTCTCGCTGGAAGAGCGGTTCGCCTTGTCGAAGCTGGACTTGAAGATGAAGTGGATGCCGAGCCGCCCGGTGATTTCCTTCAGCGTGCCGGCGGTGTCCAGCTGCAGCTGCTCGGATTCCACCACGCAAGGGCCGGCGATCAGGAACAGCGGTTGGTCCAGTCCGATCTCGAAACCACACAGTTTCATGCCACGTGCTCCCTGGCCAGCTTCTCGCCGTCGCGCACGGCTTTGAACTCGCGCGCGGCGTGTACGAAACCGATGAACAACGGGTGGCCGTCGCGCGGGGTCGAGGTGAATTCCGGATGCGCCTGGCAGCCGAGGAACCACGGATGCTGTTGCCGCGGCAACTCCACGATCTCCACCAGCAGGTCGTCCATCGACTTGCCGGAGATCACCAGGCCCAGGTCCTCGAACGGCTGGCGGTAGCGGTTGTTGAATTCGTAGCGATGGCGATGGCGCTCGCGCACCACGTCCTGGCCGTACAGTTCGCGCGCCAGCGTGCCGGCCTTGAGGCGACACTCCTGCGCGCCAAGGCGCATGGTGCCGCCGAGGTCGGAACGGTCGCTGCGCTGCTCGACTTCGCCGCTGGCCGTGGTCCACTCGGTGATCAGCCCGATCACCGGGTTCGGCGTGTTGCGGTCGTTCTCGCTGGAGTCCGCGTCTTCCAGGCCGGCCACATGGCGGGCAAAATCGATCACCGCCGCGTGCATGCCGTAGCAGATGCCGAAATACGGCACGCCATGCTCACGCGCATATTTCGCGGCGAGGATCTTGCCCTCGAAACCACGCTTGCCAAAGCCGCCGGGCACCAGGATCGCGTCGGCCTTGCCGAGCACCTTGGCCGCGCCTTCGGCCTCGACCTGCTCGGAATCGACCCAGTCCAGGTTCACCCGTGTCAGCTGCTTGATGCCGCCATGACGCAACGCCTCGCCCAGCGACTTGTAGGCATCCTTGTGCTCGACGTACTTGCCGACGATGGCGACGGTGATCTCATCCTTCGGATGCTCCACCGCGTCGACCGTGCGCTGCCACGCGGACAGATCCGCGGGCTTGGCATCGAGGCCGAGCTTCTTCACCACGATGTCGTCCAGGCCCTGCTGGTGCAACCACAGCGGCTGCTTGTAGATGACGTCCACGTCGACGGCACTGATCACCGCGTTTTCCGGCACATTGGTGAACAGCGCGATCTTGCGCCGCTCGCCCTCGGGCAGGGCCTGCTCGCAGCGGCACAGCAGGATGTCCGGCTGGATGCCGATCGAGCGCAGTTCCTTCACCGAATGCTGGGTCGGCTTGGTCTTCAGTTCGCCGGCGGCCTTGATGAACGGGACCAGGGTGAGGTGCATGAACACCACCTTCTCCGGGCCATGCTCGATGCGCAACTGGCGGATCGCCTCCAGGAACGGCAGCGACTCGATGTCGCCCACGGTGCCGCCGATCTCCACCAGCGCCACGTCGAAGCCGCGGGTGGCCTCGTGGATGCAGTGCTTGATCTCGTCGGTGATGTGCGGGATCACCTGCACGGTGGCGCCGAGATAATCGCCGCGGCGCTCCTTGCGGATCACGCTCTCGTAGATCTTGCCGGTGGTGATGGAATTCTTGCCGGTCAGGCGGGTGCGGACGAAGCGCTCGTAGTGGCCAAGGTCGAGATCGGTTTCGGCGCCGTCGTCGGTCACGTAGACCTCGCCGTGCTGGAACGGACTCATCGTGCCCGGATCCACATTGATATAGGGATCGAGCTTCATCATGGTGACCGAAAGGCCGCGCGCTTCGAGAATGGAAGCGAGCGACGCCGCAGCAATGCCCTTGCCAAGCGAGGACACCACACCGCCGGTGACGAAAATCAGGGGGGTCATGGAAAGCAGCCGTGCTGGAAATTGGCATTTTAGCTGCAGAAGCGTCGCACTGCGAGATGGCAACGGAGAATTCTCTGTTTTGGTTCATTTCCAGGCTGATGCAAAGCGCTCTGTAGGGTGGGCATCGCCCGCCATGCTCTGCGCTGGCCCACGCCGCGACGGGCAGTGCCCACCCTACGTAGACGGCGCCCTCTGTTAGCATTTCGGTCATGAACAACCCCATCCCCGCCCGTCTTGCCGCCCTGCGCGCGGCCATGCAGCAGCACGGCATCGCCGCCGTGCTGGTTCCCAGCGCCGATCCGCATCTCTCCGAATACCTGCCGGCCCATTGGGCCGCGCGCGAATGGCTGTCCGGCTTCACCGGCTCGGCCGGCACCCTGATCGTCAGCCGCAACCAGGCCGGGTTGTGGACCGATTCGCGCTATTTCTCGCAGGCCGAGCAGCAGCTGGCCGGCAGCGGCGTCAGCCTGATGAAGCTGCGCGTGCCGCACACGCCCGAACACCTGGAATGGTTGCAGCAGCACCTGCACGAGGGCGACGTACTGGCCGTGGCCGGCGACAGCGTGGCCGTGACCACCCGGCGCCAGATCGAGCGCCGGCTTGCCGACAGCGGTGCCACGGTGCGCACCGACCTGGATCTGCCCGGCGCGATCTGGGCGGACCGCCCGGCCCTGCCGCAGGCGCCGGTGGTCGAACACGACCTGGCCTGGGCCTGCATCCCGCGCGCCGACAAGTTCGCCCGCCTGCGCAAGGCGATGCACAGGCTCGGCGCCACCCACCACCTGCTGTCCAGCCTCGACGACATCGCCTGGCTGACCAACCTGCGCGGCAGCGACGTGGAGTGCAACCCGGTGTTCCTGGCCCACCTGCTGGTGCAGGCGGAGCAGCGCGCCACCTTGTTCGTCGGCCGCGCCAAGCTCGGCGATGCGCTGGTCGCGAAACTGGCTGCCGACGGCATCGCCATCGCCGACTACGCCTCGATCACCTCGACCCTGCAGGAGCTGGGCGCTACCGACAGCCTGCTGCTGGACAGCGGCCGGGTGGTCAGCGCGATTGCCGCGGCGATCGCCCCCGCCGTTACCCGGATCGAAGCGGCCAATCCGAGTACCGCCTTCAAGGCGGTCAAGAGTGCCGCCGAACTCGACCATATCCGCGACGTGATGCGCCGTGACGGCGCCGCCCTGGTGCGCGGTTTCCGCCGGCTGGAACAGCGCCTCGCCGCCGGCATGACGGTGACCGAGCTCGACGTCGACACCTTGCTGCACGAGGAACGCTCGGCCCAGCCCGGCTGGGTCGGCGAAAGCTTCGCCACCATCGCCGGCTACCAGGCGAACGGCGCGCTGCCGCACTACCGCGCCACGCCGGAATCGCACAACACGCTGCAGGCGAAAGGCCTGCTGCTGATCGACTCCGGCGGCCAGTACCTGGGCGGCACCACCGACATCACCCGCGTGCTGGCGCTGGGCGAGACCACGCCGGAACAGCGCCGCGACGCCACCCTGGTGCTGAAAGGCATGATCGGGCTGTCGCGCGCGCGCTTCCCGAGAGGTGCCAGCGGTCCGCAACTGGATGCGCTGGCGCGTGCGCCACTGTGGGCTTCGGGCATGGATTACGGCCACGGCACCGGCCATGGCGTGGGCTACTTCCTCAACGTGCACGAAGGCCCGCAGTCGATCCGTCCGCCGGTCGCCGGCGGCGCCTTGGTGGCACTGGAGCCGGGCATGATCAGCTCGATCGAGCCGGGCCTGTACAAGCCCGGCCGGCATGGCATCCGGCACGAGAACCTGGCGGTGGTGGTCGAGGCCGACCGCACCGAGTTCGGCGAATTCCTCGCCTTCGAGACGCTGACGATGTGCCCGTTCGACCGCCGCGCGCTGGAGCCGGGCCTGCTCAACCCTGAAGAACGCGCCTGGCTGGACGACTACCACGCCAGCGTGCGCGCCGCGCTCAGCCCGCTGCTGGACGACGCCGACCTGGAGTGGCTGAACCGGCACTGCGCACCGCTGTAAGCTCTCCCGGAGCGCGTAGGGCGGGCACCGCCCGCCTGGGCCGTGCCACGATGTCATGAAGTGGCGGACAGTGTCCGCCCTACGTTGCACGGCCGGCCATGCAGCGCCGCTTCACTGGAAGTGCGTCGCGTCCACATCGGCGGTAGCGGCCTGCATGAAGTACTCGTGCAGGTATTTCTCGCCCTCGTCGCAGAACACCGTGACCACGGTCTTCAGTTCCGGGAAGTTCTGCCGGATGCGTTTGGCGGCCAGCAGATGCGCGCCGGAACTCGGCCCGCAGAACAATCCGTACGTGCGCGCCAGCCGTTTCATTTCGGCCACGGCGTCGGTGCTGGACACGCTCAGCACCTCGTTCACCAGCCCCGCGTGGCGCTGGAAGATGCCCGGCACGAAGCCGTCCGAAATACCCTCGATGGTATGCGCGGCAATCTCGCCGCACAGGATCGTGCACGATTCGGACGGCTCCATCGCGAACAGCCGCACGTCCGGATTGACCTCGCGGAACGCCTGGCCCACGCCGATCAGCGTGCCGCCGGTGCCGACACCCAGCACCAGCGCATCGGGCAGCCGGCCCGGCGGCAGCTGGGCAAGGATTTCCGGGCCGAGGATCAGCCGGTTCTCCTCCACGTTCCATTCCGACTCGAACTGGCTGGGGCAGAAGTAGCCTGCCTGCTGGCCGAGCCGCTGCGCGCGCACCAGCGCCTCGTTGACGTGGAAGTTGCCGCAGAACAGCACGTCCGCGCCGTAGGCCCGCGAGATCGCCACGCGCTCGCTGGACATGCCCTCGGGCATCACCACCAGCATGCGGTAACCCTTCACCGCCGCCACCATCGACAGCGCGTTGCCGGTGTTGCCGCTGGTCGCCTCCACGATGGTGTCGCCGGGCTTGAGCAGACCTTCCTGTTCCGCCCGCTCGATCATGTACTTGGCGATGCGTGCCTTGATCGAACCGGAAGGGTTGAGGAACTCGATCTTGGCGTAGACGCCCTCGATCTCCAGCAGCGGCGTGTCGCCCACCGCGTCGAGGATGCTGTCCGACACCGCGGCAAAACGCGTGGCCATTTCAGGCCGCCTCGTGTGCGTGCTGCATCACGTCCAGCGCCAGGGTGGAGTGCGCGTACGCGCCGCCCGCGCGCATCTCGGCGGCGACCCAGATCGCTTCCATGATCTGCGGCTCGCTGGCCCCCTGCTTCAAGGCTTCGGCCGTGTGGCCCTTGATGCAGTACGGGCACTGGGTAACGTGCGCCACCGCCACCGCGATCAGCTGCTTGGTGACGTTCGGCAACGCGCCATCGGCAAACACTGCGGCGCTGAACGCCTTGAACGCCTTCAGCGGCTCCGGCGCCAGTTCGCGGCGCTTGTGCGCCAGTTCCGCGGTGGCCTGCGGGTAGATGGATGTATCCATGGCATTACTCCTCGTTGATCCTTGTTGAATCCTTCCGGGCACTCGCTTGCAGCGGCCGCGGTGCCACGCCCTGCACCCAGCTCGGCGGGTCGCTGGCCGGGAAACTCTGCGCGAGCTCTTCGTCGATGAGCCTCTCGCGCTCGAGCCGGAGTTCGCGTGATCTCTGTGCAGCCGCGGTTTCCACGGTGGCGCTTCCGGATCCGGCGGAATCCGGCCCGGCGGGAGAACAAAACGGGAAGCGATGCGAAACAGGCAGTGACATGGCGGTACCTCCTGATGCCAACGGACAGCGAAGCGGCGTACCGGCTTGCCGCGTGCCGGATCACAAGCCCAGATTGTTGTGCTCCAGCACGCGTTCGGCGCGATAGCTCGAACGCACCAGCGGTCCGGCAACCGCTTCCAGGAAGCCCTTGCCCAGCGCCAGTTCGCGGTAGTGCCGGAACTCGTCCGGGGTGACGAAACGCTGCACCGGCAGGTGATGCGGGCTGGGCCGCATGTACTGGCCCAGCGTAACGACATCGACGTGGGCGCCGCGTATATCGTCCAGCGTGCGCTCGATTTCCGCGTCGGTCTCGCCCAGGCCAAGCATCAGGCTGGTCTTGGTCAGCGTCTTCGGCGCGTGCCGCTTGGCGAAGGCCAGCACGCCGAGCGTCCGCGCATAGCCTGCGCGCGGGTCGCGCACGGGGTGGGTCAGCCGTTCCACCGTCTCGATGTTCTGCGCATAGGTGACCAGGCCGGCGTCGAGCACCGTGGCAACCGCCGCGAGATCGCCGGCGAAGTCCGGGGTCAACGCCTCCACCGCGGTCTGCGGCGAGCGCTGGTGGATCGCCTGCACGCAGGCGGCGTAGTGCGCCGCGCCGCCGTCGGCCAGGTCATCGCGATCGACCGAGGTCAGCACCACGTACTTCAGCCCCATCAGCGCCACCGCGTCGGCGACCTGCAGCGGCTCCAGCGGGTCGAGCCAGCCGTTCGGGTTTCCGGTACTGACCGAACAGAACTTGCACGCGCGCGTGCATACCGAGCCCATCAGCATCAACGTGGCGGTGCCGTGGCCCCAGCACTCGGCGATGTTCGGGCACTTCGACTCGGCGCATACCGTATTCAGCTTGTGGCTGCGCACGATCGCGTGCACCGCCTCGTACTGCGCACCGCCCGGCAGCCTGACCCGCAGCCACGGCGGCTTGCGATCGACATCCGGCACGCCGGTGGCGGCGTTCGGGCGAATGCCGCCCTTGACCGCACGGGTGCCTTGCGGGCTGACGTACTTGCTGCCGTCGGGAACGGATTCGCTGCTGGACATGAAGCGCACGATTCGGGAGGAACCCACGCAGTCTCCCGCGACCTCTGCCCGGGCGCCCTGATGCATATCAAGGCAGCCGGGAAAGCCCCGTGCAGGGTGCACCGGATCAGCTGCGCTTCGGCGGCACCAGTTTCAGGCGTGCCGGCACCGGCGGCAGATTCGGACACAGCAAGCGCTGCACTTCCTCGGGCCGCAACGGATAGGAGTACAGGTAGCCCTGCCCCTCCATGCAACCGCTGCGCAGCAGGAAATCGTGCTGTGCCTCGGTCTCGATGCCCTCGGCAATCGTGGTCAGGCCGAGGCTTTTCGCCATCGCCAGCATCGCCTCGGTGATCGCCGCATCGTTGCTGTCGCCCGGCAGGCCGGTGACGAAGGAGCGGTCGATCTTCAGGTAGGCCACCGCCGGCAGCTTGAGATAGGCCATCGAGGAGTAGCCGGTGCCGAAATCGTCGATCGCCACTTCGATGCCGAGCGTGTGCAGGGTCTGCATGGTGCGCTCGATGTCGTCGCCCAGGCGCAGCATGGCGCTCTCGGTGATCTCCAACATCAGGCGGCTCGCCGACAGGTGCCGCGACTGCAGGGTCCGGCTGATCCCGTCGACGAAGGCCGGATGGCCGAACCAGCGCGCCGAGATGTTCACCGCCACGCGGATCGGCGGCACGCCGGCCAGGTCCCAGACCTGGATCTGCGCGCAGGTGGCCTGCATCACCCACTCGTCGATGCGGCGGATCAGGCCCAGGCCTTCCGCCACCGGAATGAACTCGGCCGGCAGCACCTCGCCGCGCTCCGGATGCTGCCAGCGCACCAGCGCCTCCACCGCCACGATGCGGCCCGTGCGCAATTCCACACTTGGCTGGAACACCAGATGGAATTCGTTGCGCGCCAGCGCCTGGCGCAGCTCGGTGGCCAGTTGCAGGCGGCGGCGGGTATCGGCGTGCATCATCGGCGTATAGAAACGGAACGCATTGCGCTCCTCGGTCTTCGCCGCATACATCGCCGCGTCGGCATTGGCGATCAGCGCCGCCGCATTGTCGCCATCCAGCGGATAGCCGGCCACGCCGATGCTGGCGCTCAGCACGATCTCGTAATCGTCCACCAGCAGCGGCTCGGACAAGGTCCCGAGCAGGCGGCTGACGATCGCCCGCGCGTCCTCGCGCAGGATCAGCCGCGGGATCAGCACGGTGAACTCGTCGCCGCCGATGCGCCCGGCGACGTCGCCCTCGGAAAGCTGCCGGCGGATCCGCTCCGCCACCTTGGCCAGCAGGCGGTCGCCGATCGCATGGCTGTAGCTGTCATTGACGATCTTGAAGGCATCCAGGTCGATGAACAGCACCACCACGGCCAGCCGCTCGCGTTCGGCCACCGCGATCGCCTCGGCGCAGTACCGCTCGAACTCCGCCCGATTGGCCAGGCCGGTCAGCGGGTCGTGCCGCGCCATGTGCTCCAGCCGGTGCTGGTTCGCCTTCGCCTCGTGGATGTCGGTGAGCACGGCGACGTAGTAGACCATCTGGCCTTCGCCATCGCGGATCGCGCTGATGCTCAGGTGCTCGGGATAGCTGCTGCCGTCGCTGCGGGTGCTCAGGACCTCGCCCATCCAGTTGTTGCCGGCGGCGACACTGTCCCAGATCGACTGCGGCAACGGCTTGCCATCGGGCAGGCAGCGGCTGTCGTCGAGGCGCTTGCCGTGCAGCGACTGGCTGGTGAAGCCGGTCAGTTCGGTATGCGCCGCATTGGTCGAGATCACCCGCCGCCCGGCATCGGCGATGATCACGCCTTCGGCGATATTGGCCAGCGCCTCGGCGGCGATCTGGCGTTCCCGCTCCATCGCCACCCGCTCGGAGATGTCGCGGATGATCGCCTGGCGCACCGGCTGGTTGCCCCAGTTGGCCAGGCTGGTCTGCGTTTCCACCGGACGTGCATGGCCATCCGCACCCAGCAGCGCGTTGGTGGCGGCCCGCCCGGCCTGCTGCCCCACCATGGATTGCACGAACAGGTGCACGAAACGGTCGCCGACAAGCTCGCCCGCGCTGCGCCCGGTCCACGCCGCGGCGGTGCGGTTGACGTCCAGGATCCGTCCACTGGTCTCGTCGACCATCACGATCGCGTCGGCGGCGCTGTCGAACAGCAGGCGATAGCGCTCTTCGGTACCGCGGATGCTTTCCAGGATGCGGCGCGCCATGCGCAACCACAGCAGTGCGGCGATCAGGAACGCGCTCAGCACGGCCCAGAACAGCAGCTCGCCCAACCACACGGCTCCCTTCACGACCTCGATCGAGAACAGGTCCGTGCGCGGCTCCATGTAGGCGTTGAGTGCCTTGATGCGTCCACGCTGCCGCGCGATCTCGGCCGGCGACGGGCCGCCGGCACGGTAGGCGGCATCCAGTTCACCCGCGATCGTACCGAGCTCGGCGATCGACGCATCGGTGGAACGCCATGCCACCAGCGCCTCGCGTATGTGCGGCATGCCGGAAAAGTGCCGCAGCATGAAAGTCATGCCTGGCTGTGCCGCCGGCATGATGTTGCCGCGCTCGAACACGCGGGTGATGCCTTCCTTGCTGTAATCGCCGGAGATGATCGCGTCGCGCCCCCAACGATCGGACTCGAGCAGCCCGTAATGGTCCCGGAAGCTGGCCAGGTCCGCGGCGTCGCCGTCGAGCGCGTAGTTGTCCAGGTCGATCACGGCCTGCTTCTGCGCCTTGGACCAGACACTCTCGCTGTTGAGGAAACCAGCGAGAGTGACCTGGACCTGCAGCACGCCCCAGGCCAGCGCCATGATCAACGCGATCGCCACCGCCAGCGCATAGGCCAGCGGCAGCAGGCGCCGTGTCAGAGGTTTCTGCAAACTGTTGCCGGTGGAGTGCATCGCCTGCCCATTCGATTGATGATGCAGCTCGCTTCCATGGATACAGTCTGTTCCGGGCGTTGCCTCAAGCTGCGGCTTCTTTTGCCACCCACAGGTCGCGACACGACCGGATGCACCGGTCACCAAGCAGGATCATGCTCATGTAGCTCCGCTTGATGCACTCGGCCAGATGCGCCACGTCATCGGCCGAGGGTGTCTCGCCCATCAGGGTACACACTATATCCAATGCCTCCCATGGGTGAACGTCGTCGTAGGCGGCGTGCAGGTGCAGCCAGCGCAGGCTGGACGCCCGGATCGCAGGATCGAAGCTGTCGCGGTACTTCGCGCTGTCGTAGATCAGTTGCGACCACTCGCCGGTGACCCCCTCGATCGCGTAGTTGGTGGCCACCATGCCAGCCGCCAGGGTGCCGCGTGCGCTGATGTCCTCGCACCAGCGGGCAAGCCCGTCGGTGCCGTGCGGGGGCACGCCGTGCAGCAGGTCGTCGCGCGCCACCCCGGCGCCCTCGGCCCAGTTGAGCCAGTACTCGGCATGGTTCTGCTCGACCCGGATATTGCGCACCAGCCAGCGCCGGGCCTTGTCGTCGCCGGGGCTGCGGCCATAACGGGTCTTCAGCAGGTTCAGCGCCATGAAGCTGGGGAACCGCTCGATGAACGGCCACAAGCCCATCATGAAGTTGCGGGTGGACTCATGGTCCAGCTGCAGCGCGGTCATCATGCGCCAGATGTCGTGGTCCAGGACGCGCTGCTTGGTGGCCGCGCAATCGGCCACCATGTCCTGCGCCCACTGCGGGTAGCTGCTCAGTTCGGTCAGGGGGCCGGTACGCTCGAAAAGGGTATACATAAGATATTTCCTCAGTTGGATGCCAATGGGTTACTGCTTCGCTTGGCCGGCATGGAGGTCCCGATGCCGGTCGTACCCCCGGCATCGGTATGCGATGCCGGAAATCCTGGATCCGCGGTGAAGTCGCGGGGAGGCGGCGCAGCCGCCGTGGTGTCAGTCCGGAGGATGAAGATGTCGCTGCGGCGGCTGACCATGGGGATACCATGCCGCAATCCGGCCGCGCATGCCCGTTGGCGCACGGCGCGGAGCACCGCCGGAGGCGTTACGCATGCCGGAAGACTACCTGCGCCAACTCCAGTGCGCAGGCGCAACTCCGGCCGCAGTCGGAAAGAAGGCCGCCCCGCGCCAACCGCGCGCGCAAACCTGCAAGGTAACCCCGTCATGACCCCATCCGATTTCAACACCGGACCACTGGCCCAGGTCGACTGCCGGCGCGATGCCGACGGCTGGACCCTGGTCTTCGTGCGCGAGTTGCCGCAACCACCCGAACGCGTATGGGACGTGCTCACCGACCCCACCCACCTGCGCGCCTGGTCGCCGTATACCGCGAACCGCAACCTCGGCGAAGTCGGCGACGCCAGCCTGAGCATGCTCGACAGCAAGCAGCCCGACATCCCCACCACGGTGACCCGCGCCGAGCCGCCGCGCGTACTGGAATACAGCTGGCAGTTGGAGCAGTTCGGCCGCAGCGTGCTGCGCTGGGAGCTGGAACCGAGCGCGGGCGGCACGCGGCTGACCCTGCGCCAGACCATCCGCGACCAGGACTGGATCCCCAAGGTCGCCGCCGGCTGGCATCTGTGCCTGCTCGTGGCCGAACGCCTGCTGCAGGGCCGGCCGATCGCACCGATCATCGGCGAGGCCGCGCTGGCCCATGGCTGGGCCGGATTGCGCGACGCCTACGCGTCGAAGTTGCACATCACCAGCAAAGACCCGCCGCACGACCATTGAACGGCAGGCACCCGGTGACCCATCCCGAATCACTGGCGCCCGTTCTTCGGCGGCTTCGGGACGACCATCGAACTTCAGTGGTCACCGGCCGAGCGCGCTGATGTCCACCGCCTCCAGCACCGGCTTCGGCGCTCCGTGCCGGGCCACCGCAAGCATCGCGCGGCCGACGACCTCGGTACTGAGCACGGTCTCCGGCATCAACGCGCGCAGCAACGGCAGCAGGGGCCGGCTCAGGCTGTAGAACCAGCGGTACGCATCCGTCTTCGAGCGGATGCCGTGCAGCGGCTGGATGACGCCGGGGCGAAATACGTAGACCGCCTTGAACGGCAGCCGCTGCAGCGCGTTCTCCAGCCGCCCGCGCACCCGTTTCCACAGGGTCGTGCTGGTTTCGCTGCTGTCCGCGCCGGCGCCGGATATGTAGACGAAGCACATCGACGGGTTGCGCCGGGCCAGCGTCTGCGCCACCGCCAGGGTGAGGTCGTGGGTGAGCCGGGTGTACTCGGCCTCCGCCATGCCGGACGAGGCCACCCCGATGCAGAAGAAGCCGGCGTCGAAGCCGCTCAGCTGCGCCTCGATCGCGCTGCAGTCGAACAGGTCCGCATGCACCAACTCGCGCAGCTTCGGATCCTGCTGCCCGGTCGGCGTGCGGCCCAGCGTCACCACCTCGGTCACGTCATCGGCGAGAAGGCATTCGCGCAATGCACCTTGCCCCACCATGCCGGTGGCACCGAGCAGCAGCACCTTCAATCCTCAACCTCCTTTCAATCGGGTGAACCCGTCCGCGCTCCACGCTTCGCTGCCCACGCCATGGTGCACGAAGAACAGGCCGGCCGGGTCGTACCGGTGTTTCACCGCGGCCAACCGCGGATAGTTCGTGCCCCAGAACGCGGACTGCCAGTCGCGCTGGAAGTAATCGCTCTCCGAGACGTAGGCCCCGGCACCCGGCGCGACCTTGCGCAGGGCCGCCATCGCCTTGCCGATGCCGGCCGCGTCGCGTTGCGCCTTCGCCAGATCGGGGCCCGGCATGCCGGGAAAGGCGGGCGCGCCGCTGCCGGCGATGATCGCCAGCGCAAACGCATCGAGCACTTGCGGGTTCGTCGCGGTGTCTTTTGCGGCAGCAATCTCCGGCGCGGGCGCGCCGGCCAGGCCCTTGTTGAAGTGCAGGCCCACGCTCCACTCGCGCGCGGCGTCGAACAGCGCATCGACCAGTTCGGCCTGCCGTCGCGGGCGCAACAGCGAAGCCGGCAACCACGCCGACTGGTAGCCATGCAGGAACCAGCCCGCCTCCTCCACGTTCGTGGTCCAGTACGCGTGATGCTTGGGCGCGCCGGGCCGGTTGTCCGCGACCATCACGCCCGGCGCATGCTGGCGCATGAAATCCGCATCCCACATATGCTGCGCCGGCAGTGCGAAGATCTTCACCGCTTCGGCGAAACGGTATTCCGTGCGCGCCCTCACCCAGTCGAGGAACGGCGCCCAGACCTGCTCCATCTGCGCCTGATCCAGCCCGTGGCACAGCATGCTCAGATGCAGCCTGCGTCCGCTGAAACCCATCTGCTCGCCCCAGTGGGGATTGAACAGATCGCTCCGATAGAACGCGATCGCCTTCGCGATCAGTGCGCGATACGCCTCGTCGGTGGAAGCCTCGACCGCGCCGAGCACCGCGCCGAAGAACGCCGGCAATTCGCGCGTGCGCAGGGTCAGCCGCGTGACCACGCCGAGGCAGCCGCCGCCACCGCCCTTGAGGCCCCAGAACAATTCCGGATTCGTGCAGGCGTTGGCGATGCGCACCTGGCCGTCGGCGGTGACGATCTCCGCCTCCAGCAGGCCCGCCGCCGCCGTGCCGTAGTGCTTCGAGAAGCTGCCGAAGCCGCCGCTCTGCACCAGTCCGGCCACGCCCACCGTGGTGCAGCCGCCACCCTGCACGTAGCGCCCGCCGCGGGTGGTCACCGCGTCGTAGGCGTCGATCCACATCGCGCCGGCGCCCACCGTCACCGCCGGCTGCGGCGCCTGCGTGCCGGCGCAGCCCTGTCCCACGAAGGCATCGTGCAAGGTGACGCTGTTCATGTGCCGCGTCCACACCAGCAGCGAGTCGGGTGCGTCGGAGGTGCCCTGGTAACTGTGCCCGCCGCCCTTCACCACCAGCCGCAGGCAATGCTCGCGCGCGAAATCCACCGCCGCGGCCACGTCCGCCATGCTTTCGGCGGCGACCGCATACACGCTCGGCCGCGAGGTCCACGCGTCGACCCAGCCGCTGGTCTGGGTCAACGCCGGCTGGTCGCCCAGATAGAACGGGTTGTCCAGGTGCTTCAGCGCCTCGTCGCAGGCGGCGCCGGCCGGCGTCGAGCCGCAGCCGGCAAATGGCGACTCCAGCTTGAGCAATCGACCGCCCACGTCGTGCTTCAACTGGTCCCAGCTGGCTGCGGAAGGCCACGCCGGATCGCCGGGACGCACCCGCGAGCGAAAACGCGCAGGCGCCGCGCCGGCCGCCCAGGCCGTGGCCAGTCCGCCGGAAAGGATGCCCGGCAGGAGCGGGATCGCCATCGCAGCTTTCAGCAGGTCTCTTCGTTTCATCGAGCCATCCTCCCGGGGGCGTCTTGGAAGCCGCCACGATGGGACGTACCCACACCGCACGCCAGCCATCAGTGATGAATCGCGTCGTACCGGTGACCAGCCGCGGCAAGACGGGACGGATCGTTGCTGCCTTGGCCCGCCGGCTTGCCCGCAGCCATGCCGGCCAGCTTCGCGATGGTGTTCATGTTGCGCGCGGTGCCCGCCTTCGCGGCCGGGATCTTCAGCCGCGAACCGGCCATGCCCTCGCCGTAGTGCACGTAGATTTCGCGCCGCCCCAGCAGCAGCCGTTCGCCGGTGGCACCGGTGACGTCCTGCAGCGCCGTCGCCGCTGGCGGCGCATCCAGGAAGATCGCCATCGTGCGGTTCCCTGCCGCTTCCGGAAACGGGTTGGCCGCCAGCACCGCGGCCATCTCGGCCGCCGTGCGCACCATCACGCCGACCGGCTTTCCGGCATATTCCTGCAGCCGCTGCTCCAGCGCCTTCTTCACCGCCTTCCCGGCGAGCCGGCTGCCGAACACCACGTTGCCGCTGGCGATGTACGTGCGCACGTCCGCAAAACCGGCCGCCTCGCACATCGCCTTGAGCTCGCCCATCGGCAGCTTGCCGGTACCGCCCACGTTGACGGCGCGCAGCAGCGCCACATAACTGGTCATGACACACCGTCACGGCTGACAGGAAAGCCGTCAGTCTCATGGTCGCCACCAGCTTGTTCAAGTGCCCCGGGCGCATGCTGCCCCGATGCCTTTTCACGCCGCCGCGCTGCGCACGTCAGTCGTGGTGCTCGCGCAGCTGTGGGGGCGTTCCGGCGCGGTCCAGTCCGCCCCGTTCGAGCCAGCGGCGGGTGTCCGCCCTGGCGCGGGCGATCAGCACGGCAGCCGCAGAGTAGTCGTATGGCGACGTATCGAGCGGGCACAGGCTCGGCACGATCCGCAGTTCCACCGCACTGCCGGCAAAACGGTCGGCGTCATATACCAGCTGGCGTGCCACCAGCAGGCTGAGCGCATGCATGGCGCGCGCGATCGCGCCCGACGGCGCCCGCTCGAGCGCGCAGGCAAACCCGGTGGGCAGCACGATCACGCGCGTGGCGCCCAGACCGATCGCCGCCGAGATCGGCGTGTTGTTGGCCACGCCACCGTCGACCAGCCAGCGCCCGCCGATCCGTACCGGCGGGTACACGCCCGGGATGGCGGTGCTGGCCAGCACGGCGTCGATTGCCGGACCGACGGACAACAGCACCTCCTGTCCGGTCAGCATGTCCGACGCCACCAGATGAACCGGCAGGGCCGCGTCTTCCAGGCGCCGATAAGGCAGATAGCGCTCGAGCAGACGCCGCAGGCCGACCGAATCCACCAGATGGTCGCGCCGTCGCAGCAAGCCGAACACGCTGCCCAGGTTGAACGGAAACACCTCGCGCCGTTTCAGCGCGCACCAGATTCGTTCCAGCTCGCGGGCGCCGGCGATGCCCGGATCACCGGCGAAATAGGCCGCGTTGATCGCACCGGCGGAAGCGCCCACCAGGAACGCCGGCGTCTCGCCCCAGTCGAGCAGCGCCTGCAGCATGCCCACCTCGATCGCGCCGAGACTGCCGCCACCGGCCAGCACGAAGGCGGTGCGTCGCGCCGCGACGTCAACGATTGGGATTGTCTCTGCCATGTCAGTTACCTGCACGAACCGATACTGCGGCGCGCCCAACCATCTGATGCGCACCGTGACGGCAGGTTCCTGGCACTGTCCGCGAAATGATCGCCGGCGCTACTGCGATCCACTGCGTGATGGCGCCGCCGTGCAGTCGCGGTCGCAAAGAAACCAGGCAGCCGCGTTCGGATAATCCACCGTCATGCTGAAGTGATCCAGCACATTGGCGCCGATCGCGCCTTCGGGCGGCTCGTCCATGATGCTGGCCATCATGCCGAGGAAAGCCTGGTCCGGCCGTTCGGTGAACCACACCGGCCCCACCGTCCAGCCGGCGATCTCCAGCGTCGGCACTTCGATCAGGCGCGCATTGAAGCGTGGCGCGAGCAGGTCGTCGCCCTCCACCACCACAGTCCATTCGGGATGCGCCTTGTGCCAGCGCTCCAGCATGCCGGTGGTGATGTAGCTGGTGACGCCGAAGCCGTGCACCGTTTTCGTCCCGCTGGCGCGCTTGCCCCTGGCGGTGGGGTGCGCAGTGGCGCCAGTGTCCAGCAGCATGTTCAACGGCTTGCCGTCGACGCGCACCACGATGCGCGGAAAGTGCTGCACCACCTTGCCGCCGTCGTCCATCTGGAAGCCCAGCGGCGCGCGATGGGCGGCAGGATCGGCCTGCCAGTCAGAAGCCTCGGCGACCAGCCGGCGCTGCGGATAGTCGAACGTCCATACCCGGTTGCCCAGGTAGGCCGCACCGAGTTGCCCATCGTCGGAAAAGGGCTGCGGGTTCACCATCAGCTTGCCCGGACACGGGCTGGCCGCCACGGGAAGCTCCTGCCCAGGCTTGTAGGCAGGCGGCGTCGCCACCGTCAGCGTCGTACCGTCAACCGTGCACGCTTCAGTCTGTAGTCCCAGCCGCTGTATGGCCTTGGCCGACAGCCAGTACATCCCCGCGACGCCGCCCCCGCCGGTATCCACCAGCAGGCGCAGCGACGACTCGCTCGTCGTCTGCGGCGTCGCGTAGAAATGTCCGGCTTCGTAGTGCGTGGGAATCGTCTGCGCCGGGGTGGCACCGGCAAGCGCCAGCGCGGCCATCCATATCGTGATCATCATGATCCTCTTGTGCCGGCGCCATCCTACGTCGCCCCGCAGCGCCTGCCATGTGTCGATCGGCATCCCGACCGCCCCACGCCTCCCGTCATTCCATCAGCCCGCCGGCGTACTCGGCACCAGCACCATCCACGCCACGCCGAAGCGGTCGACCAGCATGCCGAAGCTGGAGGCGAAGAAGGTCGGCATCAGCGGCTGCTGCACCTGGCCGCCATCGGCGAGGTTGTCGAACAGGCGCTTTGCCGCGGTGTCGTCGTCGGCGGAAAGCGCCAGCGAGAAACCCTTGAACTCGGGATGGCCGCCGCTGAAGCCGTCCGAGACCAGCACCTGGGTCGAACCGATCTGCAGGCAGGCATGCATCACCTTGTCCGCCGGCGGCTGCGTGCCGTCGGGGCATTGGGCGGAGCCCTCCGGGCCGTCGGCATAGCGCATCAGCATGACCACCTCGGCGCCGATCGCCTGGCGGTAGAACGCGATGGCCTCTTCGCAGCGGCCGTCGAAGAACAGGTAGGGCTGGGTTTCCATGGCATGACCTCGTCGTTGGGTAGGCAAAAACGGAGCCGGCACAGCGGCTCACAGGGATACGACGAACGGGCCAGCCGCGAATCGACACCCTGTCATTCACGCCCCCGGCTTTGCAAGCGTGGCCCAGTGGTGGTCAACTCCATGAGACATGGCGGCACCGACGACCACCAGGGGATCACCGGCTGATGCACACACACACCTCGAAAAACCCGTGCCCGCGGGCACGCCACCAGCGTCTGTCGCGCCTGCTGCTGACCGCAGCGCTGCTCGCGCTCAGCCTGGTCGCCACGGCGCAGGGCGCCCCGCCCGAACAGGCGCGCTGGCAACGCCAGGCGCAGGCGATCACGATCACCCGCGACGACTGGGGCATCGCCCACGTGCACGGCCGCACCGACGCCGACGCGGTGTTCGGCATGGCCTATGCCCAGGCCGAGGACGATTTCAACCGGGTCGAGACGAACTACCTCAACGCGCTGGGCCGGCTCGCCGAGGCCGAGGGTGCATCGGCGATCTGGAGCGATCTGCGGCAGCAACTGTTCATCGACCCGGTCGAGCTGCAGGCGCTGTACGCGAAGAGTCCCGCCTGGCTGCAGGCGCTGATGAACGGCTGGGCCGACGGGCTGAACTACTACCTGGCCACGCATCCGGACGTGCATCCGCGCGTCATCAAGCACTTCGAACCGTGGATGGCGCTCAGCTTCAGCGAGGGCAGCATCGGCGGCGACATCGAACGGGTCTCGCTCGAACAGCTCGCCGCCTTCTACGGCACGGACGGGAAAAAACTCGCCAGCACGGCAACGCCGGCAAGCTGGGTCGAGCCGACCGGCTCGAACGGCTTCGCGATCGCGCCCAAGCTCGCCGCCGACAGCCACGCGCTGCTGTGGATCAACCCGCACACCTCGTTCTTCTTCCGCTCCGAACTGCAGATGTCCAGCGACGCCGGGCTGGACGCCTACGGCGCGGTGACCTGGGGTCAGTTCTTCATCTACCAGGGCTTCAACCGGCACATCGGCTGGATGCATACCTCGACCGGCCTCGATGCGGTCGACGAGTTCGCCGAGACCATCGTGCACAAGGGCGGCAAGCTGTTCTACCGCTACGGCAAGGAGCTGCGGCCGGTCACCACGCGCACGATCCGCGTGCCATATCGCGCGAAGGACGGCGCGATGGCCACGCGCAGCTTCGACGCGCACTTCACCCACCACGGCCCGATCGTGCGCGCAGCCGACGGCAAGTGGATCGCCATCGCGCTGATGAACAAGCCGCTGGAAGCGCTCGAGCAGAGCTGGCTGCGCACCAAGGCCAGCGACTATGCCAGCTACCTGCAGGTGGCCGAGCTGAAAGCCAATTCCTCGAACAACACCATCTTCGCCGACGACAAGGGCGAGATCGCGTACATGCACCCGCAGTTCATCCCGAAACGCGACAACCGCTTCGACTACACGAAACCGGTCGACGGCAGCGACCCGGCCACCGACTGGAAAGGCCTGCACGCGCTCGACGAGGCGCCGCACCTGCTCAACCCGCCGAACGGCTGGATCATGAACACCAACAACTGGCCGTACTCCGCCGCCGGCAAGTTCAGCCCGCGGCAGGAAGACTACCCGCGCTACATGGACACCTTCGGCGAAAACCCGCGCGGCATCCACGCCACCCGCGTGCTCGACCACACGCGCGACTTCAGCAAGGCCTCGCTGATCAGCGCCGCGTTCGACTCCTTCCTGCCGGCGTTCTCGCGGCTGGTTCCGGTGCTGGTCCACGACTACGACATGCTGCCCGACAACGATCCGCTGAAGCCGCGCCTGGCCGGCCAGATCGCCCTGCTGCGCAGCTGGGACTACCGCTGGGGCATCGCCTCGATGCCGACCTCGCTGGCGGTTTTCTGGGGCGACACGCTGTGGGACCAGGTGCACGCCCAGGCCGAGTCCGAAGATCTTTCCGTGTACGACTACATGGCCGGCAACGCCGGTGCGAAGGCGCGCCTGGGCGCGCTGGTCGAAGCCTCCGACCGGCTGGAAAAGGACTTCGGCAGCTGGGGCGTGCCGTGGGGCGAGATCAACCGCTTCCAGCGCAACGACGGCGCCATCGTGCAGACCTTCGACGACGCCAAGCCGAGCATCCCGGTGCCGTTCGTGTCGTCACGCTGGGGCTCGCTGGCCTCGTTCGGCGCGCACCGCTGGCCCGGCACGAAGCGCTACTACGGCACCGGCGGCAACAGCTTCGTCGCCGTGGTCGAGTTCGGCCCGAAGGTCAGCGCCCGCGCGATCACCGCCGGCGGCGAGAGCGGCCACCCGGACTCGAAGCACTTCAACGACGAGGCCGAGCGCTACACCACCGGCAACCTGCGCACGGTGTACTTCTGGCCGGAGCAACTGGAGGGACACACCGAGCGGGTCTACCACCCGGGCGAATGAGCCGCCGCGCTACGCGGCGGTGCCGAACAGCATGCCCACGCCGGTGGTGACCGCCATCGCCAGCGCGCCCCAGAACGTGATGCGCATGGCGCCGACGCCCATCTTTGCGCCGCCGGCCCACGCCGCCACCGCGCCGAGCACGGCGAGGAACACCAGCGAGGTGGCGAAGACCAGCGGCAGCAACC
>LNAP01004190.1_pt1 | contig 20140 bp, 16 predicted proteins | sample 602601 | NCBI WGS metagenome assembly LNAP01 (sample SAMN02440304, study PRJNA202911) | soil metagenome | biome: Subtropical and temperate rainforests or woodlands; isolation source: soil samples (1 kg each in a 20% v/v slurry with milli Q water) were... ...
TCGCGGTGACGTACGTAAAGCCAAGCTTTACTACCTCCGTGACCTGTCTGGTAAAGCAGCTCGCATCAAGGAAAAACTGGTTTAATCCCAGTCTCCTTGTGAAAAAAGCAGCCCTAGGGCTGCTTTTTTCTTGCCTGCGATTTGGCCCGCTTAGATTAGGTAGTACCGGCATGACCCCAAGAGAAACAGAAATTATCCGCCGCACCGAGCTGTCGGAAACTCGCGTCACCAAAGCGGTCTTCCCGCCCACCACCAACCACCACAACACCCTGTTCGGCGGCACCGCGCTGGCCTGGATGGACGAAGTGTCGTTTATCGCTGCCACGCGTTTTTGCCGTCTGCCGCTGGTGACCGTGTCGTCAGACCGCATCGACTTCAAGCACCCGATTCCAGCCGGCTCGATTGTCGAGTTGGTAGGGCGTGTGGTGAAGGTCGGCAATACCAGCCTCAAGGTTGAGGTCGAGGTGTTTGTCGAAAGCATGTACAGCGATGGGCGCGAGAAGGCGATCACCGGGTTGTTCAGCTTTGTCGCCATCGACGACGACAAGCACCCGGTGCCGGTATTGCCTACGGTCTGAGGCTGATTCGCAGCGACGCCTGGGAAAGATCAATGTCCTGCAGCGTCACACTGCCCATGCTCTGCCCAGCACCGGCGCCAGCCACCCGCACGTTGTCGAAACGCAACTCGCCAATCGAACTGGGCAAGCGCACGTTGATGCTGCCATCGGCATTGAGTACCGAGGTCAGTTTGCTGGTGTCGTAGCGCACGTCTTTCATTGAGGTTTCGGCTTCCAGGCTGTTAAGCACGGGCATCACCAGCTTGGCCAGTTTGCTCGCGGTGCCCAACCCGTCGCCGCTTTCTGCCTGTAAAAACAAACCCTGCAGCACATCATCCAAACCCTGAGCGCTGACGTTGCTCATTTCTGAATCGTTCAGCGGCTGCAGGGTGCGGCTAAGGCTGCTGGGGGCGGGGCGATGCAAGTCGGCGCTGGCCATCTGAAACGGGCTTAGCAGCGCGGCAACCAAGGTGGCGGCAACCCGCAGGTTGCTTTGTTTTTTCAGCGCCTTGGTGAGTTGGCGATCGCTGACCAGCCCCAGCTCGATCAGGATTTCGCCTAAGCGTTTGTGGCTGCTGGTTTGCAGTTGGATAGCGTGGGCAAGTTGGTCGGCGCTAATCAGTCCTTTGTTTAGCAGTATTTGACCGAGGCGGGAGTTCTGTTGAGTGGCCATGGTGGGCGTCCGGCAGGCTGTAGTGGCGTGTTGAAATCATGGTCGCCAGATGTCGACCTGTCACCCACCCAAAGATAGGGTGACGGCATCATTCTCGCGCCAGCCGTCGGCTGTGAATTTGCTCTGGTTAAACCTGTGCCGGCGAGCGGGGCTGTGAAAGACTAGTCGCCTTTCATGCCAGGTAACGCCTATTTATGCCGGTTCTTGATCACCCTCTCATCGACCAGTTTCTCGATGCCCTGTGGATGGAAAAAGGCTTGTCCGAGCACTCGCGTTCGGCCTATCGCAGTGACCTCGCGCACTTCAATGGCTGGCTGCAAGAACGTGGGCTGAGTTTGCCAGACATCGGTCGTGATGTGCTGCTTGACCACCTCGCCTGGCGCCTGGAGCAGAAGTACGTAGCCCGTTCTACCGCACGTTTTCTCTCAGCCGTGCGCGGCTTCTATCGCTATCTGCTGCGGGAAAACCTGATCGCTGCCGACCCCACGCTGCAAGTGGAAATGCCTCAGTTGGGCCGGCCGCTGCCCAAAAGCCTCTCCGAAGCCGACGTCGAAGCGCTTCTAGCCGCCCCGCAAGTTGGTGAAGCCATCGGCCTACGTGATCGCGCCATGCTTGAGGTGCTGTATGCCTGCGGCCTGCGGGTGACCGAGCTGATCAGCCTGACCTTGGAGCAGGTCAACCTGCGTCAGGGCGTGCTGCGCGTCTTCGGCAAAGGCAGCAAAGAGCGTTTGGTGCCCATGGGCGAAGAGGCGATTGTGTGGATTGAGCGTTATATGCGCCAGGCGCGCGGCGAGCTGCTCGGCGGCCAGCCAAGCGACGTGTTGTTCCCCAGCTCGCGCGGCGATCAAATGACCCGCCAGACCTTCTGGCATCGCATCAAACACCACGCCAAGGTCGCCGGTATCAGTAAGGCGCTGTCGCCGCATACCCTGCGCCACGCCTTTGCCACCCACTTGCTTAACCACGGCGCCGACTTGCGCGTGGTGCAGATGTTGCTCGGCCATAGCGACCTGTCGACCACGCAGATTTACACCCATATCGCCCGTGCCCGCCTGCAAGAGTTGCACGCCCGCCATCACCCGCGTGGCTGATGTCCTACGACGTAAAAAAACGACACGGCCGGTAGCACCTTCCGACCCGCTGCGGTCGGCCAGGGCTGGGCTTGTATGGTAGGCTTCGCCCTCGCTGTTTTGCCGCGTTTGCCAGGAGTATCCAATGCGCGTCACCCGAATTATCGCTGCTGCCCTAATCGCCTTGAGCAGCTGCGTGGCCATGGCCGATGAAGCCGATCAAGCCATTCGCAAAACCCTCGAAAGCCTACAGATGGATACGCCCATCGAAAGCATCGCCGCCAGCCCGCTCAAAGGCTTGTACGAAGTGCGCATGCAGGGCGGCCGCGTGATTTACGCCAGTGCTGATGGCAAATACGTGATGCAGGGCTATCTGTTCGACGTGAACGGCGGCAAGCCGATCAACCTCACCGAAAAAGCTGAAAGCGAAGGCATCGCCAAAACGATCAACGCCATTCCCGCCAGCGAAATGGTCATCTACCCGGCGGTGGGCGAAACCAAATCCCATATCACCGTGTTCACCGACACCACCTGCCCTTACTGCCACAAGCTGCATGCCGAAGTGGCCGAGCTCAATCGCCGCGGTATCGAAGTGCGCTATTTGGCCTTCCCGCGTCAGGGCCCAGGTTCCGAAGGTGACACGCAGTTGCAGGCCGTGTGGTGCTCCAAAGACCGCCGCAAAGCGATGGACCAGATGGTCGAAGGCAAAGACATCAAAGCCGCCAAGTGTGAAAACCCGGTGCACCAGCAGTTCGCTTTGGGCCAGGCCATTGGTGTGAATGGCACGCCAGCCATCATCTTGGCTGACGGTAAGTTGATCCCGGGCTATCAGCCCGCGCCGCAAGTTGCCGCTTTGGCCTTGAAGGCTAAGTAAGCGCGGGCCTTCTGGCCCGATTGACTAATACCCAGCCGCTTCGTAAGGTGCGGCTCTTTTATATTTACGGCCCACGTTTACTGGGCCGTTTCACGCAGTAAGTTCTGGGGAGTTCAGGGTGAAACCGGTCAAAGTAGGCATCTGTGGGCTGGGTACCGTCGGTGGCGGTACGTTCAATGTCGAGGAAATTGCCCGGCGCGCTGGGCGCGGCATCGAAGTGGCGCAGATTGCGTTGCGCTCGCCCAAGCCTCAGTACGACATTACCGGTATTGCCACCACCAGCGATGTGTTCGCGGTGGCCACTAACCCAGAAATTGACATTGTTATCGAGCTGATCGGCGGCTACACACTCGCCTATGAGCTGGTGCTTAAAGCCATCGAAAACGGCAAGCACGTGGTTACCGCCAACAAGGCGTTGATCGCCGTGCACGGCAACGAAATTTTCGCCAAGGCCCGCGAGAAGGGCGTGATCGTTGCCTTTGAAGCGGCTGTTGCTGGCGGCATTCCGGTGATCAAGGCGATCCGTGAAGGCTTGGCCGCCAACCGTATCAACTGGCTGGCTGGCATCATCAACGGCACTGGTAACTTTATCCTCAGCGAAATGCGCGAGAAGGGCCGTACCTTCCCCGACGTGCTCGCCGAAGCCCAAGCCCTGGGGTATGCCGAAGCTGACCCCACCTTCGACGTTGAAGGTATCGACGCTGCCCACAAGCTGACCATTCTGGCGTCCATTGCCTTTGGTATTCCGCTGCAGTTCGACAAGGCCTACACCGAAGGCATCACCAAACTGACCACCGCTGACGTCAACTACGCCGAAGCGCTGGGCTATCGCATCAAACACCTGGGCGTGGCGCGCAGCACGGCTGCCGGCATCGAACTGCGTGTACACCCAACGCTGATCCCGGCTGACCGCCTGATCGCCAACGTCAATGGCGTGATGAACGCGGTAATGGTCAATGGTGACGCCGCCGGCAGCACCCTGTTCTACGGCGCTGGCGCCGGCATGGAGCCGACCGCTTCGTCGGTGATCGCCGACCTGGTGGACGTGGTGCGTGCCCTGACCACCGCGTGCCGCACCTGGCCTTCCAGCCGGACGCGTTGTCGACCCACCCGATCCTGCCGATCGAAGCCTGCGAGAGCGCTTACTACCTGCGCATTCAGGCCAAAGATCACCCAGGCGTTCTGGCCCAGGTGGCGACCATCCTGTCCGAGCGCGGCATCAATATCGAATCGATCATGCAGCACGAAGTCGAAGAACAAGACGGCCTGGTGCCGATGATTCTGGTCACTCACCGCGTAGTGGAACAACGCATGAACGACGCCATCGCCGCCCTTGAGGCGCTAGACGATGTCGTGGGCAGTGTCGTGCGGATCCGCGTTGAGCAACTGAGCTGAGGACTTTTTCATGCGTTACATCAGTACCCGCGGCCAAGCGCCTGCGCTGAATTTTGAAGACGTCTTGCTGGCCGGTTTGGCCAGCGATGGCGGCCTGTATGTGCCGGAAAACCTGCCGCGTTTCACCCAGGAAGAAATCGCTTCGTGGGCTGGCCTGCCGTATCACGAGCTGGCCTTCCGCGTGATGCGCCCGTTTGTGACTGGCAGCATTCCAGATGCCGACTTTAAAAAGATTCTCGAAGAAACCTACGGCGTGTTCGCCCACAGCGCTGTAGCGCCGCTGCGTCAGCTCAATGGCAACGAGTGGGTGCTCGAGCTGTTCCACGGCCCGACGCTGGCCTTTAAAGACTTCGCCCTGCAACTGCTGGGTCGCCTGCTCGACTACGTATTGGCCAAGCGCAACGAGCGCGTGGTGATCATCGGCGCCACCTCGGGTGACACCGGCTCGGCCGCCATCGAAGGCTGCAAGGCCTGCGATAACGTCGATATTTTTATCCTGCATCCGAACAACCGCGTCTCGGAAGTGCAGCGTCGGCAGATGACCACCATTCTCGGTGACAACATCCACAACATCGCCATTGAAGGTAACTTCGACGACTGCCAGGAAATGGTCAAAGACAGTTTTGCTGACCAAAGCTTCCTTAAAGGCACGCGTCTGGTGGCGGTGAACTCGATCAACTGGGCGCGGATCATGGCCCAGATCGTTTACTACTTCCACGCCGCCCTGCAGCTCGGCGGGCCGGCGCGCTCCATTGCGTTCTCGGTGCCTACCGGCAACTTCGGCGATATCTTCGCCGGCTACCTGGCGCGCAATATGGGCCTGCCGATCAGCCAACTGATCGTGGCTACCAACCGCAACGACATCCTGCACCGCTTTATGAGCGGCAATCAGTACGTCAAAGACACCCTGCACCCCACGCTGTCGCCGTCGATGGACATCATGGTGTCGTCCAACTTCGAGCGCCTGCTGTTCGACCTGCACGGTCGTAACGGCGCGGCAATCTTTGATCTGATGGCCACCTTCAAAAAAGGCGGCGGTTTTAGCGTTGATCAAGACCGTTGGGCCGAAGCGCGCAAGCTGTTCGACTCTCTGGCCGTAACCGACGAAGAAACCTGCGAAACCATCGCCCAGGTGTATGCCGAAAGCGGCGAACTGCTCGACCCGCACACCGCCATTGGCGTTAAAGCCGCGCGCGAATGCCGCCGTAGCTTGAGCACCCCGATGGTGATTCTGGGCACCGCTCACCCGGTGAAATTCCCCGAAGCGGTGGAAAAAGCCGGCGTCGGCAAAGGCCCGATTTTGCCACCGCATTTGCAGGATTTGTTTGACCGCCCGGAGCGTTGCACCGTGCTGCCAAACGACATCAAAGCAATGCAGGCGTTTGTCAGCGAGCATGGCAATCGCGGTAAGCCGTTGTAGGTTGGGTTGAGCGCAGCGAAGCCCAACGGGCCGGCCCAACAGGCCGGCCAAAGGCCGGCGCGTATCAGTCCTAAGGGTACATTTAGATCTACACGCGGAGCCCGTTGGGCTCCCTGTTGGGCCGGCCCGCTGGGCTTCGCTGCGCTCACCGAACGCGGAACGACCCAACCTACGCGCTGGTTCTAAACCGTGGCACACAGCTTCGCGAGCAAGCTCGCTCCTACGGGACCGCGTCGGGCATTACTCTTTGAAGAACCCCTTCGCCGCCTTCAAATATGCCTTACGCGTATCCCCATCCAGCCACTGCGCATACAAATCCACCACTTCCCCCTCGCGCAAACGCCGCACGCTGGCGTTAATGGCTCTGATTGCCTGCAACCCTTCCGGCGTTTTCGAGCAGGTGACGTAGGCCAGTTGGTAGGTGGGTACGCCCTGCACCGGGTAGAAATTCAGCGCATCCAAGGTCACCCCGGCGTTCTCGCTCTGGTAGCGCAGTTCCGGCCAGTAGCCGAGCACTACGCTCAGGCGCTGGTGTTGCTGCATGCGCAGCAGGCTGAGGGTGGCATCGGTGCCGTGATGGACGACGATGGTACCTGGCTTGGCGCGCGCCAGTTCGGTGTCGATGACCTTGCCGTAGCTGCGCGCCACCAGTGTGCCGAGGTTATAGCGCCCGTCGGCAATAAACGCCGCCAAGTCGAACTCGCCTTTGTGGATAAAAGGCGCGAGCTTTTCTTCGTCGATTTTGCGCACCACCACGCCATTGGTGAGGATGCCCAGGGTGGGGATGGAAAAGTACATCATCTGCTCGCGCTCTTTGCTCCACAGTAGCCCGGAGTCGCAGGTCAGCACGCCGCTGCCAAGTATCTGGTTGGCGCGGGCGCGGTTAGCCACGCTGGTTACGTGTTCGTATTGCGGCAGGTCGGCTTGCAGCAAGGCCAACATGCGGTCGGCGATGCCTTTGCCCTTCAGTGGGCCGTCGAGGATGGTGAAGGGCGGCATGTCGCGGATGGTCCAGATCAGCCGCGGTTTACTGTCCGCGTGCGCAGGCAATGCCGAGAGTGCGCAGAGGGTCAGTACGGTAAGAAATTTGAAAAAGGGCAGTGCAGGCATGGAAAAACACTCCAGGAACGCCAGGAGTACAGCGTGAAAAAGTATAGGCGTCTGACGCGCCCTGACTTAGTCGGCGCACGATATAGGCTGCGGCCTGTAGCCGTCTAGAACGGGTGCACAGTTAGCGCCCCGCGCTTCTAAGAGGGTTAGATCGCCCCGTTGTTTTTCAACGCGCTGATCTGTTCGGCGCTGTAGCCCAGCCCAGCTAGCACCTGCTGGTTATGCTCGCCCAACTCGGGCCCCACCCACTCGGCGGAGCCTGGTGTTTCCGAGAGCTTGGGCACAATGCCCGGCATCTTGAATGCCTTGCCATCGGGCAGCTTGGCGCTGAGGAACATTTCGCGGGCGAGGTATTGCGGGTCGCTAAACATATCTTCGGCCGAGTAGATGCGGCTGGCCGGCACCTCGGCGGCGGTCAGCGTTGCTAGCACGGCGTCCAACGGCTTTGATCCGACCCAGCGGTCAATCACCCCATACAACTCATCGCGGCGCAGGTCGCGGCCATCGTTGCTGGCCAGCGTGGCGTCTTCGGCTAAATCCACACGGCCAATGGCGAGCATAAAGCGCTTAAAGATCGCATCGCCGTTGGCGCCGATCTGCACATGCTTGCCGTCGCTGCTGGTGTGGATGGAGGAGGGCGTGATGCCGGGCATGATGTTGCCGGTGCGCTCGCGGATAAAGCCGAACACATCGAACTCCGGCACCATGCTTTCCATCATGGCGAAGATGGCTTCGTACAGCGCCACGTCCACCACCTGGCCCTGGCCGCCATTGACTTCGCGGTGTCGCAACGCCATCAGCGCGCCGATCACGCCCCACAGCGCGGCAATCGAATCGCCAATGGAAATGCCGGTGCGCACCGGCGGGCGGTCCTCAAAGCCGGTGATATAGCGCAGACCGCCCATGGATTCACCCACCGCGCCAAAGCCCGGTTGGTCTTTCATAGGGCCGCTCTGGCCAAAGCCGGACAGGCGCACCATCACCAGTTTCGGGTTGAGCGCGTGCAAGGCTTCCCAGCCAAAACCCAACTTTTCCAACACGCCTGGGCGAAAGTTCTCGATCAGAATGTCCGCTTCGCTGAGCAGCTTGCGCAGTACTTCGCGGCCATCTTCGTGCTTGAGGTTGAGGGTCAGCGACTGTTTATTGCGCGCCTGCACAAACCACCACAGCGAAGTGCCCTCGTACAACTTGCGCCATTTGCGCAGTGGGTCGCCGCCATCGGGGGATTCGACCTTGATCACCTCAGCGCCAAACTCGGCGCAGATGCGCGAGGCAAAGGGCCCGGCGATCAGGGTACCGAGTTCGATGACTTTGACCCCGGCGAGGGGTTTGTTGGCAAGGCTCATGGGCGGGTATCCGTCGGCAGACAATGGCCGCGACTCTAACCCGCGGCACTCGCTTACGGTAGACTTGCCGCCTTTCCTCCTCAGAAGCCGAACCATGGCCCAGCCTTCCACGACCTACAAAGTCGACCTCAACCTCACCGACCTGGACCGCGGCGTATACGCCACGTCGCGCCTGACCATCGCCCGCCACCCCTCGGAAACCGAAGAGCGCATGACCGTGCGTTTGCTCGCCTATGCCCTGTGGTACAGCGAAGAGCTGAGCTTTGGCCGTGGCCTGTCGGATGTGGACGAGCCAGCGTTGTGGGAAAAGAGCCTGGATGGCCGTGTACTGCACTGGATTGAAGTGGGCCTGCCGGATGCCGAGCGCCTGACTTGGTGCTCACGCCGCACCGAACGTACCAGCCTGCTGGCCTACGGCAGCTTGCGGGTGTGGCAGAGCAAGGTAGTGGATGCAGCGAAAATGCTGAAAAACGTCAACATCGCCGCCGTGCCGCAAGAGGCGCTGGAAAACCTCGCCAAAGATATGCCGCGCACCATTACCTGGGCGGTGATGATTAGCGAAGGCACCATTTTTGTGACTGACGACCGTGGTCAGCATGAAGTGCAGTTGGAATGGTTGATGGGGGATCGGGGGGAGTAGACCTGCTCTACAGCCCCATACCGATCCGTTCCCTCTGCCTGCTTGTGGTCGCCCGGATAGGTGAGAGGGTTAGGGGGAGGGTTTTAGAATTTGCATTTGACGCGGCCCTCTCCCCCAGCCCCTCTCCCGCAAGCGGGCGAGGGGAGCTAACCGCATACGATCATTCCCCTCTGCCCGCTTGTGGTCGCCCGGATAGGGGAGAGGGTTTTAGGATTTGCGTTTGGCCCGGCCCTCTCCTCCAGCCCCTCTCCCGTAAACGGGAGAGGGGCGCCAAATTTCCTTAGTCCGAGAGTTGTATAGAGCTGCCCATGCGCATCGAATCCCGCCCGCTCCCCGATACCCTGCCCAATCTTGGCGACCTACCGCCCTTGCTCACTCGGCTTTATGCGGCCCGTGGCGTGCAGTCGGCGGCGGAGTTGGATAAGGGCCTGGCCAAGCTGATTCCTTACCAGCAATTGATGGGCATCGAGGCCGCAGTGGATTTGTTGGTCGTCGCGCTGGAGCAACGTCAGCGCATTCTGATTGTTGGCGACTTCGATGCCGATGGCGCCACCGCCAGCACCGTGGGTGTATTGGGCCTACGTTCGCTCGGCGCGGCGCATGTCGATTACCTGGTGCCGAACCGTTTTGAATACGGCTACGGCCTGACCCCGGAAATCGTTGCCGTGGCGCTCGAGCGTCAGCCACAGCTGCTGATGACCGTGGACAACGGTATCTCCAGCGTTGAGGGCGTGGCCGCTGCCAAGGCGGCGGGGCTGAGTGTGTTGGTCACCGATCACCACCTGCCCGGCGCCGAGCTACCGGCAGCAGACGCCATCGTTAACCCCAATCAGCATGGCTGCACCTTCCCGAGCAAGGCGCTGGCCGGTGTCGGGGTGATTTTCTATGTGCTGCTGGCACTGCGTGCGCGGTTGCGCGAGAACGGTTGGTTCTCCCGCGCCAACCTGAAAGAACCCAACCTGGCCGAGCTGCTGGACTTGGTGGCCTTGGGCAGCGTCGCCGACGTGGTGCCGCTGGATGCCAACAATCGCATCCTCGTACACCAAGGCCTCGCACGAATTCGTGCCGGGCGTGCGCGCCCAGGCTTGCGTGCGGTGCTTGAAGTGGCCGGCCGCCCAGCCGAGCGCATCACCTCAACCGACCTTGGCTTTATCCTCGGCCCACGTTTGAACGCGGCGGGACGTCTGGACGATATGAGCCTGGGTATTGAATGCCTGCTGTGCGAAGACGAAGCCACGGCGCGTGATATGGCGGTGCAGCTGGATCAACTGAACCAAGACCGCAAAACCATCGAGCAGGGCATGCAGCGTGAAGCGTTGGCGCAGCTCAAGGATTTGCCGCTGGAGTCCATGCCCTTCGGCCTGTGCCTGTTTGAGCCGGACTGGCACCAAGGCGTGATCGGCATCCTCGCCTCACGTATGAAGGAGCGTTACCACCGCCCCACCATCGCGTTCGCCGATGCTGGCGACGGCTTGATGAAGGGCTCGGCCCGCTCGGTGCCCGGTTTCCATATTCGTGATGCGTTGGATGCCGTGGCTGCCAAGCATCCGGGCTTGATCAGCAAATTCGGCGGCCATGCGATGGCGGCCGGGTTGTCGTTACCCCACGAACATTTCGCTGACTTTGCCGCCGCCTTTGACGCCGAAGTGCGCCGCCAATTGCAGGAAGACGACCTCACCGGCCGCCTGCTGTCCGATGGCGCGCTGGCGGTGGAGGAGTTTCACCTGGAGCTGGCCCGCGCGCTGCGCAATGCCGGGCCGTGGGGCCAGCATTTTCCCGAACCGCTGTTTCATGGTGTGTTCCAGCTGGTGCAGCAACGAGTAGTGGGCGAGCGGCATTTGAAAGTGGTGCTGAAAAGCGAATGTGGTGCGGTGCAGTTGGACGGCATTGCGTTTGGCATTGACCGCGACGTTTGGCCCAACCCCAACGTGCGCTGGGTGGAGTTGGCCTACAAGCTGGACGTCAATGAGTACCGCGGCCAGGAAACGGTGCAACTGATGATTGCCCATATGGCCGCGCGCTAACGGTACTGCTGTTGCTGAGATGCAGTGGCGGCAGCGTTTCAAACGGCTGCCGTTCGAACCGCGCTCAATAGCAGGGCGCTCGCCCATCCCCCGCCTAAGTTATCAGCCTCTCAGTCTTCACTGCCCAGCAATGCCTCTGCTGCCGAGGGGCTGCTCTCACAGTACAGGCCGCTACCGTCCGCACTTCTGCGCTTGCGCTCGCCTCTCTCGCTACTGCAGTCCTGTGTGCAGGTTTGGGTGGCCAGCGAGGTATAGGACAGCAAAGCCTGGGGCGGCACCAGCAGCTGCAGGCTGCTCACCTGGTTGGTAATGCTTGAACCCGGCTGGCTGTAGTCGGCATTCAAGAGTGGCGCCTGCGCGTTGGTGGGCTCACCGTTCTCGTTCAGCACCACCAGTGTGGCTTGGTGAATATTGCTGGGGGGAATGCGGCGCGTCACTACGATGGCTTCCCTCGCGAATGACCTCGCCGCGAGAATCTGGTCAACCATTGCGGCGTGGGATGGGTTATAGGGAGCTTGGCGGTTCAGGCCCGCTTGTCGGACTTGGGCGAATATATCCGCCACCTCCAGAAACCTGTCATCGGTGCGAATGGTATACACCCAGACGCCGCCGATGCGCGCCACCTCCGGTGGGAGGGGGCGCATAAGCAGTTGGTGCTTAACAAAGTCCAAAATCTTCCGGCGATTGCCGCTGGCGGTGAGCCACGCTGAGCGCTGTACTGGCTCTGCGGCCGCGCAAGAGTCTGTGAAGAAGTGCGCGAGCAGGCTCTGCAACGTGCCCTCGGAACTGAACCCCTCGGTAAACACCTCCGAGGGCGGGAGCACATCGGCGCGGTAGATCCAGGTTGGCGGCGCGGCCAGCAGGGGCATGCTGCTGAGCAGCGTTAGTGTGCTTGTGGTGGCGACTAAGAAAAACGTGGCGATTACTCGGGGGACAGTTAGCAAGGTTCACCTCAATGAGCTGTGCAGCTCGCGTGCTCCGTTGATCGGAGCGCATTGAGGCGAATGCTGGTGCATGGAGCAATGGCCGAGGTAGCAGCTGTTTCTGATAGGGGCGGTTCTGCGGGAGCGCTGCACCAGGGACCGATCTACCGACGGTGCAGGCGTTGACGTTAACACCCGCCGAAACGGGGAATTCTATTCATATGTAAGCCGATCACGGCTCGGCAACGATGCCCGCGAGTGGGATAACGCTCGTTCGCGTGGGCGACGGTGGTGAGTTGCAGTGCTCTGCCTTTCCCGCGTCCGCAGGCTTGCGACGGGTGCCTGGCAGCCGGTTACTTCTCGTACGGCTTACCATCCAACGGCTGCACATGAGCCAACTCTTCCTCATCCAGCCCGTAACCTTCGCCGATCTCATCTTCATCGACGATGCTCAAGTCCCAATCAGCGGCGGTTTTGCCACCTGGTTCGTTGGCAGAGCGGGCGCCGCTTTCGTCGATCAGATTTTCCGGGCTCAGGTCGTCCAGGCTCACGCCATCTTCGTTGTCGCCCTCGCCAAGGGTCGAGCCGCCAGTCAGGCCGGCTTCGCGTACGCGTTTGTCGGGGTACTCGCGGGCGTTTTCTTCGCGGGATTTGAGGTCGCCAATCTGGCCGCTGCGCTGGTCTTTGCTGTCATCGAAGTCCAACTGCTCGATGGAGCCCATACGGTCTTGCATGTCGTCAATTTCTTGTGGGACATAGCGTTTTTGCGTGCTCATTTTCTGGTCCTCGGTTAGCGGTCACTAAGCGGTGGACTCAGGGCAGGCGGACTTGGTTCAGGGCTTTCGACCGGGGGTAGGCTTAGCGCAGCGACAGCATGGCGGCTTTTTTGTAGAACATCGCCGAGTCGGCTTTGGACATTAGCTCGTCAAGCTGCTCGCCGGCCTGTGGATAAATCGCCACCCCAAGGCTGGCGCTTACGCACAGTTCGCGGCCCTGCCACAGCAGCGGTTGGGCGATGGCGTGGGAAATCTGCTCGGTGAGACGGTAGATATCATCGGCGTCATGCACACCATCAAGCAGCACGACAAACTCGTCACCACCGATGCGTGCAGCCATGTCGGCTTCACGGATGTTGGCGCTGATGGCTTGGGCGGCGTGTACCAGAATCGCGTCCCCGGCCTGGTGGCCGTAAGAGTCGTTGATCTCTTTAAATTTGTTCAGGTCCAGGTAACACAGGGCGAAGCGTTCATCGTTGCGCTTGGCGGTCAGCAGTTTTTGTGTGGCGTAGGGGATAAAACTGTTGCGGTTGGGCAAACCGGTCAGGCTGTCGTGGAAGGCCAGGGCGCGCACTTCCTCTTCGGCGACGATACGCCGCTGAATCTCGCGCTGCAGGCGGCGTTGGCTGGAGAGCAGAATCAGCACCACCACCAGAATCGCCGCGCAGCCGAGGCTGATCAGCATGATGATGGTGCGCAGGCGCTCCACCAGTTGTGGCGGGTTGGGGTCGTAAATAAAGCCGTCGAGGCGGCCCATGCTTGGCACCATCTTTTGTTCTTTAAACGCTTCAGCCATGCGCAGCCAACGGCCGGGGTTCATATGGCCAATCTCCACCAGCTCCGGCAGGATCAGCCCGCGCATGGCTTGGGCTTCGAACTCTAGGTGCTCGCGGGTTTTCTGCACCTGGTACTTGCTTAGCAGCAGGTCGATGATTTCATCTGGATGGTCCATGGCGTAACGCCAGCCGCGCAAGGTGGCGCGGCGAAAGGCGGCGACGCGCATGGGGTTGTCGTTTACCTCGGCCTCGGTGGTGAACAAGATATCGCTATAGAAATCGATGCCGTAAGTGGCCGGCGACAGTACGCGGTAGTCCACGCCCTTTTGCTGCAGGTAGTAAGGCTCGTTAGTCAGGTAGGAATTGAACGCCTGCACCTTGCCGCTCACCAGGTCATCAATCTCGTAACTGCTGGGTTGTAGATCAAGGGTGGCGGGGTCGATGCCCTCGCGGCTGAACATGGTCAGGAAGTCCGCATCGGTTTGCGCGTTCATTAACATCACGCGCTTGCCGACCAGGTCGTGCACGGTCTGAATGCCGGCATCGCTGCGTGCCAAAAGCACCGAGGGCGAGTGCTGAAACACCGCCGCCAATGCCACCAGCGGTTTGCCATTGAGGCGTTCGAACAGCAACTCGCTATTGCCCTCGCCATACAACGCGCGCCCGGCCAGCACTTCTTCCACCGGCGTGCGGCCCGGCGCGCCCTCGTGCAGACGCACCTCAAAGCCTTCCTCGCGGTAATAACCCTTGGCGATGGCGGCGTAATAGCCAGCAAATTGGAATTGGTGTTTCCAACGCAATTGGAAGTCGATGGTTTGCAAATGGCCGGGCGGGGGCAGCAACGCGGCCAGGCTGGTTTCGCCGGTTAATAACGGCAGCAGCAAACCGAACAACCACAGGCGGCGCCGGGTTGCAGGTTGGGGAGCAATGAGCCTGAGCAGGCGCAACATCGAATGCGGCATGGCAGCGCTTCCGTGAGCAGCGGTCCCAGCCGCTTGCTGGCAAGCCGGGGGTGCCTTGGACGCATCATGCCTTTAGTTCTACAAGCCGCGCAATCGCAGGCATGTAGCGATTTTGATGCAGTTGGATTGTCCGACAGAGTGCCGGGTTGGAGTGCGCGTTAGTACCCTTGCAGTGCTATCCGCTGGCTGGAGCGCAGCGAATGGGCGAGCGGTTTACGCGTGGCCGTGTTCGAAGCTCATCAGCAATGCCCAAGGGGCGTCACAGTTGCCGACAAAGATCGGCTGCACCAGCAGCATGCGGTTGCCGCTGCGTTGGTGCAGCGCTTTGCCGTCGCGCACGGCGTTGCGCAGTTCCGTTGGCAGTTCACTGGCCGCGCTGCCCAGGCGTGCGGCGTCGGGGTGGGTGACGTAAATCGCCTTGTTGGAAAGCAGCGCGTAGTGGCCGTGGCCAAACGGTGTGTGTTGGCCCAAACGTTCTTGCAGTTGGGCAAGGCTGTAGTCGGCGCCGAGAATGCCGAGGAAGCGACCGTTATGCTGCATTGGGGTCATAAACGAGGTGATCAGAATGCTGCGCCCGGCTATCGGGTAGTCATACGGCTCCATAAACACGTCGCGGTTTTTACGTTTGGGCAGTACGTACCAGTCATCGTCATAGTTCACCAGGCACTCGCGCTGCAGCGTGCCGCCGCCGCGGTTCCAGTACGCCATGATCCGCCCGGTGGCATCAAAGCCCGGTTGCCCGGCGAATTCGCTGTCGCGGTTGTCCAGCACATTGGCTTCACAGGCGCAGGCGAAGGCCAGCAGATCGGGATTGTGGGCCAGGTATTGCTGCATCACGGCGTCGATTTGCTCGCGCTCAGGACCCAAGCCTTTGGCTTTCAGACCGAGGATGAAATTTTTCAAGCCAAACAGGGCGGTGGCCATGCCGGCGAATTGCGCCTGCAATTGCAACGCTTCGTGGGCCAATAGCACCTGCGCTTGCTCGAGCACATTGGCGCGCTCGGCGTTCTCGACATCGGCCAGGGCCTTGGCACTTTCCTGGCGGATGGTGGCCACGACGCTGCCGATTTCGGCAGTAGCCTCAGCGGATTGCGTGGCCAAGCGCCGCACTTCATCGGCCACCACGGCAAAGCCACGGCCTTGTTCGCCCGCACGAGCGGCTTCGATGGCCGCGTTAAGCGCCACCAGGTTGGTGTGTTTGGCGATCTGGCGAATGACTTCCGAGACCTTGCTGATCTCGATCCAGCGTTGATTCAGGCCGGCGATCAACAGCTTGACCTGTTCAATGGTGCTGTGGGTGCTGTCTTCGGTTTTGACTGCAGCGCGCAAAGGCGCAGGGGCGAGTGGCGCGTTCATGAGAGTCCGTTAGCGAGAGGGCGATGAGGGAGCAACGTAGGGTGTGCTATGCGCACCAAGGCCGTCATCCCTACCTACGCAGGGACGACGGTGGAAAGGCTCATTTCAGCGATCGTCTTCGCCATCGCCATGGAGCGCATAGCACACCCTGCGGACCGCGCCCCGCGTGAGCGAGGCGCGGGGGCGATTAAACCGCGTCGCCTACAGCACCTTTAGGCGCATGTTTGCTGCCGGCCAACTTCCAGGCATCGCCTGCTGGCGCGGTGCCGTGTTCATACGGCTTACGCGCGACCATATAGACCAAGCCCAAGCCAATGACGATGGCGGTGGACAACGGCATGCCGTAGTTGACGTACCAGGCGGCATCTGGCGAACGCGGCCAGGCCATGTTGATGATCGCCAGCACGCCGTAAACCAGCGCGCCGATATTCACCACCATGCCCCAACCGCCGAGGGTGAACGCACCGCTGGGTTTCCAGCCGCGCAGACGGGCAAACAACGCGCCGCTGACGATCATCTGGAAGGCCAGGTAAATGCCGATGGCGGCAAAGCTGACGATGGTGGCGATGGCGTCTTGCAGCACAAAGCCCAGGCAAATCACGATCGCCGGCAACACACCGCAAACCAGCAGTGCAGTAGTCGGCACATGGGTGGTCGGCGAGAGCTTTTTCAACAGGCTGCTGCCGATGATCATTTCGTCACGCGCGTAGGAGTACAGCAGGCGGCTGGCGGCCGCTTGCAGGCTCAATACGCAAGACACGAACGAGACCATCACCACCGCCATGACCACTTTCGAGCCGGTGGCACCAAAGGCGTTGTTGAGGATGGTGCCGACCGGATCTTTGTCAGTACCGTTGATTACGGCGCTCATATCCGGCACTGCCAGAATCAAGGCCAGGCAGGCGAACATCGCGGAAATACCACCGACATAGATGGTCATGCGCATGGCCTTGGGAATGCTTCTGCTTGGGTTCGGGGTTTCTTCGGCCACATCGCCGCAGGCCTCGAAGCCGTAGTAGAGAAACATGCCCGCTAGGGAGGCGGTGAGGAAGGCCGGCAGGTACGAGCCGTCGATGCTGATATCGAAGGTATTGAACAGCACGCTGATCGGCTGATGACGTTCGAACACCAGCAGGTAGATGCCCACTACCAACGCGCCCAGCAGTTCGCAAATAAAGCCGAACATGGCGATGCGTGCCAGCATTTTGGTGCCGCTCAGGTTGACCACCGTAGCGATCACCGTCAGCACCAGGGCGATACCGATATTAGTGTTATTGCTCGGTTCAAAACCCAGCATGGCGGCCATATACGGGCCCGCACCCACGGCCACGGCGGCGATGGTTACCACCAGTGCCCAGGCATACACCCAGCCCACCATCCACGCCCAGCGCTTGCCCACCAGGCGCCGTGCCCATGGGTAAACACCGCCGGAAATCGGGAACTGCGATACCACTTCACCAAACACCAAACACACCAGCAGTTGGCCTAGACCCACCAACAGATAGGCCCAAAACATCGGCGGGCCACCGGCTGCCAGGCACAGGCCAAACAGGGTGTACACGCCCACGACGGGCGACAAATAGGTGAAGCCCAAGGCGAAGTTTTCGGTGACGCTCATGCTGCGTTTGAAGTTGGACGTATAGCCCAGCGCGCGCAATTGCTCCGCGTCGCGGTCGGCGATTTGATCGCTCATTTGTGATGCTCCTCTTTTTTTGTGTGCCCTTAGGGGCTGTTTTTGTAATTGCGTAACGGCGTACGTAGGTTGGGTTGAGCACAGCGAAGCCCAACAGGGAGCCCAAAGGGCTCCGCGTGTAGATCAAAGCTGCGCACGCAGATCAAAGCTGCGCACACAGATCAAGACCGCGTACGTAGATCAAGCGCGACCGATAAGCGCCGGCCGTTGGCCGGCCCGTTGGGCTTCGCTGCGCTCAACCCAACCTACGTTCCGAACGGCTAGCGCGTATTCAGTGCTTAAACATCACATGCCGAACCGTGGTGTAGTCCTCCAGCCCGTACATCGACATATCTTTGCCGTAGCCGGAGAGCTTCTGCCCGCCATGCGGCATTTCGCTGACCAACATAAAGTGCGTATTTACCCAGGTGCAGCCGTATTGCAGGCGCGCGGCGAAGCGGTGGGCGCGGCCGACGTCGTTGGTCCACACCGAGGAAGCCAGGCCGTAGTCCGAGTCGTTGGCCCAGGCCAGGGCTTGGGCTTCGTCGCTGAATTCTGTGACCGATACCACCGGGCCAAAGATTTCCCGGCGTACCACTTCATCGTCCTGCAGGGCGCCGGCCAGTACGGTCGGTTCAAAGAAGAAGCCCGGGCCGTCGACCTTTTTGCCGCCGGTCAGCACCTTGATATGGGGAATGGCACGGGCGCGTTCGACAAAGCCGGCCACGCGGTCCAGGTGCTGTTGAGTAATCAGCGGGCCCAGCTCGGTGCCGTCGTCATCCTGCACGCCGTACTTGATGGTGCTGACCGCTTCGGCCAACTTGCTGACGAATTTTTCGTAGATGCCTTTTTGCGCATAAATGCGGCAGGCAGCGGTGCAGTCTTGGCCGGCGTTGTAGAAGCCAAAGGTGCGGATGCCTTCAATGGCGGCGTCGATATCGGCGTCGTCGAAAATCACCACCGGCGCTTTGCCACCCAGCTCCATGTGCATGCGCTTCACGGTGTCGGCAGTGCTGGCAATGATGTTGCTGCCCGTGGCCACGGACCCTGTGAGCGAAACCATGCGTACTTTCGGGTGGTTGGTCAGTGGCGCACCGACCGTTGGGCCACGGCCAAACACCACGTTAAGCACGCCAGCTGGGAAAATATCGGCGGCCAATTCAGCCAGGCGCAGGGCAGTCAGCGGGGTTTGCTCGGAGGGCTTGAGCACCACGGTGTTACCGGCGGCCAAGGCTGGGCCGAGTTTCCACGCGGCCATCATCAGCGGGTAGTTCCACGGCGCGATGGAGGCCACCACGCCCACTGGGTCGCGGCGAATCATCGAGGTATGGCCGGGCAAGTATTCACCGGCAGCCGAACCGCCCATCACCCGGCTGGCACCGGCGAAAAAACGGAACACATCGGCAATCGCCGGCAGCTCATCATTGAGCGCGGCGTTATAGGGCTTGCCACAGTTTTGCGACTCCAGCCGCGCCAGCTCTTCGGCGTTGGCGTCGATTACATCGGCCAGCTTAAGCAGCAACAGCGAGCGGTCTTTTGGCGCGGTTTGCGACCAGCTATCGAAGGCCGCGTCGGCGGCGCGCACGGCAGCATCCACCTGGGCTTCGCTGGCCTCGTTGATACTCACAAGCTCGGTGCCCAGCGAAGGATTGAGCACAGCCTGAGCGGCGCCTTCACCGGCGACCAGTTGGCCATTGATCAGCAGTTTGGTTTGCATGGAGAGCTCCTCTCTGGGGTTATTTATTTGCCGCCACTGCCGGCCACGCTTTCCCCACCCTTGGTGAGGTAATAGGCGCCGAGAATGGGCAGCATGGTCACCAGCATCACCAGCATGGCGACCACGTTGGTCACCGGCACATCACGCGGTCGGCTCAGTTGGTTCAGCAGCCACAGCGGCAAGGTGCGCTCGTGGCCAGCGGTAAAGGTGGTGACGATGATTTCGTCAAACGACAGGGCAAACGCCAACATGCCGCCGGCCAGCAAGGCCGAACTGAGGTTGGGCAAAATGATGTAGCGGAAGGTTTGCCAGCCGTCGGCGCCAAGGTCCATCGAGGCTTCGATCAAGCTGTGCGAGGTGCGGCGAAACCGGGCGATGACGTTGTTGTAAACAATCACCACACAGAAGGTGGCGTGGCCAATCACGATGGTGAAAATGCCCGGCTCAATACCCAGCGCTTTGAACGCCGTGAGCAGTGCCAAGCCGGTGACGATACCGGGCAGGGCGATGGGCAAAATCAGCATCAATGACACGCCTTCCTTGCCGAAGAAATCGCGCCGGTACAGCGCGGCAGCGGCGAGGGTGCCAAGCACCATGGCGATCAAGGTGGCAAGGCAGGCGATCTGCAAACTGAGCTTGATCGACTCCAGCACATCCACCCGGCTAAAGGCCACGCTAAACCAGTGCAAGGTAAAGCCCTGCGGCGGAAAGCTGAATGCCGACTGCTCGGTGTTAAAGGCGTAGATAAAGATGATCAGGATCGGGAAGTGCAAAAACACCAACCCGCCCCAGGCCGCGATTTTCAGGCCCCAGGAAGCGCGCTCAGAGTGCATCGAAAGCCCCCAGACG
>LNAP01002123.1_pt1 | contig 20129 bp, 17 predicted proteins | sample 602601 | NCBI WGS metagenome assembly LNAP01 (sample SAMN02440304, study PRJNA202911) | soil metagenome | biome: Subtropical and temperate rainforests or woodlands; isolation source: soil samples (1 kg each in a 20% v/v slurry with milli Q water) were... ...
ACGGTTGCCTAATTTTGAAGTTCAACCGTTTCTGGGGGACGCATGCTGCAGAATATCAGGGACAATTCACAAGGCTGGATTGCCAAGACCATTATCGGGGTCATCGTTGCACTGATGGCTTTGACCGGTTTCGACGCCATTTTTCAGGCCACCACCAGTCGTAATGATGCGGCCAAGGTTAACGGCGAAGAAATCAGCCAGAACGAGCTGAGCCAGGCGGTCGATATGCAACGCCGTCAGCTGATGCAACAGCTGGGCAAGGATTTCGACGCTTCCTTGCTCGACGAAAAAATGCTGCGCGAATCGGCTCTCAAAGGCTTGATCGACCGCAAACTGCTGCTGCAAGGCGCAGAAGAATCGAAATTCGCTTTCTCCGAAGCGGCCTTGGACCAAGTGATCCTGCAAACACCTGAGTTTCAGGTGGATGGCAAGTTCAGTGCTGAGCGCTTCGATCAGGTGATTCGTCAACTGGGCTACAGCCGCATGCAATTCCGCCAGATGCTGGCTCAGGAAATGCTGATCGGTCAGCTGCGCGCTGGCCTGGCGGGTAGCGGTTTCGTCACCGACGCACAGGTTCTGGCCTTCGCCCGTCTGGAAAAACAGACCCGCGATTTCGCTTCCCTGAACGTCAAGGTTGACCCGGCAGCGGTGAAGCTGACCGACGATGAGGTCAAGGCCTACTACGACGAACATGCCAAGGAATTCATGACGCCGGATCAGGTTGTCATCGATTACCTGGAATTGAAGAAGTCTTCCTTCTTCGATCAGGTCAGCGTCAAGGACGAAGACCTGCAAGCGGCGTATCAGAAAGAAATCGCGAACCTGTCCGAGCAACGCCGGGCTGCGCACATTCTGATCGAAGTGAACGATAAAGTGACCGAGGCGCAAGCCAAGGCCAAGATCGAAGACATTCAGGCGCGTCTGGCCAAAGGCGAGAAATTCGAGGCGCTGGCCAAGGAATTCTCCCAGGACCCGGGTTCGGCGAACAACGGCGGTGACCTGGGCTACGCAGGCCCTGGCGTATACGACCCTGCATTTGAAACCGCGCTGTATGCGTTGGCCAAGGATCAAGTGTCGGCACCGATTCGCACTGACTTCGGTTTCCACCTGATCAAACTGTTGGGCGTTGAAGCACCGGAAGTGCCGACGCTGGCCAGCCTGAAAGACAAGCTGACCCGTGAGCTGAAAACCCAGCAGGTCGAGCAGCGTTTTGTCGAGGCGACCAAGCAACTGGAAGACTCTTCGTTCGAGTCCTCCGATCTGGCCCAGCCGGCGCAAGACCTGAAGCTGACTGTCCACACCTCCAAGCCGTTTGGCCGCGAGGGTGGCGAAGGTGTGGCGGCTAACCGTGCCGTGATCACCGCGGCGTTCAGTCCTGAAGTGCTGGATGAAGGTGCCAACAGCACCGCCATCGAGCTGGACCCGGAAACCGTGATCGTGCTGCGCGCCAAGGAACACTTGAAGCCTGCGCAACTGCCGCTGGAAAGCGTCAATGCCAGCATTCGTGCGCAGTTGGCCAAGGAGCACGCCAGTGCTGCCGCCAAGACCAAGGCTGATGAGTTGATCGCCAGCCTGCGCGATGGCAAGACTCCGCTGGACAAGGCGATTGACGGTCAGAACTGGAAAGTGACTGAAGCGGCAACTCGCGCTCAGGAAGGGATTGACCCAACCGTGCTGCAAGCGCTGTTCCGCATGCCAAAACCTGTCGCCAAGGACAAGCCGACCTACAGCAGCGTGACCCTGACGGATGGTAGTCTCGTGATCGTGCGCCTGAACGGCGTGAACGAAGCCGCCGCGCCGACCGAAGAAGAGAAGGCCCAATACCGTCGCTTCCTCGCCTCGCGCATTGGCCAGCAGGACTTTGCGGCCTACCGCAAACAGCTGGAAAGCCAGGCCGAGATCAAGCGTTTCTGATGCTTGACTGAGTTGCCCGTTCCACAAAGACCCCGGCCGAAAGGCCGGGGTTTTTTATGTGTGCGATCCAGGCCGCGACTTCCGAGGGGCCCTTCGGTCACTCAGACGGGACTTTTTCCCATAGCTGACAGTCAGTAGCCTTGTAAATGTTTTAAGACACTAATCGATGCTCCGCTAAGCATCGATCTGTTGCACAATACGCCCCGGACCGTTTCCCTCAGGATGTTCAATGTTTAAATCAATTCCCATGCGTGTTGCCGGGCTGGCGTTGTTGCTGGCCGCCGCTGCCGGCTGCTCGTCGAAGAAAGCCCCCATCTACGAGCATGAGAACTTCGATGACTCCGGGACGTTTTCGCGCAATTACCCGGTGACGGATGCGCAGACCTGCGAAGCCGCCCGTCGGGCGTTGCTGAGCCAGGGCTATATCATCACCAGCGCCGACCCGAAGCTGGTCAGCGGACACAAAAGCTTCCAGCAGACCGGCGAGACCCACATGGAGATCAGCTTCAGTGTGGTGTGTGCCGATGATGGCAGTGAGGGCCATCATGCGACCATGTTCGCCAACGCCCTGCAGGACCGTTATGCGCTGAAGAAAACCAATAACTCGGCCAGTGTGGGCGTGGGTGTGTTGGGTTCGGTGTCGATGCCGATCGGTTCCTCCGACGATTCGATGGTCAAGGTTGCCAGCGAAACCGTCTCGTCGGCCAAGTTCTACGAGCGTTTCTTTGCGCTGGTGGAGTTGTTCCTGCCGCCGGAAGCGAAAAAGGCTGCACACATCCCCGAGAAACCCAAGACCGACCTGGGCATGCCGGAAGCCAAGGCTGCTCCGGCGCCTTTGGCCCCAACGCCGGCCCCTGCTGCGGAGCCAGCGCCAGTGCCTGCGGTTGAACCTGCTCCAGCCCCCGCGGCCTCGGAACCCGTCGCACCACCGCCTGAAACAGCGCCGATCACCCCGGTTGAAAACCCGGAGCCGGTTCCGTCCCCGGAAACCGTTACGCCACCGCCGCAATCCAGCCTGCCGCCACCGAGCGAGCCTATTTCGGCCATGCCGGCTGCCAGCCAGTAATCGATGTACATTTCGGGATCGTGTCAGATGGCACCGTTCCCGAAATGGCTGTTAGTTTGATCCGCGTCAACCAGGCTGCAGTCCTACAGCCTTTATCGAAAAAATCCTGTGATAAATTCCTGACCGCCTGCTACGTTTTATAAGTAGCCGCTGAGCGGTGCGCCCGCGTCATTTTTCTTTCACGCGGGCACTTTATGCTCGGGGCGTTGGTCATTTATTCAGGCATTTTTAAACGAGCGGTAGGGGGATTTCACAATGGACGATTATCAAGAAGAGCTGCTCGAGTATCAGGCATTTGAACTGGACCCATTGGAGCCAGCGGAAGACGCTACAGAGCTTTGAGCATCACGCGGATTGGCGATGGCTGCGGCGAAACTCGCCGGGTGTCTGGCCGTTCCAGCGTTTGAAGGCGCGTTGGAAAGCTTCGGCTGAGGCAAAACCCAGCAGGTAGGCGATTTCACCGAACGCCAGTTCCGTGTCGCGAATGTAGGTCATGGCCAGGTCGCGGCGCGTGTCATTGAGAATGGCGCGAAATTGCGTGCCTTCCTCGGCGAGTTTGCGGCGCAAGGTCCAGGTCGGCAGCTTCAGGCGTGCCGCCACTTCTTCCAGGTCGGGTTCCCGGCCACCATTGAGCAATGGCCCCAGCAACTGAGTGATGCGTTCACGCAGGCTGCGGGTGCGTGTCAGTTGCTCCAGTTCCCGCTCACAGAGTTGCAGCAAGTGTCGCCAGGTACTCGGGCAGTGCTCCGGGTTGCGCTGGGCGAGGCTGGCCAGGCTCAGGCGCAGTTGATTCTGTTCGGCACCGAACTGAATCGGACAATCGCCCAGCGCGGCATATGCTTCACGATAATCCGGTTCGGCAAACTCAATCTCGATCCGTTCGGCGCGTAGCGCGGCAGGGCTCACGCTGGACAATTGCTGCAACCACCCGGCGATGATCGAATCCACCACGAAGCGGTTGTAGGCGTTGTAGGGACTGATGGAATAGAACCGCAGCCACGCGCCCTGAGCGTCTTCATGAAAGCTCGATTGACCACGGTAGTTGGAGCCATACAGGGCTTCAAAACGAATCAGGCAGCGCGCCGCTTCGCGAACCGTCGGCGCCTGGGCGGCGGTGACTCCGGCCAGGCCGGCCTGACTCAGACGACTGAGCTGGCCCATGCGCAAACCCAGCGCCGGGTTATCGGTCAGTTGAATGGCTCCGTGGCCCAGGCGCATGTAGCGCGGGATCGACAGCCGGGCCCCCGCTTCGGCCAGGCGCGCGGCATCGAGGCCGTATTGCTCAAGCAACGGTTGCGGGTCCACACCGTGGCTGCGCACGGCGTCGGCCAGGCTGTGAACAAAGCCCACCGACAGATCCCCAAGGCGCATCGGCAGCGGTTTCATGGGTTACAACCAGAGGTTCAGCAAACGCGCGCCACGGGCGTTGCCGTCGGCGAACTGCTGCCCGTTGTTGCTGAGAAAACTTTGACCCGCGCTGCCCTTGTCCCAGAATTGACCGCGCAGGAACACGCTCATGCCGGCAATGGCCTGGCTGCTGGGCGGCTGGCCGGTCAATGTCAGACGATGCCAGGCCTGGCCTTCACTGAGTTCACCGGCCTTGAGGCTGACGGAGCTGGGCGTCGACAGCCCCTTGTAACCCCGCCACGGTTTGTCCCAGGTGTCGCGGCCAACGACATACGCCGGAACAGCCACCAAATGGGCGCCCTGAGCGTCGAGTTTGCGGTAGTTATCCGGGTACCAGCTGTCGCTGCCGATCAGTACGCCCAAGCGTCCAGCCGGTGTGTCGACAACGTTGAGCGTATGCTCGCCATTGGCCTGGATGACGTCATGGTCAGCAAAGACCGGATGCATCTGGCGTTGCGGCTGGCCGATCGGCACACCGTCGCGACCGAACACCACGCTGCTGTTGTACAACGCACCGCGGCCGACTTTCAGTGTTCCGTCGATGATGCTCGGTTCGGGCAGCACGATAGTGCCGGCCACCAGGGTCACGTTGAACGCCTTCGCCAGCCCCCCGAACAGTGCCTGATAATCCTTGGCCATGCTTTTGGCCTTCATCCGCAAGTGAGCGTCATCGAGACGACTGTCGCCCTTGGCGCTGATCAACGCACGGACGAACTGCACAGGATTGCTCACCGCCAGCCAGTTCATGGCTTCCTCAAGTGTGGTCGCCTGGTACAGCTCATCTTTCTCGCCGCTGACCATCAGCCAGGTGCCGATATGTTCGGGCAGCACGACGATGGTCTTTTCATTGAGCAAGCCTTGGTCCTGGGCCTGCTGCAAATAGGCGGCGAGCTTGCGGTGCAGGCGTTCGGGGCTTTGATAGTCGGTGGGAAACAGCTCGGGCTGGATACCCAGCAGATTGCCGCGATCGGCGGGTGTGCCTTGATCGACCGCGAGTTGGATGCGCAGGTCCGACAGGTAATGACCCACCGGACGGTCCGCGGCCCACATGGCGTAGGTCGTGAGGGCGGCAATCAATGCCATGGAGAAAGTCAGGTACAGAAGTTTGCGCATGGAAAACAGTCGACAGCCGTGTGCAGGGTTCGCGACTAGGGTAGGGCCCATGCCGACGCTTGCCAAGGGGCGCTGCACATTTGGATCAATAAGTTGTCAGTTTCGGTCATTGAGTGACGGGGGCGCGACTCTTAGTCTGTCCAACATGACTGACGGGGGCCGAAGAGCTCCTGCATTTTTTCCGTGATCGCTCGATGTGGAGTTACAAATGGCCGCCGCTCATTACCCGCACCTGTTGGCCCCGCTGGACCTGGGTTTCACCACGCTGCGCAACCGCACCCTGATGGGTTCGATGCACACCGGTCTTGAGGAAAAGCCTGGTGGTTTCGAACGCATGGCGGCGTACTTCGCCGAGCGTGCTCGCGGCGGTGTCGGCCTGATGGTCACCGGCGGCATTGGTCCGAACGATGAGGGCGGGGTGTATTCCGGCGCGGCCAAACTGACCACCGAGGAAGAAGCGCTCAAGCACCAGATCGTGACCCGTGCAGTGCACGAGGCGGGCGGCAAGATCTGCATGCAGATCCTCCACGCCGGTCGTTATGCCTACAGCCCGAAACAGGTCGCGCCGAGTGCCATTCAGGCGCCGATCAACCCGTTCAAGCCTAAAGAGCTGGACGAGGAAGGTATCGAGAAGCAGATCAGCGATTTCGTCACGTGCTCGACCCTGGCGCAAAAAGCCGAGTACGACGGCGTCGAGATCATGGGTTCGGAAGGTTATTTCATTAACCAGTTCCTCGCCGCCCACACCAACCACCGCACCGACCGTTGGGGGGGCAGCTACGAAAACCGTATGCGCCTGCCGGTGGAAATCGTCCGCCGTGTACGCGAAGCGGTCGGCCCGAACTTCATCATCATCTTCCGCCTGTCGATGCTCGACCTGGTGGAAGGCGGCAGCAGCTGGGAAGAGATCGTGACCCTGGCCAAAGCCATCGAGCAGGCCGGCGCGACCATCATCAACACCGGCATCGGCTGGCACGAAGCGCGGATTCCGACCATCGCCACCAAAGTGCCGCGTGCGGCGTTCAGCAAAGTCACGGCCAAGCTGCGTGGTTCGGTGAGCATTCCGTTGATCACCACCAACCGCATCAATACGCCAGAAGTGGCCGAGCAGATTCTGGCCGAAGGCGATGCCGACATGGTGTCCATGGCGCGGCCGTTCCTCGCCGACCCGGACTTCGTCAACAAGGCGGCCGCTGGCCGTGGCGACGAAATCAATACCTGCATCGGTTGCAACCAGGCATGCCTGGATCACACCTTCGGCGGCAAGTTGACCAGCTGCCTGGTGAACCCCCGTGCTTGCCATGAAACCGAGCTTAACTACCTGCCGGTGCAGCAGATCAAGAAAATCGCCGTGGTGGGTGCCGGTCCTGCGGGCCTGTCCGCGGCCACTGTGGCGGCCGAGCGTGGGCACTCGGTGACGCTGTTTGATTCGGCCAGCGAGATTGGCGGTCAGTTCAACATTGCCAAGCGTGTGCCGGGCAAGGAAGAGTTCGTCGAAACCCTGCGCTATTTCAACCGCAAACTGCAAACTACCAACGTCGAGGTGTGCCTGAACACCCGTGTCGACGTGGCGAAACTGGTTGAGGGCGGTTACGACGAAATCATCCTGGCCACCGGCATCGCCCCAAGAACCCCGGCGATTCCCGGCGTTGAAAACGCCAAGGTGCTGAGCTACCTGGACGTGATTCTCGAGCGTAAACCGGTGGGCAAGCGTGTCGCGGTAATTGGCGCAGGCGGTATCGGTTTCGACGTGTCGGAATTCCTGGTTCACCAAGGCGTTTCCACCAGTCTGGACCGCGATGCGTTCTGGAAGGAGTGGGGCATCGACACGCATCTTGAAGCGCGCGGCGGTGTTGCCGGCATCAAGGCTGAACCCCATGCGCCGGCTCGCGAGGTGTTCCTGCTGCAACGCAAGAAATCCAAAGTCGGCGACGGCCTGGGCAAAACCACGGGCTGGATTCATCGCACCGGTCTGAAGAACAAGCAGGTGCAGATGCTCAACAGCGTCGAATACTTGAAGATTGATGATGAAGGCCTGCACATCCGCATCGGCGAAACCGGTGAGCCGCAGGTGCTGCCGGTGGACAACATCGTGATCTGCGCCGGGCAGGATCCGCTGCGTGAATTGCAGGAGGGTCTGGTGGCTGCCGGGCAGAACGTGCATTTGATTGGTGGCGCGGACGTGGCGGCGGAGTTGGATGCCAAGCGCGCGATCAATCAGGGTTCGCGGTTGGCTGCTGAGTTGTAAGCAACTCAATCCCTGTGGCGAGGGAGCTTGCTCCCGTTGGAGTCCGAAGGACTCCCTCTATCAGCGATCGTGGTGTGTCAGGTTAATCACTGTCGCCAGTTTTGCGGCCGCTGCGCAGCCGAGCGGGAGCAAGCTCCCTCGCCACACATTGGCTGCTAAGATGCCGACTCTTCACCCAGAGCCGGCATTGATGCTTCTCCCTCCCAACGACTGGCTACCCCAAGCCCCGCTCCAGCCCCTTGACCTCGACTGGCTCACCACGGCCAGCATCGAAGTCGCCATCCTGCGTCTCGACCGGATCGATCCACTGATCAGCGGCAACAAGTGGTTCAAACTCATCGAACACCTCAACGCCGCTGACCGGATCGGCGCCCAAGGCATCATCAGCCTCGGCGGTGCCCACTCCAATCATCTGCATGCACTGGCAGCTGCCGGCAAACGTTTCGATTTCAAAACGGTCGGCCTGCTGCGCGGTCATCCGCTGGAAACACCGACGGTGAAAGACTTGCAAGCGTTCGGCATGCAGTTGCACTGGTTGGGTTATGGCGGTTATCGAGCGCGGCATGAAGCGGGTTTCTGGCTGCCCTGGCAGGTGCAATATCCCGACCTGTATCCGGTGCCTGAAGGGGGCGGCGGTCTTCGGGGGGCGCGGGGTTGCAGGCAGTTGAAGGCGATGGTCCTCGATCAACTCGGCGACCTGGGCTGGAGCGATTACGACGGTTGGTGGCTGGCTTGCGGAACCGGCACGACCCTGGCCGGCCTGACGCTGGCGGAGGCGGGCGAACACCCGGTGTATGGCGCGCTCGCGGTGCCCGACGATCATGGTGTGGCACAGCAGGTTGAATCGATTGTCCGAGAGGCGGGTAGTCATGACGTGGCTTACGAACTGTTCGATGCCAGCCGTGGTGGCTTTGCCAAAGTCGATCCTCTGCTGCTCAGTTTCATCGACCAGGCGGAACAGGCTTCGGGAGTTCCCCTCGAACCGCTGTACACCGGCAAGGCGCTGCTGATGCTCAAGCAGCAAGTCGAGGCTGGAACATTTGAAAAGGGCACACGGCTGATCTTCGTCCACACGGGCGGATTGCAGGGCTGCCGGGGGGGCAGCTTGAAAACCTGAAACCCCCTCGCCACAGGGATCAGTGTTTTTCACCCGCGCTTGGGCATCATCCGCAGCAGCGTGTTATCGCGCACCACGTAGTGGTGATAAATCCCCGCCGCCGCGTGCAGGCCGATCAGCCAATAGCCGATGGTGCCGCCGAGTTCATGCCATTCCTCGATTTGCTTGGCCAGCGTCTTGTCCTCCGGGATCAGCAGCGGTAGGTCAACGCCATAAAACATCACCTGATGCCCCTTGGCGCTGGTCACCAGCCAACCGAGTATCGGCATCGCGATCATGAAAATGTACAGCGCCCAGTGCATCAGTCTGGCCAGCACGGTCTGCCAGCGGGGCGAGGCCGGGAAGATCTGTGGTGCCGGGCCCAGGCTGCGCGCGAACAACCGCAGCCAAACCAATACGAACACCGTCAAGCCGAGCATGAAGTGCGATTCGGTGATCAGCGTCCGGCCACCGCTGCCTTTGGGAAAGATCCCGCGAAATTCGATACAGGCGTAAACCAGCGCCAGCAGGACCAGCATCAACCAATGCAGCGAGATCGATACAGTGCTGTAGCGTGATTCGGAGTTCTTCCAGGGCATACAGTGTTCCTCACAGGTCTGGTCAAAAAGCCCACCGTTCTTGTTCGACGGTGTTTTTTAACTGTAAACCGCTTTGGTCGATTTGCCTGTGGCTGTTTGGGCATTCAATGCTCTGGCTCAAGTGATCGCCCAAAAAAAGCGCCAGTTCCGAAACGGAGCTGGCGCTTTTTTATGAATCAGTAAACGTTATCAACTGCTTTGTGGCATCTCACCCTTGGCCAGACGCTTGTTGATGTCGGCGATCACTTGCGGCAAGTCGGTGATGGTGTCGATCATGTAGTGCGGCCGCGAACCTTCGAACATCGCGTGGATGCGTTTGCGTTCACTGTCGAGTTGCTCGCTGCCCAAGGCGCGGAAACCTTTGTAATCCAGCCCCAGCGCGTTACCGGAGCAGATCAGCGCCACGGTCCACATGCCGGCGCGACGTCCTTCGAGAATACCCGGCACGGTGTCATCGATCTTCACGCAGGCCGCGACGTCGTCGATGCCCAGCGCAATCACGTTGGCCAAGGCCTGTGCCGGCCATGGACGGCCGTTAGGCACTTCGTCGGTGGCGACCACGTGATCGGCCACGTAACCGTTGGTGGCGGCCAGTTCGACCACCTTGTCCATGACCTGTTTCGGGTAGCCGGAGCAGGAGCCGATCTTGATCCCTTGCTGACGCAGGTTGGCGATGGTGTCGAGTGCACCCGGAATCAGCGCCGAGTGCTCGGCGATTTTCTCGATCTGCAGCGGCATGAAACGCTTGTAGATGGCGGTGACATCATCGTCGGTCGGGGTGCGGCCGAACACGGCGCGATAACGCTCGGCAACTTCCGGCTGATCACACAGGGTGCGAATGTGGTCCCACTTGCCCATGCCCATCGGCCCGCGGGCTTCTTCGATGGAGACCTGGACGTCGAACTCGGCGAAGGCTTCGACAAAAATCTGCGTCGGCGCGAACGAGCCGAAGTCGACCACGGTGCCGGCCCAGTCGAGGATGGCGGCCTGGAGTTTGGTTGGGTTGTTGTAGTTCATGTGTTGTGTCCCTTGTAGGAGCGAGGCTTGCCCGCGAAGAACGATAATTCGGTGTGTTCGAAGAACCGCGTCGTCTGCATTCGCGGGCAAGCCTCGCTCCTACAGGATCAGCGGTGCCTGCTCATTCAGATTTCGAGGACTTCCATCTCGCGCAGTACTTCGGCGACCGCCGCTACCGCTGCGTGCATCTCGGCCTGGTTGACGTGTCCGATGCAGCCGACGCGGAAGGTTTCGACCTGGGTCAATTTGCCGGGGTAGAGGATGAAACCCTTGGCCTTGACGCGTTCGTAGAACTCCTTGAACTGATAGCGCGGGTCTTTCGGCGCGTGGAACGTGACAATGATCGGGGCCTGGATCGCGGCGGGCAGGAAGCTGCGCAAGCCGAGTTTGGCCATGTCATCGAGCAGCACCTGGCAGTTGTTGGCATAGCGCTGATGCCGCGCCGGCAAACCACCTTCTTCGTTGTATTGCAGCAAGGCTTCGTGCAGCGCGGCGACCACATGGGTGGGCGGCGTAAAGCGCCATTGGCCGGTCTTGGCCATGTAGGTGTGCTGGTCGAACAAATCCATCGCCAGCGAGTGCGAATTGCCAGCCGCGTTGGCCAGTGCGTCTTTGCGGGCAAAGACGAAACCCATGCCCGGCACGCCTTCCAGGCATTTGCCCGAGGCGGCGATCAGCGCGTCGAACGGCACCTGTTGCGCATCGATTGGCAGCGCGCCAAAGGAGCTCATGGCGTCGATGATCAGGCGTTTGCCGTGTTGCGCAATGACGTGGGCAATCTCCGGCAGCGGATTGAGGATGCCGGTGCTGGTTTCGCAGTGAATCAGCGCAACGTGGGTAATGCTGGCATCGGCGTGCAGCAGACGGTCGACGTCGGCGGCGGTGGTCGGTTCGTCTTCGGCGGTTTCGAAGGTGCTGAAGGAGCGCCCGAGCACTTCGCAGATTTTCGCCAGGCGTTTGCCGTAGGCGCCGTTGATCAGCACCAGCACTTTGCCGTCGCGAGGCACCAGCGTGCCGATGGCCGCTTCGACCGCGAACGTACCGCTGCCTTGCAAGGGCACGCAGTGGTGGCTGTCGCCGCCGTTGATGATTGCCAGCAATTGCTCGCACAGGCTGGCGGTCAGTTGATTGAAGCGGTCATCCCATGAACCCCAGTCGACCATCATCGCCTGACGGGTGCGGGCCGACGTGGTCAGTGGGCCGGGGGTGAGCAGGATTGGCTCGGCAGTGCTCATTCTTGTGTCCTCGCAAAAGCTCTCTGTGGGATGAAGCTACGGGGCATAAATTGCAATTTCGGGTGCTATCAATCAAATTGTTTGTTGTTATGCCAGCCATCAGTGAGAGTTATTCATGAACCTGTTCCAGCTTCGAGCCTTCGACGCCGTGGCCCGCGAAGGCAGCTTCACCCGTGCGGCCGAGCGGCTGTTCATCAGCCAACCGGCGGTCACCGGGCACATCAAGGCGTTGGAGGAGCACTATCAAATCACCTTGCTGCGCCGCACCGCGCGACGCGTGGAGCTGACGGAGGAGGGCACCAAGCTGGCGGCGATCACCCGGGCGATGTTTGGCCTGGCCGAAGAAGCGCAAGTGCTGCTGGAAGCGAATCGACAGTTGCTGACCGGGCGCCTGGAAGTCGCAGCGGACGGGCCGCACATGGTGATGCCGATGCTCGCCAGTCTGCGCGCGCGATACCCCGGAATTACCGTGAATCTGCGCTTGGGCAATGCTCAGGAAACCCTGGCAGCGTTGTTGTCCGAGCATGCCGACGTGGCGGTGTTGACTGAAGTCGAGCCGCGCAAAGGCCTGCATCTGCAAGCGTTGAGCGAATCACGGATTTGCGCGCTGGTGCCTGACAGTCATCCCTGGGCCAAGGCGTCCAAGGGCGTGAAGCTCAAGGAGCTGGATCAGGTGATCATGGTGTTGCGTGAGCCGAGTTCGATTACCCGGCGGACATTCGATGAAGCTTGCGCGTCGGCATCGGTCAACCCGAGGGTGTTGCTGGAGCTGGACAGTCGCGAGGCGGTGACCGAGGCCGTGGCCGCCGAGTTGGGGGTTGGCGTGGTGTCTTCGGTTGAGGTCAGTCATGACCCGCGGGTGGCGGCAGTGCCGATTTTGGGTGAAGGGCTGGTTAACCGGCACATGATCGGGTGCATGGAACGGCGGCGGGATTTGCGTTTGATTCGGGCGTTTTTTGAATTGGCGCCTATCCGATAAAGCGAGGCGCGGCCTTCGCGGGCAAGCCTCGCTCCCACAGGTTATGCGTCGTATACAAGATCTGTGGCCAGCATAAACCCCTGTGGGAGCGAGGCTTGCCCGCGAAGAGGCCAGACCTGCCTACACCAGACTCTCGCGCACCATCTCCAGAAACGTCGCCACCACCCGTCGCGAACTCTGCTCGCGCAAGCACACCAGCGTCTCTGTCAGGCGCCGTGTGCAATCGGTAATCGGCAACGCACACACCCGCGAATCCGCGCCAAACTCGGCGGCGGACACCACGCCCACCCCGATCCCCACGACCACCGCCTCACGCGCCGCTTCCCGGCCTTCAACCTGGATCGCCGGGCGGATGGAAAACCCGGCCTGGGCCATTTCCTCTTCCAGTGTCTGACGCGTCACCGAACCGATTTCCCGCAGCACCAGGGGCGTGTCGTGCAAATCCGCCAGGCAAATCGATTCGCGATCCGCCCACGGATGATTGTGTGAAACGAAGGCCACCATCGGGTCATTGCGCAGCGGCAGCGAGATCAGCCGCTCGTCACTCACATCCCGGCCGAGCAACGCCAGGTCGGCCTGATAGTTGAACAGGCGAAACAGCGATTCGTCGGTGTTGCCGGTTTCGATTTTTACGCTGATGCCGGGGTAGCGTTCACAGAAACGCGCAATCTGCGGCAGTACGTGCACCGGCGCATCCACCGCGAGAATCAGGCTGCCGGTCTGCAAGGCCCGGGAGTCATGCAAGAGCTCCTGCGCCTCGTCCTCGATGACGAACAGGCGCTGGGTAATGCTCAACAAGCGCTCGCCCAGATCCGTCAGGCGCACCGAGCGTTTGTTGCGGTGAAACAGCAACACCCCGAAGCGCTCTTCGAGCTTGCGCACTTGGTCGGAAATCGCCGGTTGCGTAAGAAAAAGCCGCTCGGCGGCTTTGGTAAAGCTTCCGTGGACGGCCACGGCGTGGAAGGCTTTGAGTTGGGCGTGGGAAACCGACATCGAAACCTCCAGTAACAAGTCGAGCCTATATTGGAAATACGATAAATCGATTTCACTTATTAATCAGTAATTGTTTTTATCGAACTGAGCCCCGGTGACTGATCAGTCGAACAGCGTCGGTGGCCATGAGCCTGCGCGTGCAGTTACAGGCCTCATCTGACCGGTATCGCCTCAGGGAAGCAGCGGTATCGAAGTGCTCAACAATAAAAAAACAGGCGTTATTTCTCAATTTCTGCCGGCACACTCACACCCTGAGGTCAGAAATCACAATGAACAACTCCATCGGCACCATCAAGCGGTGGCGCGTGCAGATCTTCGCGATCACCTGGCTCGCCTACGCCGCTTTCTACTTCACCCGCAAAGCCTTTTCCGTGGCCAAACTGGGGATCGCCGAAGACCCCACCTTCATGCTCGACAAAATGGCCATGGCCAACCTCGACGCCCTCTACCTGACCGCCTACGCCTTCGGTCAATTCACTTGGGGCATCCTCGCCGACCGCTTTGGCCCTCGGGTCGTGGTGCTTGGCGGATTGCTCATTTCCGCAGCGGCCGCCCTGGTGATGGGCAGTTTCGCGACGTTACCGATCTTTGCCACCTGCATGCTGATTCAAGGCCTGGCGCAGTCCACCGGATGGTCGGGGCTGTGCAAGAACATGGGCAGTTTTTTCCCTGCCCGGCAGCGCGGAAGGGTGCTGGGGCTGTGGAGTTCCTGCTACGCCTTTGGCGGTCTGGTGGCCTCGCCGTTTGCCGGCTGGTGGGCGTATACGCTCATCGGCAGCTGGCACGCGGCGTTCATTTCCAGTGCGGCGGTGGTTGGGCTGGTCGCCGTGCTGTTTTTTATTTTCCAACGCAATAAACCGCAAGACGTCGGCTTGCCCGCAGTGGAGCCGGAACTGACAACGAAAGAGGCCTGCGCGCAAAGCAAGACCAGCGTGCTTGAACCGTTAAAGGAAATCCTGCGCAACCGCACGGTGCTGGTATTGGGCCTGGCGTATTTCCTGTTGAAACCGGCGCGCTACGCGATTCTGCTCTGGGGGCCGGTGATCGTCTTCGAGCAGATGCCCTCGGTGGGCAAAGTGGGCGCGGCAATCATTCCTACCGCGTTTGAACTGGCCGGGCTGCTGGGGCCGATCCTGCTCGGGCTGGCCTCGGACAAACTGTTCGGCGCCCGGCGCATGCCGGCCTGCGTGATCAGTCTGTTGGCATTGACCGTTTCCCTGGCGCTGTTCATGGGCGCTCTGCACACCGGCAGCGTGTTGTGGGTGGTGGCGCTGCTGTTTGTCATGGGCCTGACCTTGTACGGGCCGGATTCGATGATCAGCGGGGCGGCAGCGATTGATTTCGGCACCGCCAAGGCGGGCGCCACGGCCGCCGGGTTCGTCAACGGTTGCGGCTCGGTCGGGGCGATTCTCGGCGGATTGCTGCCGGGTTACTTCGACTCGGTCACCGTGTTCATCGTCTTCGCCGGCTGCGCATTGTTTTCCGCCCTGGTGCTGATCCCCCACTGGAACAGCCGTCCGACTGGCCTGCGTGTCGAAAGCGCTTCCGTGCCTAACCAGGCGATGACCGTAAAACCCCTGCGTACCTGAGGAAAAAACCGATGAGACCTTTCTGGCTGGAACAGGTGCTGGAGGCCTGGTCCTGCGTGCCGTAAAAACATACAGGAACCTGCAGGAGCGAAGCTTGCTCGCGAAAGCGCTGTGGATGTGCGCCTGATCAGGTTCGCGGCGGCTGGCAAGGCTGACAAGGGCTGATCAGTCCCGACGGTTGACCAGCCAATCGAGCAACAGAAGGCCATCGCTGCGTGGCTGGCGAGTGGGTCGAGGCGCTGGCGGGTTGCTCGCCGCCGCACACAACACAGGACGATCCGGGTCGCTGTCGAGAAAACTGATGAGCACGTCAGTGCCGGCGAGCGGCAGCCTGGAGGGGTCGATCCGACCGTCCGGCGTGGCGAGGGCCACGGGTAGCCAGAGGCCGGTGGATTCCTTGTCGTCGGCTTGTGCGGTGGGCCACAACCGGACCTCAATCCGCCCTTGAGCATCCAGCACCGCGGGTTGCCCGACAGCGCCCAGCACTCGCGCCTTCTGATAGCCCGGAATGCTCGGTCTGGCCTGTGTGAGCGCTGGCCGGAACACCGTGGACCACGGAATCGCGCTGAACTGATTGCTGTAACGCCGGAGCTTGTCGGCGGTGTCCTCGGCGAGAATCGACGGCTGTCGGCCCTGATGCCGGATCTCGGTCAGCAGCCATTGATCGTTGAAGTTCGCGATGGGATGTTCCGACACTTGCACGATGCATCCGCCGCGCAAATCACTGTGATTGCTCTGCCCCTGAATCTGCCGATGCCGGCAGCGCAGCCGTTCCAGTGATCGACGGCTCGATTGCTCGCGCTGGAGCTGTTGCGGTGCAGGCGAGGCATGGCGCTGGAACAACTCAGTGATCACCGGCACGCTGGCGGGGTCGGCCGTCTCGCCGTGAAAGGGCATCAGCAGCGGTTCCTGGGGAAAGCTCAGGCTGTCATCCGCCAACACCAGCACATGGCCGTCGTGCTGATGTTCGAAGTGATAGTGGATGCCTTCTTCTTCGCAGAGCCGTTGCAGGAACGCCAGGTCGGTCTCATCAAACTGAATGCAGAACGGTCGCACCGCATAGCGTCCGTTGGGCAGTTCAAAACGGAAGCTGTCTTCGGCGATCGCGTTTTCGCTGAGCAACTGACGCAGGATGGCGGGCGCGTCGAGTTGATGAAAAACCCGACGGCAAGGGTGTCGGTCCAGTTGCTGCAACCACGGCACCAGCACCAGATGGTAGCCGATTCGGTGCGGGCCACGGTGCTCGCGACTGGCGCTGTGCAAGATGCCGTGAATGCCGCTGTCACCCCTCAGGCTCAGGAACGCCGGTTGCTGCAGCAACTGCTCGAGGTTCATGGCGGGTGCCAGGCCGATTACTTCGATCTCGAAACGATAGGGCTGGTTGAGACTTTCTCGGCCACTGAACTGCAACACCTGCAGAGTCAATCCACTGTCCAGGAGGGTCAGGGTGTAGGGACTTTCCTTGTCGTTGTGCATCGAACGCGCTTCTGCCATGGAATATGGGCGCAGAGGGTACGAAACCACGGACCTTTATGGTCACCGCAAGTGAACATTTCAGAATCGCCCTACAACCGCCGGTGAAGAAGTCGATTGGTCATGCCGGTGAGCCGGGGTGGATTTTTTGGTCGATTGCCAACTTTAGGCCGTATAAACTTGCGCAAAGCGTCGGCCAATAGATGTCTCGGCGCCACAGATAAGAGAGTGAGTAATGGGCGCACAGTGGAAGGTTAAACACAAAGAAGCGGCATCTAACGCCAAGGGCAAGATCTTCGGCAAACTGGTGAAAGAAATCACTATTGCTGCCCGCAACGGTGCCGATACCGCCACCAACGCACACCTGCGTCTGGTGGTCGAGCAGGCGAAAAAAGCCTCGATGCCCAAGGAAACCCTGGATCGTGCGATCAAGAAAGGCGCGGGTCTGTTGGGCGAAACCGTGCAATACCATCGTGTGACGTATGAAGGTTTCGCTCCGCATCAGGTGCCGCTGATCGTTGAATGCGTCACCGACAACATCAACCGCACCGTCGCGGAAATCCGCGTGGCTTTCCGCAAGGGCCAGTTGGGCGCTTCCGGTTCGGTATCGTGGGACTTCAACCATGTGGGCATGATCGAAGCGTCTCCGGACAGCCCTGACGCCGATCCGGAAATGGCTGCGATTGAAGCCGGAGCCCAGGATTTCGAGCCAGGAGACGAAGAGGGCACGACCCTGTTCCTGACCGACCCTGCGGACCTGGACGCCGTTCAGAAAGCGCTGCCTGAGCAAGGTTTTACCGTGTTGTCGGCCAAATTGGGGTATCAGCCAAAAAACCCGGTAAGCGGTTTGAGCGATGAGCAGATGGCTGAAGTCGAGGCGTTCCTGGAAGGCCTCGATAACCATGATGATGTGCAGGATATGTTTGTGGGTTTGGCGGGTTAAGCCGAACCGGTTGTAATTCTATTTGTGGCGAGGGAGCTTGCTCCCGCTCGGGTGCGCAGCAGCCGTCGTTTTTGGGACGGCTGCGCCGTCCAGCGGGAGCAAGCTCCCTCGCCACAGGTTTTGTACTTGCCTTTAGCTCAGTTGAACGCGGCTAACGCCTGTCCTATCTCACTGAACCCCGGCCGCGCCAGCACCTGCGGCTGGCAGCAGCGCTGCTGCAACGCCTCCAGCTGCAAACGCCTTTCATCACTCAACCCCGAGTCGATCCGCTCCAGCAATTCCCCCAGCAACACCCCGAATGCCCGCACTTCGATCCGTTGCAGCGCACGGCTTTCAAGGCTGTCGCACGTCGCATGGAAAGACGCCGCGCCAAAGTCCCCCAACAGGCAATTACCGTGCTCGTTGCACAAAATATTGTGGCCATAGAGATCGCCATGGGTGATGCCCTGGTGATGCAGATGCTCGGCCACCGAGGCGATTGCGCGGGCCATGCGCAGTGCTACGTGCGCACTGAAACGGGTGCCATCGGCATAGACGTCACGGGTACAGGACGCCAGGCTCGGCAGCCCGGCCAGGTTGCGATAACTCGGATCAATCAGTTGCATCACCAGCCCGGCCTGCTCTTCGGGATGCCCGACGATTCGGCCTTCGACCCGGATCAGATTGGGGTGAAGACCGGCGGTAATGCAGGCGTTCATTTCGTGCAGCGGTGAACCGTCGCTGGTCATTTCGCCTTTGTAGAGTTTGACCGCAACCTGGGTGGCCGGTTGACCCGGTTGCTCCCACGCCGCCCGATGAATCACTCCCGAAGCACCTTCGCCCAGCTGTTGCTCCAGGCGCAGCTCGGACCACGCAATACTCGCCGTGGCATCGAGGGCTGCGGCATCGGCTTCGGTTTCCAGCGGATTACCGGCATAGGCCAGCCAGGTCAGGCTTGGCAGGGTCAGCAGCCACTCGGGCAGCTCAGTCAGTTGATTGGCGGCGATGCGGATCAGTTCGAGTCGATGGCATTGGCTCAGGCTTTCGGGCAGGCGCTGCAAGCGATTGCCGGCGAGCATGAGTTTTTGCAGGTGTGGGCGCTGACCCAACTCGGCGGGCAATTCACTGAGGCGGTTATCGGTCAGGATCAACCAACGCAGCAATGGCGGCAGCGCAGCGGCGGGCACCGTCTCGATGGCATTGGCCTTGAAGCCGATCATCGTCAATGCGGTGCATTGGCCGAGGCACGCGGGCAGTTCGGTGAACAGGTTGTCCGAGCAAAACAGCACGCGCAAGCGGGTCAGACGGTGCAGATCATCTGGCAGCCGGCTCAAGGCGTTGCCGCTGAGGTTGAGCACTTCGAGCGAGTCCGCCAGGTCGAAGATTTCTCGCGGAAATTCAGTCAGGCCGCAGGCCAGGTCCAGGCGGGTGATACCTGTCAGTTGACCGGCGCGCAGTTGGGCAAGGGTATCCATGGGCGGGTTCGCTATTGATCGAGGGGAGGGCGCGGGGGCTTGGAAATGGGCGACATGATAGCGGCAAAGGTGTGCAGCCGGTGCTGCAACACACAATTTATGGCGGCCTGACCCAACCGTGTGCAATAAACCTTCCGACGGATAATGGGCGCTCGCCCTCAGCAGAATGCCCCGTTGGGCTGCTTCGCAGTCCAACGGGGTGATGCGGCGTTCCGACAAGCTAACTCGCCGCAGGGGTGTGGTGTACGGCAGATTCTGTTGGGTCAGTCACTACCGCTCGATACTGCGATTCCACCGTGCATTCCACGCCGGGCGCTGCTCATTGACCTGGTCCCAGTCAACGGCAATCGCGGTGGTCAGATACTGTTTCATCGCCTCGACCTGACCCCGGGTTTTGTCGGTGGTCGGCGTATTCGGGTTGGACGGGATCTGGTCGCCATCCTCCAGCGCCGTGGCCTGGGCTTGCGGCGTCAGCAAAAACGCCGCGAGTTTCTGCGCCAGTTCCGGCTGCGTGTTGTTGGCGATGGCGCACTCGGCCACGTTGAGCACCACGGCGCCTTCCTTGGGCTGCGCGTATTCCACCGGCATGCCTTTGAGTTTCAGCGCAGTGACTTGGGTCGGGGTCAGCGGGAACAGTGCGGCTTCGTCGGTCTGGAGCATTTCGGAAATCTTCGCCGAGCTCGGAATGTATTCCAGCACGTTGCGGCCGACGGTGTTCGGCCAGGCCTTGAAGCCTGGCTCGACGTCGGTTTCGCTGCCGCCCTGAATCCGGTTGAACATCAGGAAGCCATGCAGGCCGAAGGTCGAGGAGGCCATCGACTGGAACACCAGCTTGTCCTTGAAGCGCGGGTCGGCCATGTCCATCCACGAGGTCGGCGCCGCCCAGCCTTTTTCCTTGAACAGACGCGTGTTGTACGCCAGCCCGGTCACGCCGAGGCTGACCGCCACCGCTTGATCCTTGATGCGACCCTTGGCCGGAATCTGCGCCAGCGGTGCGCTGTCT
>LNAP01002124.1_pt1 | contig 20128 bp, 24 predicted proteins | sample 602601 | NCBI WGS metagenome assembly LNAP01 (sample SAMN02440304, study PRJNA202911) | soil metagenome | biome: Subtropical and temperate rainforests or woodlands; isolation source: soil samples (1 kg each in a 20% v/v slurry with milli Q water) were... ...
GTATGAACGTGAAAAACAAAAGGTAAGCGTTCAAATCACCAAGGCCAGAAGCGAACCCTAATTAAATAATATTTGTTATGGCACAAACGGCGTTCCATAGCTGGATGGATCGCAATCTTTGTTGATACTAGAGCCCATCAAAAACAACAGTTTTTGAAAGCTTAGACTAGTTCATCTGTATCAAGTAGCCGGCACTTCTAAGCCTGTAGCACCGTGCGATGTCGAGCAGCATCACAGATACAGATTTCTGCTCTGACCTGACCGGTTACTACCCCATTCATGACTACATCCCTGGCCTTCGATCAAATATAGGCATAGTGTTATTGATTGGGGGTTTACTGAATATTTTTATGTCCTTGGTTACGGTGCTATGGATCAATCGACAAAAACACATAGCTCAGGAGGAAACGGACAACGACGAAGCTGTGAAAAGTGTTATTTTCCCAGTCTTTGTGCGACTTCTCTGGCTCAGCGTGACCATTAACATCACCACCGGAATCCTAATCATACTTGTCCCCCTCAGACGAGCTGGTGAGAACAGTATTGTCACTTCTGCACTGTTTGCTTTAGTCTGGGCAATGCAGCATGGAGTTCTCGAAGGCGTAGCTTTTCTTTTAATGCAAAAAGGCTGTGGACAACACGCTGCCAAGCGCGTGCGACAGCTATCGGCGGGTTGGATCGCTTTCATCTTTGTACTGATGTTTAGCTCGTTTTATTATGGTGGCGTGACCAGCACGGTGCTGTCGGCAGTGCGAGATACCATGTTGGTGATCTTCTATGCCGTGCTTCTGTGGGCCCCACAACAAGGCTTGTTCCGCCGTCCAGCGGCGTATTTCTACAGCAAATGCTGGTTGCTTTATCGCGGCTTCTTTCTGGCTGCCTATGCGGTTATGCTGGTCACGAACACCGAGTACCTGGGCGACTGTGGTTACATCGTACTATCGCTGTTTGTGTTCGCTATTATCCAACCGCTGATTATGTACATTACTTTATTACGGGATTCACTGTGGTGGCAAGGGATTGAAATTGGTCCCCAGGCCACGCGCAGCTCGGAACACGACCTGCGACACCCTTTGTTAGGGGCAGAGTACAGTCTGCAGTCCGCCCAGGCCCTAGCAGGGACCCTCGATGAGATGCGTGTGCGGGGCAATGTCACCATGCTGAACTTTGCGTGTATTAAGCTAGACACGCAGACAACCCTCGGGGCGGGATCTTTCTCGAAAGTATACAAGGGCACCTACAAAGGCGAAGACTGTGCTATCAAGGTAAGTATGCAACCCACGTTGGGATGTCTCTGTTTCGTTTTTGCTGGTGTGCCTGTTGCGCAAGTAGTGAAGTGATGCTGAAAGTGCCGCGATATTGACTTCCTTTGCTTTCCTTAATTATTGTATATGTTGCTTTGTGCCTTACCTTGCCTTCCCTTTATGTACTTTACATTTATGTTGATGTAGCTAATCTACACGATGGACATCACGGCGGACACGATCAAGAAAGTTGCTGCGGAAGCGAGTATTTTATCTTCCATACGACACAAAAACATTGTGAACATTATGGGCGTATCCGTTTTACCACCCAGGTACAATTCAACTCGTGTTTTATTTTTGATTATGTGTTAGATTCGTACAAAACGCACTCTTCCACAATCACTTATTCATCATTTCTTATGTTAGATGACTACTCAAACTCCATCCATATATTCTTCATTACTAAACTATTCTATACTAAATACAGTGTGTGCCTGGTATTGGAATTGTGTTCGTTTGGTTCATTGTCGGATATAATTCGAGGCTACGGATTCGACTGGAGCAACACACACCGCGCACCACTCAAGTTATCCTATCCCGATATATTATACCTTGCCCTGGGCTGTGCTCGGTAAGCATTCATTGCACTTTTACATACAAACTGTCGTATTACTGGTACGATTCACATCAACAGTGTTTGAAGTGTATTTTGTAACTGTACACTTTTTGATCTTATATTTTCGGACAGAGGGCTGGCGGCGGTGCACGCGTATGATTCATCCTTGTGCCACCGTGACGTCAAGAGCTTCAACTTTCTAGGTACGTAACATTTGGAGCTTTTTCTTAGGGATAAGGCAGAATGACTTTATTTACACTCTTATTTCTTTCTTTTCAGTGGACCACCAGTTCAATGTGAAGATAGCAGATTTAGAATTGGGAGTGATGGCCGGCAGCGCAGGGTTGAGTGGATACGATGTACCCATAGGCCGCGATGATTACAACGGTCATTTTGAAGACATGTAAGTTTTGTATTCGTACTTGTTTTCTGTGTGTTGTTTCTTTTTTTCAGTGGTGTGAGAGATGAGTCGTATGTATCATGTTGATAGCCTTTTGAACCTTTATTTGCTCACTTTCTTATACTACACCTATGTTGCTCGTAAATAAACAGTCGTAGTTCAGCCCTGTCGGAGCATATTGCCCCGATGCGTCGTCGGGAGCCCGACCCGGAAACTGTGAATGTATCGGAATTACTCGCCAACTGGCTGGCTCCAGAGGTAACGTGTATACTCTTTCGTGTCGCATTATTCCTGCACACAAACTGCACCGCCAAATATCAAGCGGGCCCTTTGTTTTTGCTATTTTGCTATTTTGTTCTTTAAATGTTCTGACGTTGTTACACCTAATCCTATTATCCCACAGGTCATACTCGAGCGCAAGTTTCGCCAAGCGTCGGATGTCTATTCTCTCGGTACCGTTTTGTGGGAGATATTGTCCGGCTTGTTGCCTTTTGATGGAGAAAAACCAGCCATTATCCGACGCAAAATCGTCTCCGGTTATACCCATCCGATCCCTCCGCAGTTTGCCAATACCACCATGGGTGCTGTGATCACTTCCTGCTGGGAATATGAACATGGGCTGCGCCCCGCGGCGGCAGAGATTTGTGTCATGCTGGAGTCTGCCTTGTTGGATCACTGCTACCAACGGATCAACCAAGTAGAATCCATTCCGGATTTGACGATCTTGAGAAACTTCTATGACACTCACTATCGCAAGAGTGTCTATGGGGATGCCCGCCTGCATAAAGTGTTGTTTGCCGACTTGTCCGAACCGACCTGTCTGCAATACCTTAATCCGGTGAATTGGTACCGTTATTTGTGCAATGTGTATGCGTACAATCGGTACCGCGGACTGTCAGTGGACGACAGTGACGCCGGGAGTGACGAGGACACCTACGATTCACGCCATCTTCCACGAAACAGCCACGTAAGTGGAGAGCGAAGCAGCATGCTGAACGACGTGAACCGGCAGCTGTTCGACAACGACATTGACGCGGAAAGTGACAGTGGGCTGACGAGCCGGAGCAGCTATGTGGTGAGTGATGGAGGCAGTAGTCTCACCGCGATGTACGCCCAGCTGCCCAGGGCCGCATTGGATGTGATTGGCGTGATCAAGGTAAATATTTGCTTTCCTGTTGAGTATCTTATTATTTCGTCTTTTGCAATTAATAGTCAGCGCTGTCAAAGAACTGTTTACAACAGCCTTTTCATCTCTTTTCTGCATTTTTGCTAATCATTTGGCAGGAGGAGCCCTACTGGGCAGACCTGGAGCGTAGCGGAGCAGCCTGGGCGGTGACCACCATCGACGCTCCGTACATTGTGATGCATGCCACCAGCGCGTGGTACAAAATGTTCAATATCAAGCACAGTCAAGGTACGTGACGAAAATTATAGTTTTTTGCGTTATTGTTTGTGGTACGGAAAAGTTATTTGTGCAAATCATTTGAGGTTTATTTTTGTAGACTTCATTTCTGGCGCTAATAGTTTTTTGTCACTTTTGTAGGATCGTACCAGCACATGTACTCAATAATGTCGCTCATCGGCCGGGACAGTACTGTCGAAGACGCCACTGGCACCATCTCCGCCGCACCTCACTCTACTTCTCCAAACACAACTGCCGGATTCACTTCGTCCAACGCGTACGTCAGAACGTGGAAAGGTGACGCTGGTCCGCACCACAGCAGTCATAACAAGAACACCAGAACCACACACCACAGCGCTGCAAATGCGTTGTTGACAGAGCTGCACGAGGGGTATCGCACGAACCGTTACAAACAAGTCCACGGGGTGCTTTGTTTCAGTCTGCCGAAGAAAAAGTCTTCTGCTTCCACAGCAGGAACCAGCAGCGCGTCGAGCACTCAAGGTCACAATTTAATGTGCACACTGCATGCGTATCCCATCTATGCATCTACCGAAGAAACCCCAGCGGCTGCAGCGGGTTCCAATAATCCATCCACTTCTCAAATCCATGCCTTAAGCTCCAGCAAGCTTGCGTTGTCCGCCCCACATCGGAACCTCGTCGCTGCCTCTCCTATGCGGGAATTTTCTTTGGCCGGTGTCAACGGAGCTTCTGCTTTGGACAGTACTGCGAAGTCTTCCAGTGGCGCTCTATCCACGCAGCAAGCAGAGACACCCGCGGCGCTGCGTCGCACCACCACACAAATGTCCTCACAATCTTTTGCAGACACCGTACGGTCCACAAAACGCCCCACCGAACCCGACGTACCCCGTCCTGTGTACTATGCGATTTTATTCCATGAGCTGTCGGAGCAGCCGCCGGTAATGCCCGAACCACCCGTTGTCATCACAGGCGCTAACACGCATACCCCAATGCATCCAGGTAGCCCGCCGGGTGGTTCCAGTGGCCAGAGTGCCTTTCCGGATACTTCCGGTCCGCATTCCGTGTCGGGTTCGCCTTCCGGTTCGGGATCCGGTTCGGGTTTATCCGGTGCATTGCAAGCATTGTTGCCGCGGCGGATCAGTCGGTTGTTCAGCAATGATCAGAGTGCAGACGATCGTGAGGATAACAAAGACAAATACCTACGAGTCAGCAGTGTAGATGATTCGAACACCGGAACTCACAGTTATCGCACTCGCAGCAGCGGTAGCAGTGGTAGTGGTGGTGGTAGTAATAACAGTGGGAATAGCTTCTCGGGGCCACGGGCGACGTTCTATGGTGGTGAAGAGGGCACTCGCACGAGCAGGGAAGTGCGACATTATTCCACATCATAAAGAAGGCTTTGAATTTGTATCGTCTTCTTACGTTTTAATATATCAATGTGCGGTGTTTATTGTTGCAATGATGACGCTTTCCTCTATTGCGGCTTAAAAAATAAAAAATTAAATGGTCAAGAAGGCTGATTTTGGTTGTGTTCTTTGTAGTTTAAAGTTACATTAATGTGACACTAAAAGGTATAGCTGTAAGTGCACTTAAAATACGTGAAAACTGTATCAAAGAAGAATGTATTTCCTTCGCAAAGCAAGGGGCGGGAAAGCCGCACGCAAGAATAAAAGGAAATTTAAACATCGCCGGCAACGACGGAGTCCTCAATGCCGCACTCGTTGGAGCCTCTGAGGATCTTGAACAGACCCTGCTCACCCCAGGTAGGGTTCCAGGAGTTCACGCACAGCCAGTAAGGAGTGCCGTTCTCAACACCCCAGCCGATCATCTTCACGGCGTGGCCACCGAGGTTCTTGCCGGTCACGTGCTGGTACACACCGGAAGAGTAAGCCTCGAAATCCTCGTACACGGTGAGGGCCACAGACAGGGTGCCCTTCTCCATGAGCTCCTTCTGCATGTTGGCAGCCTTCACGGAGTAAGAAGTAGAGGCGAACTTCTTGTCCTTGGCGTAGTTGACGCTGTAAGCAGCATCAGAGCAAGTGGAAGTGCACTTGGGGGTGGAGTACTCAGGGAGAGTATCGCACGCGACCATGGGGGGAACAGGGGTCACGTGGTGAGCGCAAGAAGCCAGAGAGTAAGGCTTGCAGGTGGCGCCAGTGTTGACGTCAGCGTAGTCACCGCCGGTGGACACACCAGTCTTGGTGAACCACTTCCAGGCAGCGGCAGGCTGGCCACCGTTGCAGCCCATGGAGAGGCCGCAGTTCAGGCCGGAGCAGCAAGCAAGGGTGTCCTCAGCAGAGAGCACGGTCTTGGCATCGCCGGTCTTGATGCACATGCGGTCGTTGAAGGCCTCGGTGGAGCCGAAAGCCCAGCAGGAGCCGCAGTTACTCTGGTCACGGACGCGGCCAGTGATGGCGGCGCACTCAGGCCAGGCAGTGCGGACATCGAAGGACTCAGGGATGGCAGAGTCAGGGGTGGAGAACACGGTCTTCTCAACCTCGGGCTCGTAGAAGCCCTCCTCGCCACGGAGCACGGTGCCGAGGAGTCTCTTGACATCGGCGACGGTGGCGTTGGCGAATCTGTCGTTCACGGCAGCCTTCCAGGTGGTGGCCTTGGCCTATTAAAAAATTCATGAATCAAAAGATTAACATTTTATCTGAACAAGGCGGCAATATAAAATTAAACAGACAAAAACAAATAGGATTCCTACTTACGTTGATGTCGGCAACAAGGGTGGAGGTCAGGGCCTTGGTGGAGTAATCCTCGACCTCGAGCTTGGTGGCGGACGCCTGAAGCAGGGCAGTGGCAATGACGGCAGTCTTGAACATTTTATTGATTCTATTAAAGTTGTGAGCTGAGACCCGACGTTGCAAGCAAGCTGGAAAGCCCTTCTTCAACATTGGGGCAGACCACTCGTTGACGAAATTGTACGTACGAATTTCCCCCTTTCCCTGATAAAATAACATGCGGAACGCAACTTTACATAAGGCATGGATTCAAAACTTTTGAATCACTTCGTGCGAAAGTAACGAGTTTATCCAGCGCAGTCCACTTCAGGAGAGCTGGTTTGAGAGAACGATATACTTTTAAGATGACAGACTACATTGGCATCTTGTCTCATGAAGAAGCGGAACGCTATGAGGTCACACAGTTATCCACTTCTGGGTGTGGCGTAACAGCATTGCTTAATGTACTCATTGCATTGGGAATAGTAACCAGTGAGCAAACTAAAAGACTCGACTGGAGTAATTGCATACTCAGGACCCGTAATAATGACGCCCCGCTGCCGGAATACCTTTTGTCAAGGTCTGTTGCCGGGTGCACCGGGCAAGATATTGTTACTTCACTGAGGGCGTTAACTGAAAACAATAAAGATATTCTGGGCGAAGATGTGCCTATCAGTGGGAAATTCGTTTCTTTTAAAGATATATCTGACTCAAAGGAAAGCCTTCATTTGTTCATAGAAAGGAATATCTCAGAGGGAAAGTGTTTGGTCGCGACGATGAATCTTCAACTGCTCGGCAACGATGCATGGCACCACCAAATGATATACGGTGTAGATAAACAACACGTGGATTCACCAAATGTATATTGCGTCAATCCTGTGTGTGCATACCCGATTTCTCTGCTGGAGAAGATGCTTTCCACTGACAGTGTACTCCTCATCAGGAGAGAGGATATCTTAACCAGACACGCTCGCCCCAACGGGGACATGAGTATATTCGAGCTTCCAGACTGGCAGAAATTGGCAGTAAAGTATCAAGTGGAGGCGATGGTAGAAGGTTGCACAACGCAATTCTCTTGTCCGGAGATTGTGATAAAGCGACAATTCGTTGTAATCCCGGCAAACTACGTTGGTGGTTTGGCAGTGTTTAGCAAGAGCTAGTATATAATTATACAAGTATAACATTAACTATATAAGTTTCTTGCGCGGTACAATAAAGTCTTTTTAATAGTTTATCTGTGCTGTGCGCCAGCACTTTAAACTTGCTTTACAATCAGGAACCTACTGTATCACAGGTACATATAGGGTAAAGCTTGTACAACACTGAAGTTTGGTTTGATTTTGATTTAGCAGTAGTAGAATCAGTTTTATATCTTTTAGCAATGGCTTTATTCTTCAAATTTTATTTGTAGCCTTCAATAGCAACGGCGCAATGCATCAACAGCAGCAGCAGCAGCAACAGCACAAATGGGCTGGAACCTTTAAATCGGTCTATCCCAAATCAAAGTGATCACTTTGGATCTGCATCATCCGTCGACGGCAATTGTCTTTTAAAGACAGTGTTTGATATCTTCACTGAATCATGTTCCACAATTTTTATATCTTTAACCGGAAAGGAAAGTGTTTGTTCTACAAAGAATGGGACAGACCTGTCAACAAGATGGCCGATGACCCAGAGGAGGAGAAGAAGCTTGTGTTAGTGCATAGAATCCAGTTCTTTTTGTACCTATTCTACTGTAAAATTAACAACATGTCTAATGTTTATTTGTTCGCACTGCAGATTTGGAATGCTCTTCTCCTTGAAGGATTTGACTTCCAAGCTATCTCCTGACGGCCAAGGCTTGGACCACTTGCATACTGTCAAAACAAATGCGTTCACATTACACCATTATCAAAGCCCTTCGGGGTTGATGTTTGTCCTTAATACACACCCGGATGTGGCAGGTGAGATACTCAAACCCTGTTGCTTTACCAATGTGATCCCGACCCAGCTAACTTACTTTTCCTTTCGTATGTTTCACTTCAACAGATTTTCACAACAATTTGCAGCACGTCTACTCCAATATCTTCGTCGAATGTATCGCTCGAAACCCTTTGTACAAGCACAAACCCGATGAGCCGCTAAAATGCGCCTTGTTCGTGTCCCGCTTAGAAGACTTTATCTTCCGGTTAGCCAAGTAATGAGGAGGAAATATCCTGGACACTACTCTCGTGTACAAATTGTAAAAATTTAAAAGAAGTTTGCGAAGAAGGTGTTTTTTATCTTACCCCTTGTGGCTTTCATTTCTATCAACGTTCGTACACATTAAGATCGATGTAAAATGACTGTGGATGCAACGTATATTATGCCGTCCAATTCCCATAAAGTGATATGAAAACTATTTTGTCCAATAACGAATATAATTAAAAGTGCGAGTTACATAAGATAAATACACGTCAACAGTGTGTATAACTAGCTATATCTTTGACTATATTTCTTCAAACCTTCCAGCCATTCTTTCTCGCCCAGTCCATCCGGTGTGCGAACCGCCACCACCCCGGGACAATGCTTTTCAACCCGGCCACAATGGTCTCCCCAGAGACAATCATCAAAAAACAACATATCTTTATACTCCACATTTGTGGCTTCACGCAAAATGGGAAAGTGGGTGGAGGCTTTGTCTGACGACAACGGTGGAGTACGTCCTATTTGAATATTGCCTACGTAGCCGTCGTCCCAACCTTTCGCGAACACCATACGCATCGTAACGCCGGGCAGTATTTCCAATATATTCATAGCTGCTTTGCCGATTCGGACCGCCAACGGAGTATCTGCCGAACTCGCTGCTGCTATCCGCACACCTGGGTAATTGTCAAGGTAGATATCTTGCAATACCTTCAATGCGCCAGGGAAAAGTTGGATAACTTCTCTCCCTGAACAGACCCCGATCGCACCATCACCAAAGTCTCCGAGGTTGCCTAGTTTGGCATGGTCTTTTGTTGGAACCACTGAAAGCGTGTACATCTCAGGAGACCACAGACACTGATCAAGGTCGAACACTACTAGTTTGGGAAGCGTTTTTAAGTCCATTGAGTTAATCGCAGCTTTCGTCGCGGATAATCTGACACAGTAAGATATATGTAAAAACTGGTTATTGAAGACTGAGAAGGCCGTCTTTGTCAATGATTTAGCCATAGATATGGATGATGATCATTCATGCATTATCGAAATCTGTGCTTGTGGGAGAGGGTTACCGACAGGAACTTCGCCACACGGAGACAATTCAAAGTTGGCAAGCATGGCGGATAGCGGCGATCAACTGGTGTCTTTCTTCGCGTATTCGCTCTTTGTGTATCCGGTTACCAATTATATAGTATCGCCCCAGCGGAAATATCCGAGATGGAAAGCAGCATTGTATGCGGTTGTCTTTTTGTTGGCTATTTCAACATTGCACATGGTGAGTTTCCACCAGTTCGTTACTGGCCATATAAACTATCTTTTCCTTACAGAATCAATTCTTTAGGTATATGATAACATGGAAACCGGACCCAATCACTACCAGATTCTGCGGGTGAATAGAAGCACTCCTCTCAATGTCATCAAAAAGTCTTATCGACATCTGTCACTTGGTAAGGTTTCAACTCGCAAGTGTTTCTCAAGCAAATACTTTCTAACACTGTATACTCGATGTCTTTAGAGCTTCATCCCGACAAGAACAAAGATCCAGCAGCTGCAGATGAGTTTCTGAAAGTGAAACACGCATTTGATATTCTTTCCGACAAGGACAAGAAGAAAGAATACAATCGTTTAGGAGAGAACGGCGTTAAGATTCTCGCCCAGTCGTTGGTTGATCACAAGTATATCATACTTCAAATGGTGGTGTACTATGTCTCGACGCTGATTTTCGCGTTTTTGATGACATTTTCTGAGCCGACTGCCGATGCATTCAACATCTGCTTGTTTGGTCTATCAGGTATTCTTCCCGTACCTTTCTTCAATTAAAATTCTCTTGTTTTTACTTTCATGTCACTTTTTCCATCTTTTTACCACCGCTCACAGTCATGTTGTTTGTCGAGATGGTGTTGGTGCTGCAAGAAGTGCCCTTGCCTAGCTGGTTTCTGCCGGACACCACCCCTCACGACATTGTCTCCGCGCTGCACCGCCTCTTTCCTGCGTTTATGAACGGTGGAAGGTGTATCTCGGGGGCCTTCTATGTCGATCGGAAGGCTGTGCGGGTGGCCGCCCTGGATGCGGTGAACAGCAGCAGCAAGGAAATAACCCTGCACGCCTGCAACCTGGCCCGCACGATGCTCGAAGAGAAGCTACAACGTGCCCATCAGGAAGAATGCGATGTACTCTACAGTGGTGTGGAGGACGAGGATGAAGACAATCCAGCAGAAGAAGGGTCGGAAGAACACACACAAGAGGACTTTGTTACCACTACGGAAGATGCCCAGGCAGCAAATGGACACCCATCATCGGGCACGAAAACTAAAATGTTTGCACCCAGAGTGGGGATCATGGAAAAACAGCTGTCTGCGGTGCGCCGACGGGTGGCGACGACCCGCGAAGGACGCGAGGGCCGTATCACAGCAATGGTCGCCGACAAAGTGAAATTAATCAGCGACCCCGCCAGTCTGCGCAAGGCATCGGCTCCAGGGTGGAACACGATGGGTTGGTTGTTGTTGCGCGATGTGTCGATCTATTTGGTTGCGCGGTTCTTGTTTATAAAGTCCAATCGTGTGTAAAATTTTTGGTGAATAAGTTCTATGTAAAAACGAGTTACTGATATCCCTTTGTATTTTGCTTATTAGAAAAGTGGCGAAAAACTGCTTATTAAATTAAAAAGTATTAGATCATCGCCACTGTTCCGCCAGCCGAGCACGAAACTCACTCGAGTTGTGCAAATGGGCTGCGTACTCCATTGCACCTTTGTTTTGCAATAATAACTATTATTATTAATCGTGAAGTGTTCATACACTGGAACTTGTCCACAAGTTTTTCATCAATTGTGGCCCACAAACTTCAATAAAATTAGTAGATGGTCTTATGTTACGTAGCATAAGTGTAATTTTCATCGTGGTGTATCTAACAACCACAGTATTGTGCGTTGGAGCAAAGTTGCCCCTATGTGACCATGGGAAGGACAGTTATGGGAAGTGGGTTAGAATGGAAGATGTAAAGAGGATGTCAAACCACGAGGAATTCATTAACAGTCACTTTCTAGGTGGCAGTCCAGGGGAGGCTACAAACTTTTCGCAAATCTGGATACCCGATAATTGTGCTGTGCATCGATTCACACAGAATTCAACGCAAGCAATGGTCTTAGCCACGCTGAAGAAATTGAAGCAAGACACACCTCTTCGTATTATCTTTTTGGGCGATAGTGCCACGCGGGGTTTGTACTGCGGAATCACACGGATTCTATCGGGTTCGGAACACTTCGGACCTTGTAGCAACGCTGTGTGTGGCACCACCGGCACCAACCCTGTGACCCACAAACATACCCACAAACTGTTCGACGAACCATTCGGACCCAATCTCACGCTGTCTTATATGTACATCAAGTCTTTGTCCGACAAGTATACGAACTGGATGGTGGAAGGGAACATAGGAAAGAAGCCTTATGCGTTGGTGCTCAACACAGGGGCATGGGACTTTGACCACGTGGCACGCAAGCACATGAACGAGATCGCCGGCGCGGAATGCGACCAACAGGAATCGAAGAAAGTATCTCTGGATCGAATCGCGCCGACCATTGTGGCCAATTTTGTAGAATACGGCGGCCTGGCCAAGGGCCTCGGAGTACGTGCAATTTATCGGAACAACCACTACAACAGCCGTTTTGGTGCGTTGTGTGCCGATATACGCCTCGAGAAGGCCATTCAAAACACTTCGTGGGAAATCTGGGACAACCGTCGCATCTCGATTGATATTTGGAAGAATTCTACGTACGATGGGTTCCATTTCGATCGTCACAACGTCCACACGCCGACTCATCATGCGCAAATTATGGCACTGGATCGAGAGTTGGGCAAAGATGTGCCGGGTGCGTTGGAGATTCAGCTCGCACAGTCGTTGTTGTTTAGTTTGTTTCGAGATGTTATCCCGGAGTATGTTGACTCGTTGAGCTCAACACATGTGTAGATGTGGTTTTCAACTAGATTTTGTAAACTTACATGGTAGCGTAGTTGAATATGTGTAACTGGGCTGAGAATTGCTGCATAGCGTGTGTATGTTAAAATTATGTCTAATTGTTCTGAAATTTTCTAGTTTTCATTTACCGGCAGTGTGATTGCTGCGCTACTGAACAAAAATTGTACTTTCTGAACACTTCATTATGTGATAATACCCTTATTATTGCAACTTTTGGATTCAGTCACGATGATTTCATTTGGCCATTCTAAAAGTTACAGTGCAGCACTTCATCTACAGCGAGCAGAGCAGAGCTGCCATGAATCTAGAAGCGATTCAAAAAGCTATGGAGGAACTTAGGGTGGCTAAGGAGGAGATTGCCAAGCTACAGAAGAACCGAGTGGAGGCGGAAAAGAACGTGAAAAAGGCTTTGGACTTGGTAGACTCAGTGAAGGAGTGAGTGCCAACCTACGAAATTTGTTGTCCTCTCCACTTAGTTTTCGTTACTCGTTATACTTTGCTTTTAATGATAGCAAATCGGAAAGTACGTCGAACTATTCGGACGAGACGTATTGGGAGAATCGATACAAAGAGTCACAAGAGCCAAAGAAGGATGTGTACGAGTGGTATGTATCTTTTGAAAATATTAGTGCAACGATTGAAGAAGATATTGGGAAGCTGTCGTCTGGGTCCGAAAGCCTGATTCTGGTTTCCGGATGTGGTAACTCGGCGTTATGTGAAGATTTCGTTCACAACGGTATGTCAACGAAGTAGTTTTGATGCAAACAACAACTGCACGCATGTTGAAGGACATGCAGTATGTAGCAATATGCCAAATATCTCACTTCCTCACGACTGGATTCTTTTATACAGGATTTTCAAATGTGCATGGTATGGACTATAGTCCCAGTGTCATCAAAAACATGCAAGAGCGTTCGCAGGACTTGAAACTCGCGTCCATCAAATATTTCCAGGTAAAACAACACGCACATCCCTTTTCCCTCTCAGTTTAGCATAGTAATACTTATGTTTCTGTTTTTTTAAATCGATAAGGCGGATGCCCGGTATATGCCGGATATTCCCAATAGTCGATATGATGTGCTGTTCGACAAAGGCACCTTGGATGCCATCGCCAGCAGTGCTACTGGTAGTGATAGTGACAGCTCTCATAAAGCTCAGGTAACATTTATTTTCTGTTCATGCTAAGTTGGGGCAATGTGTACGTGTGAGTTCTTCTTCCCAGAACCTGTGAATTGTTTAGCTTTGTTTATCCTCTTTTTCTTGCATTATTTCAACACAGGATGAGTCATTGGACGCATTGAACTACATCCGCGAAATGTGGCGCATACTTCGAATCGGAGGGTTGTTTATTTTAATCTCTACCATGCCTCCGGATATCTTAGAACCTCTCGCCCTCACTCCACTATTACCAACACCTTCCATAACAAAAGGTACTACGAACAGCAGAGTGTCGAACTGGAAAGCAGGCTGCCGGGTGCTACCGTTAACCACCCAAGAAGGCGGCGCGGTGTATTATTATGCAATCACGAAGCTCTCAGAGATTTCTCAGCTTACCTCTTACCGCCCTGGCCAGGATGCAAAAGTGACTAACAATAACAACAACAATGGTAGTGGGAGTAGCAGTGGCAATAACAATAGCAGTAGTAACAAGACTAAAGGTTCTGATGCAAGTGGTATTATGGCGGGCATTGCCGCGCTGTTGGAGGAAGCCAAAAAGGCCAAAGAGGCAATGGAAGCCGCCACTCATCAGGTACGTATATTTTATCTATTTATCCCTGTGTATCTATACCTTGTTTCATTTCAGAACAGATAGAAGTGTGCATTATGTCTTTGTTGCATTTAAGCTTTGCATACATGTTCATTTTTGTTCTTTTACAGCAACAGAAAGCCGCCGCCGAGGTGCGCGAAGTAGAAAACAAACGCGCTTCTTTAGAAAAGACCTTACAGACGGGCATCCGTGATATCAGCAGCGATACTGTGAACACCAGCTCCAGCACCAGCTCAAGTCAAAAGACAGGTTACAAACGGAGCCCGGAGGATGAAGAGGAAGAAGAATTCAATATGAACCGCGGCAGTGGCAGTGGTAGTGGCAATGGTAGTGGTGGTAAAAACAGTCTTTCAAGTGGGGAATTCGAGGGAGATAGCACCGAGAAAAGGCAGCAAGAGGCAGTGATTCAGGTATGTATTGTCGTATGGTTGTAGTTTTTACTGTACCTGGAGTCTTGACTTGCTCAGTGATGTATTCGGCAGTTGAAACTTACCTTATCGAGCAATGTCTGTACTAACTTATTCTCTTATTATTGCATATTATCTTCAGCAAGCAATCGAAGCAGCTGTGCGTAAAGTCGCCCCCACCGTGAAGGTATTTCTCAACCAGCAGGCAGCTACCGCACTAACCGCCGAGGGCATCGTAGATGTGTTTTATCTCTTACACCATATCAAGCCTGTCTCTGCCAGTGATGATAGCGGATGGAGCGAAGATGATACCGTCAATCTGGTTGTCCGCGCCGCCTCTACCGCATCCGTTACCACTACAGGAGCTACTACGATAGTAGACACATCGTGTTACAAAGAAGACGAGCAGCCATACGAGGTGTTTGAATACACTAACCCACCTCGCTTGCTGACTACCCCGGCCCAGTTGTCTTCAACAGATCTTGAGTTGTTGGAGCAACTGGACGCCCTCGACTACATCAATAAAGTCTCCAAAACCAAGCCTGCTGCGGGCTTCGAACATCGTTTCTACTTAGGCCAAGTGAATGTAAAACTACCCAGTTTCGGCGGTTGTTTTCATTTTTCTTATGTGCGCACACTATCTTTGCCTGCTACGGCAGTGACCCTCTATGATACCGATAGCACTCGGGACAGTGGCAAGGTGGTACAGCGTCGTGTGGTACTTGCACAGTCAGTGAGCGTCACGCCCCGGGTACCGCTGCACGGTGCGCCCCCCGACGCGCGCGGCCCCGCTGTGAGTCGACTCTTTGACGCGTCCACCACTAACATCGAGTCGTCTTTGACTAAGAATGCTACTACGATTCGACGCCGCGGGGCGAGTGCGATGGTCAACGCTGCTGTATCCACGGTGCCGGCGTTTCCTTCTGAGCTGGCTATGTGGGTAGAAGACTTGAGCCACATTCAGACGTTGAACGTCATTACTGCTCTTCGAGTCACGGGTTCGAATTTCGGTAAAGGCAACAATGTGGAGAAGTGTTTACTTGCCAGAACCATGGCCTGGGTGCAGCCCTCGCCAAGTGCTCCGCATACTTTACAATTGATCGTGGAAGCCGATGTTATCACCCCTGTTGAAGAATCCGGCAGCGGTGGAGGTAATGAAGGTAGTGCACGAGTGCGCACCGTGTATGGTGTGTTGAAACTCACTGACAAACTCTTTCAGCGGGCTAGTGTGGACCTGCGCGCGGCGTACGGCCACCTCGATGCGGACGGCAGGTTTGTGTGCCGACTGCCGTGTGTTCTGCACAGTGTAAAGACTAGCGCTGCTAGAGACAAGAACACAACTCGTTCTGCGACGACAATTGGCTTCGATACGCTCCAACCCTTTACCGACATGGCCGCTGCTCTATCCAAACTGAACGAGGCAGAAGAAGTGGTCGGCAGTAATAATAACAAAGATGTATCGATTAGTGCCCAGTGTGTGTTCTGCAGGAACGAAGTGTTTACCTCGGAATGTATTCAGGCAATGAAGCCGCTGCCCACGGGACTGCTTGACAATGTAAGAATTGTGATTCTGTTTTTTGGAGTGTCGATTATGTTCTCACTATCAATAGAGGGTGATATTGGACCAGTACTTCGTTAATTTTACCATTGCGTTCTTTACATTTGTACATTACCTAATCATAGATGATGCACGACTTCATCTGCTGCGAAGTGCTGCCTGAGAACGGCTTGACCTCCACCGATGTAGAGACACCCCAACACACCCTTTTGTACGGTCCTTTGTATGCCTCGGTGCACCCGGCGCATCTGTCTGTTGACGCGGTACAGCTGCAGTGCAAGACGCACTCCACAGCATTGGATGTGTTCACGGGCTGTGGCGGCGCCTTAGCCACAGCGCCGATTCCACTTGCACCGAAAGGCCCTAAAGGTAGTGCTGCAAGTAGTAGTAGAGTGAAGGCAGAGGCGGTGCTGAGTGAGGAGCAGCGCCAAGGAAAGATTCTGCAGGCCTTCAAGACAGTCATCAATATCGACACTTGCTCCATTCTGTACGTCTGCTGTCATACACGCACACCTTCGCATTTTCGTTTGCCTAACTTTGATGATCTTTATCCTTGTTGCTGTTCTCTTTGTCTCACACAGGTGTGCAAGGTGTACGAATTATTTGGGGGATGCCCACCTACAGGGCGAATCCTGCGAACGCAATTGTGCAGTACACACTACTACCAATACAGTATATACCTCGGACCCGTCTGTCTCCGAGGATGTCAATAATAATAATAATACCACTGCGGGGCAGGCATTTGCGGTTTCCGATTTGCGAGATGTGCGGTTTGCGTTGCATGCGGTGACCTTTTCTGTTGCGGCCGCGCGGGCACACAATATCTACACACTGACAGAACAGGTAATGCTGCGACGTATTATTCCATCTATGTGTCACTATTCCAACGTTAACGAGTTTTTAACTGCTTGCTCTTTTTTCATTTTCTCATATTTTATAAACATTATTTCAGTTTGTGGCGCGTTGTGTGTTGCACATCAACACAACTTACAATTTGTCTTCCTTCTGTCTGTACGCGGCGGATGCAGACTTTGGGTAAGTTTGTGACAATACATGTGTGTTGAACTATACTCTTGTCCGTTGATTCTTGTTGGAATCTGTTTGATGTCGTCCTTTCCTCATTTTTTATTTTCAGACATTCGAAGCTAGAAACAGTGGGTGTCATTCTCAAGCTGGTCAGCCCAGACTATCGTATCTCTCAACCCTCCCCTTCCACCACTTCTCCAGCAGTGGAAACAGATGCATTGACAGTCTCCCTCATCGACTGTATCAAAGTGTCTTTTAGTGTGGGTCCGGTGATGGATGTTCTGGTGGGCAACGAAGCGCGGCTGCCATTGGAGTATGCTGATCTACGACAGGTGAAGGCGTTTTTCTTGTTTCGATATTGTTTCTTTTTGTCTACTTTACACGGGAATTTTGCGAAAAGTAGATTGTGTTTCTGTCTGTTTATTAGCTTCCATAATTTCATCTAAATTCTCTATTCTGTTGTAGGTCATTTCGCTGCTGCAGAGTCGCAGTGGTATAATGGGTCCGTCTCCTTTCAAAGGACAGTCCCTTTCGTATCTTCGTAAATAATCGGAATTAATTGCTCCGTTTTATGTGATTGCTCCGTATGATCGCAATTATTCACAACGTTTGCTATTGCAGCGGCATTCTTGTAACCTTTTGGTTCAAGAAAAATATTCGTGTACGTGTATGTACATTAAAGAAATTTAAAACTTGGCTTAATTCATAACTGATACCGTCTAAATAACATGGAATTCAATCAAGGAGTATAAATTACCAGCACATTGATTCGTCCATATCTATTATGCAGACGTGGAAAGCTAGATTCAACTTTAGAACCATCTTAACCTTCCCTATACTCCCTGTACCTCACAGCAGCCCCACTTCATGAGCCATATCAATCAGCTCCTGGGCCTTCTCGCGCAGCTCTTCACTCCACAGAAATTCGTTTTGACTCATACCTCTGCGCACTCCTGGCTGATTGCTATGACTGCTGCTACCAGCTCCTCCATCACCTACACCAGCATCAGAACCAGCACCTACACCAGCACCAGCACTACTAGGGCTGGCTCGAGTGGCATCCGGTGCGCTACTCGCCGGATCATGCACCAACGACAAATCGTCATCGTCCTCCACAATGTCTTCCACCAGGCCGCGCACCACGGCCCACCAAGCATCTGCCACCGCCGTGGGGTTGGCGCGCTTGTGAGCTTCTCGGTCATGGGTGATGCGAATCTCACTGGGCGCTTCTTGCAAGACATGGCTCAATGCTGTGACACCAAGCAGTTTCACTTCCTCGGGGCGGCCGTCTTCTCCCTCCAGCGAAATAATCTTGAACAGCAGCGGATAAGCTCCGAGGTCCAGCAGTCTCAGGAGCTGGTCCTTGTTGGCGCCGATGACCGCATGGGCAAGAGAGAACGATGCATATTTGATGATGCAGTTGGAGGACCGACTGTCCCCGTGGACGAGTTGCTTGTACTTGTGCCCGCGCAGCAGGTCCATCACGATGGTCGGAATTTTGTCTCGGTGGTAAACAAACTGCTGAATGATGAAGTCCCCCCGCTGCAGCATCACCTGCATGATGTTCAATGCCGCCGCGCGCAGGTGTGGGTGCGCATCGTCCGTGTGGCAGACGTTGCCCAGGATGCCCATCAGCTTGAACAACTTGCGCATTTGAGCGTTGGAGCAGTGCTTGGCCACGGACCACACAAAGATGCTTGCATGCCACCGCAGCCCACTGTTGCGTGTGTCGTCTTGAAAAATCCCCACGAGCACGTCCAGCATGTCATGCTCCATGAGAACTTCAATCTGCTGAGGTTGGTTGGGCATCACCAGAAAGCTCACGGCCTGCGCCGCCTCTGTGACGAACAGCCAGCTGCAAGCGGGGTTGGTGAGCACGTTGCGCAGTACCGGCAGGGCGGGCACGAAGACCGGAAACTGCTTCGGCGTGCTCATGGAGGTGAGTTTGTAGAGGCTGCGGGCGCACTGACCCTGGATACGCGCCACGGTCTTGGGGTTGCTGAAACACTCTACATTATTGTAGCACTGCGGAGAGACAAAAAAAACGTAAAACAAAAAAATCATTCGATATCGCACATGGAAAAACAAAAGCCCTAAGTACAAATGTAACAAAAAACTTAATTAACTTACATCAATGACGGCCTGCACGGCTCCTTCATTCAGCACGCGCTGTTTCAATCCATGTTCCTCCCCCACGCCAATCTCGCTCACCAGATGCAAAGACTGTTCGCGCACAAAGTCATTGTCGGCGGTGCACAATTGTACGATATCTTTGAAACGGTTGTTCTCGAAGATCAACTCGATTTCCGCCAGACCGTCCAGCCGAGTGACAATCAAACTCACGGTGCGGAGAACGTAGTACACGAAAGTCTACATACATAAAATGAAAGAAATGAAAGAATGAGACAAAGCAGACAAAAGGATGAGACACAAGAATGTGTCATTATTTCAATTAAAGTGACGTTCGAATGCAAAAAGGAACGTTTAAACGTACCGATGGCAGCTGTGACGCGAGATGAATGAAATGCAACAGCCGTTGATAAGTACCAGATTTCACAATGTAGTCAACAGCTTCTCTACCACCTAGGAATAAATAGAAGGTAAGGGTTTTGCAGCATGGCATAGAAGGATGAGATAAGGGTTACTTTTCGAAGTGGCGGTGCCAAGAAAGTTGACGCCGTTGATGAGGTCCTGGTTGTCCCGCGAGTGCATAATGTCGTGACACGCACTGTGCACCGTCCTCACGCATTTGCCCTTGCTCCCAGCAGTGGCGCTGGCGCTGGCACTAGCACTGGTGCTACTGGTGGCGCCGAGACTGTGTCGCCCAGTGGTCGTGCGGGTGGACGTCGCCGCCGCGGTGTGGCTGT
>LNAP01002125.1_pt1 | contig 20127 bp, 21 predicted proteins | sample 602601 | NCBI WGS metagenome assembly LNAP01 (sample SAMN02440304, study PRJNA202911) | soil metagenome | biome: Subtropical and temperate rainforests or woodlands; isolation source: soil samples (1 kg each in a 20% v/v slurry with milli Q water) were... ...
TTCTGCACGCGCGTAACAAAGCTCATGGAGGGGGCTGGTTGAGGGGGCTCAGTGTGCCAAGGGTGGGGGCGGCTGGCTATTTATGCAGTGTCTCCCTAGCGAAAATTTGGCTCAACGATTCGATGAGATTGTCGAGCCGCTGATCGCCAAGATACTGGAAAATCAACAGCAAGCCCAAACCCTCACCCAACTCCGCGACACCCTCTTGCCCCGCCTGATCTCCGGTCAGCTGCGCCTGCCAGAAGCTGAAGCTCTCGTAGCGGAGGCTGTATGACACCGGCTACCAACGATAACTTCCAACGGCTAATCGCCCATTTAAAAGCCCAGGGCGAGGCAGCTTGTGCACGCAGCGAAAACACAGCCGAATACCAACACTTTATCGAAGCCTTTCCGTTAGCGCGGTTGCCGCACCTCACGCTGGATCAGTACTGCGTGGGTAAGGGCGGGGGCGCGTCGTTCTGTTGGTGGATTGAACAGGGCGTAATACCTGCGCTCGGGCGTTATATGCCAGGAACATCCAGGGGCCACATTCTCTATTTTCTGGGTGACGGCACGCTTTATAAGAACCGCCGCTTGCAAGATTTGAGCGATGAAGAAGCGCTGCGCTACACACTCAAAATCCACTGTGCTATCGCGGGCGCAAGCCCCGACGATTTGCTCTGGATTGATGACGACAAAGCGATCTACGTCCGTGCCGGTGTGGAGCCGCGAGTCACTGTTGGTGATGGGCGCAAGCTGCGTTTATTAGCCTGCTATCTCCCTGCGCAGACTTTGCCCATCTCGTCGTCGGAACATTTGGGTCATTACCTTAAAGCCCTTGGTTGCCCCGACGAGAATGTCCCGCCTTTGAAGAAGCCCGTGGCTCGTATGCTCAAGCTACGTGAATACTACGAGCTGGCCAGAGAATCGGTCCCAGGCCTTAGCCCGTTCGGATTTATGCGAGGCCTTTACAGCGGTGAATTGGGGCTTGCACCGGTTAAGGAGCTCTCCGCCAGCGACGATGGAGAGCCGGCCAGCCTATTCGTTCCAATTCAATTGAGCCACGGCGATCGGGTGGACTGGAACCGGATTACTCACGTGCGCCTGACGGGACGCAAGGCGGATACGCCAAAGGCCCAAGAATCTCTGGGTTTCATTGCGTCTCACGCCGATAGCGCCGATAGCGCCGATAGCGCCGGTGTCGCGGCTATCGCTGACCTAGAAGCGGGTTTTCCTGGCAGAACAAGGCGGCAAAAAGGTCAGCAAGGCGCCATGCGCTTTGACCTGCGCCATTTCGCAAATAGCCGGGACAGCGGAGATAACCCACAGGACAAGGGCTTGTTGGAGCTTGGCTATATGACAAATACCAGCGATGGTGAGGAGCGTTCAATGACCCATGCGCGGGTGCCGTTAAACCAAATTCTCTTTGGCCCGCCAGGCACCGGTAAAACGCACGCCACGGTCGAGCATGCGTTAGCCATTCTCGATCCGCAGTTGCTGAGCGCTTGTAAAGACGACGTTGAAAACAGTCGTAAAAGGCTGAAGAGCCGCTTCGACGAGCTAGTGCAGCAAGAGCGCATCCGTTTCGTCACCTTCCACCAGAGCTTCAGCTACGAGGATTTCGTCGAGGGGCTGCGTGCCGAGAGCGACGCTGATAGCGGGCAGTTGCGTTACGAAGTGGTCGATGGTGTTTTCAAAAGCCTTTGCGAAGCAGCCGCCGCCAAAGTCACTCAGCAGGCGGAAGCGCCGTTAGAACTCGGTAAGCGCAGAATTTGGAAAATGTCCCTGGGTAATACCCTTGGTAGCGACGCCGGGGTTTACGAAGAGTGCGTTCAGGGTGGCTATGTGCTGCTGGGCTACGGTGGCGGTATCGACTTCAGCGGCTGTAGCAACCGTGGCGATGTACAGCAACGTTTCGTGGATGCTGGCGTAACCCTCGATGGCCCTAACGATTACAGCGTGACCAGCGTTACCGCGTTCGTCACCAAGATGAAGCCGGGCGATCTGGTGGTGGTAAGCGATGGCAATTTTAAGTTCCGCGCGATTGGCGAAGTCGCTGGCGGCTATGCCTTCAAAATCCATCCCGAGTACGACCCGCATTATTCACAAATGCGGCCGGTGAAATGGCTGCGCCAATACAGCCCGTCCTTGCCCCATAGTGAGTTGCTGAATGGTCAGTTCGGCCAAATGACGCTCTATGAATTGCGCAGCCCGACACTGAACCGCGAAAAATTACAGGGGCTGTTGGGTTCGCAAAAGATTGAAGCTGGGGCGTTGTTTCACGTCGGCCAGCGTTTTGGCCAGGGCTATGTGGTGCGTGCTATCAGCCCCGAAGTCGTTGAGTTAGATAAACCTAAGGGCGGTGTACTGCCGTTGCCGCTGAGTTTGGTTCGTCAACTATTGACCTATGTGCAGAGCGGTCAGCTGGATGTTGACGATATCCGGCAGGGCCGTATCTTCCAGAAGGTGGCAGAGGCTGGGCTAGAAAAGTACATCGTCAATGGTTACCAAAGCCTATTTGCGGCGATGGTCGAACAACTGCTGCAGCCACAGCCTAAGCCCACAACAGCAGATGCACGTGTGTTGATCATCGACGAAATCAACCGCGGCAATATCTCGCGCATTTTTGGCGAACTCATCACCCTAATCGAGAAGTCCAAGCGTGCTGGCGCTGAAGAGGCGTTGTCGGTGGTGCTGCCGTATTCCAAGGAGCGGTTCAGTGTGCCAGATAATGTTTATCTCATTGGCACCATGAACACCGCCGACCGTTCGCTGGCAGGGCTGGATATAGCCCTGCGCAGGCGCTTCGTATTCCGTGAGATGCCGCCAAAGCCAGAGTTGCTGGACAGCGTGGAGGTGCAGGGGCTTAACATCGGCCAGCTGTTGCGGGTGATGAATCAGCGCATTGAGGTGCTATTTGATCGAGAACATTGTCTGGGTCACGCCTACTTCATGCCGCTGGAGAAGGACGCCTCGCTGGCACGCCTGGAGAGAATCCTGCGCAATGAGATTCTGCCGCTGTTGCAGGACTATTTCTTTGACGACTGGCAGCGCATTCAGTGGGTTCTCAATGATCACCGTAAGCCCGCGATTGATTGCTTCGTACAGCAGGATAACCAGGATCTGGCAGGGCTGTTCGGCAATATCAGCGTGCCAGCGCAAGGCGGGGTATGGCGGATCAATGATGCGGCGTTCAAACGGATTTCTGCGTACAGGGGAATTATCGGCGTGCAGTCCCCAGCCGAGATTCCTGCTGAGATCGAGGAGACGGGTGCGTGAGCGCGTTCGTTACCGTTCGTGAATATGCTCGCCTGACAACGGCCGCTGTCGCGCCCGGCAACCTTGACTGCGCGCAAATTACCGAAAGTGCCTTCGAGTGGCTGTGTGAGCTGAGTGCCGGATTCAACCGTAACGGCGCGCCGTTACTGCAGGTTGAAGGGCGGTGCTCGCTGAAGTGGGATTCCTACGTGGGCGTTCTGGAAGCACCCTGCGGTACGCGGCTGGAGATTCTGCCCAAGCATCACGAGCAGGATGATTGCATGCTGAAAAGCCGGCGTTTGCTGCGCAAGCTGATTCAGCACGCCTTGCATCTCAAGCCGCGCGAGGCATCGGTGACGAGCCTCGAATTGTTTGATGCGCCGCTCAGTGAGTGGGTGATGGGGCAGTTTCTGGCGGAGCTGGATTTGTTGGTCAAGCGTGGTGTGCGCTTCGACTACCAACGCATCGAGGAGGAACAGCGTTTTCTCCGTGGCCAGCTCAATGTGGTGGCGCAGATGCGCCAGCCGCCGGGCCGCCAGCATCACTTTCAGATTCGCCACGATGTATTTCTGCCTGATCGGGCCGAGAATCGCTTGCTCAAGCTGGCGCTGGAGCAGGTGGCCAAAGCCACCCAGGATGCAGCCAATTGGCGACTGGCCAACGAGTTGCGGGCGATGCTCGCGGAGTTGCCAGCCAGCCGACAGGTAAGTCAGGACTTTCGGGCATGGAGCCGCGACCGGTTGATGGCGCATTACCAGGCGGTGAAGCCCTGGTGTGAGTTGATCCTCAATCAGCAGATGCCGATTGCCGTGGCCGGTGACTGGCGCGGCATGAGCCTGCTGTTTCCGATGGAAAAGCTATTCGAGTGTTATGTCGAGGCCTGGTTGCGTAAGCAGTTGCCCTCCACAGCACGCTTGACGAGCCAGGCCAGCCGCGAGCACTTGTGCGGGCATGATCATGGGAAGATGTTTCGCTTGAAGCCGGACCTGCTGATCGATACCGCTGAGCAACGCTGGATTCTGGACACTAAATGGAAACGTGTGGATTCAGGAGAACCTGAGAAAAACTACAACTTGAACCAGGGTGATTTTTACCAGTTGTTTGCCTATGGCCATAAGTATCGCGTTGGAGCAGGCATACCTACCCTGGTGCTGATCTATCCGTTCTGGTCGGGGCTGCAAAAAGCGCTGCCGGTATTCGATTACGGAGAAGGCATGAAGCTATGGGTGTTGCCGTTCGATTTGGATAATGAGCGTTTGCTGAACGCTGATTGCGCCGGTATTCCATTGCGGCAGACAGCGTCTTCCCCCACCCGGATGGAATTGACCGCATGAGCACCTACCAGCCACCGCTGACCCTCACCCCGCACATGCTCGCCCTGGTCGCCGAGATCGCCGAACAGGTCGGCCGGCTGACGGCACGCGAGGAGGCGGCAATGACCCCGCAATTGCGCCGGGGCAATCGCATCCGCAGCATCCAGGCCTCGCTGGCCATCGAGAACAACACCCTGAGCGTCGAGCAGGTCACCGCCGTGCTCGACGGCAAGCGTGTGCTCGGGCTGCCCCGTGAGATCCAGGAAGTGCGCAACGCCTTCGCCGCCTACGAAGCCATGCCCGGCTGGAATGCTGCCAGCCGGGCCGATTTGCTGGCCGCCCATGGCCGCTTGCTGCATGGCCTGATTGATGATGCCGGCCACTTTCGTCGCGGCGGGGTTGGCATTTATCGGGGTGAACAACTCATGCACATGGCGCCACCGGCCAGCCGCGTGGCGCAACTGGTCGACGATCTGCTCGGCTGGCTGGAAGCCACCGACTTACACCCGTTGCTGGCCAGTTGCGTGTTCCACTACGAATTTGAATTCATCCACCCGTTCGCCGATGGCAACGGTCGCATGGGCCGGTTGTGGCAGACGCTGATTCTCAGCCGCTGGCGACCGGTGCTGGCCTGGCTTCCGGTGGAAAGCGTAATCCGCGACCGTCAGGATGCTTATTACGCAGCCCTGTCCGCCGCCGACCAGGTCGCCGAGGCGACGCCTTTCGTGGAGTTCATGCTGGAGGCGCTGCAGCAGGCGCTCGGCGAAGCATTGGAGGCGCAGGCGCGAGAAACAGAAATAACGTCGGGGAAAAAGTCGGTAAAAACGTCGGGGAAAATCCTGCAGGCCATTGCTGCACGGCCCGACATCACCATTCCCGAACTGGCCGCACTGACCGGCGTCACCGAGCGCTCGGTTGAGCGAAGTCTGCGCAAGTTGCAGTCTGAAAACCGCCTGCGCCGCGTGGGGCCGGCCAATGGAGGGTACTGGCAGGTGATTCCGGCCGGTCAGACCGAGTGACCCGTCGATTACCGGGTTGTCATGTTTTTTCGTCATGTCGATGCGTTCGACGGATCAAGGATTGAGCAGTAATGACCGAAGACCAACTGGAACAGGAATGCCTCGGCTGGCTGGGCGAACTGGGTTACACGCACCTTTACGGGCCGGATATCGCCCATGACGGCGGCGACCCGCAGCGCGACAGTTATCGCCAGGTCGTGCTGACGGAACGCCTGCGCGCCGCCATCGCAAAGCTCAATCCCCAGGTGCCGCTGGCCGCTCGCGAGGATGCGCTCAAGCAGGTAGTGGATCTGGGTGTGCCGGCGCAGTTGTCGGCCAACCGCCTGTTCCATCGGCTGCTGGTCGGCGGCGTGCCGGTGCAGTACCAGCTCGATGGCGAAACCCGGGGTGATTTCGTGCGGCTGATCGACTGGGTAAACGTGCGCGGCAACGAGTGGCTGGCGATCAACCAGTTCAGCATTCAGGGGCCGAAGCACACCCGGCGCCCCGACATCATCCTGTTCGTCAACGGCCTGCCGCTGGTGCTGCTGGAGCTGAAGAACCCCGCCGATGTGAACGCCGACCTGTGGAAGGCCTTCGATCAATTGCAGACCTATAAGGAGCAGATTCCCGATCTGTTCCACTACAACGAAATCCTGGTGATTTCCGATGGCAGCGAGGCGCGCATGGGCTCGCTGTCGGCCGATGCCGAGCGCTTCATGAACTGGCGCACCATCGATGGTGAGCAGCTCGACCCGCTGGGTCAGTTCAACGAACTGGAAACCCTTCTGCGCGGCGTGATGGCGCCGGAGATGCTGCTGGATTACCTGCGTTACTTCGTGCTGTTCGAGGATGACGGTCGCTTGGTGAAAAAGATCGCCGGTTATCACCAGTTCCACGCGGTGCGGGCGGCGATCCGCCAGGTGGTGACCGCTTCGCGCCCGGGCGGCACGCACAAGGGCGGGGTGGTCTGGCATACCCAGGGCTCGGGTAAGAGCATCACCATGACCTGTTTTGCCGCACGGGTGATGCAGGCGGCGGCGATGGAGAACCCGACCATCGTGGTGATCACCGACCGCAACGACCTGGACGGCCAGTTGTTCGGGGTGTTTTCGCTGTCGCATGACTTGCTTCGCGAGCAACCGGTGCAGGCCGAGACGCGTGGCGATCTGCGGGAGAAACTAGGCAACCGTCCGAGTGGCGGCATCGTGTTTGCCACCATTCAGAAGTTTATGCCGGGTGAGGATGAAGACAGCTTCCCGGTGCTTTCGACCCGCTCGAACATCGTGGTGATCGCAGACGAGGCGCATCGCACCCAATATGGCTTCCATGCCTCGCTGAAGGCGCCCGACCTGAAGGTGGCCGAGGCCAGCGCCCGTTACCAGGTGGGCTATGCCCAGCACCTGCGCGACGCCCTGCCGAACGCCACCTTTGTGGCCTTTACCGGTACGCCGGTATCCAGTGAAGACCGTGACACCCGGGCGGTGTTCGGTGACTACATCCACGTCTACGACATGCAGCAGGCCAAGGACGACGGCGCCACGGTGGCGATCTACTACGAATCGCGGCTGGCCAAGCTGTCGCTGAAAGACAGTGAGCTGGCACATATCGATGATGAAGTGGACGAGCTGGCCGAAGATGAGGAAGAGGATCAGCAATCGCGCCTGAAATCGCGCTGGGCGGCGCTGGAAAAGGTCGTGGGTGCCGAGCCGCGTATCAAAAGCGTGGCGGCGGATCTGGTCGCGCACTTCGAGGAGCGCAATCAAGCGCAGAGCGGCAAGGCCATGATCGTGGCCATGAGCCGCGAGATCTGTGTGCATCTGTACAACGAGATCGTCGCGCTGCGCCCCGAATGGCACGACGAAGACCCGGAGCAGGGCGCGATCAAGGTGGTGATGACCGGCAGCGCTTCGGACAAGGCGTTGCTGCGCCCGCATATCTATCCGAGCCAGGTGAAAAAACGCCTGGAGAAACGCTTCAAGGACCCGAAAGACCCGCTGCAGCTGGTCATCGTGCGCGACATGTGGCTGACCGGCTTCGACGCGCCCTGCGTGCATACCCTGTATGTCGACAAGCCCATGAAGGGCCACAACCTGATGCAGGCCATCGCCCGGGTGAACCGCGTATTCAAGGACAAGCAGGGCGGCCTGGTGGTGGATTACATCGGCATTGCCAACGAACTGAAGGCTGCGCTCAAGGAGTACACCGCCAGCAAGGGGCGCGGCCGGCCAACCGTGGATGCCCACGAAGCCTACTCAGTACTGGAGGAAAAGCTCGATGTGTTGCGCAGCCTGCTGCATGGCTTCGACTACAGCGATTACCTGACCGGCGGCCACAAGCTGCTGGCCGGTGCGGCCAACCATGTGCTGGGCCTGGAGGATGGCAAGAAGCGCTTCGCCGACAATGCCCTGGCCATGAGCAAGGCTTTCACGCTGTGCTGCACTCTGGATGAAGCCAAGGCGGTGCGCGAGGAAGTGGCCTTTCTGCAAGCCATCAAGGTGCTGCTGACCAAGCGCGAGATCAGTGCCAAGAAGAAGACCGACGAAGAGCGCGAGCTGGCCATCCGCCAGATCATCGGCAATGCTGTGGTCTCCGGCGAGGTGGTGGATGTGTTCGAGGCGGTTGGCCTGGACAAGCCGAACATCGGCCTGCTGGACGATGAATTCCTCGCCGAGGTGCGCAACCTGCCGGAAAGGAACCTGGCGGTTGAGCTGCTGGAGCGGCTGCTGGAAGGCGAGATCAAGAGCAAGTTCGCCAGCAACCTCGCACAGGAAAAGAAATTCTCCGAGTTGCTCGATAACGTGATCAAGCGCTACCAGAACCGCTCCATCGAAACCGCCCAGGTCATCGAAGAGCTGATCGAGATGGCCAAGAAGTTCGCCGCCGCCAGCAAGCGGGGCGATGAACTAGGGCTGAATGACGACGAATTGGCCTTCTACGATGCGCTGGCCAATAACGAGGCATCCGTTCGCGAGCTGGGCGACGAGATCCTGGCCAAGATCGCCCATGAACTGACCGCCAGCCTGCGGCAGAACGTGACGGTGGACTGGAACAATCGCGAGAGCGTGCGCGCCAGGCTGCGGCTGATGGTCAGGCGCATCCTGCGCAAATACAAATACCCGCCGGATCAGCAGGAAGGGGCTGCACAGCTGATTTTGGAGCAGGCTGAGATGCTATGCGCGGGTTGGGCGTAGGGTGGATCGGTTACAACCTCGCTATAGAAGATGCCTTCAAGCCCGGATGCGGCAGACTGCTCGCGGAGCAAGGTGAGGGCAGATAATCCACTTTGACCGACACCAGTAAGTTTCTTAGGTGGCTCCGTACTGGTTGGCGCGGGTTGTTGGTTTCCAAATCGGCACCGCCTGCTGCTCATTTTTATGGATACCCGCTTGGATACTAGCCCGTGGATACCATAAGAAACTGGCGTCGACGGTCGCCTCGTGCTGGTCGATGCCTCCGCATGCAAGCCGTGACGGTAAATCTGTTCTGACGCAGTGCGCGCAGCATAGTACGCAAAAAGGCACGTTTCCATGCGTACCACGCTGCGTACCACTCTTTTGCGTACCAGGTAGCCGATGCGCAACACCGTTGAGTCGCTACGGCTCAAGTGCCGTCCCCTCTTCGGTTGATACTTCTCGAGGCCGGCCAATGGTCTGCGGGGTTTCGGGTGGCTTAATGAATGAAGACCAAATGAGTGATGTATTAACTGTCCGTTTCCGTGCGCACCACGCTGCGCACCACCCTGTTGCGCACCGTCTTGTAAGCCACGGCAATCCATCAATCTGCTGGTAGGCCTCAAAAGATAATCGCTGCAGTTGGGGGATGCTTTACCCCAGAAGGGTGCGCTGTAGTGCGAGCATATGGACGCCAGTCTGGCGGTAGTGGCTGAAAGCATGCTCGAGGGACGGGGAGTTTATTGTTGACTACCGGTACCGTGCCTCATTCTCTTTTTTGGTGTAGCGATACCCCGTCTCGCTGATGCCCTGCTGCTCGATTGGCAAGCGTCGTCGTCCCAGGTGAGCTGGCACGTCGGCTCTGACATCGGATCGATACAGAAACTGGTCGGCTTGCATTAAGGAAAGTATTTGGTCGGCATGGGCCTGTCGTTTCTTTGCCCCGTAGACTGCTGCGGAGATCGTAACGGCGCGGGCGGGAGTTAGCGGTGCCAGCTGCGTCGGCACGGATGAGCTGTATGAGGCGAAACAGCTCGACAACGATTACTTTGCGGAGGAGTGACGGTGACTTTTGTTGCTACATCTCCTTGCTACAGAAATCGTCAGTCCACTCGTCAACAGTTTGGTCTTGCGGTCGTTTGGGTAATGGGGTGGCTGAGCTAGGCCCCGTGTCATCGCTCTTCCTGATTACCGCTTTACCGTAGTATTGATCGCCCGTAGTTGATTTCGGCTGAAAGCCGCGTAGCGCATGGCCTGTAGCCAAATCCCTATCCGGGTTTTTTATCCGGAGGTTATCCGGTCCATATCCGGCTGTTATCCGAGAGTTTTCCGGCAAAAATGCTTTCCTAACCAGGTCAGCAGAGATGAACAACGGTCTTATTGAACCTTTAACCATTCGGCCATCATCGCGGTCTTCAGTCAGGATTGCTGTGTACAGCATGCCTTTGAGTTTGCCCATGTAGTCGTGAAACGATGTGAGGCTTTTGGGGATGGCGAGTGCTGTAAATTTCCAAAACTTATAGAACTCACCACGTTCGGTAACAATGAAGTGCCCCTTCGGTAGTGGTGAACCTGCCTTTCCGCTGTTGGTGTTGCGAATGCGAGTTAGGCCAACGTTGAAAATGGTGTAAGTGCTTTCGTCCGCTATGACGGAGGTGAATTGTAGGGATATCCCTGCATGCTTTGACCTGCCGTAATAACCTGTTTTGTAGCTGCGGTATTCGTATGCTTCTATCTCTAACGCGGTCAGAATCTCGCGCAGGAGAATCGGCGAGTATTTTTTCAGAAAGTCTTGGCCCACTTCTTCCCCGTTGAGCTGGCGCACAACGAGCCGGCCAAACTCGATACTGACTTCGGCTTTGCGGCTAAGCAGCCGGCTAACACGAGAGGTCATAGTTATTCAGGCTCTGATCTGTAGACGCAACGCGGATTACTCCGCATCACGTTCCTTGATCTTGTCAGCGAGCCAGGCGTTCAGCTCGGCGATCACATAGTAGGCGGCAGCCTGACGGGTATCGCTGAATTTGATGGGTTTCGGGAACGTCGGGTCTTTTTTGCGCAGCTTGTCCAGCCCGGAGCGGGTCTGGCCGATGACCTTGCAGACTTCGGGCTGGGGAATGAGAGCTTGGTCAATCGTGGGGTGGGTAGGGTGCATCTGAGCGCCTCCGTATGGGTTACGGGGCGTACTTTCGGACGACTGACTAGACCCGAATCTACTAGACCGCCAGACCTAATTTCTGGGTCTAGCGCGAAATCCTTTCTTTGCGAAATAGGTTCCACGCACTGATGAATACTTTGGTCTTGTCACTATTTTTCTGCAGAGCACCATGAAAGATTTGACCTGGGATGGTCATGCCTAAGTGCTTAAGCCACTGCCAGCACGCATCTCTAGCTCCAGGCAAACCCGTTTTTTGCTCTGATAACCGACCAGTTGTGTGCTCTTGCTGCTCTCTAAACCACTGACGAATAAATACCAAGCGGTCTTCGGATATGGAGCTTCTCGGCGCAGAAATTTTTTCTGTCTGAACCTGGCTTTGAGCTGCTTTTCCGTCCTGGTCAGGCTTGAGGAACGATGCCAATCGTTTTATATCGCCTGGCCTGAAAAGGAATGGTCTGCCCTCTTGGTTCGTCAGTGTCCAGGAGTGAACGTGCGATTGCTCTAATTCATCTCGTTCCGAAAGTAGGACCGCCATCCCTGTCACGTCGATCCCGCCGCTTTTATGTGGTTCAAATGCCTGGTAGGCACAGACAGGGGAGTCGACTTGGCAATGCTCTATGCCGATGACCTGCTGCATAACAAATCTAGTTCCAATTCTCGGCGCGATGACGCCTTCGAGCGTAGCGCAGTCGATGTAAACAGGTGTCGAATAACGCTCGCACAACTCCATAAGTGCGCTGTCGGGCAGAGGATGCGGAGCCTCGGTCAGCTGGCATAACCACTGGCATGCCATACCGAGATCTATGTACTCCATGGAGTTGAAAAACCTTTCCATATCTTTGCTCTTCGGGTCTACCTGCTCTGAATACGTTGGCGGACAGGAGTGGGCTGCTTTAAGACACGGCCTAGACCAGCCGCTGAACCGTTACGCTCGCTTGAGCTCCACTACGTTGCCACTAGCTAGCTTGTCCATATGATCGGCATACCACTGCATCATTACCTTGCGCTGTTCCAGATAGGTACTCTTGTCATAGACGCCCCGCACCCCTTCCTTAACGTGGGAGAGCTGGGCCTCGACGTGCTGCGAGTCGAAGCCGTTTTCGTTGAGGATGGTACTGGCCAGATGGCGAAAGCCGTGGCCGGTCTGTCGGCCTTCGTAGCCCAGGCGACGTAAAGCCATCAGGAACACGGTATTACTGCGTGGCTTGGTTGTGTTGCCTCGGCCTGGAAACAGCAGCGAATAGTTGCCGGTGATGTTTTGCAGCTCGCGTAAGAGGGCGACTGCTTGAGTAGGCAGTGGCACTAGATGGTCGCGGCGGCGCTTCATACGCTCGGCGGGGATCAGCCAGAGGCCAGCATCGAGATCAAACTCCGCCCAGTGTGCCTCACGCAGCTCGGATGGTCGGCAAGCGAGCATCGTCAGCAATTGCAGGCCTATGCGCACATCGGGTGCATGGGGGTAGGAGCGGATGGCCCTGAGCAGGGCAGGCAGCTCCTCAAGGGATACATGGGCAAAGTTCTCCACCGGTTTGGTCAGTAGAAACTTATGCAGCCCCTCGAGTGGATTGTGCGTCGCCCGGCCAGTGACGCGAGCCAGGTCATATATCTCCCGGCACATGCCGCGCACACGGCTTGTTTGCTCAACGATCCCGGTCTGCTCCATGCCGCGCAGAAACTCCATCCACTCCATTGGCAGGATGCCGGTGTAGGGACGCTTGCCGAAAACGGGGAATACATGCTTCTCAAGCGCGCCGATGGTGCGAACTGCCGTACCTTCGGACCAAGTCTTGCACTTGGTGGCATACCACTCACGCGCCAGGTGTTCGAAGGTGTTGTTGGCCGCTTCGGCCTCTGCGGCCTTCTTGGCTTGTTTGGTGGCCAGCATGCTGCCGTCTTTAGTCGTTGCATCGCGCAACTCGCGGACTTTTCTGCGGGCCTGTTCACCAGTGAGCTGATGTTCACCCTTACCGTAGCCGCCTAGCCCAAGCCATGACCATTGGCCATCCGGTTTTTTGTAGCGCAGTTGCCATGACTTCGAGCCATCTGGCTTAACGCGAAGGTAAAGGCCGTCACCATCGAGCTCGCGGTATTCCTTGGCATCTACCTCCAGGCTGGCCAGGACGGTGTCAGCCATTGGGCGCTTCTTGATTTCGCCGCGCTTCATCCTTGTATCCCTATGGTTCACCTTTTCGCAAAGGATACACACGGGGATACACGAAGGGCAATGCTATGGGTATGCATGTGGATGCGTGTAGAAACAAGAAACCCCGCACTAGGCGGGGCTTCTAAGGGTGTTTCCAGTCATGTGGGAACATGTGGAAACTTGCATTTGGTGGAGCCGGGGGGATTTGAACCCCAATTTTTAGTCCGCTTCGTCCCGCTACGCCCAGCAATACTGGCCTTGCAGCTATGTCGTGTCCGCATTGTGCAGCTTAGCCTTGCAGTGATTTCGACAGTTTTTCGACACGTCAAGGGTACAAAGGGTGCTCAACCTCGCACGCGGTGCAACGTATGGATTAGGTACGGTATCAGGCTGCTCGAGGCTGGTGTATAAATATACTGCTTTCCTCAGAAGACTCGAACTAGGGCTTCGGAAAAGAATCGGGTGGGATTTTATACACCGAAGTCCGCTCGGCGTCTTATAAATCAATTGGTATTTGATTGTAGTTAGGTTTCACTATGGCGTCACCAAACTCGGAAGATATCTACTCTCTAATAGGGTTTTCTCTAACGTACATACAGTCAGTGGAGAGAAGCATAAATTTCGTAACAACATACGTGTTGCAAGACGGTGATCCGCTGACTTTAGAGAAACTTAACTCTATAGAGGAAAGGGAGAGAAAAAAGGCTCTCGGATACTTTATTGGAAAAATAAAAGAAAAAGCCCAGTTAGCTCCACCTTTCGAAAAGCTATTAGCTGATTTTCTCCAAAATAGAAATAACTTTATACATAATCATGACAAAATTCCTGGCTGGAATCTCGATACAGAAGCAGGCGTTGATATCGCCAAGCAATTTACTGTAAACCTTTGGAGGCAAGCGCACAAAATCAATGAGATATTTGCCGCCCTTGTTAGTCTCTGGCAAGAACAAGCCGGTATCTACCTGTCAGCCAACCCTGAAGTAGAAGATTATATAAAGGAGATAGATGAAAAATACGGCGCGCTTATTGAAATTTTGTTTACGGCCAAAGCCTGATAATGCGCTCAAATCTCTCACCCGATCGCTGTAACGGGCTCAAGCCTGTCACTTCACAAAGCGCTAGCTGAAAGAGGCCACGAAATTGATAGAGGCACTACAGCAAATATCAGTCCTAATAGGAATTTGGGTTGCCATTTATGGAATTGATTCATGGAGAAGAGAGCATGTGGGGAAGCGTCAAATGGAGCTTGCAGAAGAAGCGCTTGCTCTATTTTACGAAGCTGAAGACGCTATCAATCACATACGGCACCCAATGAGCTTCAGCACAGAGACTGAACATATTGAACGGGGCGAACAAGAAACAGAGTCTCAGTTCCAAGCTAGGAAAAATGCCTCAGTTGTCTTTCACAGATATAACGAACACCAAGAGCTTTTCAATAAAATACACGCAATGCGTTACCGTTTTATGGCTCAAATCGGAAAAGCAGAGGCAGAACCATTTGATGAGCTGAGAAAAATACTTAATGAAATTATCCTTTCTGCTCGTATGCTTGCGCGTTTATGGTCAAGGGATCATTTTCGCACCGATGAGCAATGGGAACGACATCATGAAGAAATCGCAAGACACGAGGCGGTTTTTTGGGGAGGCGCTAGCGAGGACGCCGTAGTTATAAAAGTGAAATCTGCGATCTCAAAAATTGAGAGATCCTGCAGAGATATAATCTCAGAGAAAAACTCCTTGCACGGTATGCTAAAAGCAAAGCTATGGTAATTCAGCTTACAATGCGCTTAACTATAAATTATTTCGTTGTTGGACGTCCAAAGGCTACGCTTTTTGATGCCCGTTAGCGTAAAAGGAAAATCCAAATGAACACCGATACAAATCTAGATGAAATGTACAAAAAATTAAAATCATCACCACATTGGCGAGATGACTTCAGGATCGAAGAAATGGAAGACACCGCTGGTATGACGATTTACTACATAAAGGCTGACGATACAGACCCATCTACAGTTCTTGCCATTGCCCAACTAAACGAAGTACTCCAGCGCTGACGACTGGTTCAAACGGCTCGCTTCGTTCACTGGGACGTAAACCCGCCCTTAACCAGACGCTAGTTCTGCTACTTCAACCTGGCTCCCTGCGCTCGGGCATACCATCGCCTAGCTACTTTCCGTGTGATTGCTATCCCGCGCTGGGTTGGCTCAAGTTTCGGTTGGCCTCGTCATAGGCCGGGCTGGTCTGTCCGATCTCCGGGGCAATCTGCCCGCTGGCCAGCCATAGGGCGTACTGCGGGTAGATCTTCACCAGTACGTCTATCTCGTCTGCGCTTACGCGCACCGCACCCTTGCTGACGTTCCGCCAGCGCTCGTAATCACCACCTTGTTCGCTTGCCCTCTTGGGGCCGATCAGCTTGAGCAACGCGCGTGCTCTATCGGATGCGCTGTGCATGCAGAAAATTTTTCCTGAGTAGCTATTACTCCATCATGCAAGATGGGTAACAATCGCTCCATGGGTAGTTGTTACCCATTGGTTGGTTGGTTATCAAAGCTGAACATAGTGGAGTAAAGCGGATGGATACGGAAGGTTTTGACCCGCAAAAGCTGCACGGCGCCCCGCCCCTGATGCCGTGGCCGAAGTTCGCCGAGTGGATCGGCATGGGCGACGAACCCATCGTGGTGCGCACCTGGTTGGATCGCGGCTACCTGCCTTCGAAGAAGGTAGGAAAGCGCACGATGGTCAACGTGGCCCTGCTGCATCAGCAGCTTCTCGAACAGGAGTGGACGCTATGAGCAAGGCAGACGACAGCCTCGACCTTTGCAGCCTCAAGACCTTCGCCGAAATGAGCGGCGTATCTGTAGAAGAAGCCGCCGACTGGGCCGCCACCGGCACCATCCCAACGATGCGTCTCGCGGACTTCCGCATGGTCAACCTCGCGCGCCTGCGGGCCGACCTGAAGAAAGGAAAAAAGGAGTTCAAGGAAGGAGACTACAGCCATGCGTAAGCCTGTCACCCTGGATGCCGAAACCGCCAAGGCTTACATCGGCCAGTCCGTTCTCCTAGAGCTGCATATGGACGAAGACGAGCCGCCTTACTGGTGCTGCGTGCACATCGTCGGCGTGGTGCTGGCGAAGGAAGGCGTCTGGGATTATCCCTACTTCATGGCGGTGAGCTTCGTCGACGACGGGCGCACCCCGAGCGAAATCCCCTTCGTGGACATCCTTACCATCAGGGCGATGCGGTACCGCGACCGGCACGGTTCCGGCAACGTACTGGGCCGCGTCGCCCTCCCTAACGCTGAAAGGTCAGGGGCCGCGCTCCCGGCTCGTCGGGACAGCTTCACCGTCCCGTCGAACGGAAGCACGGGCGCAGCGCACCCTTGACCCTGCACGCTCATGAACAGCCTAACGCGGGGAGTGTGGGGTAGCTTTTCCACCCCACGCTCCCGAGCCCTCGGCGGCAAGAGCGGGATGACAAGGGCAGCGCCCTTGGTGTTATTCGTCCTCGCGCGCCGCGCCTATCCCTGCCTCCCGCACCTGCTTCTCGGGCTGGCCAGCCTCGTGCTCTGCGTCGCCCTTGCCGGCACGCCGCCGCCCGACCATCCCTACCTCCCGCCATTCACCCAGGAACAACCCTGCCTGGATGACCCAATCGAGTTCTTCATCGACGCAGTTACTGCATGGCAGCTAATGAGCGCGCGCACGGCAGCACAGTTCTACGCCGAGCGTAGCGAGCGCGTCGCCTGTGCCGGCGTGCGCGCGCCCCCGCGCTGACGTCCCTGTAACACGTCAGATAAACGAAGGTTGAGAACCGCATTAATCAGCATTAGGAAGTGAAACCAAATGGCCAAACCAAAAGATTTTCTCCGCCTGGACATGCTTGCCCGTGAAGATCGCAACGGACGTCTGTTCGTCGATCCCGGCACGGCGGCAATCGTCGATCTGTCCAAGGTCCGTTTGCTGCGCTGCGGCGTCGATACGGTCCGTCAGCTGTACCGCGGGCTGATTCGGCCCGAAGTCATGGCGCTGTTCGAGAAGCCGGGCGCGATGGTCGAGTTCGCCGGGGAGATCTGGCACTCGGGGCGAGTGGGCCGGGACTCGGGCTACCAGTACAAGCTGCAAAACGCCGACCTCGGGTTCGTCCTGTTGATCAAGAACTTCAACGCCAAGCTGGAACAGATCGGCCCGCACCTGAAAATCGAAGTGTCACCGCACGCGATCGACGCGCTGTCGCCTGAGCGCCTGCAAGAGCGGATGGACTACTACGCTGCAGCCGTGATGACCCACCGCGAACGCAACCAGTGTGCGGTCCATCTGGCGTTGGACCTCCAGGGCTGGAAACCTCCGGTGGATCTGGTGGCACGCCTGCACTGCCGGGCCAGAACGCACCGGGATATTTCGGGCATCAATCAGGTGGAGTGGGCGACGAAGTCCAGCGTCTACGGGCGTGGGGAAACGTCCATGTTCGGCTCTGCCGGTGGCGCCCAGCTGTGTATCTACAACAAGACCGAGCAGGCCCGCGCAACGGACAAGCTCGACTACTGGGAAAGCGTCTGGCGTCGCCGGGATTCGTTCGATGCCAAGGACCCGGAGAACTACAACCCAGCCCAGGACGTGTGGCGCGTCGAGCTGCGTTATCACCATTCGATCATCCAGCAGTTCGCCAGCGGCTCGGTAGACGTGAAGACCGGCCAAGCTATCGATACGGACTCGTTCGCAGCGTTCTCGGCACACCTCGACGGCCTGTGGCGCTATGGCCTGAGTCAGTTCAAGTTGCTCGCCCGGCCCGGCTACTTCGACCCGATCTGGACGCTGATGCGCGACGATGCGCGGGTCGATCTGCCGGTCGATTCCCTGGTCGATGAGACGGAATACAAGCGGTACTACAAGACCTCTCGAGGCTTCTCAGGCAAGAACGTGGAGCTCTTCCTGGGAAACTTCGTAAGCCTGCTGGCAAGGGAGCGAGTGGGCGCTAAGAAAGCATTCGAGACCCTGAAGCAATGGGACTGCTGGCCGGTCATCCGCGATCACTACGCCGCCAAAGAGATGAGCGAGCGGGATCTGTACAAGCACATCAAGGATCTGCTGCAGGAACGCCATGTGAGGTGGGGCAGGGCGGTCTGATGGCGATCCAGCAAACCGACGATGGCCGCTGGAAAGTCGATGTAGAGCCGATCAAGGGCAAGCGCTTCCGCAAGACGTTCAAGACCAAGGGCGAGGCCCAGCGATTCGAGGCGACGTGTCGGGCGAAGGTGATAGAGAACCGGGAGTGGTCGCCCAGCACGGCAGATACGCGGCGGCTGAGTGCGTTGATCGAATCCTGGTATGACCTGCATGGCCATTCGCTGAGGGACGGGCTGCGGCGTCGCAAGAAGCTCGATGCTCTGGCCAAGCGGCTGCGAGATCCCATCGCCTCGCGGATCGACCCGCAAGCCTATGCGCATGATCGCCGGGTTCGCATGGAGGCGGGCGCCTCACCGAAAACGCTTAACAATGAGCTGGGCTATCTGCGCTCGGTCTACAACGAGCTTCGCGGCTTGGGAGTCATCAAGTACGAGAACCCGCTCGCGCTGATGAAACCGTTGAAGATCCAGGAGCGTGAGCTTTCATGGCTGACGAACGAGCAGATCGCCGAACTGCTGGAGTCGATCCGCAGAGGCTGCGATAACCCGCATGTGGAGCTGGTCGCCATGATCTGTCTGGCAACCGGGGCACGATGGTCCGAAGCCGAGAGGCTGCAACCGGGATCTATCCGAAACGGTGTCATCACGTTCAGCAGGACCAAGAGCGGGAAGGTGCGGTCGGTGCCGATCTCGCCGGCGCTGGAAAAGAAGATCGCCCAGCACTGGAAGCGCCACGGGCATTTCACCCCGGCGATAACCTCGTTCCGGCGTGCGCTGGCGCGAACCACGATCAGGCTACCGAAAGGGCAGGCCGCTCATGCACTGCGGCATACCTTCGCCAGCCACTTCATCCAGAACGGCGGCAACATCCTCACGCTGCAAAAGATCCTGGGCCACTCGAGCTTGGCCATGACGATGCGGTATGCGCATCTGGCGCCGGATCATTTGAGGGATGCAATATCGCTCGGCCCACAAATTCAAACGTTATAGGGATGATGTTGACATGATGTTGACATGATGTTGTGCGCCTGTATGATGCCTGTGTGATCAAATTTCTATGTCTGGAGGTCGCATGGCACATCTGATAGACGGTCCGAATGGTGAGCTCGCCGTCCGGTTGTTTGACGCTCGAAGAGCTAAGGGCCTGACGCAAGGTGAGCTGGCAGACCTTGTGGGTATCGATAAACGAAATATTTCGCAGTATGAGAACGGCCATGCCCATCCGCGTGGAGAAACGCTCCGGAAGCTCTCTAAACACCTAAATGTTGAGGTCAGTGTGTTGCTAACAGGCATGCACGAAGATAGCAGGAGCTTTCTTCGAGAGCGCAACAAGGAGGCTAGGGCGTCAGTAGAGCTGGTGCCGAAATCTAGCATGACGTTTATAGAGGACTGGGAGACCCTTTCAGGTGACCGGTTTGCGGGGCGGCCATATAAGGAGGGCACGTCGAATCCAGCTGATTATGTGCCGGTCTTGGTATGTTTTGGTGACAACTTCAAGGCGACTCGCTTCCCTGGTTTTTATCCAGATAACCCAAGCCATCCAGCAGGGGCGATTCTGATCTTTGATGCCGGCAGAAATGACGCCTCTGATGTGAAGAATGGCGATCTGGTCATCTTCAGACAGCATGGCCGCGAAAACTCCCCTGGGCTAAGGCGCTTTGTCCGTGAGCCAGGCACGACGGTAGCTTCGCTGTATCCTGTTGATGCAAGCTCAGGCGGCAGTGTGTTGAGCTTCGACCCCGACGAATACCAAATCATCGGAGTCGTCCTTTCTCAGGTCGTGATCTTTAGCTAAGGCTTCGACAGTTCTTCGACACTGGCTATCCTCTCAAAGCAAAAACCCCTGAAATTCTCTAAGAAAATCAGGGGTTTAAGTGTTTCTAATTGGTGGAGCCGGGGGGATTTGAACCCCCGTCCGCCAGCTCTCCGCTATCGGTTCTACATGCTTAGCCAGATCTACTGAGTTAACTCCGCGCCGCCCGA
>LNAP01002126.1_pt1 | contig 20126 bp, 21 predicted proteins | sample 602601 | NCBI WGS metagenome assembly LNAP01 (sample SAMN02440304, study PRJNA202911) | soil metagenome | biome: Subtropical and temperate rainforests or woodlands; isolation source: soil samples (1 kg each in a 20% v/v slurry with milli Q water) were... ...
GGCCGCGCCTTCTTCTTCGTCGTCATTCGACTTGCCACGGAATAGCGAGGTGAACAGCCCGGGCTTGCTCTTGGCGAAAGCTGCACTGTCGCCGTCGCCGCGCTTCTCGATATCGGCCATGGCGAGTTGATAACCGGGCAGCGGATTGCCGTCGGACGGCACGTGCACGGTGCGGCCATCGGGGAACACCCGGGCCAGCTGGTCGTGGGTCATGCGCGGCCAGTGGCGGATGCTGCCGGTGTCGAGATGGACGAAGGGCGAGCCCGAGGTCGGGTAGAAGCCGACGCCGCCGCGCTGCAGGCGCAGCCCGGCGAAACGGATCTGTTCCAGCGGCACGGCCGGGATGAAGAAGTCCATCGCGTGGCCCAGCATGTGCTGGCTGGCGCGCGCCACGCCGGAGGATCGGCGGCGCAGCATGGCGTTGGTGGCGGGAGAGCGGTAGGCGGAAATGATCTGGATAGGCTGCTTGCCGTCGACGTCGCGGTAGACTTCCCAGAGGATGTCGAACAGGCGACGATCCATGGTGGTGGAGTCCTGGCTGCGCCAGTCGCGGAGGAAATGGTTGATCTGTTTCAGCGCATCTTCGTCGTAACGGCCGTTGCGCTTGAAGGTGACGGTGAGGTCTTCGCCGGAATGGGTGTGGTGAAACGACAGGGTGCGGCTGTCGCCCAGTGCGGTGGCATCGTGAACGGTGCCTGCGGCTGCAATCAGCAGCAGCGACGACAGACCGGCCTGAAAGCCGGCGCGTGCAGACAACGATTTCAGATTGCGTGCGAAACCAACCAGCACGTATGAGCCCACCCAGTTCAATCGAGACTTCTTCCGCTACCCCATGTGGCGAAAGAGAGTGAACGCAGTCTTAAAACGGGAGGGTCAAACGAGATCTAGGCCCCATCCCCCAAGTCGAGGATTAACCTAACCCCCCGAGTATGGCGAAAAATAGCCCTCTGCCGCTTTGCGGGTGGAGGATGGTTAATGCAGTCAAGGACAGGGCTCGTCAAAAAAGGGCCCCGCAAAAGCGAGGCCCTTGATTTTGTTAGGATATTCCTGCGCTAGATCAGCGGATGATCCGGCGCTGGCGCTGATTGCCGGCCGGCGCCGGCGCGGGGGTCGGTCCGCCGAACAGCCGCTCGAAGAACGACGGGCCGCTGTTGCTGCTGCTGCCGCCGCCAAAGGAGTCGTTGAATGCCACGCCCTGCGGAATGTCGGCCTTTGGCCGGGCGTAGCTCGGCTGCGAATGGGCGACAACGCTCTCCAGGTCCTTGCCCTTGGCGTTGCGCAGGATCGCCAGCATCTGCGCGTCGCGTCCATAGACGTCCTTGCGCAACTGCAGCTTGCCGGCGTCATCGACGAAGGCGGTCTGGTAGGTGATATTGACCGGGATCGGCGTCGGGAACTTGAGGTCGATCTCGCTGTGGCCGTACATCGAGCGGATCTTCTCCGGCGTGTAGCGCTCGCCCGGCATGGTGATGTTGAGCAGGGTCGCCGCGTACTGGTCCGGGTTCTGGACGCGCATGCAGCCGTGGCTGAAGGCACGTTCGTCGCGGGCGAACAGGTTCTTGTCCGGCGTGTCGTGCTGATAGACCAGGAACTTGTTCGGGAAGTTGAAGCGGATGCGGCCGAGCGCATTGGCTTCGCCGGGCGGCTGCGCAATGTGGATGCTGCCGTCGGAATTGCGCGTCAACTTGAGTCCCATGCGCTGCAGGACCGTCGGATCCTGCTGCAAGGCGGGCAGGTATTCGTTGTAGATGATCGACGGCGGCACGTTCCAGGTCGGGTTGACCGTGATGTACTTCATCGTCTCGGTCAGCAGCGGCGTGGCATGATTGCCGGGCTTGCCGACCACGACGCGCGTGCTCCATGCCTGCGCGCCGTTGTGCATGACCTTCAGCGAATAGTCGGGGATGTTCAGGACGACATATGCGTTGCCGATGGCCGACGCGCCGAGTTGACGCGGCAGCCAGCGCCAGCGCTCCATGTTGACGATGACGGTGTCGATCTGGCGGTCACGCTTGGGCGCGTTCATCGCGCGCACGGTGGCCTCGTCAAGCACGCCACTCGCCTTCAGCTCGTTGCTGGCCTGGAATTTGCGGACGGCATCGGCAACGGCGGCGTCGTATTTCGTATCATCCGGATTGTCGACGTTGAGCCGGGCGCGCAGCAGCGGCACCCGCGGATCTTCCATCACGGCCGCGCTCTGCTTCTTCGTCGGCTTGACGAACTTCAGCGCCGGGCCTTCGCCGATCGGCTGCAGCAGCGTGCCGGTCTCGCCGCGCAGTTCGGCGAGCTTCTTCTTCAGTTCCTGGTAGGCCTTGTGCGGCGGGTTGTAGCCGTCCAGTGCCGCCGACGCATTCTTGGCGGTCGAGACATTGACCAGCACTTCGGTCGGGTCGACCGGGTGCTCGGGGTACTGGATGTCGCCGGAAATCTGCGACCAGTGCATACGGCCGCTCTGGGCCTGGCGCGCATAATCCAGCACGCTGGCGGTCAGTTTCAGTTCGGCTTCGGCCAGCGCGTCCGGCGAGGTCGCAGCGGTGAAATCCGGCACCGGATAGTCGGCGGCGTTGAGACCGTCAGATCCGGCATCCTTCAGGCGCGCGATGACGCTCTTGGCGACGGCGGTTACGGTGCCGCCTTGCGTCCACAGCGGGGCGAAGTCGCGGGTGGTGTAGAATTTCTCGACGGCGGCGCGCTCGCCCTTGCGATCGAAGAGGCGGGATGTCTTCGCACCCAGCATTTCGCGCAGCCTGTCGACCACCGGCTGATCCGTCGATGCCACGGTGCTCGCCGGCTTGGCGGCATCCTTGGTAATTTCGTTGGCCTGCTCCTTGGCTGGCTCGACTGCAGACGGTGCGGCAGTGGCGGTCGATGCGGGCGGCGCGACCGATGCAGGAGCCGTGGTGGCGGTATCGTCCTTCTTGACGGTCGCGTCGACGGGATTCGCTTCGGTGGCTGTGACGGTTGCTTTTGCCGCATCGGGCGTCGAGGCCGTGATGTCGGACTTGAAGTCGCTGGCGGTGGGCGGCGGGACGTTGGCCGGCTCGGGGCGCGGCACGGCAGCGTCGATGGCCAGCTCGGCCGCGCTGCTGCGGGCAGGATCTGCCTGCGCAAGGGCTGCCGAGGCTGTGACCGTCAGGAACGTAGCGGCCACGGCCATCAGCACGCGGTCAAATCCTGAGCGGCCATTCGAATAGTCACGCATTCTCGCACCCCTTGGATGAAGCTGTCCCGCCATGGAACAGTTCCTGTTTGCACGTTACAGCGGCTGCTGAAGCGCCTGCGTTAATAGGCCGGCACGCCACGATTCCTACGCGGACGATACACACGCCCGAAACAAGCGCCAGCGCATCCCGGGGCATCTCACGACAAACTGACCGCAACGTGGCGCCTTTGCAATGTAAAGCACGGTTCTGACGCGCTTTTTGATTGGTGTGTCACCGCGCCGCCACGGTTCAAGGTTCCCGCCGATAGCGACCTGTATCAGGATGGTCGCTTGCGTGTTCAGCGGGCCGTTTCGGAGTCGGCCGTCAGTGCGTCTTTGTCCTTTTCTGCGGCTTCATCGAGCTTGCGGTAAAGGGTAGAGCGTCCGATTTTCAGCCGGCGCGCCACCTCCGACATCTGGCCGCGGTAATGTGCAATGGCGAAGCGGATGATCTCGGCTTCCATGTCTTCCAGCGGGCGGACATCGCCGGAATGAGTCGTCAATGCGAGGCTGGCCGCGCCGCCGAACGGCGCGATGGGTATGTCGGCACCCGACACCATGGCCGGCGCCGTGGAGTGATATCCCGGCTCGACGAGCAGCGGCTCTGCGGCGTCCTCCCCCATGGTCGGCGCCTGCGCTGCGACCTGTGGAAAATCTGCCAGCCCAAGCTGGTCGCCTTCACTCATGACCACCGCGCGATAGACGACGTTTTCCAGCTGCCGGATATTGCCGGGCCAGTCGAGCTGCGCCAGCCTGGCCATCGCTTCACCGGAGATCCCGGTGATCGGCCGGTTTTCCTCGGCGCAGAACCGCGCCAGGAAATGCCGCAGCAGATGCGGAATATCCTCGCGCCGGGCCCGCAGCGGCGGCAGCGTCAGCGGCAGTACGTGTAACCGATAGAACAGGTCCTCGCGGAATTGCCCGGCCTTGACGCGCTCCAGCAGCTTGCGATTGGTCGCCGAAACGATGCGGACATCGACCTTCACCGGCTTGCGACCACCGACGGCTTCGACCGACCCCTCCTGCAGCGCGCGCAGCAGCTTGACCTGTGCCGCCAGCGGCAACTCGCTGACTTCATCGAGAAACAGCGTGCCGCCGGAGGCTTCGACGAACTTGCCGAGATGCCGTTCGGTGGCGCCGGTGAACGAGCCCTTCTCGTGCCCGAACAGGATCGATTCCACGAGGTTGTCGGGAATCGCGCCGCAATTGACGGCGACGAACGGCTTGCTGGCGCGCTCGCCGGAGCCGTGAATGGCGCGCGCAATCAGCTCCTTGCCGACGCCGGATTCGCCTTCGATCAGCACCGGGATGGTGGAGGTCGCAGCCTTGCGCGCCATGCGCAGCACGTTGTCCATCGCCGCGCTGCGGGTGATGATGTCGGCAAAGGTCAGCCGGCCTTCGCGGCTGTGCTTGATGCGCTGCAACTCGCCCTTGAGCGCACTGGCATTGAGCGCGTTGCGCAAGGACACCTGAAGGCGCTCGAGTCCGACCGGCTTGACCACGAAATCGTGTGCGCCGGCCCGCATTGCCGACACCACATTGTCGATGCCGCCATGGGCGGTCTGCACGATAACGGGAACGCCGAGGCCGGCCTCGCGGATCTTGCCGAGCACGCCCATGCCGTCGAGGCCGGGCATCACAAGGTCGAGCACCACGGCATCGACCGGCGGCGCGTCGGGGTCGGTCAGCCGGGCGAGCGCGGCGTCGCCGCTTTCGACGACGATGGCCTCATAGCCGCAACGAAGGACCATGTTTTCCACCAGACGGCGCTGAATGGCGTCGTCGTCCGCGACGAGAATTCGTTCGGCCATAAGCACTCCACAGCAGGAAATTGTCCCGATTTGGGCCACCATGGCGACGAAACCGTTAATGCTTTCCTAACGGCGTGGTGCGTTTCCACCGCTATCTGGATGCCAGGGCCAGCGCGTGAGGCCACACTTCATGGGCGCCGCGGTAGATCATGTCCCCGGCGACGTAGAGGATGATTGCAAGGCCCACATAGGCGATCCAGCGGTGCTTCTGCAGCAGGCGCGCGATCACGCTCGCGGCAAGTCCCATCAGTGCGATGGACAATCCGAGCCCGAAGATCAGGATTGTCGGGTGCTCGCGCGCGGCGCCGGCAACAGCGAGCACGTTGTCGAGCGACATCGAAACGTCGGCGAGGGTGATCTGCCAGATCGCCTGGCCGAGCGTCTTGCGTGGCCCGGCCGATGTGCCGTCACCATTGATCTGGTTTTCCAACTCATCAAGGTCATGCTCGGGCGGCGAGCGCAGCTCGCGCCACATCTTCCAGCACACCCACAGCAGCAGCACGCCGCCAGCCAGCAGCAGACCGATGATCTGCAGCAGTTGCACGGTGACGCTGGCGAAGCCGATGCGCAGGATGGTGGCGGCGATGATGCCGATCAGGATCGCCTTGCCGCGCTGCTCTTTCGGCAATCCGGCGGCGGCGAGACCAATGACGATGGCATTGTCGCCGGCCAGCACAAGGTCGATCATCACGACCTGGAAAAATGCAGTCAGGGCTTCCGGGGAAAACAGTTCGGTCATGCGGGCCACTCCGTTGAACGTCCAGTCCGACATCACAGTTCGCTTGAACTGCCAGAGGGGCCCGGTCCTGGACGTGATTTGCAGGAAAGACGCGGGGATTGCCCGCGGAGTTCGTTCTCTAGTCAGGTTGCTCCGACAGCGAAACGAGCCGGACCATCTGGTCCGGCTCGATGAGGATGGTAATGCCGATACCGACGAAGGTCAGCACCCCGGCCACGTCCAACCACGTTGGGCGCAGGCCATCGTGCCGACACAGCAGGGCGATGCCGGCAGTTGCCGCGGCTGTCGTGAACAGCAAGGTCGCCACTGCAGGCACCAGCGCGTCGGCAGACAGAATTGCCCGCAAGGCGAGTGCCGCCATCAACGAGACAAGCAACACGGCCGCAAACAGTTCCTTGATCCGCCCCAGGATGGGCGCGCTGTGACTGTTAGACGAATTCCGGTCGATGAATGCCATGCTGCATCTCGTCGCGGCCGGGGACATTCACGCAGTCGACCGGCCGTGCTACGGAAAGAAGTCGCAAGTTCGATCAATTCATAACGGATAGTTTCGTAATCATGAAACTTGATCGAGATCAAGTCAAGTCCGCGGAGGGGCAGCCAGGCAAGGCCGTGCCGGAAGCCCGGCTGCGGCGGAAACAGGCGGGAGACTGGCTGAAGCAGCGGCGCGCCGATGCAGGGCTCTCGCAAGTCGATCTCGCGGCAAAGCTCGGTCTCAAATATTACACGTTCATTTCGCAGGTTGAGAACGGGTTCAGCCGGGTGCCTACCGAGGCGATGGAAGCATGGGCGACGCAGCTGGGCCTCGATCCCGCGAGCTTCGCCAGGCACTTGCTGGTATATTACGAGCCGGAGCTGCACCGGCTGCTATTCGGGGCGAAGCCATGAATGTCATCGCATTCGAACGGACACGGATCGCGGGCACCTGGAGTGATGCGGAGCTGAACACCATCCTCGGTACCCTGAACGATGGTCGTGAATGGGACACCGGCCTCACCGAGAATGGTGACGCGCAGCTCTATCTGCTGGGGCCGGGCCCGGATCAGGCCTGCGAACTGTGCGTGTCGCGGATCGGCGGGCGCTACATCCTGGAGGACGGTGCCGGCCGGCTGCTGTTCGAGCACCGCAGCCTGCCGCTTGTGGCCATGCATGCCAGAACCGCGCTGCGCATCACGCGGTGGTCACTTGTCGCGCGCATCGTTGTGGTGTGGTGTACGATTCGCGACGTGATCCATGACAGGATCGAACCGTTGCTTGAGGAAAGCGAAGAACTGCTGGTTCTTCTGACGCCGCAGCTTGCCGCCTTCGTGTGATGGACGCGCCCAACTGAAAGTGCTTATGACGAAATCTGCCACCGTCCGGACGACCAAATCCTCCCGCAAGCCCACTCCGGGGAAGGCCAAAGCCGCCCGCAAGGCAAGCCGAGCATCGCCCGCGAAGGGGCCTGCCAAGTCATCTGCCAGGTTGAAGCCCGCCAAATTGCCGGAATGGAATCTGGAGGACTTGTATTCGGCGATCGACGCGCCGGAAGTGGCCCGCGACCTCGACCGGATCGACGCCGACTGCGCCGCCTTCGAGGCGGATTACAAGGGCAAGCTGGCGACCGAAACCGCCAGGCCGGGCGGCGGCGCCTGGCTGGCCGGCGCGGTCAAGCGCTACGAAGCGATCGACGATCTTGCAGGACGGCTCGGTTCCTATGCCGGCCTGATCCATGCCGGCGACAGCGTCGATCCGGCGATCTCGAAATTCTATGGCGACGTCTCCGAACGCATCACGGCGGCGTCGGTGCATTTGCTGTTCTTCGGGCTGGAGCTCAACCGCGTCGATGACGCGGTCATCGAACAGGCCATGCAGACACCGGAGCTGGGCCACTACAGGCCGTGGATCGAGGACAGCCGCAAGGACAAGCCGTACCAGCTCGAGGATCGCGTCGAGCAGCTGTTTCATGAGAAATCCCAGACCGGCTACGGCGCCTTCAACCGGTTGTTCGACCAGACCATTGCCGGCCTGCGCTTCAAGGTCGCCGGCAAGGAGCTGGCGATCGAGCCGACGCTGACCATGCTGCAGGACCGTCTCCCTGCGAAGCGCAAGGCTGCCGGACAGGCGCTGGCCAAAACCTTCAAGGCCAATGAGCGGACCTTCGCGCTGATCACCAACACCCTGGCCAAGGACAAGGAGATCTCCGACCGCTGGCGCGGTTTCCAGGACGTCGCGGATTCCCGGCATCTCAACAACCGGGTCGAACGCGAGGTGGTCGATGCGCTGGTGAGCTCGGTGCGCGCAGCCTATCCGCGGCTGTCGCATCGCTATTACGCCCTGAAGGCGCGCTGGTTCGGCAAGAAGAAGCTGGCGCACTGGGACCGCAATGCGCCGCTGCCTTTCGCAGCCACCGGCAGTATTCCGTGGGCCGAGGCCGAAAATATGGTGCTGACCGCCTACACGGCGTTCTCGCCGGAGATGTCGGCGATTGCCAAGCGCTTCTTCACCGACCGCTGGATCGATGCCGCGGTGCGGCCCGGCAAGGCGCCCGGCGCATTCTCGCATCCGACCACGCCCTCGGCGCATCCCTATGTGCTGATGAACTACCAGGGCAAGCCGCGCGACGTGATGACGCTGGCGCACGAACTCGGCCACGGCGTGCACCAGGTGCTGGCCGCCAAGAACGGCGCGCTGATGGCGCCGACGCCGCTGACGCTGGCCGAGACGGCCTCGGTGTTCGGCGAGATGCTGACCTTCAAGCGGCTGCTGTCGCAGACCAAAAGCGCCAGGCAGCGCCAGGCGCTGCTGGCCGGCAAGGTCGAGGACATGATCAACACCGTGGTGCGGCAGATCGCGTTCTATTCCTTCGAGCGCGCCATCCACACCGAGCGCCGCAACGGCGAGCTGACCGCCGCGCGCATCGGCGAGATCTGGATGAGCGTGCAGCAGGAGAGCCTCGGACCGGCGATCGACATCAGACCGGGCTACGAGAATTTCTGGATGTATATCCCGCACTTCATCCATTCGCCGTTCTACGTCTACGCCTATGCCTTCGGCGATTGCCTGGTGAACTCGCTCTACGCCGTCTACGAGAACGCCCAGGACGGCTTCGCCGAGCGCTATCTGGCCATGCTCGCGGCCGGCGGCACCAAGCATTATTCCGAACTGCTGATGCCATTCGGGCTGGACGCCAAGGACCCCAAATTCTGGGACGGCGGCCTGTCGGTGATCTCCGGCATGATCGACGAGCTGGAGGCGATGGGGTAACTTTGCCGTTGCAACATATGTTGAACGTGGCCGTGGATCATGTTATACATCTGTATAACATCTCGCGGCCTTGTTTTGTCAGGAGGTCGAACGAGACACTGGCAGTTGTCTCAATCAGAAGGGACTGAAGATGAAGCTGGAGATCAAAAAAATCGGCAATTCCGACGGCCTTCTTTTGCCTAAGGAATTGATGCAGCGGCTCGACCTGAAGCGGGGACAGGAACTGCATGTGACGGAGTTGGCGGGCGGCGGGTTGCAGTTGATGCCTTACGACCCGGACTTTGAAGAGACGATGGAAATTGCCGACCAGACCATGGACAAGTACCGCGATACGTTGGCGGCACTTGCAAAATGACAGGGACGAGGCATGAGCGAGCCGGTGGAGCCCCGCTGGATCACGTATGAGCAGGCTGTCGCGATCCATAGCCGGCAACTCCGTCGTTTTGGCGGTGCGCCGGGATTGCGAGACGAAGGCATGCTGCGCTCCGCGCTTGAACGTCCGATCAACAAATGGCGCTACGAGCAAGCCGAGTTGGCCGAACTGGCTGGTGCATATGCCTACGGATTGGCGAAAAATCATGCTTTCGTCGATGGCAACAAACGCATCGCATTCTTGAGCATGAGGGTATTCCTCATCAAGAACGGAGTTCAATTCGCCCCCGATCCTGCTCACGCAACTTCCATCATCCTCTCCCTCGCCGCCGGCGAAGTGAGCGAGGAGAGCCTGACGCGCTGGATCAGGGACAACTGGCCGGCTCCGCCGACCTGAATTCCGGCTAGTGGCATTGCGCTGCGAAGCGGTGCAACACCGCCTTGTATGCCACCGCCGTTGCTCTCCCCTGCCGATTGCGCTAATTCCAAGGCAGCACCGATCACAGGCTGGAGACGCCCGATGTCAGACCATAACGAAGTTGCCTACACCACCGCCGATGGCAACGATTATCCCGCCCACGAGCAGACCTATGAAGGGTTCATCACGCTGGTGAAGTTCGGCACCGCCGGCGTTGTCGCCATCGTTGCCCTGATGGCGATCTTTCTGACCTGATCCATCGCTGGTTGCGCCGCGCAAGCGGCGAATCGAACTGATTTGCTCGCGCGTGTGCCTTGCGCCGCCGGAGGCCCTATGAAGATTGCCGTTGCCAAGGAAATCGATCCCTCCGAGCCGCGGGTGGCGATCTCGCCCGATACGGTGAAGAAGTTCAAGGCGCTGGGCGTCGATGTGGTCATCGAGCCGGGCGCCGGCCTCAAGTCCGGCATGCCGGATTCGGACTTCACCGCTGTCGGCGCTACCATCAGTGCCGATGCGCTGAAGGATGCCGACATCGTCATCAAGGTGAAGCGGCCTGAGGCCTCGGAACTGGCGAATTACAAGCGCGGCGCGCTGGTGATCGCCATCATGGATCCCTATGGCAATGATGCCGCGTTGAAGGCGATGGCCGACGCCGGCGTCGCCGCCTTCGCGATGGAATTGATGCCGCGCATCACCCGTGCCCAGGTGATGGATGTGCTGTCGTCTCAGGCCAACCTGGCCGGGTATCGCGCGGTGATCGAGGCCGCCGAGGCCTTTGGCCGCGCCTTCCCGATGATGATGACCGCCGCCGGTACCATCCCCGCCGCAAAGGTGTTCGTGATGGGCGTCGGCGTCGCCGGCCTGCAGGCGATCGCCACCGCGCGCCGCCTCGGTGCCGTGGTCACCGCCACCGACGTGCGGCCAGCGACGAAAGAGCAGGTCGAGAGTCTCGGCGCCAAATTCCTGGCCGTCGAGGACGACGAGTTCAAGAACGCGCAGACCGCCGGCGGCTACGCCAAGGAAATGTCAAAGGAATATCAGGCCAAGCAGGCCGCGCTGACCGCCGAGCACATCAAGAAGCAGGACATCATCATCACCACCGCGCTGATCCCGGGCCGGCCCGCGCCGCGCCTGGTCACCGCCGACATGGTGGCGTCGATGAAGCCGGGCTCGGTGCTGGTCGATCTCGCGGTCGAACGTGGCGGCAACATCGAAGGCGTCAAGTCCAACGAGGTGGTCGACCTCAACGGCGTCAAGCTGGTCGGCTACACCAATCTCGCCGGCCGGGTGCCCGCTTCAGCCTCCAGTCTCTACGCGCGAAACCTGTTCGCCTTCATCGAGACCTTGATCGACAAGTCGACCAAGGCGCTGGCGGTGAACTGGGACGACGATCTGGTCAAGGCGACGGCCCTGACGAAAGACGGCGCCGTCATCCACCCGAATTTCCAGCCGAAAACCGCGTAAGGGAGACCCGCCATGGATCATATCGCACAGGCCGTCGACCCCTTCGTGTTCCGGCTCTCGATCTTCGTTCTCGCTGTGTTTGTCGGCTATTTCGTGGTGTGGTCGGTGACCCCCGCGCTGCACACGCCGCTGATGTCCGTGACCAACGCCATTTCCTCGGTCATCGTGGTCGGCGCGTTGCTGGCGGTCGGCGTCACCATGGTGGGCAGCGGCGGCGTCTGGGCGCGCGGCTTCGGCTTCATCGCGCTGATTTTCGCATCCGTGAATATTTTCGGCGGCTTTCTGGTGACCCAGCGCATGCTGGCCATGTACCAGAAGAAAAAGAAGTAAGGGCAGCCCGATGAACGCCAATCTCGCTGCAGTCCTGTATCTCGTTGCAGGCGTCCTGTTCATCCTGTCGCTGCGCGGGCTGTCCAGCCCGGCCTCCAGCCGCCAGGGCAATTTCCTCGGCATGGCCGGCATGGCCATCGCGGTGGCCACGACACTCGCCGCGCATCCGCCGGCGGACGGCATAGGATGGCTGCTCGTCATCCTCGGCGTCGGCATCGGCGGCGGCATCGGCGCGGTGATCGCCCGCCGCGTGCCGATGACCTCGATGCCCGAACTGGTCGCGGCCTTCCACTCGCTGGTCGGCATGGCCGCCGTGCTGGTCGCGGCCGGCGCGTTCTACGCGCCGGAAGCCTTCGACATCGGTACCCCCGGCAACATCCACGGCGCGAGTCTCGTCGAAATGTCGCTCGGCGTCGCCATCGGCGCGTTGACCTTCACCGGCTCGGTGATCGCCTTCGCAAAACTGTCGGGTCGGATGAGCGGCTCGCCGATCATCCTGCCGTACCGCCATATCATCAATATCGTGCTGGCGATCCTGCTCGTCGTGTTCATCGTCGGCCTGGTCAAGACCGGCAGCGTCGTCGATTTCTGGCTGATCGTGATCCTGGCGCTGGCGCTCGGCGCCCTGCTGATCATTCCGATCGGTGGCGCCGACATGCCGGTCGTCATCTCGATGCTCAATTCGTATTCGGGCTGGGCGGCGGCCGGCATCGGCTTCACGCTCGGTAATTCGGCGCTGATCATCACCGGCGCGCTGGTCGGCTCGTCGGGTGCGATCCTGTCCTACATCATGTGCCACGCCATGAACCGGTCCTTTATCTCGGTGATCCTCGGCGGCTTCGGCGGCGATTCCGCCGCGGCCGGCGCCGGGGCCGGCGGCGAAGTGCGTCCGGTCAAGCTTGGTTCGGCGGACGACGCGGCCTTCATCATGAAGAATGCGCAGAAGGTCATCATCGTGCCCGGCTACGGCATGGCGGTGGCGCAGGCGCAACACGCGCTGCGCGAGATGGCCGACAAGCTCAAGGCCGAGGGCGTCGAAGTGAAGTACGCGATCCATCCGGTGGCCGGCCGCATGCCCGGTCACATGAACGTGCTGCTGGCGGAAGCCAACGTGCCCTATGACGAGGTGTTCGAACTCGAGGACATCAACTCGGAATTCGCCCAGGCCGATGTGGCCTTCGTGATCGGAGCCAACGACGTTACCAACCCGGCCGCCGAGGACGATCCGAAGTCGCCGATCTACGGCATGCCGGTGCTGCAGGTCTGGAAGGCCGGCACCGTGATGTTCATCAAGCGCTCGCTGGCGTCCGGCTATGCCGGCATCGACAATCCGCTGTTCTACCGCGACAACACCATGATGCTGCTCGGCGATGCCAAGAAGATGACCGAGAACATCGTCAAGGGCATGTAGAGCGATTGGTTCACCAATTGAAAACGCCCGGCCGCAAGGCCGGGCGTTTTGTTTTCGTGGCCAGCTTACGCGGCAGGCTCTTTTGGCAGCCGATACATCGCGCAGAGCTTGTTGCCGTCGGGGTCCTTGAGATAGGCGAGGTAAAGTTTCACGGGTCCCATTTCGCGCACGCCCGGCGGATCCTCGCAGGTGGTGGCGCCATTGGCGACGCCGGTGGCGTGCCAGGCCTCGGCCTCCGCCGCCGATTGTGCGGTGAAGCCGATGGTGCCGCCATTGGCCGGCGTGGCAGGTTCACCGTTGATCGGCTTTGACACCGAGAAGGTTCCGGTCTTGGTCCGCCAGAAAATCCGGTGGCGATCGACCGTGCCGGGTTGCACGCCGAGCGTGCCGAGCAGCTTGTCATAGAATGACTTGGCCGCTTCGAGGTCATTGGTGCCGATCATGATATGTGAAAACATCTCGCTTCCTCTGTTCTTTTCTTGCATTCTCACCTTCGGTGATCCGCAACTATACGCATCACGCGCGGCTTGGCGAGACGGCATGACGTAGCCGCAACCGATCGGGCCGACCGCGTTGCTTGCGTGCATTTCCACTCCGAACCATTCATGCCCAGGACACCTGCCTGATGTCTGCGCACTCCGTGCCCAAATCGTCGTGGATCTTCCCCGCGTTGGCTGCCGTCTTTGTCGCTGCGACGGCGGGACTCGGTCTGGCCTTCACGCCGTCCGCGGCCGGTGCCGTTTTTGCGGCGGTACTGCTGGTCATTCTGTTCGGTACGGTGTTTGCCGCAGTCCACCACGCAGAGGTGATCGCGCACAGGATCGGCGAGCCCTACGGCACGCTGCTGCTGACGCTGTCGGTGATCATCATCGAGGTGGCCGTCATCGCCACCATCATGCTCGGCGACAAGGCGGCCCCCACGCTGGCGCGGGACACGGTGTTCGCTGTCGTCATGATCGTCTGCAACGGCCTCGTCGGCGTCTGCATCCTGGCCGGTGGACTGCGTTACATGGAACAGGAGTTTCAGGTCAGCGGAACCAAGGTCTATCTCAGCGTGTTGATCGTGCTGTCCACCATCTCGCTGATCTTGCCGAATTACACGCTGACGACACCGGGGCCGTTGTATTCGTCCATGCAACTCGGCTTCGTCAGCATCGTCACGCTGATCCTGTATGGTCTGTTTCTCTATACCCAGACGGTGCTGCATCGCGACTACTTCATCACCAGCGCCGACGATGCCGGCGAAGACCATGGCCCCGGTGGCGTCGCGACCAATGCCGTCCTGCTGGTGGTGTCGCTGGTCGCGGTGGTGGCGCTGGCGAAATCTTTCTCGGTTGTCGTCGATGCCGGTGCGGCCGCAATCGGCGCCCCGCCGGCGTTTTCCGGTATCGTTGTTGCGTTGCTGGTGCTGCTGCCCGAAAGCGTCGCGGCCATTTCCGCGGCGCGCCACAACGAACTGCAGAAGAGCATCAACCTGTCGCTCGGCTCGGCGCTGGCCACGATCAGCCTGACCATTCCGGCAGTGGCGTTGGCCGCCTGGCTGCTCGACAAGCCGCTGGTCCTGGGCCTGGCGCCGCGCGAGATGGTGCTGCTGGTGATGACGTTCGTCCTCAGCATGATCACCTTCGGCACCGGCCGCACCAATATTCTGTTCGGGCTGGTGCACGTGCTGGTGTTCGCGGTATTCGTGTTCGTGGTGTTTGTGCCGTGATCTCCAGGAGAACCTAAAATGCTCGCAGCCCAGTCAGACGTCCAGCAGGACACCCCGGAAGTCCGCGTCACCGAATGGCGCCTCGCGCCCGGCGCCGCCACCGGCCGCCACACCCACGGCATGGATTACGTCATCGTTCCCATCACCACCAGCGTGATGACCATCGTGGCGCCGGACGGCACCCGCTCGCAGGCGCCGATCACCACCGGAAAATCCTATTTCCGCAAGGCTGGCGTCGAGCATGACGTGCTCAATGAGACCGACAAGGAAATCGTGTTTCTCGAGGTCGAGGTGAAGAAGGTCTAGGGACCTCCGCCCGCGGCCACGTGAAGCGGCCTCCGGATTAGCAACGGAACCGGAAGCCGCGGCCCGCGTTTGCCGCGGCGACACAAATCTTCGTATCCAATTTGTCACTGCCACCGATCTGTCGCGATTGATCCCTCAATCAGCCTCAAAGTTCCCGCATCCAAGCGTGGGGAGAGGCTGATCATGCTGAAATACGTTTCAAAATTCGTGCTCGATATATTGCCATCGGTGGTCGCGACCATCGTCGGTGCATATATCGTTAACCATTACATCGTTCCGAAGTCCGATGCCGGCAAGCCGGCTGCCGCTGTCGCCTCGACGCCGGATCCCGCCGGAGCGAACAAGGCTGCCGGCGCCAAGCCGAGCGAGACCTCTTCCGATCTGGCGAATGTGCCGGTCGCCGTTGCGCCGAAGGCCAAGGGCGGCGAAAAGCCAGTCGTTGAGAAGGCCACCGTCGAAAAATCCGAAAAATCAGATACCGCCAGCGCACCAGCCGAGTCGCGCCGTCACCAGCCTCCGGCCCGTGACAAGGCTGTCGCCAAGGCGACGCCGGCAGCCGCCGTGGTCGCGCCACCCGTCGCAACGGTGAGTGTTGCGCCGGTCGAGAGCGCGCCGACCGCGGAAGAACGCCGCGATGCCAATGATCTGGCCCGCGCCGCCATCGAGCGGCTGCGTGGCGTCAAGGAGGCCCAGCCGGCCCCCCAGGAAGCCGTGCGGGCTCCCGAGGCGCCGCGTGTCCAGGAAGCGGTGCGCAGCGAGACGCCGCCCTCGATGCCGCAACTGCCGCCGCCCATCATGGTCTCGACGCCGAGCGTTGAAACCTTCGGTGCGCCGCCGTCACGGCCGCCTTACGCGCAGGAGCGCATCGCCGATCCGCGCCGTCCGCGGCCACCCGGTGAAATTCCATCGCCGCCGCCGCTCGATCTGCAGGCCGATGCCACCGGCTCCACCCGGCAGGACCGCACCAGCGTTGCTGAAGACGTGCTGTCGGCCGCCAAGTCGGTCTTCCACTCGGTTATTCCCAGGCAATTCGAGCGCTAACCCGCAAGCGGGCCACTGCTCTGCGTCAGCCGGCCCGGCCGCCCACGCGGGCGAGACCGTTGCGGGCGGCGTCGTCCTTTGGCCGCAGGGTAACGGCGCGGCTGTAGGACTCCGCCGCCTTGGCTCGGTCGCCGATTCGCTCGTAGGCTGTGCCGCGGGCGAGCCAGATCTGCCCATTTTGCGGCGCCGCCTGAACAGCCTCATCGAGGTCGGCGGCCGCCTCCTGGTTCTTGCCGAGCGCGAGGTAGCACTGCGCGCGGCTCAGCAGCGGGTCGGCCTGCAGCGGCGTCAGGCCGTTGGCCGAGGTGAAATCGGCAATAGCGAATTCGTACTGCTTCTCGGACTGGTACATGATGCCGCGCTGATAAAACGCCTGCGCGTTGTGCGGATCGAGATTAAGCGCGGTGCTGAATTCCGCCAGCGCCTCCGCGGATTTGCCGGATTGCGCGAGCGCCTGGGCGCGGGCGATATGCAGCAGTGCGTCGGCGGGATTGGTGTCGTTGGCTTCGGATGGCGATCCTGCGGGCGGTGCGGCAGCCTGGGGCGACGCGTCCTTGCTCGAGCCCGGTGTCAGCGATGACAGGTCGAACGAGCAGCCGGTGCTGCAGAGGCTGCTGGCGAGCAACATGATGCGTGCGAGGCCACAAGCGCAGATGCCGAGGGTCTGGTCGCGAACCGGAGCTGCCATGTACCAAATCCCGCGGGGCTGGTGGGCGCTATAGGTAACCCGCCACGCAGCGAAAAGCACCGGTCAAAAATAACGCGGGCCATGGGCCCGCGTTATTCAAATCAGTCGCTTCGCAAGATCAGCGCGGACCGCGCGGACCGGCGCTGGCACCGGCACCCGGACCGCCGCGACCGCCACGATCACCACCGGGACCCGCGCCGAACACCGGCTTCGGCTTCATCGGCAGCAGGCCTTCGCGCTGCAGCTTCTTGCGCGCCAGCTTGCGTGCACGGCGCACGGCTTCCGCCTTCTCGCGGGCCTTCTTCTCGGAAGGCTTTTCATAATGACCGCGGAGCTTCATCTCGCGGAAAATACCCTCGCGCTGCATCTTCTTCTTCAGCGCCTTGAGAGCTTGATCGACGTTATTATCGCGAACGAGAACCTGCACGCGGCATCCTCTTCAATTGATCGGATTGGAATTCGGGTAAAGCGAAGGGCCGACGAAAGGCCAAGCCCTCAACCTCAAGGGCGCGGATGTACCAGATCGAATCCGGAATGTCCACCTCGCAGCGCGGTAGTTTTGAGCTTCCGACGGCCGAAACGTGCGGATTTTCGCGGTCTTTTCGTCAAAATCCAGCGCGTCGACGGTCTCGACAGCGGCTTCGGGCCGGCGGCATAGTTCCCTTGGCGACTCGATCGTCCCAAGCCATCTCCGGGGGGAGCCATCATGAATACCAAGAAATATGCAGCCGAAGCGATCGGCACCTTTTGGCTGACATTTGCCGGATGCGGCAGCGCCGTGATCGCGGCGGCCTTTCCGCAGGTCGGCATCGGCCTCGTCGGCGTCTCGCTGGCGTTCGGCCTCAGCGTCGTCACCATGGCCTACGCGATCGGTCACGTCTCCGGATGCCATCTCAATCCTGCCGTCACGGTGGGCCTTGCGGCGGGCGGACGGTTTCCGGCCGCGCAGATCCTTCCCTATATCGTCGCGCAGATCGTCGGCGCGGTTGCGGCCGCAGCAGTGCTGTACGTGATCGCCAGCGGCGCGGCGGGCTTCGATGTCGCGAAGGGCTTCGCGTCGAACGGCTATGATGCGCATTCGCCCGGCAAATACAGCCTCATGGCGTGCTTCCTGATGGAAGTGGTGATGACGATGATGTTCCTGTTCATCATCATGGGCGCGACCCACGGCAAGGCGCCGGCCGGCTTCGCGCCGCTGGCCATCGGTCTGGCGCTGGTGATGATTCATCTGGTCAGCATTCCCGTCACCAACACCTCGGTGAATCCGGCGCGCAGCACCGGGCCGGCGCTGTTTGTCGGTGGATGGGCGATCCAGCAGCTGTGGCTGTTCTGGGTGGCGCCGCTGATCGGCGGGGTGCTGGGCGGGGTGATCTATCGCTGGCTCAGCGATGCGCCCGAAGGCGTTGTCGAGGGCAAGATCCCGGCCTGACATTCGCCAGAACCTTGGTCCGTTGACAGGTGAATGTGTTGCGGCGGCGTTGCGGCAAACTTCAGGCAGGCCGCCGCAACGCTGGCCGGACTATTTTGCGGCCGGCGGCGTCACCTCGGTGACGTGGCCCATCTTGCGGCCGGGCCGCGGAGCGCCCTTGCCGTACAGGTGCACGGTGGCGCCGGGCACCGTCAGCCACTTCGCATAATCGAGCACGTCGTCGCCGATCAGGTTGGTCATGGTGACCTGGCCATGGCGCAGCGGCTTGCCGAGCGGCCAGCCGGCGATGGCGCGGATGTGCTGCTCGAACTGCGACACCGAGGCGCCGTCCAAGGTCCAGTGCCCGGAATTATGCACCCGCGGCGCGGTCTCGTTGACCAGCAGCGTCGGCCCATTCTCACCAGGCACCACGAACAGCTCCACGGCGAACACGCCGACATAGTTCAGCGCGCTGGCGATCTTTTCGGCAATGGCGCGGGCCTGCGCCGCCACCGCCTCGGGGATGTCGGCGGGGGCAGTGGAGAATTTCAGGATGTGGTCGCGATGCTGGTTCTCGGTGACGTCGAAGCATTCGACCTGACCGTCGGCACCGCGCGCGGCGATCACCGAAATCTCGCGCTCGAACGGCACGAAGGCCTCGAGAATCGCCGAACGGGTGCCGAGATCGTCCCAGACCTGCTGAGGGTCGTCGCCCTCGCGGACGATCGCCTGCCCCTTGCCGTCATAGCCGAAGCGGCGCGTCTTGATCACCGCGGGCAGGCCGATCTTCGTGATGGCGGCACGCAGCTCTGCGGCCGAGCCGACGTCGGCATAGGCCGCGGTGCCGATGCCCAGCCCGGTGACGAAATCCTTCTCGGCGAGGCGGTCCTGGGTGGTCTGCAGGATGCTGAGATCGGGAAGCACCGGCTTGCGCGCCGCGAGCACCATCGCGGTGCCGGCCGGGATATTCTCGAATTCGTAGGTGATGACGTCGCAGTCGTTGGCGAACAGTTCGAGCGCCTCGACGTCGGCATATTCCGCGCAGGTGGCGTTCTGCACCACGTCGAAGGCCGGCGAATCCGGATCCGCCGAAAATACCTGGCAGCGCAGTCCGAGCCGCGCCGCGGCCATCGCCAGCATACGGCCGAGCTGGCCGCCGCCGAGAATACCGATGGTGTCGCCGGGCTTGAGGACCGGCTGCGGGATCGAACTCACGCCGTCTCCTCCGGTCGCTCGGCAATCGCCGCGGTCTGCGCCTTGCGCCAGGCGGCCAGCCGGGTCGCCAGCGCAGGGTCATGCAGCGCCAGCACGGCAGCCGCCAGCAACGCGGCATTGACCGCACCGGCCTTGCCGATCGCCAGCGTGCCGACCGGAATGCCGGCCGGCATCTGCACGATCGAATACAGCGAATCGACCCCCGATAGCGCCTTCGACTCGATCGGTACGCCGAACACCGGCAGCTCGGTCAGGGATGCTGCCATGCCCGGGAGGTGCGCGGCGCCGCCGGCGCCGGCGATGATGATCTGGAATCCTTCGGCCTTGGCGCCCTTGGCAAATGCGTAGAGCCGGTCCGGAGTGCGATGCGCCGAGACGATGCGGGCGTCGCTTGCGATGTCGAGCGCGGTCAGCGTCGCTGCGGCGTGGCGCATGGTCTCCCAGTCCGACTGGCTTCCCATGATGATGGCAACGGGCACGGTCATTCCGATATTTCTTTCGAGAATCCAGAAAGATAGGGTGAAATACAGATTGCCCTTGGGTGTGGCAAGGCGTGACGAATGGACTATCCTGTCTTGGTGAAGACCGGCAAGCGTTTAGCAAATCCCGAACACTTTCCCGAAGAAAATCCGATGAAAAAGAAACGCGTGCCACCCGGTCGGAGGCGTGGAAAGCGCCCCATGGGAAGCTGCAAGCCTCTGTTCCTGCGGGCGAAAGAGCCTGCCTCCGACGGTTCCAGGATCGCAGCCCGGCCCGCCGTGCGC
>LNAP01002790.1_pt1 | contig 20126 bp, 18 predicted proteins | sample 602601 | NCBI WGS metagenome assembly LNAP01 (sample SAMN02440304, study PRJNA202911) | soil metagenome | biome: Subtropical and temperate rainforests or woodlands; isolation source: soil samples (1 kg each in a 20% v/v slurry with milli Q water) were... ...
CTGGAACATACATTGGCGGCCATACGCGCCAAGGCGCCGCAAGCTGCGGGCTGGCGCGCCTGGGTCGGGCCGGGCATTGGCGCGCAGGCGTTCGAGGTCGGCCAGGATGTGCTGGACGCCTTCTCCAAGGATGATCCCGCGACCTTGCGCTACTTCACGCCGCGACCCGGACTCTCCGGAAAATGGCTGGCCGATCTCGCCGGCTTGGCCGATTTCCGCCTGCGCCGCGCCGGAGTACAAGATGTCTCCTTGAGCGGGATGTGCACGGTGGCCGGGGCGGACCAATTCTTTTCGTACCGTCGCGACGGCGAAACCGGACGCATGGCTCTGCTGGCCTGGCTCGGCGGGGTTTGATCTGGCGCAAGGCCCGCGGCCGGGCTTGCGACGTACCCTGTCAGGCCTCCTTGTATACCCGCATTGACAGCCCCGAACCCGGAATGCAACATCAATCGCGTAGTTTCGATAACAAGGTGTCGAAGTGAATGCCAATCTCTCCGCAGGGCCCATTCCGGTGAGCGTGGCACCGGAAGTCCTGGCCGACATTCAGGCCGAATTCTCCCGCGAGTGGCAGCGCCTTTGCGATGACGCCCGCCGTGGCGCGCTTGCGCCGCCGCCTGACCGCCGCTTTTCCGGCGACGCCTGGGCCTCCAATCATTCGCACCTGTTGCTGGCGCACACCTACCTGCTGTCGGCCCGCGCCATGTCGCGCATGGTCGATGCGGCTCAGGTCAGCGAGCCCATGCGCGACCGCCTGCGCTTTTCCATCATGCAGTGGGTCGACGCGCTGTCGCCGTCGAACTTCCTGGCGCTGAACCCGGATGCCCAGCAATCCATCGTCGAAAGCGCCGGACGCGCGCTCAACGAAGGGCTGGCCAATCTGCTGGGCGACGTCAAGAAAGGCCGCATCACGCAGACGGACGAATCGCAGTTCGAGATCGGCCGCAACGTCGCCGTGACTCCAGGCGAAGTGGTGTTTGAAAACCAGCTGTTCCAGCTCATCCAGTACGCGCCGTCGACGGCTACCGTGCACGAGCGGCCGCTGGTCATCGTGCCGCCGAACATCAACAAGTTCTACATCCTGGACCTGCAGCCCGAGAATTCCTTCGTGCGGCACGCGGTGGACCAGGGCTACACGGTGTTCCTTATTTCCTGGCGCAATCCGGTGTCCAGCGATACCGATGGCGTGGACCGCGCGACCTGGTCCGATTATCTGGACGACGCGGTACTGCAGGCGCTGCGCGTGGCCAGCGACATCACCAAGCAGCCGCAAGTCAATGCCTTGGGCTTCTGCGTGGGCGGCACGATGCTGGCCTCCGCGCTGGCCTTGGCCGAGGCGCGCGGCGAGCACCCCGTGGCGTCGTTGACCCTGCTGACCTCGCTGCTCGATTTCCACGATACCGGGGTCCTGAACGTCTTCGTCGACGAGGCGCACGCGCTGCTGCGCGATCACCAACTGGGCAACGGCGGACTGATGCCGGGGCGCGACCTCGCCACCACTTTCTCGTTCCTGCGGCCCAATGAGCTGGTCTGGAACTACGTGGTCGGCAACTACCTGAAAGGCCAGAAGCCGCCCCCGTTCGACCTGCTGTTCTGGAATGGCGACAGCACCAATCTGCCCGGACCGTTCTTCTCCTGGTATTTCCGCAATACCTACCTGGAGAACAATCTCAAGGTGCCGGGCCGCGCGCAAGCCGCGGGCATGCCGCTGGACCTGACGCGGCTGGAAATGCCGGCGTACATCTTCGGGTCGCGCGAGGACCATATCGTGCCCTGGGTCTCGGCCTATGCCTCCACCCAGGTGCTGCGCGGGCCGCAACGCTTCGTGCTGGGGGCGTCCGGCCACATCGCCGGCGTGGTGAATCCTCCGGCCAAGAAGCGCCGCAGCTACTGGGCGGCTGACAAGCTCGAACAGTCCGGCCATCATCTGCCTGGCGATCCGAACACATGGTTCGCGCAGGCCGTCGAGACGCCGGGTAGTTGGTGGCCCGACTGGGCTGGCTGGCTGTCGGGCCATTCGGGCAAGCAGGTCAAGGCGCGAACAAAGTTAGGCAATGCCAAGTACCGGCCGATAGAGCCGGCTCCTGGCAGGTATGTGAAAGTCCGGGCAGCCTGAAACCGCGATCAGCGGTTAGGCCCGGATAGAAGAAGGTTAATTAACGAGGCGTCCGTCGCACACAGGAGGAAGTCCAATGAGCGGAAAACTGGCTTACGTAACAGGCGGGATGGGCGGGATCGGCACCTCTATTTGCCAGCGCTTGGCCAAGGAAGGCTTTCGCGTGGTGGCAGGTTGCGGCCCCAGCCGCAATTACCAGCAATGGCTGGACGAGCAGGCAGCGCAGGGCTATACGTTCTACGCGTCCGTGGGCAATGTGTCCGACTGGGACTCCACGGTAGAGGCGTTCGAGCGGGTCACGAAGGACCTGGGCCAGGTCGACGTGCTGGTCAACAACGCGGGCATCACGCGTGACGGCCTGTTCCGCAAGATGAGCGCCGACGATTGGCGCGCGGTCATCGACACCAACCTGAACAGCCTGTTCAATGTGACCAAGCAGGTCATCGAAGGCATGGTCGAGCGGCAGTGGGGCCGCATCATCAACATCAGCTCGGTCAACGGGCAGAAGGGGCAGTTCGGCCAGACCAACTATTCCACGGCCAAGGCCGGCATCCATGGCTTCACCATGGCGCTGGCCCAGGAAGTGGCCAGCAAGGGCGTCACGGTCAATACGATTTCGCCCGGCTACATCGGCACGGACATGGTTCGCGCCATCCGTCCCGACGTGCTGGAAAAAATCGTCGCCACGATTCCGGTGCGCCGCCTTGGCACGCCGGAGGAAATCGCTTCCATGACGGCGTGGCTGGCCTCGGATGAGTCCGGCTTTTCAACGGGCGCGGACTTCTCGCTCAACGGCGGCCTGCACATGGGCTGACGCATCGGGCCGCCAGCGGGCGGCCCGTCGGTACCGGAGGGCCTCGGGGAGAGGGCCCTCCGGATTACACTAACCCTATCCGAAGCCTTAGAGATCGCCCGATCCGGGGACAACCATGACGCAAGCACAAACCGGCGCCAGCCTGCGCCTGATTAAAAAGTACCCCAACCGTCGTCTGTACGACACCTACATCACCCTGGCAGATGTCAAGCAACTGGTCCTGGCCAATGAAGAATTCCAGGTCGTCGATGCCAAGAGCAGCGAAGACCTGACGCGCAGCATCCTCCTGCAGATCATTCTCGAAGAGGAAAGCGGCGGCATGCCGATGTTCTCGTCGAACATGCTTTCGCAGATCATCCGTTTCTACGGCCATGCCATGCAGGGCATCATGGGTTCCTACCTGGAAAAGAACATCCAGGCCTTCATCGAAATCCAGCAGCGCATGGCGGAACAGTCCAAGGGCCTGTACGGCAGCCAGTTCGGTCCCGAGGCCTGGGCGCAGTTCATGAACGTGCAGACGCCCATGCTGCAGAACATGATGAACAACTACATCGACCAGAGCAAGAATCTGTTCGTGCAGATGCAGGACCAGATGCAGGATCAGACGCGCGCCATGTTCTCGACCTTCCCGTTCACGCCCGGCGGCACGCAAGGCCCCGGACGCAAGTAACGGCGGGGCCGCGCCAGGCGCGGCCTCATCGATCAGCACCCCAAAAGCCGGATAGCGGTCCGGTTCTTGGGGTGTTTTTTCATCCCTGCGCACTGGCCCGGCGTGAACGAAGCGGGCCTGAGCGCCAATCTGGGGCTGGGCCTGGAGTCGGACCTGCGCCACCCGTATGCCGGTGACGTCACGCGGGCCTTCCAGCCGTCGGCACAGTTCAGGTTTTCCGGGCGCTGAAGAGGCGAGCCGGACCGCTTTCACCGCTTGATCAAACGCAATCATCCGCAGATTTTCCTGGCGCCAGGTTCAGGGTTCTGTCAGTTGATTTAGTTACATTAATGAAAACGGTTCTTGTTTGTATTTTAGGAACCGATGTCCCATTTGTGTTTCAAGGATTATGCACATGATCAAGAAAGCCTTGGCCCTGGCCATTGTCGCTCTGAGCGTTTCCGCCGCGAACGCGGCTGAATACCCCATCGGCAAACCGGTGGAAAAGGGCGGCATGGAAATCGGCGCGGTGTATCTGCAGCCGATTGAAATGGACCCCCCCGGGATGATGCGCCCGGCCAAGGATTCGGATGTGCACCTCGAAGCCGACATCCACGCCACCGCCGGCAACAAGACGGGCTTCCCCGAAGGCGAGTGGGTGCCTTACCTGGTCGTGAAGTACGAAATCCAGAAGGTCGGCAGCCAGAACGTGCAGAAAGGCACCTTCATGCCCATGGTTGCCAACGACGGCCCGCACTATGGCGAGAACGTCAAACTTGAAGGCCCGGGCAAGTACAAGCTGAAGTACACGGTGCTGCCGCCGACCGCGGACAAGATGAGCCACTTCGGCCGCCACGTCGACAAGGAAACCGGCGTGGGTCCGTGGTTCGAACCCTTTGACCTGGAATATGAATTCGTCTACGCCGGCACCGGCAAGAAGGGCGGTTACTGATCGTGCGCAGCCTGCTACGCCTTGCCGCCGCATTGCTGATCGGCCTGGCCGGCCTGGCCGGCGGGGCGCCCGCGCAGGCTGACGAACTGCCCACGTTCACGCTGAGGTTCAAGCCGGACGGCACGTTCGAGCCCGCCACGCTGGAAGTGCCGGCGGGCCGCTTCAAGATCGAGCTCATCAACGAGAGCAACGAGCCGGTGGAATTCGAAAGCATTCCGCTACGCAAGGAAAAAGTCCTGGGACCGGGCGTGAAGTCCTTCGTCGTGATCACCATTTCGCGCCCCGGCGAGTATCCCTTTTTCGACGATTTTCACCAGAGCGTGAAAGGCACTTTGGTCGTCAAGCCCAAGGAATGACGCGGTAGCACTATATGGAACAGGTACTTTTCATCGTCTGGCGCGAAAGCGTCGAAGCCATGCTGGTGGTGGGCATCCTGTACACCTGGCTGCGCTCCACACCCGAAGGCAAGCGCGGCCTGACTTATTTGTGGGGCGGGGTTGCCGCGGGCCTGGCACTGGCCGTGGCGCTCGCGCTGGTGTTGCTGGGCGTGTCCACCTGGCTCAGCGACGAAGGCCAGGAATGGTTCCAGGCCATCATGTCGCTTGCCGCGTGCGCGCTGGTGGTGCAGATGGTCGTCTGGATGAAGAAGCACGGCCGCACGCTCAAGGGCGAACTCGAAGGCGGTGCGCGGGCTTCCGTCGCCAGCGACAACTGGTGGGGCTTGTTCGTGCTGGTGGCGATCGCCGTGGCGCGCGAAGGCAGCGAAACCGTCGTGTTCCTGTATGGCACCGTGTCGGCGGGCGAGGGCGGCAGCAACATGTTGATGCTGGCGCTGGCCGGCGTGGCCGGTTTCGTCGTGGCGCTGTTGACGTTCTGGCTGCTGCAGTTGGGCGGCAAGCTCATCACCTGGCGCCGTTTCTTCCGCGTGACCGAAATCCTGTTGCTGCTGCTGGCCGGCTCGCTGCTGGTGGGCGGCCTGGATCACCTGATTTCACTGGACGTCTTGCCGACCATCGTGGATCCGGTCTGGGACAGCTCCTGGCTCTTGAGCGACAGCACCGGCGTGGGCAAGGTCCTGGCCGACTTCGCCGGCTACCGCGCGCTGCCCGCGCTGAGTTCGGTGCTGTTGTGGGTGGCTTACTGGATCATCGTGTGGGCGCTGCTGCGCTGGGTGGGAGGCAAGCCCGCGGGCGTTGCTGCCGCCGCCCGCAGCACTTCCTGAACCCGACCGTTGCTGGACTGAATACTTGAAGGTTTGACCATGGCAGCTGCACTCGGGAGGGCGACCTCCCGTATCGCCGACTTCCTCCGTGACCATGCCCCGCTGTTGCGCAAGCTGCAGTGGGGCATTGTTGCGATGTACGCGTTCCTTTTGATCGTGCCTGCGATCCTGCCCTTGCCGGACAACGCGGCCTCGGTGTTCAACAACCTGACCATCGTCGCGCAGTTCGCGTTCTGGGGCGTATGGTGGCCGTTCGTGCTCATCTCCATGCCCATCCTGGGCCGGGCCTGGTGCGGTTGGCTCTGTCCGGAGGGCATGCTGACCGAATGGGCCAGCGAGCGCGGCCAGGGGCGTGCGATCCCCAAATGGATGCGCTGGGGCGGCTGGCCCTTCGTCGCATTCGCGCTGACGACCGTGTACGGCCAACTGGTCAGCGTGTACCAGTATCCGCTGGCGGTGCTGGCGGTGCTGGGCGGGTCCACCGTGGCGGCCATGATCGTCGGCTGGCGCTACGGCCGCAGCAAGCGCGTGTGGTGCAAGTACCTGTGCCCGGTCAATGGCGTGTTCAATCTGCTGGCCAAGCTGGCGCCCTGGCACTTCAAGGTCGACGAAGAGAAGTGGCGCCATCCGGTCATCCGCATCGAACCCATCAACTGTGCGCCGCTGGTGCCGCTGCGCCACATGAAAGGCGCGGGCGATTGCCATGTCTGCGGACGCTGCAGCGGCTATCGCGGCGCGATCTCGCTGACGCCGCGTTCGCCCGAAGAAGAGATCGTGCATGTCACCCACGGCGATCCGTGGCAGACGGCGTTGCTGTGCTTCGGCCTGATGGGTATCGCCATCGGCGCCTTCCTCTGGAGCGCCAGCCCCTGGTACGTGACTGCCAAGCAGTGGGCCGCGACCTGGCTGGTCGAACACGACATCATGTGGCCGCTGCTGGACAACGCGCCCTGGTTCGTCCTGACGCATTACCCGGAAGTGAACGACAGCTTCTCGTGGCTGGACGGCGCGGGCATCCTGATGTTCGTCGTCGGGGCCACGATCTGTGTCGGCGGGGCCTCCTTCCTGTCGCTGTGGATCGCCGACCGCCTGGCGCCCGCCGCGCCTGTGCCGGGCGAACCCGTGACGCGCTGGGGCCGTCCTGGCCTGCACAAGCTGGCGCAGGCCTTGATTCCTTCCGCCGGCATCGGCGTGTTCCTGGGCTTGTCGGCGACCACCGTCAACCTGCTCAAGCACGAAGGGATGCAAGCCGCCTGGGCCGCGCCCGTGCGCTTCACGCTGCTGAGCCTGGCAGTGCTGTGGACACTGCGCCTTTACGCGCGGCTGCTGAAGCCGCGCATGGCGAGCGTCTGGCGCAAGGGTCTGGCCTGGCTGGTGCTGGCGGCTGGCCTGGCGCCGTTCTGCCTGGCCTGGGTGCTGTTCTTCGCGGTCTGGTAGCTCGCGCCCTGGGCTTGCGATAAAGTGGGGCATTGCGCCGGCCAAGGCCGGCGCAACTCTTTCAACTATCGCTACCGCCATGGCCTCCTACGCTTTCCGCCTGCTCAACGTCTTCGCTTCTTCCACCTTCAGCGGCAACCAGCTTTGCGTGTTCGAAGACGCGCGCGGCATGGACGACGCCACCATGCTGAACCTGGCGGCGCAGTTCAATCTGTCCGAAACGACCTTCATCCTGCCGTCGGACAAGGCGGCGGCGCGGGTGCGCATCTTTACGCCGGGCTTCGAGATGAAGTTCGCGGGCCATCCCACGATCGGAACCTCGCAGGTCGTGCGGGATTTGCAGCAGACCGGCGATGAACTGACCCTGGAGTTCGCCGCCGGCGTGGTGCCGGTGACGGCGCGCGGCGATGCCTGGACCTTTACCGCGCCGTGTCCGGACGGTGTGCGTACCGCCGCGCCTGTGCTGGAGCGCGCCCAGATCGCCAGCTTGCTGGGCCTGGAAGCCAACGACCTGTTGGGCGATCCGATCTGGATGGACACGGGCGCCGACCAGTTGCTGGTGCCGCTCGCCACTGTGGCAGCCGTGCGCCGCGTCGCGCCCGACGCCTCCCGGCTGGACCGCTGGCAGGCCAACAGCCTGGGCCGCAAGGTCATGTACGCCTTCGCCTTCGACGACGGTCGCCAGCAGGACGGCCGGCAGGTCGTGGTGGCGCGCTACTTCTACGCCAAGGCAGGCGGTGGCGTGAACGAGGATGCCGGCACGGGTTCGGCCTGCGCCAATCTGGGCGGCTGGCTGCGGCATCAAAAGCATCCCTTGCCCGCCAGCATCCTGGTGGAGCAGGGCGACCAGATGGGCAGGCCTTGCCGGTTGCTGCTGGACGTCCATGCCGACGGGCGGATCCAGGTCGGCGGCCGCGCGCTGGAGATAGGCCGGGGCGTGGTCGACATCTGAGGTCCGAGGCCGCCATCCGATGGGCGGTCCAAAACAAGGCGGCGCCCGTGTTCGACACGGGCGCCGCCTTGTTTTTCAGGAAAGGGCTTGAATAGCCCCCAGGGCTTACTTCTTGTTCTTGGCCGGGTCGACCTTGATGTTGTTCATCACCTGCTTGACGCCCTCGACGCCGCGCGCCACGGTGGCGGCGTGATCGGCTTCTGCCGCGGTGCCCACGGTACCCGTCAGTTTGGTGACGCCCGCATTGGTTTCCACGGCAATGTCCAGCGCGCTCAACTGCTTGTCGGCCACGATGGCGGCCTTGACCTTGGTGGTCACGGTGGCGTCGGACGCGTATTCACCCACGGACTGTTTCGGCTTGCCGTCATCGGCGGCAAAAGCCATGGAAGTGAAGACGGCGCCCGTGCCCAGTGCAGCGGCGGCGATCAGCTTGCGGAATTCCATAGTCATGCTCCTTGTTAGTGGTTCAGCGCGTCGGGACGCGGGGATTGCGTAATGTCTTGGGTGCGAGTTCTATTTCTTGCGGAATGCGCCGCCGAGGATGGACAGCAGCGCCAATACCAGGAAGACGAAGAACAGGATCTTGGCGATACCGGCAGCGCCGGCGGCGATGCCGCCGAAGCCCAGGACAGCCGCGATGATGGCGATGACGAAGAAAACTACGGCGTAGTGCAGCATGTCAGCTTCTCCTGGTGGTTGGCCGGATCAGGGATTGCGGTCGAAAAAGTCGCGGACTTCCTTCTCAGCCTGTTCCTTGGTCTTGCCGTAACGCTCCTGGATCAGGCCCGCCAGACGTTCGGCGTTGCCTTCGGTGCGGGTCAGCTCGTCGTCGGTGAGCTCACCCCAGGCGGCCTTGGCCTTGCCTGCCAGTTGCTTCCACTTGCCAGCGATGATGTCGTTGTTCATGGTGACCTCTCCTGTTGCTAGCGCCATCCGGTTTGCGGCCTGTAAACCGGGCTGTCGCGGTTGAGTGGGACACTGATCAGCTAGGGCCTGCCGGTTCAAAAGATTGCCGTTCAGGCCATGCACTTACCGTACGAGCCTGCGGCATGATCGTCAAACCTGGCTGTGGGTAAATGTAACGGCGTGGCGTCAGCAAAATGGCCCGGTTTCCGGCGGAAGGAGATTGCAGGCGCACTATATGTGGCAGTTACATTTCGGCAATGTCTTGTCCTCTTTTGAGTGGGGCTGGTAACCGGATTTGCGGGCGCAGGCAGAGTGGTCCGCGGCTGGTCTGCGGGAGGACGGGACGGTATAGTCATGGCGGAACCGGCAACCACGTTCGGCCGCAGAAAAGGAAGAGGAACCCGCATGACGCAACGACTTTGCAGCGTTATCTTGCTGACGCTGGCCGCGATGGCGGCGATGGGATGCACGCACGTGACGGACAGGTACCAGGCTGCCGCGCCCGTCGCGTCGTCCAGCAGTTGATCGGCGCGCTGGCGCAAAATGCGAACGGGGCGCCTCAGGGCGCCCCGTTTCTACTTCAGGAGCCGCGAAGGGCTCAGGCTTGCGCGATGCGGCGCGCGATGTGATCCAGCGCGTCTTCCACCTGATCGACCAGGATCAGGCACAGGTCGCCGGCGCCCAGACGCGCAAGGGCCGTGTCGATGGCGAGAAACTCGCCGTGGATTTCCTCGACATGCTTGCTGCGGCTGGCATTGACCAGGCCCTGCTGCAACAGGGCCAGCACTTCGCCATCGGCGCGGCCGCGTTGGCATTGGTCCTGGTAGAGCAGCACGTCGTCGAAGGCGTCGCCGAGGATCTCGGTCTGCATCCGGATGTCTTCATCGCGCCGGTCGCCCGCGCCGCTGATGACCACGGAACGCCGCTTGGCGGGCATGGCGTCCACCGCGCGCACCAGGGCCAGGATGGCATCGGGGTTATGGCCGTAGTCCGCGATCACCGTGGCGCCGCGGTAGTCGAACACGTTGAAGCGTCCGGGCGCGGTTTGGGCGTCATTGACGAAGGTGGCCAGGCCGCGGCGGATGATGTCCGTGTCCAGGCCCAGGGCCCAGGCGGCGGCGATCGACGCCATGGCGTTTTCGACCTGGAAGGTGATGGTGCCGTTGCGCGTCAGCGGGATGGCGGCCAGCGGGTAGCGGGTCTCTTCGGTGCCTTGCTGCGCGGTCACGATGGCGTCGCCGTCGCGGTACACGCAACGCAGCCCTTGCGCGCGGTGCGTGGCCAGCACGGGATGGTTGCGGTCTTCGGCGAAGTAGGTGATCGAGCCCGGGCAGCTCGCGGCCATTTCGGCCACGATGGGGTCGGCCGCGTTCAGCACCGCGGTGCCCGAGGGATGCACGTGCTGCACGATCACGCGCTTGACCACGGCCAGGTCCTCGACCGTGCTGATGTAGCCCAGGCCCAGGTGGTCGCCCATGCCGATGTTGGTGACGATGGCCACGTTGCAGCGGTCGAAGGCCAGGCCTTCGCGCAGGATGCCGCCGCGCGCGGTTTCGAACACGGCCGCGTCCACGTCCGGGTGCATGAGCACGCTGCGGGCGCTGCGCGGGCCGCTGCAATCGCCGGTGTCGATGCGCAGGTTGTCGACGTAGACGCCGTCGGAGTTGGTCATGCCGACGCGGTTGCCGGCGGCGCCCAGGATGTGGGCGGTCAGGCGCACGGTGGTGGTCTTGCCGTTGGTGCCGGCCACGGCCACGACCGGGATGCGGCCGTCGTCACCATCCGCGTACATGTTGGAGATGATGGCTTCGCCCACGGCGCGGCCCTTGCCGAAGGACGGGTTCAGGTGCATGCGCAGGCCAGGCGCGGCGTTCACTTCCACCACGCCGCCATGCTGGTCTTCCAGCGGGTAGAGCACGCTTTCGGCCACCACGTCCACCCCGCAGATGTCCAGTCCGATCATGCGGGCCGCCGATACCGCACGCGCGGCCATCTCCGGATGCACTTCGTCGGTCACGTCGGTGGCTGAGCCGCCGGTGCTGAGGTTGGCGTTGTTGCGCAGGAAGATCAGGGTGCCGGATGGCGGCACGGAGTCGGCCTCGAAGCCTTGCTTCTTGAGCGTGGCCAGGGCGATGTCGTCGAAGCGGATCTTGGTCAGGGAAGTTGCGTGGCCATCGCCGCGCAGCGGGTCCGCGTTGACCTGGTCCACCAATTGGCGGATGGTCTGCACGCCGTCGCCCGTGACCTGCGGCGGATCGCGGCGCGAGGCCGCGACCAGTGCGCCACCGACCACCAGCAGGCGGAAATCGTGGCCCGGGATGTAGCGTTCGACGATGACTTCTGAGCTGATCTCCTCGGCCACTTCAAAGGCCTGGATCACCCGTTCGCGGGTTTCGATGTTGACGGCGACGCCGCGGCCCTGGCTGCCGTCGCGCGGCTTGACCACGACCGGTCCGCCCAGTTCCTCGGCCGCGGCCCAGGCTTCCTCGGCGGTGGTCACCGAGCGGCCCATCGGCACCGGCACGCCGGCGGCGTCCAGCAGCATCTTGGTCAGGTCCTTGTCCTGCGCGATGGACTCGGAGATGGCGCTGGTCAGGTCGGTTTCGGCGGCCTGGATGCGGCGCTGCTTGCTGCCCCAGCCGAACTGCACCATGCTGCCCTGGGTCAGGCGGCGATAAGGGATATTGCGCGCGGTGGCGGCATTGACGATGGAGCCGGTGCTGGGTCCGAGGCGCACGTCTTCGTCCAGGTCGCGCAGGCGCTTGAGGGCGTCGGCGAGGTCGAAGGGCGTGTCGTCCAGCGCGGCGCGCACCAGCACTTGCGCCAGTTCCATCGCCAGCTTGCCGACTTCTTCCTCGCTGTACTCGACCACCACCTGGAACACGCCGGGCTCGATGGTGGAGGCGGTGCGGCCGAACGTGACGGGGCAGCCGGCGTGCGCCTGCATCGTCAGCGCGACGATCTGCAGCACGTGAGCGATGGAGACCGAGCCCTGATGGCCTTCCGGACGCAGCAGCCCGGTCTGGGGCAGCCGCGCGCGCAGGCGCGCTTCGAAGTCAGGCAGGTTGTCGATGGAGCATTCGGCGTCGGCGCAGGAAACGATGGCCTCGATCGCGGTGTTCTTGCTCCACAGATTGGGGCCGCGCAGTGCTCGGATACGGGAAACTTCCATGGCAGGTATTCCTGTCTAGCTCACGCGCGCGCCCGCTAATGCGAGGGCGCGCGCAGATATTGTCAGTATTGCTGAATCCAGCGGCGGACCAGGTCGATGGTGGGACCGGAGAAGGCTTCGTCGGACTGCAGCAGGACGAAGTCGCCTGCGGCGATGCTGTCGAGCTGGCTCTGGATGGCCTTGCCGTGGTCGGGCTCTTCCTGGATGTCCTTGACGCGGGCGCCTTGCGCCAGGCCCTGGCGCAGCAGCGCGCGCGCCTCGCCTTCGGGACGCTTGCTGCGCACGGTCAGGTCGTCGTAGAGCACCACGCGGTCGAAGGCGTCGCCCAGCAGCTTGCCCTGTTCGATCAGGTCCGCGTCGCGGCGGTCGGCGCCAGCCGAATAGACGGCGGCGCGCGTGGTCGACGGAAACTGGTCGATGGCGGCGATCAGGGGGCGCAGCGCCGAGGCGTTGTGCACGTCGTCGACCACCACGGTGCTGCCGTTGCGTTCGAACAGCGTGAACTGCCAGGGGGCGTCGGCCTGGTCGATATCGAAGGTTTCGATGCCGGCGCGGATCAGCTCCACGGGGATGTCCAGCGCCCAGGCCGCGCCCACCGCGGCCAGCACGTTTTCGATCTGGAAGGCGACGCGTCCGCCATGCGTCAGCGGGATCGCGGCCACGGCGGCCAGGCGTTCCTCGCGGCTGCCTTGCGCCAGCACGATGCCGCCGTCGCGCACGAACACGGCGCGGCCGTCCTGCTGCAGATGGGCGGCGATGGCGGGCAGGGCGGGATCGATGCCGAAGAAGATCACCGCGCCATCCGACAGCTCGGCCATTTCGACCACGCGCGGATCGCGTGCGTTCAGCACGGCGGCGCCGCCTGGCAGCACCACGTCCACCTGCGTGCGGAACACATTGAACATGCGCTCCGTTTCGTTGATGTCGAAGTCGCCAAGATGGTCGGCGTCGTCGATGTTGGTGACCACGCCCACCAGGCAGCGGTCATAGGCCAGGCCCTGGCCCAGGATCACGCCGCTGTCGTTCTCGATGACGGCGGCGTCCAGGTTGCGGTTCATCAGCAGGCGCGTGCCCGATGCGAAATCGGCGCGGTCGCCTTTTTGCACCAGGCGGCGGTCCAGGTAGAGGCCTTCGCTGCAGGCCAGGCCGGTGCGCTTGCCGGACAGGCTCAGCAGGCGGGCCACCAGGCGCGCCACCACGGTCTTGCCATTGGTGCCGGTCACGCCCACGATGGGAATACGTCCCGCATCGCCTTCGGGGAACAGATGGTCGACGATGGCGCGGCCCACGGGACGCGGCGTGCCGTCGGCCGGCTTCAGGTGCATCAGCAGGCCGGGGCCGGCGTTGACTTCGACGATGGCGCCGCGCTGTTCTTCCAGCGGGCGGGAGATGTCTTCCGCCACCAGGTCGACGCCGGCGATGTCCAGGCCGACGATGCGCGCGGCCAGCGTCACGGTGGCGGCGACGCTGGGATGCACCCGATCGGTGACGTCGAAGGCGACGTTGCCGCTGCGCTGCACCAGCACGCGCTGGCCTTCGGGCGGAACGCTGTCTTCCGTCAGGCCCTGGCGGGCGATTTCCAGCCGCGCGGCGGAATCGAGGCGCACCGGGTTCAGCGGGTGGTTCTCGGTGCGGCCGCGGCGCGGATCGGTATTGATCTGACCGTCGATGAGTTCGGTGATGGTGGACTTGCCGTCGCCCGTCACCCAGGCCGGTTCGCCGGCGGCGGCGGCCACCATGCGGTCGCCGACGACCAGCAGGCGGTGTTCGTTGCCCAGCACGAAGCGTTCGACGATCACGCCGCTGCCTTCGTCCACGGCCACGCGGTAGGCCGACACCACTTCCTCGCGCGTCGTCAGGTTGGTGAACACGCCGCGGCCATGGTTGCCGTCATAGGGTTTCACGACCACCGGCAGGCCGATGTCCTCGGCCGCTTCCCAGGCGTCGTCCTCGCTGCGTACGAGACGGCCTTCGGGTACGGGCACGCCGCAGGTCGACAGCAGTTCCTTGGTCAGGTCCTTGTCGCGCGAAATGCCTTCGGCGATGGCGCTGGTGCGGTCGGTCTCGGCCGTCCAGATGCGGCGCTGGGCCGAGCCGTAGCCGAACTGCACCAGGTTGCCCTCGAACAGGCGGATGTAGGGGATGTCGCGGTCGTCGGCGGCATCCACGATGCAGGCGGTGCTGGGGCCGAGACAGTGCTTGTCGATCAGGCTGCGCAGCTTGGCGATGGCGGCGGGCACGTCGAAGGGACGGTCCTCGATGGCGGCCATGACCAGGTCGCGGGCTTCGTTCAGGGCGGTGCGGGTGACCTGTTCCTGCCAGGCGCGCACCACGACCTTGTAGACGCCGCGGGTGGAGGTTTCCCGGGCCTTGCCGAAACCGCCGCGCAAGCCGGCCAGGTTCTGCAGTTCCAGGGTGACATGTTCAAGAATGTGGCCAGGCCAGGTGCCTTCCTTCAGGCGCGACAGAAAGCCGCCCCGGACTCCCGGACTGCAGCGGTGTTCGATCAGGGTCGGCAGCCATTCCGTCAGGCGCTCGTAAAAGCCGGGAATGGTGTTGGAGGGGTAGTCCTCCAGTTCGCCGATATCCACCCACGCTTCGAGTACCGGGCGGTACGTCCAAATGTTCGGGCCGCGCAAAGCCACGACATCGAGAAATTCAATGTCTTTCTTTTTCATGTTTTAATTTACGAGAGAAGCAGGTTGGCACGCGCGGACGCCCCTATGCAAGACCGCGAATTTATTGGGGTTGCGCCTTTAGAATAATGCCAACGAGTGGGGGATCCCAGATATTCCTAATTAGAAAAATCGGCTGCTACTATACGACGCCTTCAAGGCGTGAAATCGTTATGTTGTAAGGAAGGGACACGTTTGCCGCCAGTCCTGGTAGCGAACCGGTTGCCGCCTAGTAGGGCAGAGTCCTGGCCCGGTATGCGTTCCAATGAAAAAACCAAACCTGCTTTCCGGCCTTGCCGAAGCCTTTCCTGCCCGCTGGCGCGATGAAATCAGCACCGAATTGGCGGATGGCGAAACCTTGTTGGCCTGGGTTGAAATAGACCTGGATCAGCGCCTGAAGTTCCGCCCGGGGCTGATCGCCGCCACCGATCGCCGGCTGCTGGCCCGCCATTCCGACGAACCGCGTTGGGAATCCTGGGCATATGGCCCCCAATTAAAGCTCAGCCTGACCGACCACGCCGGCGCCGCACTGCTGGAATTGCACGACGACGACTCCCGCCTGGGCGTCTGGCGTTTCACGCTGGCGCGCAATCCGGAAGCGCTGCGCCTGCTGGCTCAATTCGAGACCCAGCAGGCCATCCGTTTGTCCGGCCATCAGGTCGAGGAACTGGCGGAACGCACCTGCACCATCTGTAATAACGTCATCCCGGCGGGCGAGGAAGAATGCCCGACCTGCAACCAGGAGCAGGCGGCGCCGTCGTCCACCTGGGCGTTGCTGCGCCTGTGGCGCTTTGCCCGGCCCTACCGCGGCCCGCTGCTGGCGGGTTTCGTGCTGACGCTGCTGGGCACGGCCGCCACCCTGGTGCCGCCGTACCTGACCATGCCGCTGATGGACGACGTGCTGATTCCGTTCCAGAACGGCGCGCCCATCGACTACGACAAGGTCCGCCTCTACCTGGGCGGGCTGCTGGCCTCGGCGTTCCTGGCCTGGGGCCTGGGCTGGGCCCGCACCTACATCCTGGCCTGGGTCAGCGAACGCATCGGCGCCGACCTGCGCACCACGACTTATGAGCACCTGCAGCAGCTGTCGCTGGAGTATTTCGGCGGCAAGCGCACGGGCGACCTGATCTCCCGCATCGGCAGCGAGACCGACCGAATCTGCGTGTTCCTGTCGCTGCACTTGCTGGATTTCGCCAACGACATCCTGATGATCGTCATGACCGCGGTTATCCTGGTGTCCATCAATCCGTGGCTGGCGCTGGTCACGCTGGTGCCGCTGCCGTTCATCATCTGGATGATCCACGCGGTGCGCGATCGCCTGCGCCATGGCTTCGAAAAGGTCGACCGCATCTGGTCGGAAATCACCAACGTCCTGGCCGACACCATACCTGGCATCCGCGTGGTCAAGGCTTTCGCGCAGGAAAAGCGTGAAGTTGCGCGTTTCCGCGAAGCCAACAACCGCAACCTGGAAGTCAACGACCGCGTGAACACCACCTGGTCGCTGTTCTCGCCCACCGTCACGCTGCTCACCGAAGTGGGGCTGCTGGTGGTGTGGATCTTCGGCATCTGGCAGGTGTCGCAGAAGCAGATCACCGTTGGCGTGCTGGCCGCCTTCCTGGCCTACATCGGCCGCTTCTACATGCGCCTGGATTCGATGAGCCGCATCGTCTCGGTGACGCAGAAGGCCGCAGCCGGCGCCAAGCGCATCTTCGACATCCTGGACCACGTGTCCAGCGTGCCGGAACCGCAGAATCCGGCCAAGCTGCCGCACATTAACGGCCGCATCGAATTGCGCGACGTGGGTTTCCGCTACGGCAACCGCCAGGTCATCCGCGGGTTGAACCTGGCCATCGCCCCGGGCGAAATGATCGGCCTGGTGGGCCACAGCGGTTCGGGCAAGAGCACGCTGATCAACCTGATCTGTCGCTTCTATGACGTGTCCGAAGGGGCGGTGCTGGTCGATGGCGCCGACATCCGGTCGGTGCGCGTGGCGGACTACCGGCGCAACATCGGGCTGGTGCTGCAGGAGCCGTTCCTGTTCTTCGGCACCATCGCCGAGAACATCGCCTACGGCAAGCCGGACGCCACCCGCGACGAGATCGTAGCCGCGGCGCGCGCCGCGCATGCGCATGAATTCATCCTGCGGCTGCCGCACGGCTACGACTCGCTGGTCGGCGAGCGCGGCCAGGCCCTGTCCGGCGGCGAGCGCCAGCGCATCTCGATCGCGCGGGCGCTGCTGATCGATCCGCGCATCCTGATCCTGGACGAGGCCACCTCGTCGGTGGACACCACCACCGAAAAGGAAATCCAGAAGGCGCTGGACAATCTGGTGCGCGGTCGCACCACGATCGCCATCGCCCACCGCCTGAGCACCTTGCGCAAGGCGGACCGCCTGGTGGTGCTGGACCGCGGCCAGATCGTGGAGCAGGGGCCGCACGAAGAACTGATGGCCCGCGAGGGCGCCTACTACCGCCTGTACCAGGCGCAGGCGCGCCAGGCCGAGGCCGACGCGCAGGCGTCGGGCAGCGAAGACATGGCCGCCGTGGCCTGACGCGGAACCGGAATTATCGTCATGACCTTGCCGTCTTTTCAGCTGCGCCGCAATGCCTTCGGTCGTCTTGAATTCCAGTCGGCCAATGGCGAGACCCATGAAGGGGTGCTGCCCGTGCGCGCCTTTCCCATCAGCGAGCCGGGCCGCGGCCTGTCGCTGGTGACGGTTGACGGACATGAGCTGCTCTGGATCGAACACCTGTCCGACGTGCCGGCCGCGCAGCGCGCGCTGATCGAGGAAGAGCTGGCGAGCCGGGAGTTCATGCCCGAGATCCGCAAGCTGGCCAGCGTCTCCACCTTTGCCACCCCGAGCACCTGGCAGGTCGATACCGACCGCGGCCCGACGTCGTTCACGCTGCGTGGCGAAGAGGACATCCGGCGCCTGAGTCCGCAGACCCTGCTGATCGCCGACAGTCACGGCATCTTTTATCTGGTGCGCGATATCCAGTCGCTGGACAAGCACAGCCGCAAGCTGCTGGACCGCTTCCTCTAGGGCCTGTTCACAGGCCCTGGGCCTCAGCCTTCCCGCGGCCGCTTGAACGGGGAGTGGCTTTCCAGCTCTCCCAGATAGTCGGTCACGGCCGCCGTTTCTTCATCCAGGAAGTTCTGGATCACATCCGCGAAACCGGGATGCGCGACCCAATGCGCCGACCACGTGGGCGTGGGCAGCAGCCCGCGCGCCATCTTGTGCTCGCCTTGCGCGCCACCCTCGAAGCGGGCGATGCCGTGGGCGATGCAATAGGCGATGGACTGCATGTAGCAGGTCTCGAAATGCAAGCCCGGCACGTATTCGGTCGCGCCCCAGTAGCGGCCATATAGCGCGTCGCCGCCAGCCAGGTTCAGCGCCGCCGCCACTGGCTGGCCGTCGCGCTCCGCCAGGATCAGCACAAAGGCCTCGGGCTGTTCGCGCTGCGCGCGGCGGAAAAATTCGTGGCTCAGGTAGGGCGGATTGCCATGGCTGAAGTAGGTGCGGCAATAGCATTCATAGAAGAAGTCCAGCTCGGCCGCGCCGATCCCGGCGCCGCGCAGCCAGCGGTACGAGAGTCCGGCAGCCGCGACCTTCTTGCGGTCCTGGCGGATCTTCTTGCGCTTGTCGTGGCTCATCGTGGCCAGAAAGGCATCGAAGTCCGCGTATCCCGGATTGGTCCAGTGGAACTGCACGCTTTCGCGGATCATGAAGCCGGCCTCGCGCAGCGCCTGCATGTCGGTGTCCGTAGGGAACAGCAGATGCAGCGAGGAGACCTTGATCTCTTCGGCGAAGGCGATCAGCCCGCGCACCAGCGTGGCGCGGTCTTCATCGTTGCCTGCCAGCAGCCTGGGTCCGGTCACCGGCGTGAAGGGAATGGCCGAGAGCAGCTTGGGGTAGTAGCGCAGCCCATGACGCTGGAAGGCGTCGGCCCAGGCGTAGTCGAACACATACTCGCCGCGCGAATGCGACTTCAGGTAGAGCGGCGTGGCCGCGGCCAGCGCGCCGTCGCGCCACAACGCCAGGTAATGCGGCGCCCAGCCGGTCTGGGGTTCGGCGCAGCCGGTTTCGTGCAGCGCGCACAGGAACGCATGGCGCAGGAAGGGCTGGTCTCCTGCCAACGCGTCCCATTGCTGGGCGTCGATGCGGGACAGGTCGGTCTCTATGGTCAGGCGCAGGGAATCCATGGGTGAATGATAAAGTCTCCGGGTATGCGCGAGGCTTGCGGCCCCAGCGCTTTCACGGGATTTCGGGCGGGCGCGAGGCCGCCTGGCACAGAGAAGCATATGGACAGCAATACGACGCCCGTCGCGGTCGGGCACGCCCAGGATTGCCTGCGCGGGCAGGCGCTGGCGGCCCTGGCCGCCACGGCCTGGCAGGACAAGCTGGCGGCGGTACGCGCCATTTCAGATGACGCGGCGCTGGACTGCGCACGGGTATTCGTGCCCACGGCCGGGTTGCCGGGCCGCCCGCCGTTGCCGCAACTGGTCGCCCCGGCCCAGGTCAAGCACCGCTCCATGGCCACGCAGGAAGGGCGCGCGGCGCTGCTGCACGCGTTGGCTCACATCGAGTTCAATGCCATCAATCTGGCCTTGGACGTGATCTGGCGCTTTGCCGGCATGCCGGAAACCTTCTACCGTGACTGGCTGCGCGTGGCGCGCGAAGAGGCCTATCACTTCGATCTGCTCAGGCAGCGACTGGCCGCCATGGGCCACGCCTATGGCGACTTCCCCGCCCACAACGGCTTGTGGGACATGGCGCAACGCACGCGGGCTGATCTGCTGGCCCGCCTGGCCTTGGTGCCGCGCACGCTGGAAGCGCGAGGCCTGGACGCTTCTCCCGCAATCCGCGCCAAGCTGGCGGGAGCAGGGGACGCGGACAGCGCGGCTATCGTCGACATCATCCTGGCCGACGAGATCGGCCACGTGGCCATCGGCAACCATTGGTACAAGCACCTGTGCGCGCAGATGGGCAAGAATCCCGTGGCCTGCTACGCCGAACTGGCGCAGCGCTACGAGGCGCCCCGCCTGCGCGGCCCCTTCAACCTGGAGGCGCGCCGCGCCGCCGGATTCGACGACGCCGAGCTTGCCGCGCTGCAGGCCGGTTGACTGGACGACATGAGCATCGACAACTCCATCAAGACATTGCGGGCCCGCCCGCTGCGCGCGCTGAGCTGCGCCCTGGCCGGCAGCGCTCTCATCTCGCTGGCGCCCGCGGC
>LNAP01002127.1_pt1 | contig 20125 bp, 18 predicted proteins | sample 602601 | NCBI WGS metagenome assembly LNAP01 (sample SAMN02440304, study PRJNA202911) | soil metagenome | biome: Subtropical and temperate rainforests or woodlands; isolation source: soil samples (1 kg each in a 20% v/v slurry with milli Q water) were... ...
GCGGGCCCGGACGGGCGGGGCCGGCCGCCGGAAGGCCCGGCCCCCCCCCTGTGTTCGTCCGCCCGGCGCCGCTGGCGATCGCGCTGCCGGCCAGTGCGGAAGAGGTGCAGGCCATCGTGCGCTGGGCGAACGAACAGCGCGTGGCGATCGTGCCTTCCGGCGGCCGCACCGGCCTGTCCGGTGGCGCCGTGGCGGCCAACGGCGAGCTGGTGTTGAGCCTGGAGCGGATGAACCGGGTGCTGGATTTCAACGCGGTCGACCGCACGCTCACGGTGCAACCCGGGATGATCCTGCAGCACGTGCACGAAGCCGCCCGCCAGCATGGCCTGAACTATCCGGTCGATTTCGCCGCGCGCGGCTCCTGCTCGATCGGCGGCAACATCGCCACCAATGCCGGCGGCATCCGGGTGATCCGCTACGGCAACACGCGCGAATGGATCGCCGGGCTGAAGGTGGTCACCGGCAACGGCGAACTGCTCGAATTCAACCGTGGGCTGATCAAGAACTCCAGCGGCTACGACTTTCGCCAGTTGCTGATCGGTTCGGAGGGGACGCTGGGCATCGTGGTCGAAGCCACGCTGAAGCTGACCGATCCGCCGCCGCCGTCGCAGGTGATGCTGCTGGCGCTGCCGGACATGGATGCGTTGATGCAGGTGTTCGCGCTGTTTCGCGCGCGGCTGGCGTTGCAGGCGTTCGAGTTCTTCACCGACCACGCGTTGCGGCACGTGCTGGCGCATGGCGCGCAGCGCGCCATCGACGGCGACTACCCGTACTACGTGGTGACCGAGTTCGATGCGGCCGACGAGCGGCAGCAGGAGGCCGCGCTGGCCGCGTTCGAACACGCGCTGGAACAGGGTTGGGTTGGCGATGGCGTGATCGCGCAGAGCGAGGCGCAGGCCGCCGCGCTGTGGCGGCTGCGCGAAGGCATCACCGAGAGCCTGGCGCCGCGGCGGCCGTACAAGAACGACGTGTCGGTGCGGGTCAGCGCGGTGCCGGCGTTCCTGCACGAGATGCAGGCGCTGCTGGCGCACGAGTATCCGCAGGCCGAAGTGGTCTGGTTCGGGCATATCGGCGACGGCAACCTGCACATCAACGTGCTGCGCCCGGATGGCCTGGCCGAGGACGTGTTCATTGCGCAGTGCGAACACGTCACCAAACTGTTGGCCGCGACTCTGCAGCGTCATGGCGGCAGCATTTCGGCCGAGCACGGTATCGGCCTGGTCAAGCGGGCATACCTGGAAAGCACCCGCAGCGCGGCGGAAATCGCGCTGATGCGGGGCGTGCGCAAGGTGTTCGATCCCAACGGCATCCTCAATCCCGGCAAGCTGTTCGCAGCTGATTGAAGGCCCGGAAGCCGCGCCCGTGCTAGGCTTGGCGGCTTGTCTGTTGGTTCGAAGGAGCCGCCATGCCGTCGTTGCCGCTGCGTTCGCTGTATCCCGAAATCGAGCCGTTCGATAGCGGGTTCCTGCCGGTTTCGCCCTTGCACACGCTGTACTACGAGCAGAGCGGCAACCCGAACGGCAAGCCGGTGGTGTTCCTGCATGGCGGTCCGGGCGGCGGCACCAATGCGAAGTGCCGGCGCTTCTTCGATCCGGCGGTCTACCGCATCGTGCTGTTCGACCAGCGCGGCTGCGGCAAGTCCACCCCGCATGCGGAATTGACCGACAACACCACCTGGGATCTGGTCGCCGACATCGAGTGCGTGCGCGAGCATCTGGGCGTCGACCGCTGGCAGGTGTTCGGCGGTTCGTGGGGTTCCACGCTGGCGCTGGCGTATGCGCAGGCACACCCGGACAAGGTCACCGAACTGGTGTTGCGCGGCATCTTCATGCTGCGTCGCTGGGAACTGGAGTGGTTCTACCAGAAGGGCTGCGACGCGCTGTATCCGGATGCGTGGGAGACCTATCTCAACGCGATCCCCGAGGTCGAGCGCGGCGACCTGATGAGTGCCTACCACCGCCGTCTGACCAGCGCCGATGCGAAGACGCGTACCGACGCGGCGCGCGCCTGGTCCGTGTGGGAGGGCGCCACCAGTTTCCTGTGGCAGGACAAGTCGCACATCGAGTCCAGCGCCGAGGACGAATTCGCGCTGGCGTTCGCGCGCATCGAGTGCCACTACTTCGTCAACGGTGGCTTCTTCGAACACGACGACCAGCTGCTGCGCAACGTCGAGCGCATCCGCAACATCCCGGCGGTGATCGTGCAGGGCCGCTACGACGTGGTGTGCCCGTTGCGCAGCGCGTGGGACCTGCATCGCGCCTGGCCCGAGGCCGATCTGCACATCGTGCAGGACGCCGGCCATTCCGCGTTCGAGCCGGGCATCGTGCACGAACTGGTGGAGGCGACCGACCGCTTCGGCCGCTGAGGCGAGCCAAGCCGGGTAGGAGCCCGCTCGCGGGCGATGCTTTTGCTTTGATCGTCATTAGGGACCGGGCAAGAGCATCGCCCGCGAGTGGGCTCCTACGATGTCGGATCAGTCGCTCGCCGGCAGCTGCTTGGTGCCGAAGATCTTGTCGCCGGCGTCGCCGAGGCCGGGCAGGATGTAGCCGCGTTCGTTCAGGCGCTCGTCGATCGCGGCGGTGTAGATCTCGATATCGGGGTGGACCGCCTCGACGCGCTTGAGGCCTTCCGGCGCGGCGACCAGGAACAACCCCTTGATACGCTTGCAGCCGGCCGCCTTGAGCATGTCGACGGTGGCGATCAGGGTGCCGGCGGTGGCCAGCATCGGGTCGACGATCAGCGCGGTGCGTTCGTCCATGCGGCCGGTGAGTTTTTCGTAGTAGGTCGTCGGCTTCAGCGTCTGCTCGTCGCGCTGCAGGCCGACCACGCTGACCTTGGCGGCGGGAATCAGGTCGAGCACGCCGGGCAGCATGCCCAGGCCGGCGCGCAGGATCGGCACGATGGTGATCTTCTTGCCCTTGATCCGGTGTACCTGCAGCGGGCCGGCCCAGCCCTGGATCTGTTCCTCGATGGTTTCCAGGTCCTTGGTGGCCTCGTAGGTGAGCAGGGCGGCGACCTCGGAGGCTAGCTCGCGGAACTCCTTGGTGCTGATGCCGGCGCGGCGCATCAGGCCGAGCTTGTGCTGGATCAGCGGGTGGCGCACTTCGACGATCTTCATGGGTGACTGTCTTCAGGGGCGGCGCTGGGCGCGACAGTCAGGGAGCTTAGCGAGGCAGCTTCACCCGCGCACGCACAGGCATGCGTGCGCGGGTTGGCTGGCGGATCAGGTTGCGGCGTGGCCTTTCAGGCATTCGCTCATGAAGGCCTTGCGCTCGGCACCCTTGAGCGCCTTGGTCTTGGCGTCGGCATTGCAGGTCGCCATCTTCCCCTGCTGGGTCGGCTTGGCCGCTGGCGCGGCCGCGGTGCTTTCACCCTTCAGGCAGGAGCTCATGAAGGTCTTGCGTTCGGCGCCTTTCTTGCCGGTGGCCTGCTTGTTGCAGTCGATCATGCGCTGCTGCTGGGCAGTATGCGGCTTGGCAGCCGGTGCGGTGGCGGGGGTGGCGGCCGGGCTGGCTGCGAAGGCGGCGCCGGCAAAGGCGAAGGCGGCGCTGACGGCGAGCAGACGTAATGACAGTGACATTGTGAATCCTCCCTGGGTGACCGGCAGTTGCCGGCCGGGTCAGTCTATGCAGGGGGCAGCTCTCACGGGAGTCGGCAAGATCTTACGTGCATGAAGTATTCAGCTGCGGCGACGTGTCGTGCATCGCCGCAGCTGGTGTGGGCCAGGAGCGTGGGCGGTAGAAGCCGTTCGGGCTGCAAAGCCCTCTGCGCGGTCCATTTTTCCGCCGCTTCTTGGCCCATAGAACCACTATGGGCCGGCAAATCGCCGAAAAACTGTCCTCGCGCAGAGGACTTTTCGCCGCGAACGTTTCTACCGTCCACACTCCTGCCGGTCAGGCCGCCTCGGCCTTGGCCTTGCGCGGGCCTTCGAGCAGCGCCTTGCGCACGTGGGCGATGATCAGGTCGACCTCGGCGCTGGTGACCTTGAAGTGCGGGGTGAAGCGCAGCGAGTTGGTGCCGCCATGGATCACGCCGACGCCGTGCTCGCGCATGTATTCCTCGGTGGAGTCGGCGCCGTAGCACTTGTACTCGGACGCCAGTTCGCAGGAGAACAGCAGGCCGGTGCCCTGCACCTTGGTGATCAGGCCGCCCAGCTCGTTCTTCAGCGCGTTGAGCTTGTCGACGAATTCCTTGCCGCGCTCGCGGATGTTGTTGCGCACCTCGTCGCCGAGCTCGCCCAGCGTGGCCAGCGCCACGTCCAGCGCGCGCGGGTTGGCGGTCATGGTGTTGCCGTAGATGCCCTTGCGGTACAGTCCGGCGGCGCGTTCGCTGACGGCCAGCACCGATAGCGGATACTGGCCGGCGTTGAGCGCCTTGGAGAAGGTCTCCATGTCCGGCGGCGGCAGTTGCTCGAAGCCGGGGTAGTCGACGAACGACAGCACGCCATGCGCGCGCAGGCCGGCCTGGATCGAGTCGACCAGCAGCAGGGTGCCGTGCGATTCGGTGAGCGCGCGCGCGGCCTTGTAGAACTCCGGCGTCACCGCGCGGCCCGGGTCGCCTTCGCCCATCACCGGCTCCAGGAACATCGCCTCGATGAACCAGCCGTGCTTGTCGGCGTCGGCGAACGCCGCCTCCAGCTGCGCCACGTCGTACGGCGCGACGGTGATCAGGGTGTCCTCGTGGCGATAGCTGGCGAGGTTTTGCTGATAGGTCTTGCGGCTGGAGTCGGAATACAGCGCCGGCGCCTCGGTGCGGCCGTGGAACGCGCCTTTCACCGCCAGGCGCTTGATCGTGCGGCCGGCGTAACGGGCGCCGGCATCGGTCATCGCCTTGGCGTTGACGTCGGCGATGCGGCAGGCCAGCGAGACCGACTCGGAGCCGGAGTTGAGGCACAGGTAACGCGCATACGGGCTGCCGCCGCGGCGGCGGCCCAGTTCCTTGTCCAGCGCAACGGTGAAGCGCAGCTGCGACACGCTGGGCGACATCACGTTCGCCATCACCTGCGGGCGGGCCAGCGCGGCCAGGATCGCCGGGTCGTTGTGGCCGAAGCCGAGCATGCCGTAGCCGCCGTTGTCGTGCACCACGGCGCCCTTCAGGGTGACGATCCACGGGCCGCGAGCGGCGGCAGGCAGGTACGGGTTGATCGCGTCGTCCGGATAGAAGTTGACGAAGCCGGCCTGCACCCGGGTGAGCTGTTCGGCTTCATCCAGTTTCAGGAAGTCACCCAGTTCGGTGCGCAATTCATGGTGGCGTGCCACCGCTTCGGCGATCGCCTGGCCCAGCAGGGGATCGTTCGCCGCCATGCGCTCGATGCTGGCGTCGTCCAGGCCGGTGGTCCGCGGCTTGCCGCCGAATTCGCGCAGTTCGCGCAGCTGGTTGATCACACCCATGATGAATCCTCCGTAGCTCCGCCGGAGCGGCATGCCGTGCCGGATGGCGGGATTGGTGAATGCGTGGCGGGAAGCGCGAAAGCCGGCGCTTCCTCAATGTTTTCAGGCGTTTCACGCCGCTGGACGGGCGCTTCCGGTGCGCCTTTATCCCTCACAGGATACCTTGCGGCGGCGGTGGCCGTAACCCCGTGCCAGGGTCATGGGTGACGGCTGTCATTCCGGATGGCTGACGCCGGCGACTGCCGGCCGTGGCTGGCCACGCGCAGGATGCACGGCACCGGAGGATTCCCATGCCGCATTCCCACGACCCCATTGCCCGTCTCGACGGCGCCATCAAACGCTACGGCCGGCTCACCGCGCTGGGTGGCGCCGACCTGCAACTGCGTCGCGGCGAGCTGCTGGCGCTGCTCGGCCCCAACGGTGCCGGCAAGACCACCGCGATCGGCTTGTTGCTCGGATTGATTCGTGCTGATGCCGGTACGGTCGAACTGTTCGGACAGGATCCGCAGCGGATCGAGGCGCGCCGGCGCATCGGCGTGATGCTGCAGAACGCCGAGTTGCCGCCGACCTTGCGGGTGGGCGAGCTGTTGCGGCTGACCGCCAGTTACTACCCGAACCCGCGCACGCTGCAGGAATCGGCCGAACTGGCCGGTGTCGCTGACCTGCTCAAGCGACCCTACGCGAAACTCTCCGGCGGCCAGCAGCGGCGCGTGCAATTTGCGCTGGCGCTGTGCGGCCGGCCCGAACTGCTGTTCCTGGACGAGCCGACCGTGGGCATGGACATCGAGGCGCGGCAGAAACTGTGGGCGGCGATCCGCCAGCTGGTTGCCGAGGGCTGTTCGGTGCTGCTGACCACGCATTACCTGGAAGAGGCCGAGGCGCTGGCCGATCGCGTCTGCGTGATGTCGCGCGGACGGATGATCCACGAAGGCACCGTCGAGGCATTGCGGGCGCGGGTGGCGCTGAAGCGCGTCCGCTGCCTCAGCAGCTTGCCGCTCGACACGGTGCGCGGCTGGCCCGAGGTCAGCGAAGTACGCCGGGAAAACGAACGCCTGCACATCGGAACGGCCGAGGCCGAAGCCGTGGTGCGCCGCCTGCTCGATGCCGACCCGCAACTGGGCGAGCTGGAAGTGCAGCGCGCCGGCCTCGCCGAGGCTTTCACCGAACTCACCCGCGACGCCGACGAGGCTGCGGATATCGACCAGCGCGAGGCTGCCTGACATGCAAACCGCCATTTCCATCACCGCATCGGCACCAGGCATCGGCATGCCGCGCCACCGGGTGCTCGGCGCCTATCTCGAAGAGGCGCGCAGCGAATGTCTGCGCTACATGCGCGCGCCTGGTTTCATGCTGCCGATCATGCTGTTCCCGGCCATGTTCTATCTGCTGTTCGGCGTGCTGATGGCAAAGTCCAACGGCGCCGACGCCGCGCGCTACCTGCTGGCCAGCTATGGCGTGTTCGGCGTGATGAGCCCGGGCCTGTTCGGCTTCGGCGTGTCGCTGGCGCTGGAGCGCGACGGCGGTCTGCTGACTTTCAAACGCGCACTGCCGATGCCGTCCGGCGCCTACCTGCTGGGCAAGATGCTGATGGCGATGGTGGCTGCCGGAGTGGTGATCCTGTTGCTGCTGGCGATGGCGTTGTCGCTGGGCCACGTAACGCTGGCTCCGGCGCAGGTCGGCGCACTGTTGCTCACCGGCATGTTCGGCGTGCTGCCGTTCTGCGCACTGGGCATGTTCGTCGGCACCCTGATCAAGGGGCAGGGTGCACCCGGCATGCTGCAGCTGATCTACCTGCCGATGTCGTTCATGTCCGGCTTGTGGGTTCCGTTGCCGATGCTGCCGAAGTTCCTGCAGCAGATCGCGCCGGTGTGGCCGAGCCATCACCTGGACATGCTGGCGCTGGCGGCGGTGGGGATGAATCAGGGAGCATTGCCCACCCATGTGCTGGTGCTGATCGGCTTTGCCGCGGTATTTCTGCTGCTGGCCGCAAGGCGCCTGCGCCGGCACGGTTGAAGTAGCATGCCCTGCAGACCAAACCCTCAGCGGCAAGCCACGCCATGACCCCCGATTTCATTGCCCGATGGTTCGTGCCGGCGCCCGATTCCGCCGTGGCCGACGACCTTCGCCGGGGCAAGTCGCCATGGGCCGACAGTGTGCACTTGCTGTGGTCGTTGTGGATCTTCATCACGCCGCTGTTCGATCATGGCCTGCGTGGCTACACCCTGACGTGGCTGCTGTGCACGCTGGGCTCGTATCCGGTGTTCCTGCTGCTGTTCGCCAGGCTGCGGCTGGCTTCGCGGCGGAGCGCGCATCTCTATGCGTGGGGCATGGCAGCGCTGTGTTTCTGCCTGCTGCGCTGGTATCCCAGTGGCCTCAGCTACTTCGTGTACGCCTGCGTGATGCTGAGCCATTGCGACACGCGACACTTTCGCAGCTACGTGATCCAGGTGGTGCTGATCAACGCCATCTACGTGGCGCTGGCCTGGTGGATCGGCTACCCGCAGTCGCTGCTGGTGATCATGCCGGTCACGGTGTTCGTGATCTGCACCATCGTCACGGTCGAGCAGATTCACCACGAGAAGGACGCTGCCCTCAGCCTTTCGCACGACGAGGTGCGCCGGCTCGCCGCCACGGCGGAGCGCGAACGGATCGGGCGCGATCTGCACGACTTGCTCGGCCATACCTTGTCGCTGATCACGCTCAAGCTCGAACTCTCGCGCAAGCTGTTCGACCGCGACGTCGACGCGGCCAAACGCGAAGTGGAGGAGGCCGAGAAGGTCGCACGCCACGCGTTGGCCGAGGTGCGCAGCGCGGTCACCGGCATCCGCGCCACCGATCTGGCAGCCGAACTGGCGGCGGCACGCCTGCTGCTGGAATCCTCCCACGTGCACCTGGAGTACGGCTCGCCGCCGTTCGATATGCCCGGCGAGATCGAGCGCGGCCTGTCGCTGGTGCTGCGCGAAGCGGTCACCAATGTCGCCCGTCATGCCGACGCCAGCCGCGTGCAGATCGAGCTGGTGCGGGAGCAAGCCGCTGTCTGCATGCAGATCAGCGACAACGGCCGCGGCGGCATCGCCGGCGACGGCAACGGCAACGGCATGAGCGGCATGCGCGAGCGCGTGCGTGCCATGGGCGGCAGCCTGAGCGTCGAGTCGCCGCGTGGAAACGGCACACGCCTGCAGGTGGTCGTGCCGGTGCCGGTGTTGCGCCTGGTGGAGGTTTCGCGGCATCCGCCGACAGCCGCGTCGTCGGCACAGGTCACACCCGGATATCCTGCGGCTTGATCGGCGTGGTGCTGTCCTCCGGCCGCCTTCCTTTTTCGACGAGCAGGTAATGGCATGATTCGCGTATTGCTGGCCGAAGACCAGGCGATGGTGCGGGGAGCGCTCTCGGCGTTGCTCAAGCTTGAATCCGACATTGAGGTGCTCGGTTCGTCCGCGGACGGCGAAGCGGCGTGGCGGGACATTCAAAGGCTCAAGCCCGACGTGCTGGTCACCGACATCGAGATGCCCGGCCTGACCGGACTGGAGCTGGCGCAGCGCATCCAGCGCCAGGAACTGCCGATCAAGGTGGTCATCGTCACCACGTTCGCGCGGCCCGGGTTCCTGCGCCGCGCGCTGGATGCCGGCGTGTCCGGCTACCTGCTGAAGGATGCACCCGCCGAGAACCTCGCCGAGGCATTGCGCACCGTGCACCGTGGCGGCCGCGCGATCGACCCGCAGCTGGCGCTGGAGGCATGGTCCGAAGCCGATCCGCTGAACGATCGCGAGCGCCAGGTCCTGCGCCTGGCCGGCGAGGGCCAATCGGCGGGCGACATCGCCGCGCAACTGAACCTGTCGCACGGCACCGTGCGCAATTACCTTTCCGAGGCGATCGGCAAACTCGGTGTCGCCAATCGCATCGAGGCGTATCGGCTGGCGCGACAGAAAGGCTGGCTGTAGGCCGCCGCGCAAGAACCGGCGCGCTGCGGGATAATGCACCGCTTACGTGCGCTGGCCGAATACCTCTTGAAGAAATCCGATTTCGATTTTGAACTGCCGCCCGAGCTGATCGCGCAGGCCCCGCTGCCCGAGCGCTCGGCCAGCCGCATGCTGCTGCTCGACGTGGCGGCGCAGTCGCGCCAGGACCGCCTGTTCCGCGAGCTGCCCGACTTCCTGCGGCCGGGCGACCTGCTGGTGTTCAACGACACCCGCGTGCTGCCGGCGCGGCTGTACGGCCGCAAGGACACCGGCGGCGCGGTGGAGATCCTGATCGAGCGGGTCACCGGCGCGCACGAGGCCATCGTGCAGCTGGGGGTCAGCAAGAAGCCGAAGGAAGGCGCACGGATCGAGCTGGCCGACGGCAGCCATGCGGTGGTGCTGGGCCGCGACGAGAGCTTCTTCCGGCTGCGTTTCGAGGCGCCGGTGCCGCTGGAGAAGCTGCTGCTGAAGCTGGGCGAGATGCCGTTGCCGCCGTACATCGAGCGACACGCCGACGCCAGCGACATGGAGCGCTACCAGACCGTGTTCGCGCGCGAGCCCGGCGCGGTGGCGGCGCCCACTGCCGGCCTGCATTTCGACGAGGCGATCCTGGCCAAACTGCGCGAGCGCGGCGTCGAGTTCGGCTACGTCACCCTGCATGTCGGCGCCGGCACGTTCCAGCCGGTGCGGGTGGATGACCTGAAGGATCACCACATGCACCGCGAGTGGCTCAATGTCGGGGCGCATCTGATCGGGCAGATCCGCCGCACCCGCGCGAACGGCGGGCGGGTGATCGCGGTCGGCACCACCGTGGTGCGCGCGCTGGAGAGCGCCAGCAAGGATGGGGAACTGCATCCGTTCGCCGGCGAGACGCAGATCTTCATCTTCCCCGGTTACCGCTTCACCAGCATCGACGGCCTGCTCACCAACTTCCACCTGCCGCAGTCGACCCTGCTGATGCTGGTGTCCGCGCTGGCCGGGCGCGAGTTCGTCCTCGATACCTACCGTCATGCGGTCGAACAGCGCTACCGCTTCTTCTCCTACGGCGATGCGATGCTGATCCTGCCGCGGGGCGTGTGATCGAAACACCACTGTAGGAGCCCACCCTGTGGGCGATGCTCCTGCGAATCCCAAACCAAGAGCATCGCCCACAGGGTGGGCTCCTACAGTGCGAGGTCCGGCCAAACCCGCGATAATGGCCGGATGACTTCCCTCCAGTTCGATATCCACGCCACCGACGGCGCCGCCCGCCGTGGCCGCCTCACGTTTGCCCGCGGCACGGTGGAGACGCCGGCGTTCATGCCGGTGGGCACGTATGGTTCGGTCAAGGCGATGACCCCGCGCGACGTCACCGAGATCGGCGCCGAGATCATCCTGGGCAATACGTTCCACCTGTTCCTGCGGCCGGGGCTGGAGATCGTCGAACAGTTCGGCGGACTGCACCGGTTCATCGGCTGGGACAAGCCGATCCTCACCGATTCGGGCGGTTTCCAGGTGTTCTCGCTGGCGCACAAACGCAAGATCACCGAGGAGGGCGTGACGTTCGCCTCGCCGGTGGACGGCTCGAAGGTGTTCCTGTCGCCGGAGGTGTCGATGCAGATCCAGAAGACGCTGGATTCGGACATCGCGATGATCTTCGACGAGTGCACGCCGTATCCGGCTACCGAGAAGGTGGCATCGGACTCGATGGAGCTGTCGCTGCGCTGGGCCGGGCGCTCGCGTCAGGCCTTTGACGACCTGAACAACCCGAACGCGCTGTTCGGCATCGTGCAGGGCAGCGTGTACGAGAACCTGCGCCGGCGTTCGGCGGCGGGTCTGGTGGACATTGGTTTCGACGGCTATGCGGTGGGCGGCCTTGCCGTGGGCGAGCCGGAGGCCGAGCGCAACCACACGCTGGACTTCACCGTGCCGCTGCTGCCGGCCGACAAGCCGCGCTACCTGATGGGCGTGGGGCGGCCGGAGGACATCGTCGAGGCGGTGTGCCGCGGCATCGACATGTTCGACTGCGTGATGCCTACGCGCAACGCGCGCAACGGTTTCCTGTTCACCGCTGCGGGCACACTGCGCATCCGCAACGCGAAGTATGCCAGCGACACCGGGGTGATCGAGGAAGGTTGCGACTGTTACGCCTGCAGCCACGGTTTCAGCCGGGCCTACCTGCGTCACCTCGACCGCTGCAACGAGATCCTCGGCAGCCAGCTCGCCACCATGCACAACCTGCGCTACTACCAGCGCCTGATGGCCGGCCTGCGCCAGGCGATCGCCAGCCGCACGCTTGAGGCGTTCGTGGCGGAGTTCTACGCCCGCCGCCAGGGCGCCGCGGTTTCGTAAGGGGGACAGGCGTCGGGGGCGCCCGGGGTGGCCTTGCAACCGGTGCGGGCTGCCCTCAGTAGTGATCAGACGGCTGATTGCGATGGAACTGATGGCGCCGTGCACGGCCCGGGGGTGCATGGCATAATCGGGAATCTTTTATCGGGCGTTCAGCTGAAATCCCCGGCGGCGCCATAACTTGCGAGACAAACCATGAGTTTTCCGATCTCTCCCGTGATCGCCCAGGCCGCTGCTCCGCAGCCCGCCGGTGGCGGCATGTCCATGATCATCATGATGGTGGTGCTGTTCGGCCTGATGTATTTCATGATGATCCGCCCGCAGATGAAGCGGCAGAAGGAGCATCGCGCGCTGATCGCCGGCCTGGCCAAGGGCGACGAGGTGGTCACCAACGGCGGCATCGCCGGGCGTGTGGAAGAGGTGGGCGAGACGTTCATCACGGTCGAGATCGCGGCCAACGTGAAGGTCAAGGTGCAGAAGGGCGCGGTCCAGCAGGTATTGCCCAAGGGCTCGCTGAAGTCCGTCTGAGGACGGGTTCGAGGCACCGCCCGGCAGCTTGCGGCGGTGCCCTCCCACGCGGCTATTTCCCGATTGTTGCTACCGCCGCGGCCTGCTGCCGCGGCTTTGATGGATGCAAGGCATGAGTGATTTTCCTCGCTGGAAGTACGCGCTGGTCGCGCTGGTGATGTTGTTCGGCATCATCTACGCGTTGCCGAATGCATTCCCGCCGGTGCCGGCCGTGCAGGTCACGGCCAACCGCGATGCGCCGCCGATCAACCAGGCGGTGCAGCAGAAGGTGGCGGCGGCACTGACGGCAAAGAAGATCGCAGTCACCGACGTGTTCGTGGAAGGCGACCATCTGCTGGCGACGTTCGCCAACTCCGACGTGCAGAAGAGCGGCGCCGACGAGATCAAGGCGGTACTGGGCGACGGCTACACCGTGGCATTCAAGCTGCAGTCCAACGTGCCGCACTGGCTGGGTGCGATCGGCGCCCGCTCGATGCCGCTGGGCCTGGACTTGCAGGGCGGCGTGCATTTCCTGATGCAGGTCGACCAGAAGGATGCGATCGAGAAGCAGGAAAACAGCTACGCGGACGATATCCGTTCCCTGCTGCGGGACAGGAACATCCGCTATGAGTCGGTCACGCGCAGTGCGGCAAGTGGTCAGGGCATCGCGGTGATCCTGCGTTCGGACGCTGACCGCAAGACCGCGTCCGACGCGATCGCGAACGAATACACCGACCTCAACGTGGCCGATGGCGCCAGCACCGGCGATCGCTTCGTGCTGAACGTGGTGATCAAACCGGAGAAACTGCGCGAGCTCTCGCGCAGCGCGATCACCCAGAACCTGGGCACGCTGCGCAACCGCATCAATGCGCTGGGCGTGTCCGAGCCGCTGATCCAGCAGCAGGGCGACAGCCGTATCGTGGTCGAGCTGGCTGGCGTGCAGGACCCGACCGAGGCGAAGAAGCTGATCGGCGCGGTCGCCACCCTGCAGTACCGCCCCGGCATCGGCCAGCCCGGCGATCCCCGCGCGGTGGAGGCCGCGCGCACCGGCAACATCCCGCCGGAGGCGAACCTGTACTACATGCGCGGCGACAACCGGCCCGTGCTGGTGAGCAAGCAGATCATCGTGACCGGCAACCAGCTGGTGGACGCCTCGTCGGGCATCGACCAGCAGAGCGGCACGCCGAAGGTGGACGTCACCCTGAACGCGGCCGGCGCCAAGAAGATGGGCGACTTCACCAACGCCAACGTCGGCAAGCCGATGGCGGTGCTGTACGTGGAGCAGGTCTACGAGACGAAGGTGATCGACGGCAAGGAAGTGCGCGTGCCGAAGGTCACCGAGACGGTGATCAACGACGCCACCATCCAGAGCCCCTTCAGCAAGCAGTTCCAGACCACCGGCCTGGGCAGCGCGAAGGAAGCCTCCGACCTGGCCCTGCTGTTAAAGGGCGGTGCGCTGGCCGCGCCGATGGACATCGTCGAGGAAGGCGTGATCGGCGCCAGCCTCGGCCAGGACAACATCGACAAGGGCTTCAAGGCGGTGCTGCTGGGCCTGGCGCTGGTGCTGCTGGCGGCGGCGATCTACTACAAGCTGTTCGGCCTGGTCGCGGACATCGCGCTGTTCTTCAACCTGGTGATCCTGGTGGCGGTGATGTCGCTGATCGGCGTCACCCTGACCATGCCGGGCGTGGCCGGTATCGTGCTGACCCTGGGCATGGCGATCGATGCGAACGTGCTGATCTGCGAACGCGTGCGTGAGGAATTGCGCAACGGCTCAAGCCCGCACGCCTCGATCCGCGCCGGCTACGAGAAGGCCTGGTCGACCATTCTCGATGCCAACGTCACCCACCTGATCGCCGCCCTGGCGCTGACCACGATGGGTACCGGTGCGATCAAGGGCTTCGGCGTGACGCTGATGATCGGCATCCTGACTTCGCTGTTCACCTCGGTGACGCTGACCCATGCGTTCACCGCGGCGATCCACGGCCACCGCAAGCTCAAGACGCTGTCGGTCTAAGGAACCACCATGGAAATTTTCAATCACGACAGCAACATCCACTTCCTGGGGATGCGCAAGTACACCGTGACGCTGGCCATCCTGCTGATGCTCGCGTCGATCGGGCTGATCGCGTTCAAGGGCCTCAACTACGGCCTGGACTTCACTGGCGGCGTGTCGATGGTGATCGACTACGAGCGGTCGGTGGAAATCTCCGAGGTACGCGGCGCGCTCGAGAAGGGCGGCATCCACAACGCGATGGTGCAGAGCCTGGGCGGTACCCGTGAGGTATCGATCCGACTGCAACCCAAGGACGATCCCGGCGCCGTCGATGCCGTGGGCAAGTTCAATCTCGACCGGATCGCCGCCGACGTCATCAAGGTGCTGCACGTGTCCCGTCCGGACGCGAAGCTGAAGAGCCGCGACTACGTGAGTGCCCAGGTGGGTCAGGAATTGCGCAGCGACGGCACCGTCGCTGCGGTGTTCGTGATCCTCGGCATCATGGCCTACCTGTGGATCCGCTTCGAGCGCCGTTTCGCGATCGCCGCGGTGGCCACCGAAATCCATGACACGCTGGTGACGCTGGGTATCCTGGCGCTGGTGCAGCGCGAGTTCGATATGACCGTGCTGGCTTCGGTGCTGGCGGTGATCGGTTACTCGATCAACGACAAGGTGGTGGTGTTCGACCGTATCCGTGAGCTGTTCCGGCTGGCGCGCAAGGCCGAGCCGGAGGAGATCCTCAACCGCTCGATCAACAACACGCTGTCGCGGACCATCATCACCTCGCTGTTCACCGGCATCACCATGGGCGCGCTGTACTTCTTCGGTGGTACCGCGGTGCACGGTTTCGCCATCACCATGCTGATCGGTATCGTGGTCGGTACGTTGTCCTCGATCTTCGTGGCCAGCCCGATCCTGCTGTGGCTGGGCGTGTCGAAGAAGGACCTGATGCCGGTCACCAAGGAAAACCCGGAACTGGCGCGGCGTCCGTAAGCGCACCGACTCTGTCGAAACATAGCGGCCCGGTTCGTACCGGGCCGTTTTTTTATTCAGGTCATCCGCGCGCGCTATTCGCGCAGTTCCGCTTCCAGCTGTGCCAACCGCTGCGGCGTACCCACGTCGGTCCACTTTTTGCGATGGTGGCTGCCGCTGATCGCGCCATTCGTCATCGCCGCGCGCAACAGCGGCGTGAGCCGGAAGCGGGGTGGCCGCATTTCCGTGCCGGCGACGTTGCCGATCACTTCGCGCCAGCCCTGCAGCAACTCCTGCCGATATACGCCGATCCCGCTGAAGGTCAGCCGCGCATCGCCGTCGTCGTGCACGATGCCCTGCGCATCCAGCGCAAAATCACCCAGCGGGTGCTGCAGCGGATTGTCGACCAGCAGCAAATGAGCGAGACCGGTCGGCTCACCGGGCAGGGTGGAAAAATCGGCATCGCACCAGATGTCGCCGTTGACCGCGATGAACGGCGCACTGCCCAGCAGCGGCAGCGCATTCAGCATGCCGCCGCCGGTTTCCAGCGGCGTCGGGCCTTCGTAGGCGTAGCGGATGCGCAGGCCCCAGCGCGAGCCGTCGCCGAGCGTGTCGGGAAACTGTTCGGCCAGGTGCGAGGTGTTGATCACCACGTAATGCACGCCGGCCGCGGCGAGCTTTTCCAGGTGCCACACGATCAGCGGCTTGCCGCCCACGCTCAGCAGCGGCTTGGGCGTGCGGTCGGTCAGCGGGCGCATGCGTTCGCCGAGGCCGGCGGCGAAGATCAGCGCGTGCCTCATGCGGCCACCGGCAGGCGCAGGTCGCGCGCGCCGACATGGCGCCGCAGCAGCGCCACGAAATCGGCCAGCTCGGGGTAGCGCCCCGCCACGTCGACCACGTACGCGTACACGCGAGGCAGGTCGTCGAGGTAGCCGTGCTTGCCGTCGCGGTAGTACAGCCGGCAGAAGATGCCGAGCACCTTGATGTGGCGCTGCAGGCCGACCAGGTCGAACCAGCGCAGGAAGCGTTCACGGTCGATATCTGCAGCGATCAGCCGTGTGGCCTGCAGGCGCCGCCGATAGCTTTCGGCCCAGGCTTCCACGCGGGCACGATCCCACACGATGTAGCAGTCGCGCAGCAGCGAGGCGAGGTCGTAGGTGATCGGGCCGAACAAGGCTCCCTGGAAATCGATAATGCCGGGGCTGTTGCTCGCGGTGATCAGCAGGTTGCGGCTGTGGTAGTCGCGATGCACGAAGCAGCGCGGCTGCTCCAGCGCGTTCTTCAACAGCACGGTGAACGCCGACTCCAGCACGTCCCACTCCTCGCACTCGGGTGTGTAGCCCAGGTGCCGCCGCAGAAACCACTCCGGCATGATCTCCAGTTCGCGCTGCAGGAAGGCGTGGTCGTACGGCTGCATGCCGGCGGTGTCCACGTCGCGCTGCATGCGCAGCAGGGCGTCCATCGCGTCGTCGTACAGCGCATCCACCGTGTTGTCGTTCAGGGCGGGCAGGTACAGCTGCGAGCCGAGATCCTCGATCAGCAGGAAGCCCTGCGCGAGGTCCTGTGCCTGCACCGCCGGCACGTGCAGGCCGGCGGCGGACAGCCGGGTCCCGATTTCCAGCCATGGCCGCGGATCCTCCTGCGCCGGCGGCGAGTCCATCACCACCCAGCTGCGCCCGGCGTGCCGGGTGCGCCAGTAGCTGCGGAAACTGGCGTCGGCCGAGGCGGATTCGAGGGTCAGGCTGGCGTCGTCCAGCACGTGGCGGGTCCAGGCGAGGCGGGCGGCGGCGCGGTCGGGCATCGGGGTCATGGCAACCATGGGCAACGGGATGGCGCCAGCTTAGCGATCCGTCGGCGTCGTGACGAGGTGATGAACAGCGCGGCATTGACCGCGCGGCGTCGAATCAGTACCATTTTAGTCCCGATTCAAGTATCCAGCCCGAGCGCCCCATGCTCCGCGTCAGCCGACTGACCGATTACGCCACCGTGGTGATGACCTGCATCGCCGCGCACCCGACCGAGGTGCTCAGCACGGTGCAGATCGCCGACGAGGCGCGGCTGGAGCTGCCCACGGTAAGCAAGCTCTTGAAGGCGCTCAGCCATGCCGCGCTGGTCGAGTCGTTCCGTGGCGTCAATGGCGGCTACCGGCTGGCCCGGCCGGCCGGCGAGATCTCGCTGGCCGAGATCGTCGAGGCGTTGGAAGGCCCGATCGGCATGACCGAATGCAGCGTGGGCGAAGGCCAGTGCGATCGCGAGTCGCAGTGCGGTGTGCGCGGCAGCTGGCAGCTGGTCAACAACGTGCTGGACAACGCGCTGCGCGCGGTCAGTCTGGCCGACATGCTCAAGCCGCAACCGCCACGGCCATCGCGCAGGATCGCCGCCGTGCCGCTTAGCGAGATCGCCATGCCGGCGAAAGCCCGCCGGATCACCACCGAATGAACGAGATCATGAACAACCAGAGCAGCACCGCCGCCACGCTGCGCGACAACGCGGGCGTGGCCGAGGTCCTTGGGCGCAGCTACAGCGCCGGCTTCATCACCGAGATCGAGATGACCGGCCTGCCGCCGGGCCTGAACGAGGAAACCATCCGCGCGCTGTCCGCGATCAAGCACGAGCCTGAGTGGATGACCGAGTGGCGGCTCGAAGCCTACCGCCACTGGCTGACCATGCCCAAACCCGACTGGGCCAAGCTCAACATCGACCCGATCGACTACCAGGCGATCAGTTACTACGCCGCGCCCAAGGTCGCGCCGAAGTCGCTGGATGAAGTGGACCCGGCGTTGCTGGAAACCTACGAGAAGCTCGGTGTGCCGCTGCACGAGCGCGCCGCGCTGGCCGGCGTGGCGGTGGATGCGGTGTTCGACTCGGTCTCGGTCGGCACCACCTTCCGCAAGCAGCTGGCCGAGGCCGGCGTGCTGTTCTGCTCGATGAGCGAGGCGATCCGCGAATACCCGGAAATCGTGCAGAAATACCTGGGCAGCGTGGTGCCGACCGGCGACAACTTCTTCGCCGCGCTGAACTCGGCGGTGTTCTCCGATGGCAGCTTCGTGTTCATCCCCAAGGGCGTGCGCTGCCCGATGGAGCTGAGCACCTATTTCCGCATCAATGCGCAGAACACCGGCCAGTTCGAGCGCACCCTGATCGTGGCCGAGGAAGGCGCGCACGTCTCCTACCTCGAAGGCTGCACCGCACCGAAGCGCGACGAGAACCAGCTGCATGCGGCGGTGGTCGAGCTGGTCGCGCTGGAAAAGGCGCAGATCAAGTATTCCACCGTGCAGAACTGGTACCCCGGCGACGAGAACGGCGTGGGCGGCATCTACAACTTCGTCACCAAGCGCGGCGACTGCCGCGGCGACGATTCCAAGATCAGCTGGACCCAGGTGGAAACCGGCTCGGCGATCACCTGGAAGTACCCCAGCGTGGTGCTGCGCGGCGACCGCTCGGTTGGCGAGTTCTACTCGGTGGCGTTGACCCATCATTACCAGCAGGCCGACACCGGCACCAAGATGATCCACCTCGGCAAGTACACCAAGTCGAAGATCGTCTCCAAGGGCATCAGCGCCGGGCGCAGCTCGAACAGCTACCGCGGCCTGGTGAAGATGGAGAAGGGCGCCGAGGGCGCGCGCAACTACACCCAGTGCGACAGCCTGCTGATCGGCAAGAAGTGCGGCGCGCACACCTTCCCGTACATGGAAGTGAAGAACCCCACCGCGATCGTCGAGCACGAGGCCACCACCTCGAAGATCTCCGACGACCAGATGTTCTACTGCCGCGCGCGCGGCATTCCGGAAGAGGACGCCGTGTCGATGATCGTCGACGGCTTCTGCAAGCAGGTCTTCCGCGAACTGCCGATGGAGTTCGCGGTGGAGGCGAAGAAATTGCTCGAGGTGTCGCTGGAAGGCGCAGTGGGCTGACAGACATCGGGATTCGAGATGCGGGATTCGGGATTCGCAAAAAGCCTTCCCGTCGGCCTGCCCCGAATCCCGAATCCCGAATATCAAATCCCGGATGTTGAAATGCTGAAAATCGAAAACCTGCACGCCCGCGTCGAGGGCAAGGAAATCCTCAAGGGGCTCAGCCTCGAAGTGAACGCGGGCGAGGTGCACGCGATCATGGGGCCGAACGGCGCCGGCAAGTCCACGCTGGGCAACGTGCTCTCCGGCCGCGACGGTTACGAGGTAACCGCCGGCACGGTGACCTACAACGGCATCGACCTGCTGGCGCTGGCGCCGGAAGCGCGTGCCGCGGCCGGCGTGTTCCTGGCGTTCCAGTACCCGGTGGAAATTCCCGGCGTCAACAACACCTATTTCCTGCGTGCGGCCCTGAACGCGCAGCGCAAGGTGCGCGGCGAGAAGGAACTCGATTCCATGCAGTTCCTCAAGCTGGTGCGCGAGAAACTGAAGGTGATGCAGATCTCCGACGAGTTGCTGCACCGTGCGGTGAACGAGGGTTTCTCCGGCGGCGAGAAGAAGCGCAACGAGATCTTCCAGATGGCCGTGCTGGAGCCGCAGCTGGCGATCCTCGACGAGACCGATTCGGGCCTGGACATCGACGCGCTGAAGCAGGTGGCGCAGGGCGTCAACACGCTGCGCTCGCCGCAGCGCGCGTTCCTGATGATCACCCACTACCAGCGCCTGCTCGACTACGTGGTGCCGGATTTCGTGCACGTGCTGGCCGATGGCCGCATCGTCGAGAGCGGCGACAAGTCGTTGGCGCTGAAGCTGGAAGAGCATGGTTATGCCGGCATCGCTGCAAGCCATCCGGCGGGCTCACATCAAGCCGGAGCCGTGGCATGAGCCAGCTGGCATCCATGCCGTTGGTCGCGTCGCTGCTGGACGCGCCGCTGCCGGCCAGCGGCATCGCCTGGCTGGACGCGGCGCGGCGCGAGAACCGCGCGGCGTTCGCCGCCAGCGGCCTGCCCGATACGCGGGTCGAGGCGTGGAAGTACACCGCATTGCGTGGACTCGGTCAGC
>LNAP01001963.1_pt1 | contig 20121 bp, 16 predicted proteins | sample 602601 | NCBI WGS metagenome assembly LNAP01 (sample SAMN02440304, study PRJNA202911) | soil metagenome | biome: Subtropical and temperate rainforests or woodlands; isolation source: soil samples (1 kg each in a 20% v/v slurry with milli Q water) were... ...
GCTGCTTCTTGATCTGCAGCTGCTGAGGCTACCATTGGCGCTGCCAATGTCATACCTGCAACTAAGCCAAGTGCTAACTTGATTTTGTTGATTTGCATAAGAATCTCCAAATAATTTACTACATCAGGATATAAAAAATAACAAAAAATAATTTCTTATTGGTCTGCTATTTATACTCCACATTTGTGGAATGGAGCCAATGTAGTAGGTATCAGCATTAATAGCAACACATATTTTTACAATTTGGTTACATGTTTGTAAATATTTTTACAAACAATATTATCTAAGCCTTTCTGGCATTGCCCTACAGAAGAAATTAAGAAAATATTGTTTGTAATATTTTTTTACAAACTAACTTCTACCTGACTCCGGGGCCAATTACGAGTTAAGTATTTTGTTCATAAATTACAAGTTTAAAATTTAGTTAGGTAGTTGCTCTGTTTTAATTTTTTCACTTTCGCCAGTAACATTTCATTTACAAATATTAAAAATCCATGAATACTAATTACAGCAAGTGCGCTTGCAAGCAGTTTTTAATTTAGGAAAGATATAAACAGTGTAAGTAGCAAGTAGTTTTGCTGCCACGCATTGCCCGATTGCCATATTTTGCGTAAAGGATAATGTTTATGAGTCTGTTGAACACTAAAGGTTGGCGTCATTTGATGCAAGCCAAGTATTCAATGCATAGGCTGTATTTTTTGCATGTAGTACCTCTTTCATTAATCCCGCCTTTATTTATCTATTTTGAAGCTGGAAACTACGCCGTTGATCTGCTGCCGGTATTATCCAAGGCTCAGTTATTACTCGTAGCAACGATTTTATTTATTGTCGAATTGGTGGCTGTACCGTTGATGGGACTGATATTGCGTCAGTTGGCGGAAGTCGCTGATGCACACCCCAGTTACCATGATGCCTTTACGCTGGCTGCAGTGGCTCCTACGCCTTTGTGGCTTGTTCCTATCGTTTTTCTTATCCCCAATATGCTGGTTGGCTTGATTGCACTAACGATGGCGTTAATGGCTACAGTCGGATTTATTTATTACGGTATTCCATCGGTATTCCGTATTAAAGAGCGCGGTCATGCCATGTTATTGTTTGGTGCAGTGCTCACAGCCGGTGTCATTGCTTGGGTATTTCTTATGGTGGCAACCTTGGTGGTTTTAGGAAGTGTGCAAAATCTGAGAATATAGGTTTGTCCAGTTTAACTTACTTTAAATATTGCTTACGTAGCTTATTCAATTAATTTAAAGTCGCCATTGTTGATAGCGCAGCGTTAGAATACAAGCTGATTTGTTAAATGGTGGTCACATGACAAAAAAGCATTTTGGTCGCATAGCACTTTTAATAAGTTCATTGCTAATTCTCGCTGCTGCCGTTTATTACTGGCAGTATCTGCATCGTGACAAAGGGCCGGAATCATTTGCTTCAGGTAATGGCCGTATTGAGGCGACCAGTGTCAATGTTGCTACTAAAACCAGTGGGCGCCTGCTTGAACTGCTGGTACGTGAAGGCGATGACGTCATCGCCGGGCAGGTCATTGCCCGTATGGATACCGCCACACTCGTGGCGGATTTGCATGAAGCCGAGGCTCAGGTCAGGCGCGCTAGAGATTTTAAAACGATTGCGCAGGCAAATGTAGCACAAAGACAAAGTGAAAAATCTGCAGTAGGTGCTTTGCTTGCGCAGCGTGAAAGTGAGCTTTCATTAACCGATAAAGACCTGCAAAGAACCCAGCAACTCATCGATAAAGGATTTGTATCTCCACAGAAACTTGATGTAGATAAAACCAGAAAAGCCAGTGCGGCAGCCTCGGCACGTGCTGCTAGATCTCAGCAAAATGAAGCACAATCTGCGATTAATGCTGCGCTGGCGGCGGTAAGCGAGGCGCAGTCGGCAATTGAGGCAGCAGAAGCCAAAGTTGAAAAAATTCAAGCGGATATAAAAGATGCAGCATTAACAGCACCGATTGATGGCCGAGTGCTTTATCGGCTGGCAGAGCCGGGTGAAGTGCTTGGTGCTGGCGGTAATGTTGTTACCTTGCTTGATATCGCCGATGTTTACATGACCATTTTTCTGCCGACCTCGCAGGCGGGTAGGGTGAGTGTCGGCGCTGATGCGCGGATCGTGCTTGATGCGCGTCCGGATATTTCTATTCCGGCTAACGTTACTTTTGTTTCGCCTGAAGCACAATTTACGCCTAAGTCGGTAGAGACGCGTACAGAACGAGAAAAGCTTATGTTCCGTATTAAAGTCAAAATTCCGCAGGATTTACTTAAAGCTTACGCCAAGCGCGTTAAAACCGGATTGCCCGGCGTTGCTTATATACGCCTAGATAGCAATGCGGTGTGGCCCGCAGACATACCGCCTTTAGTTGATAACAAGAATGCACAATGAAAGAGTCTGTTGTTGCCAGCGTAAGTGGAACCAGCCTGCGTTATGGCGACATGCTGGCACTGGACAATATTCATCTTGATATTCCATCAGGCTGCATGGCTGGCCTTATCGGCCCGGATGGTGTGGGCAAATCAAGTTTACTGGCGCTGATTTCCGGGGTACGTAAAATCCAGTCTGGTGCTGTGCATGTGCTGGCAGGGGATATGGCGGATAAAAACCATCGCCTGGCCGTATGCAGCCGAATTGCCTATATGCCGCAGGGTTTAGGTAAAAACCTGTATATGACGCTTTCGGTGTTTGAGAATATAGAGTTCTTCGGGCGTCTGTTTGGGCAGAGTCGTGCCGAACGTGAATTACGTATTTCCGAACTACTGAAAAGCACAGGTCTTGCCGCATTCCGAGACCGGCCAGCCGGAAAGTTGTCAGGTGGTATGAAGCAAAAGCTGGGTCTATGCTGTGCGCTGATACATGACCCGGATTTACTGATTCTGGATGAACCAACCACTGGGGTTGACCCGCTCTCAAGACGCCAGTTCTGGGGCTTGATTGACCGTATTCGACAGCGGCGTCCCGGTATGAGCGTAATCATTGCGACTGCTTATATGCATGAAGCCTCAGGTTTTGACTGGCTGGTTGCAATGGATAATGGCAAGGTATTGGCTACCGGTAGTCCTGCAGAACTGCTTGAGCGAACCGGCACTGATAATCTGGACGCAGCCTTTATCAAGCTGTTGCCTGTGGAGAAAAGCTTGCACCATCATGAGCTCATTGTTCCTCCTCGGCAAGTTCTGGCGGATGCCACGCCCGCAATCCGCGCTGAAAATCTGACCATGCAATTTGGCGGTTTTGTTGCAGTTGACCATGTTAACTTTGAAATTAGCCGCGGTGAGATTTTCGGGTTTCTTGGTTCTAACGGCTGCGGTAAAACCACTACCATGAAAATGCTCACTGGTCTGTTGCCGCCGAGCGAGGGGCAGGCCTGGCTGTTCGGCAAACCGGCAAAAGCGCATGATCTCGCAACGCGTAAACGTGTCGGCTACATGACACAGGGATTTTCCCTGTATGGGGAGCTGACAGCTGAGCAGAACCTTGAGCTGCATGCACAGCTGTTTCATTTACCGGAAGATAGCATTGCCGGCCGCGTTCAGGAGATGGTTGACCGCTTTGATCTGGCTGGGCATAGAGACGTGATGGCGGCAACGCTGCCTTTAGGTATTCGTCAGCGTCTATCACTAGCGGTTGCCGTGATTCATAAACCTGAGATGCTGATTCTTGACGAACCAACATCAGGTATAGACCCGATAGCGCGTGACAGATTCTGGAGTTTTCTGGTTGATCTATCGCGTAATGATGGCGTTACTATTTTTATCTCCACGCACTTCATGAACGAGGGCGAGCGTTGCGACCGAGTATCGCTTATGCATGCCGGGCGCGTGCTGGCGTGTGATTCACCGCAGGCGCTGATTGAGCTACGCGGCAAAACCTCGCTTGAAGATACTTTTATTGATTATATTGAAGAAGCAACTGGCGAAGGTGTTGATACTTCACAAACACAGGCTGCCGTTGATGTAAGGCCAGACCGACCAGCGGCGCTGCCATCTAAATTCAGCTTGTTGCGCCTGTTTGGCTACGCTTATCGTGAGCTGCTGGAAGTTATGCGTGATCCGGTGCGATTGGTGTTTTCACTGCTGGGATCTGTGCTGCTGATGTTTATGATGGGATATGGCATCAGTATGGATGTTGAAGACCTGCGTTTTGCCGTGCTTGACCGGGACCAAACGCCGCAAAGCCGGGACTATATCCAGAACATTGCAGGGTCACGTTATTTCAGCATGCTACCGGAGATTAGCAGCAGCAATGCGCTGGATCTGCGCATGTCGAGCGGTGAGGTCAGTGTTGCGCTGGAAATACCGCCTGATTTTGGCAAGGATATGTTACGCGGCCGGGCGACAGAAATTGGTGTGTGGGTAGATGGTGCCATGCCGTTTCGCGGTGAAACCATCCTGGGTTATGTGCAGGGGATGCATTACGATTATCTCCAGCAGCTTGCAAAACAACATGGTAAAAAAATCAGTGTAGCGCCGGCCAATATTGAGATGCGCTATCGTTACAATCAGGATTTTCAAAGTTTGTATGCAATGGTACCGGCGGTCATTCCGATACTTATGGTTTTTATACCCTCTATTTTGATGGCAGTTGGCGTTGTGCGTGAAAAAGAGCTGGGTTCAATTACCAATCTTTATGCAACCCCGGTCACGCGGCTGGAGTTTCTGCTCGGCAAGCAGCTGCCTTATATTGGCGTGAGTATGATCAGTTTTTTTGGCCTGGTAGCACTGTCGGTTTTTGTGTTTGGCGTGCCGCTTAAAGGCAGTTTGCTGACCTTGAGTTTTGCTGCGTTGATCTTTGTAACCGTCACTACCGGTATTGGTCTGCTGATGTCGGCGTTTACCAAAACGCAGATTGCAGCGCTTGGTGCGACAGCAATCACCACTTTGCTCGCTACGGTGAGTTTTTCCGGCTTAACGAATCCGGTATCTTCGCTCACCGGGATTGGGGGCTATATCGGGCAGGTTTTTCCTGCTACTTATTTTTTGAATATCAGCCGCGGCTTGTTTACTAAGGCGCTTGAGTTTAAAGATCTGTACTTTGATTTTCTGGCACTTGCTGCATTTATCCCGGTGCTGACAGTGCTGAGTGTGTTTTTTCTGAATAAGCAGGAAAAATAACCATGCGCCTTATTCTGAACATCTATCGACTTGGAATCAAAGAGCTGCGCAGCCTTGCGCATGACAGCATCATGCTGGTATTGATTGTCTGGGCGTTTACCGGTGCTATTTATGCTAGTTCTACCGCTACCTCGCAGGAGCTGCACAATGCACCTATCGCCTTTGTTGATGAGGATCAGTCCAATCTGTCAACACGTATTATCAGCGCATTTTATGGACCATATTTTAAAACCCCGGTCATGATCACGCCTGCGGAAATAGACACTGGTCTGGATGCAGGCATCTACACTTTCGTCGTTAATATACCGCCAGATTTTGAGCGTGATGTGGTTGCTGGCAGGTCACCCGATATTCAGGTCAATATCGATGCTACCAGAATGTCACAGGCATTTATTGGCGCCGGTTATATTCAAAATATCATGAATGGCGAGATTGCCGGATTTTTAAAAGGCTTCCGGCAGGATGCGACATTACCGATCAGCCTGGTTCCGCATATTAAATTTAACCCGAATTTAAGCAGCGCATGGTTTAGCAGCATCATGGAGATCATGAATATCATAACGATGCTCGGCATTATGTTGACAGGGGCTGCGCTGATCCGTGAACGTGAGCATGGAACACTGGAGCATTTGATGGTGATGCCTATCAATGCCGTTGAGATTATTCTGGCCAAAATATGGTCTATGGGGCTGGTAGTGCTCGTAGCGGCTTGGCTGTCACTGCATTTCATGGTGCAGGGAGTTTTGCATGTACCTATACAAGGGTCAGTACCTTTATTTATGTGCGGGGCTTTGCTGCACCTGCTGGCGGTGACCTCGATAGGGGTGTTCATGGGCACGGTCGCGCGAAATATGCCACAGCTGGGTTTGCTGTTGATTCTGACAGTGCTGCCGCTGCAGATGTTATCTGGCGGCATTACGCCAAGGGAGAGCATGCCTTTATTTGTCCAGCTGGTGATGCAGGCAGCGCCAACGACGCATTTTGTGAGCATGGCGCAGGCAATACTTTATCGCGGTGCCGGTTTTGACGTGGTATGGCCGAGTTTTATCACGGTGTTTGCAATTGCGATAGTCTTTTTTACGCTATCGCTGACGCTGTTCCGCAGAAGCCTGTCTTCTGCGTGAACGCTATGTTTGTTGATTTAGCCACTGAAGCCGCCGCGGCTACCTTCTGCTGCGAAACGTATTTTCAGAGACAGGTCATTACGTGAGTCCGCGTTAGCCAGCGCATTATCTTCGTCAATTTTTCCGTTAGAAAACAGCTTGAACAATGACTGGTCAAAAGTCTGCATGCCGATATCGGTGTTTTCTGCCATGATTTCTTTAATTTCGCTCATCTTTTGCTTCTGAATCAACTCAGCAACGTAAGGCGTATTAATCATGACTTCAGTGGCAGCAACTCGTTTGCTTTGTTTCCCTGGAATCAGGCGTTGCGAGACTATGCCCACCAGATTCATGGACATGCCCAGCAGCAGGCCAGCGCGGCCATCTTCGGGGAAGAATGAAATAACGCGCTCCAGGGCTTGGTTTGCGTTGTTTGCATGCAGTGTGGCCAGACATAAATGGCCGGTTTCAGCATAGGCAAGCGCGTTTTTCATGCCATCCATATCACGTACCTCACCGATTAAAATGACGTCAGGCGCCTGACGCATCGCGTTTTTGAGGCCGTTCTCAAATGACAGGGTGTCAATGCCAACTTCACGCTGGTCAACGACAGATTTTTTGTGCGGATGCACAAATTCAATCGGGTCTTCAAGTGTGAGGATATGACCGTTGGTGGTCTCGTTGCGATAATCAATCATCGAAGCCAGTGTCGTGGATTTGCCGGAACCGGTTGCGCCTACGATGAGCAATAAGCCGCGTTTGCGCTGGATCAGCTCTTTCAGAACTGGCGGCAGGCCTAAAGTCTCAATGGATGGAATCTCGGTTTTAATATGGCGAATTACCATGCCAACTTCACCACGCTGCCTGAATACATTCACACGGAAGCGACCGATATCGTTTTTACTCAATGCAAAATTGCATTCCAGTGTGGATTCAAACTCCTTAATCTGGTCTGCAGACATTAATGAATAGGCAATCTCTTTAATCATGCCAGGCGCCATCGGCTGGTTATTAATGGGAATGGTATCGCCCTCAATTTCAATATGAATGCTCGCACCCGTGCTGAAAAACAGGTCTGAACCGCCTTTGTCGAGCATGAATTTTAAAACGGGTGAAATATCAATCGCGGCCATAAGTGAGTCCTAAAACTATTTCTAAGTATTATTGTTTTGTCACAGCTTTGCTGATGAATGCATGGGCTGTACGTTAAAGTTAGCATGACTTTAGCATAGATTTTATATGCTTCGTTAAGCTACAAACTGGATTTCCATGCTTTCAGGAATTTTTGATTTGATTGCGATGTTCAGCCCACATGTTTTGGTAAATGACTTCAAGCTCGACGGCAAATTTAGCGGTATCAAATAGTGCGGAAGTCAGTCTTTCTGCAATCAGCTTTTGTTTCATTGCATCAAGCACTTGTCGGTTCTGAGCGAGCTCCAGTGCTTTACTCTCATAATCCTGCAACGAAACAGTGATTAAATCATCGAGGCCAGCGGCTTTAAGCAAACTGCCAGCCACGCGCGAGGCAAAGGTGTCGCCTACGCAGGTCAGCACCGGCAAGCTCATCCATAGTGCGTCGCTGCAGGTGGTGTGTGCGTTGTAGGGCAGGGTGTCGAGGAACAAATCTGCATGCGCATGCCGTGCCAAGTGTTCTGCGATAGAAACGCGCGGCGCAAAAATCAGTCGCTCGCTGCTGATGCCATGCAATGCTGCTTGTTCAGTGAGGTTCTGTTTTGCCCAGCGGTTGCATTCCAATAACCATAGAACACTATTGGGCGTGGCCTTGAGCAGGCCCATCCAGACATTAAAGAAATCCGCAGTAATCTTGAAGGTCTGGTTGAAGCAGCAGAATACAAAGGCATTCTCAGGGAGGCCACACTCGGCGCGGGATGATGTTTTTGCCACCGGGCGTTTGCGATCATTCGGCTGGTAGCTATCCGGTAGCGGCGCCAGTTGTTCTGCATAGTTGCGGGCACTGTCTGGCGGTGTTATAAAGTGATCGGTCAGCAGGTAGTCAAACAGAGGCATGCCGTTCAAACTACCCATAGTCCCCGGGAAGCCCAGCCAGCTGACGCTGACAGGGGCCGGACGCATTGCAACGATGCCGCAGCGGCTGTTCTGTGTGAATCCGGTCAGGTCGACGAGGATATCTACGCCGCAGTCATGTATTTTTTTTGCTGCATCAATTTCTGAAAGTTGACGAATATCGTAAAAGGCGTCAAAAGCTTTTTCAATACGTTTTCTGGCATCGGTTTTATCATTTGCACCATAGGAAAAACCGATGATTTCAAATTTGGAGCGGTCATGCAGTTCCAGCAGTTCACTGATCAGAAACGCGAGTGGATGCAGCCTGAAATCCGCCGACATATAGCCGACTTTTATTTTCCTGTTAGCTGAGGCTCGCTCATGCGTAAAGTTAAGCTGTTTGCCGTAATCGATCAGTGAAGCGTAACGGTTGTTTGCCCAATTGTCAGCACAGGTTTTTTGTTCTTCTGCCGTAGTTGATGGCATCGCTAGAAATGCAAACGGCGATATCTGCGCGCTAGGTATTGTTCTGACCCAGTTGCGTATTTCGGTTATTTCATCGGCCAGCCCATTCCAGTCGCAGATGTGCTGTTTCTGATGCACCAGATGCACCTTGGCATGATAGAGCTGCGGGTTGAGCGCTAGCGCTTTCTGGTAGCTGGCGATTGCGAGGTCTAGCTGGCCAAGTTCGCGCTGTACGTTGCCGAGATTGTTATAAATATCTGCATCATCAGGCGTAAGCTGAATGGCTTTTGCATAGTGCTTGGCTGCTTCTGCAGGTTTGCCAAGTTCGCGCTGTGCATTGCCCAGATTGTACAAAATCGCCGCATCTTTTGAATTAAATTGCAGTGCCTCTTCAAAGCAGGCCTCTGCCTGTATAAAGTTACCCAGTGCATGCGCCTGATTACCAAGCGAAGTCAGGCAATGGCATAAAGCTTCGCGTGCATCATCATTCTTGGGTATTACGCGCAGCAATCGGCGGTAATAGCCAGCGGCTTCTTCAAAACGATTTAGCGTGAGCAGGGTGTTGGCCAGGTTGAACTGGATATCTAGATCTTTAGGCTGCAGTAATACTGCCTGCTGGAAGCTTTTGATAGCAGCTGCCGGCTGGTTGGCAGCGCGCAGGCTTAAAGCGTAATGATTCAGGTAATCTGTATTTTTTGGGTTAATAGCCAGCGCCTGTGAAATCGCATTAACTGCCTGTTCAGCACGATTGGTCTGGTAGAAGACAACGCCCAGCATATGCAGGGCATCTGCATGTTTGGGATTGGTTTTGAGTACCTGCTGATAGAGTGGCTCAGCCTGATCTAACTGGCCTGCACGATGATGTGTGAGTGCAGCTAAATATTGTGTTTGTGACATGTGTTGAATTCTAACCCGAGTTTTAGTTTTAGCTGAAATCCATGCTCATTTTTGCCAGCCGTTTCAGCCCCATTTCTTTCAGCAGGAAGCGGTTAGGGTTGAGGAAACCTGCGAGCTCGCTCGACACCGGCAATGCATGCTTGCTTGCCATGCACGCGATAAGCTCGCCGCACAAAGGTGCTGTAGTAAAGCCTTTGCTGCCATGCGCAATGTTCATATACAAGCCTTCTACCCACGGCAGTGAGTTGATGTCTGCGCTGTGGCGTGGCGGACTTGTTTTCAGTGCTTTAGCATCCATCAGCTGTCCGGCAAGCGGCCAGTAATCTCCAGCTGTACAGCGCAAGGAGACGCGGCCGCCAGCGATGTGGTGTTTGAGATTATCATGTAGCATATTTGAGATGTTATTCAGCTGTTCCAAATTGGCAAGATGGTCTTGTTCTTCAATTATTAACTCGCTTTGAGCATTTTCAGCTGCGGCGATATTGGCGTAAGTAGCCCCAAGGCAATGCAGCTGTTCTGAGTTTTTCTGGTAGGCAGCCGGGCTGAAATAACCATCACTGCATATGATTTTTTGCAAGGCTTTGCTTGGTGCTGTAGCGCTCACCAGACTGACCTGACCGCGTACGGCTTGCGTGTTTATTGATAGGTCGGCGCAAAGTTCGCGGGCATCATTCGCATTGGCAATCACGACAATATGCGCACTTAAAACCATTTTCTGATGCGTGTGGACTTCGAACAAATCATTGGTTTTCAGTACCTTGCTTGCTTTTTGCAGCGTTAGTACATTGATGTTCTGATGGAGGCTTAAGCGTCGGCATAACTGCTGCGGATTAATCCAGGCCGCACCGGGTAAATATAGTGCGTCATGGTCAATATTGATAGCAGCGAGCTTGCTTGCTGTACTTTTATTGACATATTGAACAATCTCGCTTGCGTGGTTCTGTGCTGTCACTTTTTGAATACGCAGCAGTTCTTTTGAATTAAAGCCCAACTGCAGCATGCCGCAACAGTCAAAATCAGCAGGTGGTAGCTTCAGTGATTTGTATAGTTGCAGGCTATACAAATAAGCAGCTAAGGCAAACTCGCTGGCGATATCGTTACCGCTTAAACGTGGATAAAGCATGGCCAGTGGATTGCCGGAAGCTTCGCTGGCGATGTCAACATTGCGCTCCAGCAGTGTCACCTCTATACCGCGCTGTGCCAGTGCATAGGCGGTACTGCAGCCCGCAATGCCAGCGCCGATAACAATAGCAGTTTTAGCAGCCATCATGATTACCAGCGAAATAACCGTTGATCATTTCACGTTTTTTACCAAACCCGGGTTGTTTATTCACCTTAAAGCCCGCGGCTGTCAGCCCGCGCCTGACCATGCCGGCACTGGTGAAAGTGGCAAAAGTGGTTTCTGAATGCGAAAGCCTCGCCATCTGTTCAAACAGCGCCTGTTGCCACATTTCCGGATTTTTTGACGGCGCAAAACCATCCAGAAACCATGCGTCGGTTTTTGTATCCAGCTTTGAGAGGCACACAGTCGCATCGCCGAATAGCACCTGTAGCCTGATGCGACCATTGAAAAGAATGACCATGCCTGTATTCAGCAGGGTTTCATATTGTGCGAGCAGTTCGTTGGCGATAGCTTCCAGGCTATGCCATTGCTGTAATGCCTTGTGCATATCTGCTGGACTAAGCGGGTATTTTTCTACGCTGCTAAAGTGCAACACTGCATTTGCCGGGGCATGCTCAAGCCAGATTTTGCAGGCGCATAAAAAGTTCAATCCAGTGCCAAAGCCGGTTTCCGTAATGGAGAAGCTGCTATCGGCCAGTGATTGCCAACGATTATTCAGCACATTGCCTTGGATGAATACATATTCTGTCTCCAGTAAGCCGTCTTCACTTGAAAAATATATATCATCAAATGCTGTTGAGTAAGGTAAACCATCGCGCCACTCTAGAACTGCCTGTGCTGTTGTCTGCATCATATGAAGATTAATGTTCTTGTTTGTGGTCGATAACGCCTAAAAACAGGCGTACAGCGCCATAGGCAATCCATGAAGCCAGGCGTTTAATTACACTGGCCTTGCCCCATTCCTGCGTGGTAATTCTGAGCCCGCCATCCTGAATCAGTGATTCAATGTCCGTATGCAGTTCGGTTGCAAATGTTTTATCCTGAATGATAATGTTGGCTTCGCGCGCCAGCAGCAAGCTGAACGGGTCAATATTCGAGGAGCCGATGGTCGCCCAAAGATTATCAATCACTGCTACTTTGCTGTGCATAAAGCTTTTGCGGTATTCGTAAATTTCTATGCCATTGTTCAGAAACTCATAATAAAAAGCATGGGTTGCGAACATCAGGAAATACTCTTTACGGCCTTGCAGCAGCAACCTGACTTTAATCCCGCGCTTGGTGGCATCAATCAGTGCTTTGCGGAATTTTCTACCGGGAATGAAATAGGCATTTGCGATCAGGATTTCCGAATGAGCGGTTCTGATAGCGTATAAATACGCATTTTCAATATCATGCCGATGCAGAATATTGTCACGGATAACAAATGCTGCTTTGATGCTGTTAGATCCGTGATGTTTATGATGAAACTCTTTAATTGGCGGCACATAGAGGCTATGCAAGTGCATCCATTGCAGACGACGCCACAGCTTATGTACGCTGGCGCTAATCGCCGGCAGCAAATTACCCTCAATACGTACGGCGTAATCAACTCTGGGCGGTACCTGATGGGGGGAGTTGTTGTCATCTATGATGTTGATGCCGCCTACAAATGCGATGGTGCCATCAATGACGGTGACCTTGCAATGCAAGCGGCGTAAGCGATTTTTCTTTAAAGTCCAGGGGGAAATCTTGGGTCGGTAAAACATAAGCTTTACCCCGGCATCGCGCAATGTTTGCACATAGTGTTTGGGCAGGTATTGCGAGCCAAATCCATCCAGCAGAATATTGACGCTGACGCCGCGTCGTACTGCTTCTATTAACGCATTTCCAATACGAATGCCTGATGCGTCATGCTCGTATATATAGGTTTGCAGATAAATTTCGCTAGTTGCGTCCTGAATCGCCTGTTCAAGCGCAGGAAAGTATTCTCGACCGCTGCGTAGTAATTTGATATCGTTTCCGCTGACAAATCGCATGACATTTAGACGATTCTGGTTAATGTTGCAGATAGCAAAGCGTGGTCAGAAACTTTAAGGAAACGCGGCCCGGAGTGCACTTCAACATGTTTTACCTGAAAGCCACGTGTATAAATCCGGTCCAGCCTCAATATCGGCAGCCATGAAGGAAAGCTGCGTGCAGGTTTGCCGGCATGATGTTCAAACACTTCATGTAATTGCGCAGCCTCAGCAAAAACTCTGCCGGAGCGTGTACCCCAGTCGTTAAAGTCGCCGGCAACAATTAACGGCTCGTTTGGCGGCACGTTTTGTTTGATGTAGTCTGTAACAGCCAGCAACTGCTGGCGGCGCCAGCGTGCAAATAAACCTAAATGCACACAGATGGCATGTAAGGGTTTGTTCCACTGCGGAATCTCAATCACACTATGCAGCATGCCGCGCTCTTCAGAGGTATGGGCTGAAATATCGGTGTTTGTGGTTTTGATAATCGGAAACTTGGAGAGCAGGGCATTACCGTGGTGACCAGCAGGGTAGACTGAATTTTTGCCATAAGCATAGTCAGGCCAGATCGCATCCGCTAAAAACTCAATCTGACCGGCATCCGGCCATGCGGCAAAGCGCTTGCTATGGTCTGCATGCTCATCGCGGACTTCTTGCAGAAAAACCACATCAGCATGCAGCTTGCGTAAAATTTCGCGCTGATGGTGCAGTGAAAAACGCGCATTGAAGTGGGTGACACCTTTATGAATATTAAAAGTCGCGATATGGAGCGTATTGTGCAAAATCAACTTTCTAGACTAAATTCGTATTTACAGGGTACCTGACTTTGGTAATTTGTACACTGCTAGTCAGTCTTCTGCATCCCGAGTCGTTTTTTTATGCTTTTTGAGCACCTCAGACGCTTCGCCGATATGGGCAGCTCCGCGCTGTTTGGCTAACTGGATCTGCTTCTGGCGCTCTTTGAGTCGGGTACGTTTTTCTTCAGATACTTTGTCATAACAATGCGGACAAGAGATACCAGGCTCATATTGCGCGCTTTTCATTTCTTCTGGTGATAACGGGTGACGGCATGCATAGCATTGGTCAAACTCGCCTACTTCCAGATTGTGTTTTACGGCAACGCGTTGGTCAAATACAAAGCATTCACCTTGCCACATGCTTTCGGCTTCAGGGATGGTTTCCAGATACTTCAGAATGCCGCCCTGCAAGTGGTACACCTCTTCAAAGCCCTGATCCATCATATAAGACGAAGCCTTCTCACAGCGAATGCCGCCGGTGCAGAACATGGCTACTTTTTTGTGTTTGGTTTTATCGAAATGCTCTGCCACATATTCAGGAAACTCCCTGAAAGTGGTGGTTTTAGGATCGATGGCACCTTTAAAGGTACCGATGTCTACTTCATAGTCATTACGTGTATCAATCAGCACGACATCGGGGTCGGAAATCAGCGCATTCCAGTCTTCCGGTTTGACGTAGGTGCCTACTTTTTTGGTCGGGCTCACACCGGGCACGCCAAGGGTGACGATTTCTTTTTTGAGTTTCACTTTCATGCGGTAGAACGGGTGTTCATCCGCATATGATTCCTTGTGCTCAAGGTCGGCGAACTTGCCTTCGAATAATGGATCTGTGCGCAGGTAATTCAATATTTTGTGTATATCGTCCGGCAGTCCGGCGATAGTGCCGTTAATGCCTTCTTCCGCCAGCAGCAGTGTGCCTTTAATCTGGTTTGCCTTGCATGCTTCCAGAATGGCGGGCTGCAAGTCTTTGAAATTTGGCAGGCTGACGAATTTATAAAGTGCGGCGGTTAAATACTTTTGCATAATGAACTTGATGAAGCTGGTAAAACAGTATTCTAACAGAGGCTACTCTGTCGTTATTAATAATACATGTGTATCAGTCACTTAAAACCAGTATCTCGCCGTTGCCATTGTAAGCGGTATCGCCTACAAAACGCTGTACACGCTGGTTACTTAGTTTGCTGAATTCAGTATTGTATTTTGAAAACGATTTGAATAATAAGTTTAAAAAAGGCAATGTGTGCGTGCCGCAATCCTGCATCGACACATGTAATTTTGGCTGTTTCTTCAGTAATAAAGTACCGCGGTGCATATTAAAGGCAGTGTATGCGCCTGTGTGACCCAGCACGCCGATGGTGCCTGCTACCATGCGACTGCCGCAATAATCACCGACATTACCTTCAATCAAAATCAAACCGCGTCGCATCTGGTCGCCAGCGCGCTCACCGGCATTGCCTTTTACAATCACTGTGCCGCCCAGCATGCCTTTGCGCGAACCTTCAGAACCAGCGCCTAAGAAATCACCGGTATTGCCATCTATTTTCAACAGTCCGCCGCGCATGTTACAGGCGGCAAATGCTGCCGTGTTGCCTTTGCAGTGTATTTCACCGTTTTTCATGCCGAAGCCAGCGTATGCCCCGGCATCACCTTCAATGGTAATGCTGCCGGAGGTCATGTTGGCGCCGATATAATCAAGTTTATTACTGCTGTTCTTGAATACGATATGTTGCGTATCTGTGCCGCTGATGTCAAAAGTGTCAGCGACCAGCAACTGATGTTTGCCAGTGATTAGTTTGATGCTGCCGATTTCAGTAGCAGTTTTTCCGGCCAGATTATCCGGCGTGAGCGCACTACAGTTAATGCTTTGCTGCAGACTTTGCCTCAAGGTGAAGGTTAATGCACTCATAGTCCGCTACCTTTCAGAATATCGTGCAGTTTGAATAAATGCGGACCCAGCTTGCCGCCATAGTTACCGGCCGAGATACGCTTAACGCCGCTATCCTTACCAAGCTGGCAGATCGCTTCAATGCCGACTTTCATCGATATTGCGATGTCATCAAATGTCAGCCCGTCAATCACGATTTCCATCACGCTTTCAATATCTGGCGATAACTCGCTTTTGGTTACACCTTTTAGGGTCGGGCAAAAGGCATCGTTACTTGAGGCAAACATGGTTTTGTACTTGCTGCCGACCTTGGAGCCAGAACGGACTACGCCGCCAGGGAACGGCATGATGACATTCGGTACTTTTTTCATGGCTTCAATTGCGGTTTCAGCCGCAGCTAATGCTGCCGGTTGCGAGGTCGCCAGAATCAGGAAGTTACCGCCGCCGATGGCGCGTACCATGCCCGTGGTCTCTTCGGTCAAGAACTCGCCATCCATGACCGGAATGCGCCAGTAGCGCTTGCCGTCAATAAGTTTGGAAGTCTGAAAGCCGTCACCGAAGTAGCGCAGGTGTTTACCCAGGCTAATCATATCTTCACTTTCAATACCGGCAAATGCTGCTGCGGTAGGGCACGTCAGTATGCATTGCCCCATGCGTGTTTCGAGCTGCTGCATGAGCACCTTGCTGCCCATAGCGAACATCAGTACAGCAACACCTGGTCTGCCGTCCGGTGTTTCATCGGCAGTCATTTCACGCTCAATACCAGCTTCAACACCGCAACCAATGACGGAAGTAGCAAAGCCGGTCATGGCGTTAGCAGCGTGATAAGCCCATTTGTGGTTCTGCGCAGTAATAATGACCCGCGTGCCGCGCATGTTGAATGCTTCAGCAAAGGTGTCGTCGATTTGTATGTCATTAATTAACATGGTGTTATTAAGCTTCCGGACTACCTGTCTTGACTTTTTCTATCCATTCTTCAATCTGAATGGTGCCGGTTTTTTCCACCTTTTTCAGGTCAGCTTCCGGGATCACATCCTGCATCAGGTCGATGCGTTTCCATTCTGCGACCGGTGTTTCACATTCAGCTCTTGGCACATAGCGTGAATCACGTACCTTGGTGCGCTGATGAATATAGCGCGGGCAGTTCTGCCATAGCTCGGATAAGGTTACGCGTACGATGAATTCTGCTTCTTTGTAATCCTGCATCAGCGGGTCAGTATTTGAAATTGTAGCCGTGCCCTGCACACGGATGCGGTGCGGCGTTTCAAATGAAATAAACAGCAGGCCAACCTGTGGATTGGTGGTGATATTACCCATGGAGAAAAACATGCCGTTGCCATCATAGCTTGGGAAAGCCAGTGTTTGACTATCAATCACCCTTACAAAACCGGCATCACCGCCTTTGTAAGACACGGTAGGGCGGCCTTGGTGGTCAACTGTGGATAGAAAGAACATATCCATGTGTTCGATAAAGCCTTTGGCTTCGTCGTCAAATTCCGTTTTGCAGGCAATTTCTTCAACGCGGTCTGCCATTTTGCGTGTGCCGAACTCATCCTGAAATTTGCGATGCTGATCGCCATATAGTCTGCTCATTGTTTATTCCTTATTGTTATGATGCGTGACAACCTGACCGCGCCCATCGCTGCTGATCTCATCATTACTGATTTTAAAGTTATCCAGTTGCATGGTCTGGTAGCGGTCGAAATAATGTTTCAGGTCTTTTTCCACCCCAATATCAAACGCTGGTTTTGCAGTGTGCGTAACACCCCAAACCACTTTCACCACGCTGCCATTTCTGACAACCAGTTCACCGTTCTTGAATACATAATCCGGTTTGGCGAACATGGCTTCGCGGTCGGCCTGGTCTGTATATACGGTAATATCGGCAGCGGCACCAATCCCTAAATGACCGCGGTCATTCAGGCCGATCAATTTGCCGGCACCGGCGCGCGTCATGATGGCGATCTCGTACAGGCTGTATTCGCGTTCCAATGATGTTAAATTGCTCATGGCTTGTGCATCCAGATTCAGCTTACTGAAAGCATCATTTCTGAAAGTCTTATCCATCAGCAAGCGAATCAGGTGCGGGTAGCTGGTAAATGGCGCGCCGTTAGGGTGGTCAGTGGTTAAAAAGATGCGCCACGGGTCTTCTACAGAAAGAAATAACTCAAGGCCAATTGCCCATTGCAGGGCGTTTACATAATTCTGGTCGCGGTATTTGAATGGCAGCACCCCGCAGCCTGCATCGCATTCAATATCCATAATCACGGATTTTTTAGGGTTGGCGTGTTTGGCGTTCAGGTGCTGCATCATGGAGTCGCCGGAAGCAGTGACGGTTTGCCCGAACAGTATTTGGCCAACGTCCGCCGTGATATGTTTGTTTTTGTTCAGTGCTTCGGCGATTTGTGCGGCGGCTGATGAAAACTTCTTGTCGCCCTCGGTGCCGTAGCTGTGAAACTGAATGTGCGTGAGATGCATCGGCAAGCCGCTACTCGCGCTCATCGTATCCAGTGTGGTGGCAAAGTTACCTGCTGCGCCTAAGTTGTTACAGTGTACATGCAGCGGTTTGGCAATACCGAGGTCATGTACGGCGCGGCTTAAGCTTTGCAGGATTTCACGCGGGCTGACTTGGTAATGCACATTGTTTTCATCCAGATTCAGTCTGCGCTGGTTGAACTTGAAAGCATTGATACCGCCCGGGTTCACCACCTTGATGCCGATAGCCTGTGTGGCATGCAGTATCCACGCCACGTAGTCGTTAATCGCTTTCTGATCTTTTTTATCCGCCAGCAGGCGCAGAAAGTAATCGTCATTGCCGAGCATGGCGTAGCCGCCTTTGTCGATCATTGGCGTATCGCCCATCTCCAGATGCGCCTGACGTGCATTCACCGGGGATATCGCAGGCTCGAACGCTGCGGTATAACCCATTTCAATATAGCGGAAGCCGGTATCAGTAGTGCTGGGCGTGGCATGGTGGCTGCAATGCGGCGTGCAGATGTGCGCTTCTGGCTCGCTTAAACCTTTACGTTCCTGCGCCTGCTGTTGCTGATACTTTTGTTGATATTCGGGCAGCATCATGCGCGCGATGTTCACTTTGCCGCCACCAATATGACTGTGCATATCAATTGCACCGGCCATCACTACTTTGCCGCTTAAATCATGGGTCTGGTCGATTTTTTCGTGGTCTGCCGGCTTTGCAACGATACGCCCATCGCGAATGTAAATGTCTGCGTTCACACCATCTTTGCCATGTGCAGGGTCGTAGATTCTGCCGTTTTTAAGTAAGGTAATCATGCTGCAGTGCCATCTATTCTGTTTGAAAGTTTTGCTTCAATTTTGCCTATCACTTCACTCAAGCCAGGCAGTTTAGTGTCGCGCAGTTTTTTCAGCGGCAGTGTAATCGAGCTATCCATGCGGAACATCTGGCCGTTATGGTCAACACCGGGAATGCCGACTGGAATAAATACATCCGGCATGCATTCGAATTTGGTATCGGGGTGACCAATCACAATAACAGGTGCCTGAGTGTCGGGAGCTGGGTATGGATTGAAGGTGCTAACCCAGAGCAGGGCATCACAGTGAGCCAGTTGTTTTGCTGTCGCAAAATGATAAGTGTCATACTCGGGTATGCCATCACTAAAGCGGCTTCTGGTCGGGTAACCGGTGAGCCAGGTGCTGACGTTATTCACTGAACTGTCGCCGTCACCTGAGTTGAGCGGCAACCCCGCTGCGCGTGAGTTTTCATTGAGTTTATTGATCAGTTGCACAATGCTTTGAATTGTAAGCTCAGCATGCGGAATTTTTAAGGCGCTGGCCGACCACACGATCACAGCATATTTTGCAGCTTTTAGTTTTTCTATCAAAGCGATTAAAGTATTGGTCGGGATGCCTGCCACAGTTTCGATATTTATTTTTTTTCCATTAAGCAAGGTGTTCAGTGCATTAATGACTTCCGGTAGCTGTGAAATGGTGGCAGGGATGATGGCCGGTTCTTTACCGTCAGGGCTAATATTGAGTTTTGCGTTTGCGTCAGGCGCGCCCAGAAAAATCAGTTCCGGTGTAGGTTTGTCGAACAGACTGTCAGTATTCCACGCCAGTTTTTCAAAAAAACGCGGGTGCGTGCTGGTAATGTCAGTGCCAATCGCCAATATTACGTCTGCGCGGTTTTTAACTTCAGCGAGTGTGGTCGTAAGCCAGCCGCTGTTTTGCATGGTGCGCGTATTGCTCACAGTTGATTCGCTATGCATATGATCCAGCGTGGCATCGGTTTTTTTTGCAAGGCTGACTATTGAGCGCATACCTTGAACTTCGGTGCCCAGCCCTGCAAATAAAGGCTGTTTGCTTTTGTTTAATATCTCTGCGCTTGCTGTAATCGCTTCTTCTAGGCTGGCTGGTTTGCCTGCCAGCAGGGGGGAGGCTGATATGGGGGTGTTAAACGCCTGTTCGAAAAAGCGGATGCCTTTTGTACAGCCGATCTGCACCGATAATGCAGGGTTTGTGCTCAGGCTAACATCATCACACAGCAGGCCGCATGCAGGGCAGGTGGTGCTATTCGGTACAGCATCGTGGTTGGTATTCTTCATGTTGATATTAATTTTGCCACATTGGCCCGCTATTCTAAACCTGTTTTATTAAAAACTAATCTTAAAAGTTGGTTTATTTTAAGTGCTAAAAATGGTATTTTAACGGTCTTTTCAATAATTCCATTTTGC